>Ga0265331_10002514_pt1 | contig 12369 bp, 12 predicted proteins | sample 41923metaG_FD_202088 | JGI IMG/M metagenome (GOLD analysis project Ga0265331, IMG submission 202088) | Rhizosphere microbial communities from Carex aquatilis grown in University of Washington, Seatle, WA, United States - 4-19-23 metaG | ecosystem: Host-associated > Plants > Roots > Rhizosphere...
GCCCGATTTGCCCCGACCTGCGGAAACTATACTGGCTTGCAGGGCAAGTGACAAACTATCGCACTCGCATTGCCATTGTGGCCCGCTATTGCGGCGACGCCGGAAAATCAGTCCGCGTAATGCCCGCGGTACAGCGCGCTATTGACCTGTAGCCGCGCTTTCGCTCAAATGAGAAGGCTTATCACCTGATGCGTCCGTCCCGAACCGTATGCCTGATCAAGTGTTCATTTATTTGATTGTCGCGCTCAATACGCTGGCCCAGGTCATGCTGATCCGCAGCCTGACCTTTCCGCCCGGCGGCAAGCGCAAGTACTACGTATGCGCCGTCGCGATCCCCGTGCTCGTCATGGTGACGATGAGACTGTTGATTGCGGGCGGTGCAATCGAAGGCCGCGTCGCGGAGCAGTCGCCGTTCGAACGCTACATCACGACCGCTACCAGCATGCTGCTCCTGGCCGGGCCGTGGCTGGTAACGCTGGCGGCAATATTCGACAAGCAGCGCAAGGGCTGGCTGAGCAGGTCGAATAAAGAATCAACCATGCGGGAATAACTCTGCGGTAATTACATCATGCCCATCGCTCTGGGCAGCCAGATCGATAGCGCGGGCCAGTAAGTCACGATCACGAGGAACACCAGCATGGTACATAGCCATGGCAACACCGCGACGGCAAGCTCGGTGATGCTCAGCTTGGAGATGCCGCTCGCGACGTAGAGATTCAGCCCGACCGGCGGATGACACAGGCCCACCTCCATGTTGGCGTCGATCAGAATGCCGAGATGCACGGAATCGATGCCGAGCTTCATCGCGGCCGGGTGCAGAATCGGCGCGAAGATGAGGATGATCGACGACGGGTCCATCACGTTGCCGGCGAGCAGCAACACTACGTTGACGAACAGCAGGAAAGTCACGACACCCAGGTCCTTGCCGAGTATCCAGTCGGCCATCGCCTGCGGAATGTTCTCGTGCGCCATCAGGAACGAGAAGAGGGCGGCGTTGGTAATGATGTAGAGCAGCATGGCGCTCAGGTTCGCAGAGGTGAGCAGGACTTTGGGCACGTCCTTCATCGTCAGGTCTTTGTAAACGAACACGGAGATGAAGAACGCCCAGACCGCGGCCATTGCCGCCGCTTCCGTCGCCGTGAATATCCCGCTATAGATGCCGCCGATGATGATCACTACGAGCATCAACCCCCACACGCTCTTGTGAAACGCCGCCCCCCGCTCGCCCCAGGTGGCTCTGGGCAGGCGCGGGTAGTCGCGTTTCCTGGCGATGTACCACGTGACAGTGCAGAGCATGAACGTCAGCAACATGCCGGGAAACAGGCCGGCCACAAACAACGCGCCGATCGAGGTGTTGGTCGAAATCGCGTAGATTACCTTGGGTATCGACGGCAGCATGAGTATGCCGAGCGAGCCCGCAGTCACGATCACGCCGGCGCCGAAGCGTTTCGGGTAGCCGGCTTTCACCATCGCCGGCAGGATGATCGAGCCGATGGCGGCGACGGTTGCCACGCTCGAACCGCACACGAGTGCGAACATCGCGCAGGCGACGATGCCCGCGAGCGCAAGCCCGCCGTGCAGATGGCCGACCAGGCTGGTGGCGAAGGCGATCATGCGTTTCGCGACGCCGCCGTGCGTGAGAAAGCTGCCGGCGAGAATGAAGAACGGGATCGCCATGATCTCGAACTTCTCGATGCCGGTGAAGAGCTTCAGCGCCACGGCCTCGACCGGTACCGATGTCATATAGAACATGAACATCAGGACGGTCAGACCGAGCGCGATCGAGATCGGTATGCCCGTCAGCATCAGCGCGACCAGCAGCGCAAAAACGATGCCGACGTTGCCGAAGAAGCAAATTCCGATGAGCGTTGCAGCCAGACCGGCCAGCCAGGCGGCGGCCCGCGGTTTGGACATCTGCCCCCAGGGGACTACGGCCGCCTGCGTGCTCATTTCGCACCCGCTTTCAGCATGGCTGCATCGAGTTCCGGGTCCTCATCGGTAAGACCCTCGACGTGCGCGGCGTCGTGATGCGGCACTTCGCCCGTACGCACGAATGTCCACATCACCTGCAGGAAACGGAAGCACATCAGCCATGAACCGAGCGGGACGGCGGAATACACGATCCACATCGGCCACTCGAGGTCGGGCGCCGTCGGCCCTTCCGGCAGGGCGCCGGTATCCCACCCCAGCATATGGAACACGGCGTAGTGCATGCCGTTCTCCCAGATGAAGCGCGCACCGAGGGTGCCGATGATGCCGGTGAATAGCGCGCCGCCGATGAGCGCCAGAATGACCGATTTTTTGCGCCACTCCTCGGGGAGGCGGTTGACGAGCACGTCGACCCCGACGTGGATGCCGGTGCGCACGCCGTAGGCGGCGCCGAACTTGGCCATCCACACGAACATGTAAATGCAGAGCTCTTGCGCCCAGCTGAAATGCAGGGAGAGCAGCCAGTCCTGCACGTAGGGGATATGAGTCGCGGCCCCATAGCGGTGAATGACGGCGACGAATATGAGCAGCGTCGCCGCGCCCATGAGGAAGGTGATGATCCATTCCTCAAGATGATCGAGTACATTCATCTAGCTCCTCCCTGCGGCCACACCGCCGCGGATATCCGGTGGCCGCTGCGGTCGGGTCCGCAGCGACTGCGGCTTTTTTCTACAGCTTGTTGGGGTCGAAACCGGTCGCCTTGTAGATGGCGTCGAGGGTCTCTTTGCCGATGCGCGCGCCCTGTTCGCGCTGCACGCCCATCAGGGCTTTCTTCCATGCGCGTTTTTCGTCCGGGGTCAGCACGTAGATTTCGGTCTTGCCGGATTTGCGCACCAATTCGAGCGCGTCGATATTTTCCTGCTTGGCAATCGCATTCGCGTAATTGGTGGCTTCCTTCATCGCGCCTTCAAGAGCGGTGCGGATATCCGCGGGCAGGCCTTCCCAGAACTTCTTGTTTACGATCACCGCGTACTCGATCACGCCGTGATCCGACACTGTCACATTTTTCTGCACCTCGTACATTTTCTGGGTGTAGAGGTTGGACGGCGGATTTTCGGTCCCGTTGACTACACCCGTCTGCAGCGCCTGGTAAACCTCGGAGAACGCCATCACCTGCGGGATGGCGCCAAGATCGCGCATTTGCTGCTCGAGGACTTTGGACGACTGGATGCGCATCTTGAGGCCCTTGAAGTCGGCCGGCATTTTCAGCGGCCGGTTGGCGCTCATGCCTTTGAAACCGTTATCCCAGTAAGCAAGGCCGATGATGCCCCTCGGTTCCAGCTTCTTCAGCATGGCCAGTCCGACCGGGCCCTGCGTAACCTTGTGCAGTTCCACGTCCGTATCGAACAGGTAGGGCAGGTCGAACACCTCGAACTCCTTGGCGCCCAACGGGCCGAACTTGGCGAGAGATGGCGCCAGCATCTGCACGGCGCCGATCTGCAAAGCCTCCATCTCCTCCTGGTCCTTGTAGAGCTGGCTGTTCGGATAAACCTCGACTTTGACCTTGCCGGCGGTCGCTTTTTCCGCGAGTTCCTTGAACTTCAGGGCGCCCTTGCCTTTGGGTGTGTTTTCCGCGACGACGTGGCTGAACTTGATGACGATCGGTTGCTGCGCGTGCGCCAAGCCGAAGCTGCAGGCGACGGTGGCGATGACGACGGCGATCAGATGCTTCATAAAACCTCCTCAAAGACGAATCAATGACTAGTTATGAAAGCGATACTCAAACACCGCGCACCTTCAGGTATTGACCTAGGTCAAACATTCCTGCGATGCAGCGCCGCCACCGGGCCAATATGGCCGTCGGCGTCGCGGTTTACGCGGTTGCCGGCGCGAGAAACTGCTCGATGACGGCCGCCAGTTGCGCGGGTTGATCATGGTGCATCATGTGGCCGCAGTCTTCAAGCACGACCTCGCGAAAATCCCTGAACGCGGCTTTGCGTTCGGCGAGCTGCGCCGCGGAGTCGGCGCGCCACCCGGGCGCACCGGATTGCGCGCCCGACACCCACAGCACCGGCGCCGTGATGTGCCGCCAGCACGCGAAGATTTCCTCCAGGCGGTTTAACACGGGATTGACGAGCTTGTGCTTCGGATCGCTGTGCAGCGCCACATTGCCCGGGGCGAGTTCCTTCGCCCAGTGCTGCGCGAGGAAATGCGCCTTGTCGGCGGTCAGGCGCGGGTTGTTTTTTCTGAGCCGCGCCGCGACTTCCTCGAACGAAGCGTAGGATTTGAAAAGCGGCGGGTCGCGCAGCTGGGCAAGCCAGCGGGTGTAGCGCTTGGGCGCGTCTTCGGGTGCGGTGCGCGACGCGCCAAAGCCTTCGAGCGATATCAGTCTGGCCACGCGCTGCGGCCGCATGCCCGCGTACGTACTTGCCACATTGCCGCCCATGCTGTGCGCCACGAGGAACGCGGGCGCGTCCGGCTGGTAAATTTCCAGCAGCGCATCGAGATCGGCGTAATAGTCGGGGAACCAATAGCCGCCCGCGGCCCACGCGGTCAGGCCGAAGCCGCGCCAATCCGGAGCGACCACATACCAGTCGCGCTCAAAGCAATCGACCAGAAACTGGAACGACGCCGACACGTCCATCCAGCCGTGGAGCAGAAACATTTTCGGCGCGCGCGCGTCCCCCCACGTGCGCACGTGGTAGCGCAGGTTGCGTATGGTATGGATATGCGACTGGCTCGGCTTCATTCTTGGTATTTGGTTACCAAGCGGGGCAGAGTCGTTCATTTCATTCACCTTTCCGCCTTCATCCCTGGCAATCACTCCTGTCCGATTTCCGGCGCGATGCTCTCCTGCCCGCGCAAGGTAAACCATGAGAGCAGCGCGAGACTGGCGCCGATCAGCAGCATGCCGGTGATTTCAATGCCGCCGGGATTCTCGCCATATTTCAGTTTCGACAGCAGCACGCCCAGCGCGGGCACCGCCATCATGCCGAGGCTCGCAATGCCCGCCGGCAGATGCTTGAGTATATACAACCACAGGAGCCAGCCCGCGACCGAGCCCAACATGATGCCGTAGAGCAGCACGAGCGCAAAGTAGCCGGTCCACGCGACGGGGCGCGACGGCACGAGCCACGCAATGACTATGCCGACGATCCCGCCCAGCAGCATTTGCCACGCCGTCACCGACAGGAGATCGAAATTGCCCTCGTTGCGCCAGCGTTTGACGATGACCGAACTTGCCGCCCAGCACACGCCCGCCAGCACGGCGTAGACGCGACTCGCGAAACTGCCGCCGAAATTCCACGGCTCGAGCACCAGCAGCAGGCCGGTCGCGGCCGACAATACCGCGAGCCACTGTACGCCGCGGATGCGCTCGCCGAGCAGCGGCCCCGCGAAAAGCAGCGTCCAGAACGGGAACGTGTAAACGAGCACGGTGGTTTTTCCGACCGCGCCCGCTACGAGCGCCCAGCAGATGAAGCACACGAAGCCGGTCGTCTGAAACAGCCCGAGCAGCAGGAGGCGCGGCAATTGACGCGGCGCCAACGGCCTTTTCATCCAGGCCATCGCGGCGAACAACAGCAACGCGCCCGGTGCGGTGCGCAGCGCCGCGAAGTCGAAGGGATCCGCGAACTGCAGACCCTCTTTGAGCATGATCCAGTTGTAGGCCCAGATCAGCGACAACAGGGCGAGCGCGGCGAGCGCGCGGCGGGCGGATGATGCGGGCGGTGGCATTCCCGGAAGAATTTCGTTAACTTATCGGCGTCACAACAAATAATCAGCGTGGATTATGCGGCAATTTCCCGGCGAAAACCTATGCGCCTTCGCGTAGCCGCCTTTGTTTTCGGCGCTTGCATGCTGGCGCTGGCGCAATTCGCGCCCGCCCCGTCGGTCGCTCACGCGCAGTCAAACGCCGCGTACGACAAGGGTTTGTTGTGGCGCATCGAGAAAGCGCAGGCGCCGCCGAGTTATCTGTTCGGCACCGTGCATCTCGCCGACAAGCGCGTGACGTCGCTGCCTGACGCGGTGCGCGAATCGTTCGACGCGGCGCGTACGTTCACGATGGAAGTCTCGCTCGATCAATCGAATATCGCGGCGCTGGCTGCGCGTATGGTGTACCTGGACGGCCGCGACCTGCCGGGTATTGCGGGCGAGGCGCTGTTTAAAAAAATCGTCCCGTTGACCGCCGGACTCGGCCTGCCGCCCGAAATGGCGCGGCTCTTCAAGCCGTGGGCCATGGTGCTGCTGTTGCAGATGCCGCAGCAGGACGCGGAGAACGTGCTGGACTTCATGCTGCAACGCATGGCCGCGCAACAAGGCAAGGCGTTGCATTACCTGGAAACCGTCGACGAACAGGTCGCCGCGTTCGAGTCCATGCCGGACGAGGATCAGCTTGCGCTGCTCAGGCACGTGGTCGAAACGCATCATGAAATGAAAGCGCAGGCGGAGCAGCTGGTGCAGGCGTATCTGCAGCGCGATCTCGGCTTGATGTGGCAGATCGGCGAGGCGGACGTCGTCGGGCGGCCAGAATTAAGGCCGCTCAAGGAAGTGTTCGATCAGCGGCTCCTGTATGACCGCAATGCGCGCATGGCCGAACGCATGCAGCCTCAATTGAAAGCCGGCGCCGCATTCATCGCGTTGGGTGCGCTGCATTTATACGGCGAACGGGGAGTGTTGAGCCTGCTCGCGCGCAACGGATACCGCGTTACGCGTGTGTACTAGCGCGCAGCCGCGTTGCGCTGCGCGTCCTCGAGTTGCTGTTGCGCGGCCGTCACCGCATCTTCGAGCGCCTTGACGCGCTCCAGGTACGAGTCACTCAAACGCGAAGTTGCGCCGCCGCCCTTGGCGACGCCTATGCGGTCGCCTTCCCGTTGCTCGCGGCCTTCGGCCAGCGCTTTTTGCGCGGCTTCGAGTCGTTGCCGCGCCGCGGCCACCTCGGAATTGTTGCCCGTCCCATCGGCCGGATTTGAGGACGGGCCGGCGTCAGCTGCCGGTGTGGGTGTCGAAATATTCAATGGCGCGAGATTGACCTGCTTTGACTCCTTCGCGCCAGGCGCAGGCTTGTCGCCGTAGACGATTTTGCCGTCGGGCATCACCGAGCGGAACACGGCCTGCGCATGCGCGGCCGCAGAGCCCAGCGCGAGCGCAAGCAGAAGCGGTATGTAGCGGAACATCATCAACCTCGCGCGTTTAACCGGATAGTATTGAATTTGGGGGCGATTCCGTGCGCTGTCAAGTCGCAGCCGACGAACGTCGTGGCGCGCGGACCGCATTGGCACGATTTTTGGTTGACGACGTGACGCAAGTCACGCCGCGCTTCGTTCGCGCTCACGCCGCGCGCCGAACGCGATAAAATATACGGCATGCCGACACCGTCTTTTGTTCACCTGCGCCTGCACAGCGAGTACTCGGTGAGCGACGGCATCGTGCGTCTCGACGATGCGGTGGGCGCGGCGTTTGCCGACGACATGCCCGCGCTGGCGCTGACCGATCTGGCCAATATGTTCGGCATGGTCAAGTTCTATCAGGAGGCGCGCGGCAAGGGCTTGAAACCCGTGATCGGCTGCGACGTCTGGGTGGAAAACGCAACCGACCGCGACAAGCCGCACCGCCTGCTGCTCTTGTGCCAGTCGCGCGCGGGCTACCGAAACTTGAGCGAACTCCTGACGCGCGCGTATCGCACGAACCAGTATCGCGGGCGCGCCGAATTCAAAAAAGAATGGTTTGCCGCGCCCGCGGGCGACGGCCTGATTGCGCTGTCCGGCGCGCACCACGGCGAGGTAGGGGCCGCGCTGGCGGCCGGCAATTACAAGCAGGCTGTCGCGGCGGCGCGGGCGTGGGCCAAACTTTTTCCGCAACGGTTCTATCTGGAACTGCAGCGCCCGCAAGCGGCGCCGCAGGCGGAAAGCTGCGTGCAGCAGTCGCTGCAGCTCGCATCCGAATTGAAACTGCCGGTGGTCGCAACCCACCCGGTGCAGTTTCTCAAGGCCGACGACTTTCGCGCGCACGAGGCGCGCGTGTGTATCGCCGAGGGTTATGTGCTCGCCGACCAGCGGCGGCCGCGGTATTTCGGGCCCGACCAGTATTTCAAGTCGCAGGCGGAAATGGCGGAATTGTTCGCCGACATTCCCGCGGCGCTGGCCAACAGTGTCGAGATCGCCAGGCGCTGCAACCTGACGCTCGAGCTCGGCAAATCGAAACTGCCGCCGTTCCCGACGCCCAACGGCGAAAGTCTCGATGACTACTTGCGCGATCGCGCACAGGAGGGCCTCGCGCTGCGGCTCGGCCAGCTTTATGCGGATGCCGCCGAGCGCGCCGGGAAATTACCCGGTTATCAGCAGCGCCTCGAATTCGAAATCAAGACGATCCTGCAAATGGGCTTCGCGGGCTACTTTCTGATCGTGGCGGACTTCATCAACTGGGCGAAATCGAACGGCGTGCCGGTCGGGCCCGGCCGCGGCTCGGGCGCGGGGTCGCTGGTCGCGTATTCGCTCGGCATCACCGATCTCGATCCGTTGCGCTACAACCTGCTCTTCGAGCGCTTCCTGAATCCGGAACGCGTGTCGATGCCCGACTTCGATATCGACTTTTGCCAGGACGGCCGCGACCGCGTGATCGAGTACGTGCGGCACAAATACAGCGCCGACAGCGTGTCCCAGATCGTCACCTTCGGCACCATGGCCGCGAAGGCGGTGGTGCGCGACGTCGGGCGCGTGCTAGATCTCGGCTACAACTTCTGCGACCAGCTCGCGAAACTCGTGCCGTTCCAGCCGGGCCGCCACATCACCTTGCGCCGGCGCACCGACCGCAATGACGACCAGACGATCTACGCGCGTGAAGTCGAGCCGCTGATCAACCAGCGCGAAGCAGCGGAAGAAGAGGTGCGCGAGCTGCTCGAACTCGCGGAGCGCCTCGAAGGTCTCACGCGCAACGTCGGCATGCATGCGGGCGGCGTTCTGATCGCGCCGGGCAAGCTCACGGACTTTTGCCCGCTGTATGCGGCGGAAGGCTCGGTGAGCGTCGTCTCGCAGTTCGACATGAAGGACGTCGAAGCGGTCGGGCTCGTCAAGTTCGACTTCCTCGGCCTCACGACACTGACCATTCTCGACTGGACGCTGCGCTATATCAAGAAGCTCGATCCGGCTTCGACCATCGCGCTGGAATCGATCCCGCTCGACGATGCCGAGGCCTATCGCATGTTCTCGACGGCGAAAACCACCGCCGTGTTCCAGTTTGAATCGCGCGGCATGCGCGACATGCTTAAGCAGGCGAAGCCCGATCGTTTCGAGGACATCATCGCGCTCGTCGCGCTGTACCGTCCGGGTCCGATGGATTTGATCCCCGACTTCATCGCGCGCAAGCACGGCAAGCCGTTCGAATATCCGGAGCCGCGCGTCAAGTCCGTGCTGGCCGAAACCTACGGCATCATGGTGTACCAGGAGCAGGTGATGCAGATGGCGCAGATCATCGGCGGCTACAGCCTGGGCGGCGCCGACCTGCTGCGCCGCGCGATGGGCAAGAAAAAGCCCGAGGAAATGGCGCAGCAGCGCAGCATATTCCGCGAGGGCGCGGGCACGAACGGCCTGACCGAGCAGAAGGCCGACGAGCTTTTCGACTTGATGGAAAAGTTCGCGGGCTACGGCTTCAATAAGTCGCACGCCGCGGCCTACGCGCTCGTCGCCTATCAGACCGCTTACTTCAAGGCGCATCACGCGGCGGCTTTCATGGCGGCCAACTTGTCGGCAGCGGCGGACGACACCGACAAGGTGAAACAGTTTTACGAAGATGCGCGGGCGAACGGCCTGAGCGTGCTGCCGCCGGACATCAACCGCGGCGAATACCGCTTCATGCCGGTCGACACCAAAACCATCATTTACGGATTGGGATCGATCAAGGGCACCGGCGAATCGGCAATTGCCTCGATCGTCGCGGCGCGTGACAAAGGCGGGCCGTTCAAGGACTTGTTCGATCTGTGCGAGCGCGTCGACAAGCGCGTCGTCAACCGGCGCGTGATCGAGGCGCTGATTCGCGGCGGCGCATTCGATGCGATCGACGATCATCGCGCGCGGCTGCTCGCATCCGTCGGCATCGCATTGACTGCCGCCGAGCAGGCGGAGCGCAACGCGCAGCAGGTGAGTTTATTCGGCGGCGCCGACGCGGCCGAACATGCGCGCCCGGCGCTGATGGACGTGCCGCGCTGGGACCAGCGGACGTTTCTGCGCGAAGAGAAGACCGCGCTCGGCTTTTATCTTTCCGGTCATCCGTACACCGCGTACCGCGAAGAGCTCGGGCAGTTCGTGCGCACGTCGCTCGACCGCCTGCAACCCTCCGGCGGCGAATACGGGCAGGGCGCGCAAACCGTGTTGATCGCGGGCGTGGTGGAATCGATGCGTTTTCAGAAGACGCAGAATTCGCGCATGGCGATTATCAACCTGTCGGACGGCGCCGCGACCCAGGAAGTGACCGTATACGGGGAGATTTTCGAGCAATACCGGCAGGTCATCGTCGAGGATGCGGTGCTGGTGATGGAAGCGAAGGTGCGCAACGTGCGGCGCGGCGGCGGCGACGAGGCCGAGACGGTCGTCATGCGCATCAATGCCGACAAGATTTACGACCTCAACGCGGCGCGCAACCGGTTCGCGCGCGGCGTGCGGCTGACGTGCAACGGCCAGTCGTCGGCGCAAAAGCTGAAAGAATTGCTGGCGCCTTACCGCAACGGCCCGTGCCCGGTCTCGATCGTTTATCACAATCGCGCCGCGAGCTGTGAAATCGAGCTCGGCGAAGACTGGCGCGTGAGCCTCAACGAGAACCTGTTGCAGTCGCTCGCGGCGTGGCTCACCGAGCCGAACGTTACGATCCTGTATAGCGGACAGCGTTCCGCCGGCTAGGCGCTCGGCAGCGTCGCCTGCATCGACGGCCGCGCCGAGAACTTTTCGTACCAGGCCGCAAGTTTGGGCCGGCGCTTGCGCCAGTCGTCGTCGCCATAGCGAAAATCCAGCCAACCCAGCGCGCAGGCGACCGTGATGCCGCCGATGGTCGGTTCGCCGTCGAGCGAGCCCGCCTCGCGTTCGAGCAGATCGAGCCCGCCGTGCCACTTGGTTTGCTGGCCCGCGATCCAGCCCGCCCACTGGAATTCCCTGGGGCGCACCGCCATTTCATACCGGCACAGGATGCCGGCGTCGAGGATGCCGTCGCCAGTCGCCTGCAGCCTGAGGGCCGTCCAGCGCGCTGGGCCTGCCGCCGGAAATAACTTGCGGCCCGCGTGGAGGCTGTCCAAGTATTCGCAAATGACGGGCGAGTCGAACAGCGCGGTGCCGTCGTCGAGCGCCAGCGCGGGAATTTTTTTCAGAGGGTTGGCTTGCGCCAGGCTTGCATTTTCCTGGACCGGCGACACGATGGTGGTGACTTCCGCAATCTGCTTGTCGAGCCCCGTTTCGCGCGCGAACACGCGTACCTTGCGCACGAACGGCGATGCATTGTTGAAGAACAGTTTCATGAACTCCCCCCGCTGATTGAATTGAACTGGTTGCAGCGTAGCGATTATACGGTCGGCAGCGTCTCGAATCGCTCGAATGTTTCATCCGAGTCGGCGACCTCGAAGGCGGTCACTGTCGCTGCCGGCGGGCCGCGCCGCGCCCGTTCGAGCATCGCATTCACGGCGTCCGGCGCGCCCGCTACGATCGCCTCGACACTGCCATCGGCGCGGTTGCGCACCCAACCCGTGATCTGGAACTGGCGGGCTTTGTACGCGATGTAGTGACGGTAGCCGACGCCCTGCACGCGGCCGCGGATCGTAAGATGTTTGGCGACGATATCCATCGGGATGACGGGTCACAAGTTGCGGCGTGGCGGCAATTCGCTTACCGTAGTAAATTGCTATCCGCCCGGGGAGAAGTTTATGCGAAAAACGAGGATTTATGTGCTCGCCATGCTCGCGTTGCTGGGTTCGGGCGCGCTGCTGCCCGCGGCGGGCAGCGCGGCGGATGCCAAACACAAGGTGATATTCCAGGTCAGCGACAACGATCCGGCCAAGTGGAACCTCGCGCTCAACAACGTCAAAAACATACAGCAGGATATCGGCAGGGATAACGTCGACATCGAAGTCGTCGCCTACGGCCCCGGACTGAACATGCTGAAGCTTGATTCTGCAGTATCGGCGCGCGTGGGCGATGCGCTGGGCCAGGGCGTAAAAATCATGGCCTGCGAAAACACGATGGCCAATACCAAGGTCGGCAAGGCCGACATGCTGCCCAACATCGGCTACGTGAAAGCCGGGGTGGTCGAGCTGATGGTAAAGCAGCAGCAGGGCTATTCCTATATCCGCCCGTGACGGTCGCCGTGCGATGCCGTGGGTCGCGGCGATAGCCAGCACGCGCAAATCGCCCTAGAATCGGGGCTGTTAAACAAGACAAGCTAGACCCGGTGGCGACGTTTCCACCG
>Ga0265331_10002519_pt1 | contig 12347 bp, 10 predicted proteins | sample 41923metaG_FD_202088 | JGI IMG/M metagenome (GOLD analysis project Ga0265331, IMG submission 202088) | Rhizosphere microbial communities from Carex aquatilis grown in University of Washington, Seatle, WA, United States - 4-19-23 metaG | ecosystem: Host-associated > Plants > Roots > Rhizosphere...
GCCGCCGATCCAACCTTCGGTCATGCTGCCATCGGGCCCGATGACGGCCTTGGCGCCCGCCTTGGCGGCCGTGGCGGCGACCGTGCGCACGACGGTGGCGAGCGCGAAGGGTTCGCCTTTGGCCCGCTTGGCCGAGATCAGGTCCAGGAGTTCGTCCGCGTGGTTCCTCTTCATGGGTCAGATCCTCGCGAGATAGGGCTCGAGGGCCGCCAGGCTCTCGAGATTGTGGGCCGGCGCGAACAAATCGACATAAGGCAGCGCCGCCTGCATGCCCCGGGCCTCGGGCGCATAGTCTTCCCAGCCGATGAGGGGATTGAGCCAGACGATGCGCCGGCAGCGCCGCCGGAGCCGCCGCATTTCCTCGGCCAGCTTTTCCGGCTCGCCGGTGTCGTAGCCGTCGGAGACGATCATCACCGCGGTGCGCGAATTGATGACCCGCGCCGCATGCCAGCGGTTGAACGTGGCGAGGCTTTCGCCGATCCGCGTCCCGCCGCCGATCCCCTGGGCCATGAGCGACATCCGGTCGATGGCGCGTGCCGCATCACGGTCGCGCAAGGAATCCGAGACATGGGCGAGGCGCGTGTGGAAGACGAACACCTCCGCCTCTCGGAAGGCATCCACCACGCCATGGACGAAGCGCAGGAAAAAGGCCGTGTAGAGGCTCATGGAACCAGACGCGTCCAGCAGGATCACGAGGCGCAGCGGTTTCGGCTTCCGTCTTCGCCAGACCAGCTCCAGGGGCGTTCCGCCATGGGAGATGCTGCGATGGATGGTGCGCCGGAGGTCGAGACGCCGGCCGCTGCGACGCGCCCGCTGCCGGCGCACCAGTCGCGCGCGCATGGCCCGCGCCAAACGCTCGGCAAGCTCATAGGCGGCGGCCATGTCCTCGGGATCGGCGATGTGGCGCACATCGGTCGCGGCCAGGTTTTCCGCCCGCGAAGCGCCGCCCTTGCGGCCGCTCCCGTCCGCCGGGTTGTCCGCCTCGGGACCGTCCCGCCGTTCGACGTGATCAGCCATGCCGGCGCCGCTTTCGCCCGCACCCTGGCCCAGGCGGCGCTGGGGCTTCACATGTTCGGATGGCGTGCCCGAGAGCTGGGTAGTTCGCCTGAGGCCGCGGCCTCGCCAATAGGCTTCGAAGATCTCGTCGAAGCGCTGCCAGTCAGAATGGGTGGCCGCGCAGAGTGCGCGCAGCGCCGGCTTCAAGGCTGAAGGACGCTCCGCCGCCGGCGAGGCCAGTATGCGAAGCGCATCGCGCGTCTCCGCCAGGCCCAGGGCAAAGCCGTTGTCGCGCAATGTGCGGATGAATCCCGCGAGCCGCCGGCGCATGGCGGGGCCGAGGGTCTCGCCCGTCGCGCCGACGTCCGCCGTGGCGTTCCCCGCCGTCATGCCACCTTGCCGAGAAGCCGGTCTATCAGTTCCGGCGTGACGCGCGAGCGGTCCTCATGAGTTTTCAGCAAGCACACGATGGTCTCGTGCAGCGCCTCGGGCTCCTGGCGCAGATCGGCGACGCCGAGCCCGGCCAAGGTCGCGGCCCAGTCAAGAGTCTCGGCGACACCCGGGATCTTGCGCAGGTCTTCCTTGCGGATCGCCGCCACCATCCGGGCGATCTGGTGGGCGAGAGCGCTGTCGATCGCCGGCAGCCGCGTCAGGATGATGCGGGCTTCCCGATCCATGTCGGGGAAATCGACGTAGTGGTAGAGGCAGCGCCGGCGAAGCGCATCGGAAAGCTCGCGCGTGCCATTGGAGGTCAGCACCACCCGCGGGATGGAAGTTGCCGTCACCGTGCCGAGTTCGGGAATGCTCACCTGGAAATCGGAGAGCAGCTCGAGCAGGAAGGCCTCGAACTCCTCGTCGGCCCGGTCGACCTCGTCGATCAGAAGCACCGGCGGCTTTTCCCGGCGGATGGCGGCGAGCAGCGGCCGCTCCAGCAGGTACTTCTCGGAGAACACATGCTCCTCGACCGTATCCGCGTTCTCGCCGGTGCCCTCCCGGGCCTTGATGGCGAGCAGCTGGCGCTGATAGTTCCATTCGTACAGCGCGGCGTTCTGGTCCAGCCCCTCGTAGCATTGCAAGCGAATGAGCTCGGCCTTATTGAGATCGGCCAGCGCCTTGGCGACCGCCGTCTTGCCCACCCCTGCCTCGCCTTCCAGCAGCAGCGGGCGTTTCAGGAAATCCATGAGCCAGACCGCCATGGCCAGATCCCGGTCGGCGACATAGCCGGCCGCTTCCAGCCCCCGAGCGATTTCGGCGCGGGTCAGAGTCATGGGAACCAGACCTCGCCGCTCTTCCCTCGCCCCCCATTGGGGGGAGAGGGTGCGAGCGAAGCGAGCGGGTGAGGGGGGCTGCTGCGGGGCATCGTCCGGAACCCTCACCCTTCCCATCGCTGCCGCGACGGGCCCCTTCCCTCTCCCGCTTCGCGGGCGAGGGTAAGTTCCCCCGTCGCGGGTGAGCTACCCATGCAGCCCGAGCTTTTCGGCCACCGTCCAGGTTCGCCAGTTGTCATGGGGCATGGCGATGTGGGTCGAGCCCAGGAACTTGAAGGCATCATTGACCGCATTGGCGAAACAGGGCACGCCGCCGACATTCGGGCTCTCGCCCACGCCCTTGGCGCCGATGGGGTGATGGGGCGACGGCGTGGTGGTCCAGTCGGTTTCCCACTTTGGCGTCTCGACCGCCGTGGGCATGAAATAATCCATGAAGGACGGCCCGGTGAGATTGCCGGATTCGTCGTAGCGTATCTCCTGCCCCATGGCGATGGCGAAGGCTTCCGTCAGCCCGCCATGGATCTGGCCTTCGATGATCATCGGGTTGATCCGGGTGCCGCAATCGTCCAGGGCGTAGAAGCGCCGCACCTTGACCACGCCGGTGTCGACGTCCACGTCCACCACGCAGATATAGGCGCCGAAGGGATAGGTCATGTTGGGCGGGTCATAGTAGTTGACCGCCTCCAGCCCCGGCTCCATCCCGGGCGGCACGCGGTTGTAGGCGGCCCAGGCGATCTCCTTCATCGTCTTCGCCCGTTCCGGATTGCCTTTGACCCGGAAGCGGTCGACATCCCATTCCAGATCGTATTCCGAGACCTCCAGCAGGTGGGCGGCGATCATTTGGGCCTTGGCCCTGATCTTGCGTGCCGCCATGGCCGTGGCCGCGCCGCCCGTCGGCGTCGAGCGCGAACCATAGGTGCCGAGGCCGTAAGGCGCGGTGTCGGTGTTCCCTTCCTCGATGGAAATGTCGTCGGCGGGCAGGCCGAGCTCGGTCGCGATGATCTGGGCATAGGTCGTCTCATGGCCCTGCCCTTGTGACTTGGTGCCCATGCGGGCGATGACGGCGCCCGTCGGATGGATGCGGATCTCGGCCGAATCGAACATGGCGATGCCGAGGATGTCGCAGTTGCGCGAAGGCCCGGCGCCGACGATCTCGGTGAAAAAGGCGACGCCGATGCCCATCAGCTCCCGCGTCTCGCCGCGCTTGAAGGCGGCCTGGCGCGATTTCTGTTCCTCGCGGAGCTTGGCGTAGCCGACCGCGTCCATGGCCTGCTTCATGGCCGCGTGGTAGTCGCCGGAATCGTATTCCCAGCCCAGCGCCGACTGGTAGGGGAACTGCTCGCGCCTGATCAGATTCTTGATCCTGAGTTCGGCCGGATCCATGCCGAGCTTCTGGGCCAGGATGTCCATCGCCCGCTCGATGCAATAGGCCGCTTCCGTCACCCGGAAGGAACAGCGGTAGGCGACGCCGCCCGGCGCCTTGTTGGTATAGACGCCGTCCACTTCCACATGCGCCACCGGGAAGTCGTAGGAGCCGCTGACGATGTTGAAGAATCCCGCCGGCCATTTGGTCGGATCGGCGCAGGCATCGAAGGCCCCGTGGTCGGCCAGCACATGGACGCGCAAGGCCGTGACCCGGCCGTCCTTGGTCGCGCCGATTTCCGCCGTCATGTGGTAGTCGCGGGCGAAGGCGGTGGTGGAGAGGTTCTCGATCCTGTCCTCGACCCATTTGACCGGCCGGCCGGTCACGATGGACGCAACGACCGAGCAGATGTAGCCCGGATACGCGCCCACCTTGTTGCCGAAGCCGCCGCCGATGTCGGGCGCGATCACATGAATCTTGTGCTCCGGGATTTTCGAAATGAGCGAGGCGACGGTGCGGATCACGTGCGGCGCCTGGAAGGTGCCCCAGAGCGTGAGCTCGCCCCTGATCTTGTCGAAGGAGGCGACGCACTGGCAGGTCTCGAGCGGCGAGGGATGCACCCGCTGGTAGGAGATCAGCTCCTTCACCGTCACCTCGGCCTTCTTGATGGCGGAGTCGGTGCCTTCCTTATCGCCGATCTCCCAGGCGAAGATGTGGTTGTAGTGCTTGCGCTTGCCGTGGGCGCCGTCGGTCTTGTCCTTGATGTCCTCGCGCAGGACCGGCGCATCCTTGGTCATGGACTTGAACGGGTCCACGATCACCGGCAGGGCCTCGTACTCGACCTCCACCAGCTCGACCGCATCGGCGGCGGTGTAGCGATCCTCGGCGATGATGAAGGCGACTTCCTGGTTCTGGAACAGGACCTTCTCTTCCGCCAGCACGGCCTGGACGTCGCCCGCCAGGGTCGGCATGTAGTGCAGGCTGAGCGGCTTCAGATCGGCCGCCGTCAGCACCGCGATGACGCCCGGCAGGGCCTTGGCCTTGGAGGCGTCGATCTTCTTGATCCGGGCATGGCCATAGGGCGAGTGCACGAAATCGCCATAGATCATGCCGGGCAGCTTGAGATCGTCCACGTAATTGCCCTTGCCCTGGACGAAGCGGACGTCTTCCACGCGCTTGCGCTTGCAGCCCATGCCTTGCAGGCGCTCGATGCGTTCTTCCCTGGTCGGTGTGATCTCGTTCATTCGGCAGCCTCCCGGGCAGTCGCGCCGCTGAGTTTGGCCGCGGCGAATTCTATGGCCTTGACGATGTTCTGATAGCCGGTGCAGCGGCAGAGATTGCCGGCGATGCCGTGGCGGATCTCGTCCTCGCTCGGCTTCGGGTTCTCCTTCAGCAGGCGATAGGCCCGCGTGATCATGCCGGGCGTGCAGAAGCCGCATTGCAGGCCATGCATCTCGCGGAACCCTTCCTGCAAGGCATGGAGCGTGCCGTCGGCCGCGGCGATGCCCTCGATGGTCATGACCTCGCCGCCATCGGCCTGCACCGCGAACACGGTGCAGGACTTGACCGACTTGCCGTCGAGATCGACGGTGCAGGCGCCGCAATGGCTGGTGTCGCAGCCGATGTGTGGACCGGTCAGGTTCAGTTGCTCGCGCAGGAAATGGATCAGCAGGGTCCGGGGCTCGACCAGCGCCTCGACGCTGGCGCCGTTCACTTTCATCGTCACGTGGGTCTTGGCCATGTCCAATCTCCCCGGGTTCAAGCGGCGCGGGCCCGGGCGCGGGCGAGCGCTCGGGTCAGCATCACGCCGGCCATCTTGGTGCGATAGGCGGCCGGTCCGCGATTGTCGGAAGCCGGCGCGGTGATCGCCTCGGCCGCGGCCACGGCCTTCTTCACGCTCGCGGCATCGAGGCTGGAGCCGACGAGAAGCTTGCCCGCCGCTTCCGCGTAGAGCGGCGTCTCGGCGACATTGGTGAGGCCGATGGCGCAGGCAGCGACCTTGCCGGCGCTCATGGTCAGGATCACGGCGGCCGCAGCCGTGGCGTAGTCGCCGATCTTGCGCTTCAGTTTCTCATAGGCGTAACCGTGGCCCGCGGGCGGTGCCGGAATGCGGATCGCGGTCAGGATCTCGCCGGTTTCCATCGCGGTGAAATAGGCGCCCTGGTAGAACTCCCGTGCCGCCACCCGCCGCTCGCCCTTCTTGCCGGCAAGCTGGTAGCTGGCGCCCAGCGCCATCATCACCGCCGGCATGTCGTTGCCGGGATCGCCATTGGCCAGGTTCCCGCCCAGCGTTCCGACATAGCGCACTTGCGGATCGGCGATGACCATCGAGGTTTCCCTGAGGATGGGAAGCTTGCTCGCCAGGAGGTCGGAGCCGATCAGCTCATGCTGGGTCGTCATCGCGCCGATGACGATGTCGCCGCCATCCGCGCGCACGCCTTTGAGGCCCGCAACGTCGCGCAGATCGACCAGATGGTCCGGCGTCGCCAGGCGCAGCTTCATCATCGGGATCAGGCTGTGCCCGCCCGCGATCGCCCGCGCGTCGTCCCCCAGCTCGGAGAGCTTGGCCACGGCCTCGGCAACGGATTTTGGACGGTAATAGGCGAATGAGCCTGGAATCATCGCTGAAGACCCTCCCAGGAGTTAGCCGCCGGCTTCGGCCGGCTGGTCGCCACAGAAGCTGCGCTTTGCTGCGCTGCGGCAGCAACGGATCAAGCACGAGCGGTGCCAACCGGCACCAAAGGCCGGCTTGGCGCATGAATTGCACGAAATGCGTCAGCTTAGTTGACCTGATCGGTGAGTTCCAGGCCGAATGAGGCGAAATTAGGGCAACGCTGCCCTATCCGCTTGAGACTCCTGCCGCACTGCAGCGCTGACGCGTGCTGGCCGTTGGTCACGCTGGGGAACAGTATCGGCGCCCCACCTGTCAGTCGTCGGATCGGAATCTGCCAAGCGCCGTTGAGTCGTCAGGAGGCCAAGCATGCAGCCGCAGGAACAGCCGGTCGTGAAAGTCGGGCAGCTCGAGATCCGCTATTTGATCGACGGGACCGTCGCGGGTACCGGGATCGGCGTGTTCGAATTGACCGTGCCGGCCGGCGCGCGAGTGCCTCCAGCCCACAGCCACCGGGACAATGAGGAGGTCGTCTATGTCCTCGAGGGCAGGCTGCGCTATTCGGTCGATGGCGAGATGCGAGACCTGGGACCGGGCGAGCGGATGTACACGCCGCGCGGCTCGGTCCACGCCTTCAGCAATCCCCATGACAGCACCGCCAAGGCGCTCATCATCCTGACCCCCGACATTGGCGCCCAGTATTTTCGCGATGTCGCGGAAATCGCCAACAATCCGGCTGGCCCGAACCCGGCGAGGATGGCCGAGGTCATGACCCGCTATGGGCTTGTCCTGGCGCCGCCAAAGCCGCCTGCAGGTGCGTAGGAGATAAATCCCGGAGGCGTTTCGCGCCTACTGCGCCGCTTGCCCCAGCCTCAATCCCAGCTGGGACTTCAGCCAATTGAACCGGTTGCGGCTGACGGGAACGGTGTGGGAGCCCTGGACCGCCAGTTCCACGACGCCTTGATCGCCGGCGCGCTTCAGCCCGGCGATGCGGTCGAGATTGACGATATGGCTGCGGTGGACGCGCAGGAACTGGCTGGCATCGAGGCGCGATTGGACATCGCCGATGGACAGCGGACAAAAGAGCTGACTCTTGCCGTCGAAGACATAGGTGTAGTGGGCGTTGGCGTGGATGGCGACGATCTCCTCCACCGGCAGGAAGATGGTGGCCCCGCCCTTCTCCACCGGAAGCTGGCGCGCCGCGCGCCGCGGCGGGCCGCCGGCGCCGCCCAACGGCGCATAGGTGCCCTGGCCAAGCTCCGCGGCGGCGGGCGAGATGGATTCGGGAACAGGTTTCGATTCGCTTTCGCTGCTCGGCGCGGGAGTCCGTGCCGCAGCCGTCGCATTCGAACGATCGGGAACCAGGATCAGCAGGAAGACGCCGGAGACGAGAAAGGCGACGACGGCGACCACGATGGCGAGGAGATCGGTCGAGAGCGCCGGACCGCTTGCAACCGCATCGGCATGGGGGAAGACGGTGAGCCCGGCCATGGCGGTGTAGTGCATGCCGGCGATGGCGAGGCCGAAGGCCGTGGCCGAGAGCAGCAAAGGCGGCCGACCCTGCCGTCCGCCGGCGAGCCACAGGGCCAAGCCCGAAGCGGCGATGCCCACGGCCACGCTGGCGACGACGAAGATAGTCGCATGCTCCAGATGGGCGCTCGCATGGAGGGCGGCCATGCCGATGTAATGCATCGAGGCGATGCCGATGCCCATGGCGAGGGAGGAGACCGCGAGGCGTGCAGGGGTCAGCGGACCGGCGCTGACCGCGAAGACGGCGGCGCCCACGACGATGACGCAGACGAGGAAGGAAAGCAGCGTCGGGAAGACGAGGTAATCGGTCGGGAACGGAAGCCTCGCGGCCAGCATGCCGACGAAATGCATGGCCCAGATGGCGACCGCGAGCGACAGGGCCGCGCCCGCGAGCAACAGCCGCCGGCGCAGGCCCTCGGCGCCGCCGATCTGCACCGCAAGGCTGAGCCCGACATAGGCGCCTTGGATCGCCACCACCAGCGAGAGCGCGACGAGCCAGGGCTCGTGCGTCACCGGCATCGTCCTCTTCCCTTTTCCAGCAAGAGCCTTCCGCTAGGTTTAGCGCAGCCACCCGTTGCGACAAACACAAATCGGCCAAGGCGCGGGGACACCCCATTGAGGGGCGTGTCGGTGGCCGGCGGGCTCTCCGGTCCACAACTCAGGAATGGCACCCATAAAGCTGATTTTAAAGGATTTTTTGGTATATCGACAAGGAACTTGAAGCGCTGCCCGCACACCGTTTGAATCCGCCCGCGGACGGAGTAGCCTCTGGCGCCCCGACCGATTGATCGCCTGGCCCATAGATCGCCCATAGATCAAGGAGACCCCGCTTGAAACTCCCCGGCCCCGACCACCCGATCACGATCGCCCCCAACGGACATAAGGTGCGGGTCCGTTTCGCCGGGCGCGTCATCGCCGAGACGACCAGGGCGCTCACCCTGAAGGAGGCCTCATATCCGCCGGTCCAGTACATCCCTCGCGAAGACGTTCGCATGGAGCTGCTGAAGCGCAGCGATCACCAGACGCATTGCCCGTACAAGGGCGACGCCGCCTATTACAGCATCGAGGCCGATGGCCGGCGCGCCGAGCAGGCCATCTGGACCTATGAGCATCCGTTTCCGGCGGTGAAGCAGATCGAGGGCCTCCTCGCCTTCTACCCTGACCGGGTGGACGGGATCGAAGAGCTGCCGGCCTAGTCGTCCCCCGGCCGAGTCGTCCGATGCAAGCACCAGCGACCCTGCTCGCCCTTCTCGAGGCCGGCGAAGCGAATGCCGTCGCAATTGCCGCGCCGGAGCGCCGGCCCATGGATCGCGGCGCGCTTGCCCGCCAGTCGCGGCACATCGTCGGCCAGCTCCGCGGCCTCGGCGTCGGCCACCAGGATCGGGTCGCCATCGTGCTGCCTAACGGGCCAGAGATGGCGGCGCTTTTCCTTGCCGTGGCCGCCGGCGCGGCGGCAGCACCGCTCAATACCGCCTATCGGGAGGAAGAATTCGACTTCTACCTCTCTGACATCGCGGCGCGCGTGCTGCTGATCCAGGCCGGCCTCGAATCCCCGGCCCGCGCCGTCGCCGCAAGGCGAAACATTCCCGTGGTCGAAGTCGAGGCGATCGCAAGCGAGCCAGCCGGAAGCCTGCGTCTCGTAAGCGAGGGCCGGCCGGTCGCCGAGAGCGAAGCCAGCTTCGGCGGCCCCGACGACATCGCGCTCGTCCTCCACACCTCGGGCACCACCTCGCGACCCAAGATCGTGCCATTGAGCCAGTGCAACCTCACCACCTCGGCCGCCAACATCGCCCGCGGGCTGGCGCTGATGCCGGCCGACCGCTGCCTCGTGGTCATGCCCCTCTTCCATATCCACGGGCTGATCGGCGCCCTGCTCGCCTCCCTGTCGGCGGGGGCCAGCGTCTATTGCCCGCCGGGGTTCAATGCGCTGCGCTTCTTCGCCTGGCTCGATGACTCGGAGGCGACCTGGTACACGGCCGTGCCGACCATGCATCAGGCGGTGCTGGGTCGGGCCGAGCGCAACCGGGACATTGTGCAGCGCCGGCGCTTGCGCTTCATCCGTTCCTCCTCGGCGCCGCTTCCGCCGCCGGTCATGCGGGCGCTGGAAGAGACTTTTGGCTGCCCGGTCATCGAGTCCTACGGCATGACCGAGGCCTCCCATCAGATGGCGAGCAACCCGTTGCCGCCGGCGGTCCGCAAACCCGGCACCGTCGGCCTGGCGGCGGGGCCAGAGGTCGCGATCATGGGGCCGGACGGCGCGCTGCTCGGCCGCGGGACGGCGGGCGAGATCGTGATCCGCGGCGCCAGCGTCACCCGCGGCTACGCCAACAATCCCGCTGCCAATGCCGAGGCCTTCCGCGACGGCTGGTTTCGCACCGGCGATCTGGGCGTGCTGGACGCCGAGGGCTATCTCACCATCAACGGGCGGCTGAAGGAGATCATCAACCGGGGTGGCGAGAAGATCGCGCCCAGGGAGGTCGACGACGTGCTGCTGGACCACCCGGCTGTCGCCCAGGCCGTGACCTTCTCCCTGCCTCACGACAAGCTGGGCGAGGACGTGGCCGCGGCCATCGTGCTGCGCGAGAACTGCAGCGCCAGCGAACAGGAACTGCGCGAGTTCGTCGCCGGCCGTCTGGCGGATTTCAAGGTGCCGCGGCGCATCGTCTTCCTGCCCGAGATTCCCAAGGGCCCCACCGGCAAGCCGCAGCGCATCGGCCTCGCCCAGCGTCTCGGCCTGGCCGCTTGAACATCTGCATCTACGGTGCCGGGGCCATCGGCGGCCTGCTGGGCGCGAAGCTGGCCCGCGCCGGCGCCGAGGTGACCCTCATCGCCCGCGGCCCCCATCTGGAAGCGCTCAGGACCAAAGGTCTTCGTCTGTTGAGCGAGGGCGAGGACTTCACCGTCCGGCCGAAGGCGACCGATCGGCCGGCGGAGGCCGGCCTGCAGGATGTCGTCATCGTCGCCCTCAAGGCCCAGTCGGTTCCGGCCGTGGTGGAGCACATGCAGCCGCTTCTGGGTCCGAAGACCGCGGTGGTCATGGCGGTCAACGGCTTGCCCTGGTGGTATTTCTACCGGCTCGAGGGTCCCTGGCGCGACCGGCGCCTGGACAGCGTCGATCCCGCGGGCCGGCAGTGGGATGGAATCGGGCCGGAGCGCGCCATCGGCTGCGTCGTCTATGCCGCGGCGGAGGTAAGCGAGCCGGGCGTCATCCGCCACGGCGTCGGCGACCGCTTCACCCTGGGCGAGCCCGACGGCAGCCGGTCGGACCGCATTCGCGCCCTCGCCCAAGCCCTTATATCTGCGGGATTCAAGGCGCCGGTGAAGGACGACATCCGGGTCGAGATCTGGGTCAAGCTCTGGGGCAATGTGGCGTTCAATCCGGTGAGCGCGCTGACCGGGGCCACCATGCGCCAGATTTGCGGGGATGCCGGCACCTTGAAGCTGGTCCGGGCGATGATGTCGGAAGCGGAGGCCGTCGCGGCCAAGCTCGGCATCGTCATGCCGATTACGCTTGAGCGCCGGCTCGAGGGTGCCGCCGCCGTGGGCGAGCACAAGACCTCGATGCTCCAGGATCTGGAGCGCCGGCGGCCGATGGAGATCGACGCGGTGGTCGCCGCCGTGGCCGAGGTCGGGCGCATGGTCGGCGTGCCGACCCCTGCCATCGATTCGGTGCTGGCCCTGGTGAGCCAGAAGGCGAAGCTTCTCGGCCTTTACCCCTCGGCGGCGTGAACAGCAAGATTTAAAAGGCAGATTCCCCATGCGCGATTTTCAGCTCCCCGGACGTTCCCCTTTGCGGGTCACCGATGCCGCCGCCGCAACCTCCCACCCGCTCGCGACCCTGGCGGCGATCGAGACCATGAGGTCCGGCGGCAATGCCATGGACGCGGCAGTAGCCGCTGCCGCGGTTCTTGCCGTCGTCGAGCCCCAGTCCACCGGCATCGGCGGCGACTGCTTCGTCATCTTCGCCCCGAAAGGCGGTTCGCGCCTGGTCGCCTACAACGGCTCCGGCCGCGCGCCCAAGGCCGCGAGCCTCGACTGGTACGTCGAGCGCGGCTTCGATTCGATCCCGCTCTTCGGCCCCCACGCCGTGACTGTCCCCGGCGCCATCGATGCCTGGGACCGGCTCATCGCCGACCATGGCAGCCGGGAACTGGGGCAACTCCTGCAACCCGCTATCCATTATGCCGAGAACGGCTATGTGGTCCTCGACCGCATCGCCTATGACTGGGCCCACAATGTCGGCAAGCTTTCCGCCGACCCCCACGCCGCACGCATCCTGCTGCCCTGGGGCCGGGCGCCGCAGGCGGGCGAGCGGCACCGCCAGCCGCAGCTTGCCGCCACCCTGCGCCGGATCGCCGCGAGCGGGCGCGAGGGCTTCTATGCCGGTCCGGTTGCCGAGGACATGGTGAAGCGCCTGAAGGCGCTCGGCGGGCTTCACGCGCTCGAGGATTTCGCCGAGGCCGCAGGCGAGTATGTCGAGCCTCTGCGCGCGACCTATCGCGGCGTCGACATCTGCCAGATCCCGCCCAACAACCAGGGCCTGACGGCGCTGCTGATGCTGAACATCCTGGCCGGTTTC
>Ga0265331_10002523_pt1 | contig 12338 bp, 12 predicted proteins | sample 41923metaG_FD_202088 | JGI IMG/M metagenome (GOLD analysis project Ga0265331, IMG submission 202088) | Rhizosphere microbial communities from Carex aquatilis grown in University of Washington, Seatle, WA, United States - 4-19-23 metaG | ecosystem: Host-associated > Plants > Roots > Rhizosphere...
CTGGCGCATCATGAGTTTGCGCTGATTCAAAGACGGCGCCCATGGATAAAGAACGCTGCCTTGCCCCCGGTGTATAATCCGCACTTGTGTTGGGTGGCCGCTTGTCTCGCCATCATATTATCTGGAAAGTAATGATAAAAAAACTATTCAAACGTGTGTTCGGAAAGTCCCCTAAAGTCCGGGTGGAAGGCAAGTGCCACATCATCCCCTTTGAAGTGCATGGCGTCGGACGCAGCGGCATTAGCCCGGCTGCGCGCAAGGTAACCGATGGCCTGCAGGCTGACGGTTACAAGGCATTCGTGGTGGGAGGTGCGGTGCGCGACCTGCTGCTCAACCGTCATCCCAAGGACTTCGATATTGCCACCAATGCCACACCGGAAGAGGTGCGGCGCGTGTTCCGCCGCTCACGCATCATCGGGCGACGCTTTCGTCTGGTACACGTGATGTTCGGCGAGGAAACGGTGGAGACTTCCACTTTCCGCCGCATGATAGAAGTGGAAGACGCCGAAACCGACGCGCACGGGCGCTTGCTGCGCGACAACGAATTCGGCGATCAGGAGCAGGATGCGGCACGGCGCGACTTCACAGCCAACGCGCTGTTCTACGATCCCACCACGCAGGAAATCTTCGACTATCACAACGGTTATGCCGACATCATCGACTACACCCTGCGCATGATCGGCGACCCGGCGGTACGCTACCGCGAAGATCCGGTGCGCATGTTGCGCGCGGTGCGCCTGTCGGCCAAGCTGGGCATGAAACTGGATGCGGCCACCGCCGCCCCCATCGCGGGTATGAAAGATTTGCTCGCCAACGTGCCGCAGGCGCGTTTACTGGACGAGATGCTCAAGCTATTGCTGTCCGGCCATGCGCTGGAGTGCGTCAAGAAGCTGCGCGCAATGGATTTGCATCACGGCATGCTGCCGATGCTGGACGTGATACTGGAACAGCCACAGGGTGAAAAGTTCGTCATGCTGGCGCTGGAGAATACCGATCAGCGCATCCGCGAAGACAAATCGGTGTCGCCCGCATTCTTGTTCGCCGCGCTGTTGTGGCACGAAGTGCTGTCCGACTGCAAGGCGCAGCAAGACGCGGGTGAGAAGCCGATTGCGGCGCTGCACACGGCGATGGATGCCGTTCTCGGCAGACAGCGGGAGCAGCTCGCCATCCCGCACCGTCACGATGCGATCATGAAGGAGATATGGCTGTTGCAGCCGCGTTTCGAACAGCGCGGCGGCCAGCGTCCGCTACGTCTGCTGGCGCTTCCGCGCTTCCGCGCCGCTTATGACTTCCTGTTACTGCGCTGCGAAAGCGGCGAGGTGGATGCAGAACTGGGTTCATGGTGGGACGAGTTTCAGGATGCCAGCGACGAGCGCCGCGCCGAAATGCTGATGCCGGACGAGGTACCCAAGAAACGCCGTCGCCGCAAGAAACCGGTGGGAGCTCCCCAACCGGAGGCGGCAGCGCAATATGAATTCCCGATAGATTGATGGCCGGACAGATCGCTTTTGTCGGCCTGGGCAGCAATCTGGACGACCCGCGCACACAAGTCTTGCAGGCGTTGCAGGCTTTGAACAGCTTGCCGCATACGCGGGTGCTGGCGCGCTCTTCGCTTTACCGCAGCGCGCCGGTCGGTTATCTGGAACAACCGGATTTCATCAATGCGGTGGCACAACTGGAAACTGCATTAAGCCCGCGCGCCTTGCTGGATGCGCTGCTGGCACTGGAGCAGGAGTGCGGACGCACACGTGAATTTCTCAATGCCCCGCGCACTCTGGATCTGGACGTACTGCTGTACGATGAACTTCGCCACCACGAACACGGCCTTACCATTCCGCACCCGCAGATGCATTTACGCGCCTTCGTGTTGCGCCCCTTGCTGGAAATCGCACCGGATTGTGTAATACCCGGTATCGGCGCGGCAACGGTCGCATTGCGGCAATGTGAAGATCAGCAATTGGAACAGTTGATGTAGGGGCGTATGGCATACGCCCTGATAAATATCGGGCGTGATGCATTACACCCCTGCGCGTGGTTTTAAAAGGTTTTTATGCCACTGGATAAATATCGTTACATTGTGGTCGAAGGGCCGATAGGCGTGGGTAAAACCAGTCTGGCGCGGCGACTGGCGCAGCAAACCGGCGCGGCCAATCTGCTGGAGAAACCGGAAGAGAATCCTTTTCTGGAGCGCTTCTATCAGGACCCCGTCCGCCATGCGCTGCCTACACAACTGTTTTTCCTGTTTCAGCGGATCAACGAAGTGCGCGATCTGGGACAGATGGACATGTTCTGCACCCGCACGGTGGCGGATTACCTGTTCGACAAAGACGCATTATTTGCGCGCCTGAATTTGAGTAACGACGAATTTGCGTTGTACCAGAATATCTATAACAGTCTGGCGCCGCAAGCACCTGCGCCGGACCTGGTGATTTACCTGCAAGCTTCGCCGCAAACCCTGATCGAGCGTGTGCAGAAGCGCGCCCATGCCTATGAGAGGCCGATTTCCGATGACTACCTGATGCGTCTGGCGCAGGCTTATAGCGATTTCTTTTATCATTACGACGCGGCACCGGTATTCGTGGTGAACAGCGAACACCTGAATTTCGTGGATAATGACGAGGATTTCGCATTGCTGTTACAGCGCATCGAGGGGATGCGCGGACAGCGCGAGTTCTTTAGCAAAGGATAGCAATGAGGATGACTCTGACAGACTTGCAAACGATGCGCGACAAGGGCGAAAAAATCGCCATGTTGACCTGTTACGACGCCAGCTTCGCGGCGCTGCTCGAAGCCAATAGCGTGGATGTGCTGCTGATCGGCGATTCGCTCGGCATGGTGCTGCAAGGTCATGAGACCACCCTGCCGGTAACGCTAGACGAGATGATTTACCACACCGCCTGCGTGGCGCGCGGAGCGAAACAGGCGTTCATCATCGCCGACATGCCGTTCGGCACCTCGCAGGTCAGCCCGGAAAAAACTTTCGAACACGCCGCGCGGCTGATGGCTGCGGGCGCGCATATGGTCAAACTCGAAGGCGGCGCGGTGATGGCCGACACCATCGCCTTCCTTAGCGGGCGCGGCATCCCGGTGAGCGCCCACATCGGGTTGACGCCGCAGTCGGTGCATCAACTTGGCGGTTACCGCGTGCAGGGCAGGAACGCGGCGGATGCGCAACGATTGTTGAATGATGCCGCTGTCCTGGCGCAGGCGGGGGCTGCAATGTTGTTATTGGAAACCATTCCGGCTTTGCTGGCAGCGGAAATAACCGCGCAGTTGAGCATTCCCACCATCGGCATCGGCGCAGGCGCGGAATGTTCCGGGCAGGTGCTGGTGCTGCATGACATGCTGAACATCTATCCCGGCAAGAAGGCGCGCTTCGCGAAGAATTATTTGCAGGGCGCGCAAGGCATCGCCGATGCGGTGGCGAACTATGTGGCCGAGGTGAAGTCCGGTACCTTTCCCGGCGCGGAACACAGTTTCTGATGCAAATAATTTCCACCGTTTCCGAACTCCGCCAGCGCCTGCGCGGCGAGACTTCCATTGCCTTCGTCCCGACCATGGGTAATCTGCATGAGGGGCATCTCGACCTGGTGCGTATCGCGCATGAACATGGACACTGTGTGGTGGTGAGCATATTCGTCAACCCCATTCAATTCGGCGCGAACGAGGATTTCGGTAAGTATCCGCGCACCCTGCAGGCGGATTGCGAAAAACTGGAACAGTGCGGCGTAGACGTGGTGTTTGCGCCGACCGAAAGCGAGCTATATCCGCAGCCGCAGCAGGTAACGGTGGAGCCGCCTCTTGAAAACGAGTTGTGCGGCGCGTTCCGCCCCGGCCATTTTCGCGGCGTAGCGACGGTGGTGCTGAAACTGTTCAACATCGTGCAGCCGCAGGCGGCGGTGTTCGGCAACAAGGATTACCAGCAGCTTTATGTGATACACCAGGTCGTAGCACAGTTGAACTTGCCGATCAAAATAATCGGTGGAGAAACCGTGCGTGCGCCGGATGGCTTGGCCCTCAGTTCGCGCAACCAGTATTTAAGCGCTGCCGAGCGAACCGAAGCTGCTTTTCTGTATCAAACGCTGGTCGCTATGCGGCAAGCCGTGCTGGACGGAGCAATGGACTTCACCGCACTGGAGCGGCAAACTGAGCAAGCGCTGACTGCGCGCGGCTGGCAGGTGGATTATGTGGCGGTGCGCGCCCGCAATACGCTGACGCAAGCGCAAAGCGGCGAACACGATCTGGTGATTCTGGCGGCGGCAAGACTGGGAAACACAAGGCTGATCGATAATCTCGAAGTTTGTATATAATGCGCACCTCGATTTTAGTCGGGCATAGCCCGATCTACATTTTGCTCCGGCTTGTCCGGTTTAGGAGAATGAATTAATGCAACGTACCATGCTCAAATCCAAATTGCACCGTGTGCGCGTGACGCGCTCGGAATTGCATTACGAAGGATCGTGCGCGATAGATGACAATCTGCTGGATGCCGCCGACATCAAGGAGTATCAGCAGATCGACATTTACAACGTCACCAACGGCGAACGCTTCACCACCTATGCCATCCGCGCACAACGCGGCTCCGGCACTATTTCCGTGAACGGCGCTGCGGCACACAAGGCCGATCCCGGCGACATCCTGATCATCGCTACTTACGCCATGTATTCCGAGCTGGAGTTGCAGAAATTCCATCCCCAGCTGGTCTATGTGGACGAACACAACCGCATCGTCGCCCAGCGCGACAATATCCCGGCTCAAGCGGCATAGTATTTCAGGCAAACATTAACCGGAAAGAAACCCCTCGGGCGAGGGGCTCTGGTTATACTAAATCGCCCGCATTATGAGACATCCCGGCTATTTTCGACAGCACTTCAAAAGTTGTCGCATTTTCACAATGGGCAACGTTAAACCTTAGCCAGGGCGAAGATTCCTGATGCGGGCGGAAGACGTTTCCTGGCGCAAGCATGACACCTTCTTTTGCCGCTTGCGCCACTAATGCGGTCATATTTAATTCATCGCCTAACTTTGCCCAGATAAACATGCCGCCTTCCGGTTCGAGATAGGTTGAGAAGCCCAATTTCTCCAGCTTGGCGATGGTGGTGGTTCTGGCTTCCTGCAATCTTAGCCTCAATTTTTCGAGGTGCTTGCGGTAATGCCCGCCTGACAGGAGTTGATAAATGATGCGCTCACTCACTTCCGATGTGGTGAGTCCGGTCAGCAATTTCATATCGCAGAGACTCTCGGCCAACTCTTTCTTGCACGCGAAATAACCTACCCGCAGACTGGCAGAAAGCGTTTTTGAGAAGCTGCTGACGTAAATAACACGATCCAGCTGGTCGAGCGTAGCCAGGCGAGTTATTTTCGAGGGGTGAAAGTCGCCGTAAATATCATCCTCGACCAGAATCATGTCGTATTTCTCGGCCAGTTGCAGCATACGGTAAGCCACACTCTGGCTGATGCTGACCCCGGTCGGGTTATGCAATACCGTATTGGTGAAGAAAATACGCGGATGATGTTCTTTGATCAGGGCTTCCATGGCGGGGATGTCCGGCCCATCGTGATTCCATGGCACCCCTATAATTTTTGCGCCAAATGATTTCAAGCCGCCAAACAGAATAAAAAATCCGGGGTCGTCCACCAGCACCGCATCACCGGGATGCACGAAATAGCGGGTAATCAGATCCATCGCATGAGTAACGCCGGCGGTGAGCACGATCTGTGAAGACGCAGCGGTCACGCCGATAGAGGAAAGCTTGCCTTGCAGCAATTCTCTTAATGGCTGGTAGCCCGCAGCCGTTCCATAGGCAGTAAAGAATTCGCCTTGTTTCAGCGAGAGCGCCCGCAAGGATTTTTGTATGCCGGTTTCTTCCATCCACGATGCAGGCAGCCACCATGCCCCTGGCATGGTCTTGCTGGTGCGATCTTCCAGCGCATTGCGCAGCAGCCAGGCTACGTCGATTGAATCATCCAGCTTGCTCACCTCTATGGACGCATGAGGCTTGGGACGAGCCGACACATAGAAACCGGAGCCCAGCCGCGAATTCAGATAGCCCATCGCCACCAGCCTGTCATACGCCTGCACTACCGTGAAGCGGCTCACGCCATGATCACTGGCAAAGTTTCTGATTGAAGGCATGCGGGCGCCGCTCCTGATCACCCGATTGTCGATCAATTCCTTGACCGCATTGGTGATCTGATAGATGAGCGGCAGCGAATCGTCGTGGTCGATATTGATAATTGTCATGGCAAACGAACCAGTACAGTACAAAGGGCTATCTGTCTAACTGTACCTGTATTGTCAGGTTATCCCCCTGTAATGTAAAGACCTCCAGAGATTCATGTTCCGGATGAAGAAAGGGGCAGCGCCGTTCCGCTGCAAATAAGCAGAGAGGAGAAAGTTAATGTCCACGTCTCTAGAGATTTTACATGGCTTCGAAATTGGATTCGGTATTGGTATCGCGTTATTTTTCACCCTGTTATGGAACGGGACCATTGAGAAATGGCTCGATAAGTGGGATCAGTAGAAGTACTCTGGGCAGTATCACAAGGTAGCGACTGCCTTGGGGAAATTATGTTTTGCAACACTTCAGATGAGGGCAGCAGGAAATGGAGAAAGATACGAACACAACGCAATTCCAACTACGATTTCACTGGAAAAGGAGAAGTGTACAGTTTGGCATGTTGCTGTTGATCATCCTGACCCCTGCCCTTGGATTATTCAGAATCGATTTTGCTAGCGCGAGTTTCTTTATCCGGGATCTCCAGGTGGAGTGGACGAATTATCTTTTTCTAAGCGGGCTGACTATCGTAGTTTGCACCGTCCCCATAATCAGTTATATGACCGTAGGTTCCGTTTTTTGCGGGTGGGCCTGTCCGCAGAACCTGTTTGCGGAATTGGCCGATGGGTTGACTCATAAACTGCTGGGGAAGCGAGCCGATGTCCGCGTAGACGGCCCGGGCATGGTCGTCGCGGCATCCAAAAACAAGGCAGGCAACTGGCTGATCCTGGGATTGGTTTTTCTCGTGTCCTCTGCGGTTCTGGCATTCTTCTTCCTGATGTTTTTCTATACGCGCAGCGACATGTGGGCTTTTATCACCGGCGGAACAAGCCGGCAACCGAGCTTGATCGTCATGTACTGGATGACTGTCTTTTTCATCTTTATCGACATTAGCACGGTGCGATATTTGTATTGCGACTATCCCTGCCTGTATCGTATCTGGCTAAGGTTCTTCAGGAGCAGGGATGCGTTCCATATCTCCTATGATGCTTCTCGCTCATCGGCTTGCGAAAAATGCAATTACTGCGCCGCAACCTGTATCACCAATATCCAGCCGACCCATATCAGAATTACCGACACCTGCGTTGACTGCGGTGAATGTGTCGATGCATGCGATCAGTTGCATGCAAAATCCGGTACCAATGGGCTGCTTAGTTTCAAAGTGGGTGGAAGCGGAAGCGGGATGACCTGGCGTAAAATGCTGGGCAAAGCCTTCGCGGGTTCCAGATGGTTGCTGGTCGCATTCTTTCTGCTGGGATGTACCCTGATGGTGTGGGGAGGGGAAGTCGCCGCGCAAAAAATAATAGACAAAGAGAAGTTTCTGCAAGAGAGCCAAAAGACTCAGAAAATCGCCCGCATTTGCAACCGTCAGTGCGCCGATCTGCAAGCCACATGCAATGCCCAAAGTGTCGCAGCCAAGAACTTCACGGGATGTTACCGGGCCTCGGCATGCATGTGCGCATGTACCTTGCAGCAAGACCCAACCAGCCCGTCCAGAGACTCACTGCGGCAATGCGTCCGTGACGGCGAGGCCCATACACAAGCGTCAGGGCAACGCTGATTAAGTCCACCGACTCCATAGTTCGTGCGTTTCGGAGGCTGTTTGTTCGTTTGGGGATTCATTCATTATTCCCCCTATAGTATAGTTGCGTACAGATCGGATAAATCTGCCGGAGCATTGGTCAGCGAATACCGGGTGCAAGTATCGAACAAGATTTATGCCCCCGCGCAACTAGCGCTAACCGTCAAAGGCATTCCTGAGGGCAGCTATAAACTTGAGTATGGAGAATATTAATGACTGAACAGCAGGTGCAGGCAGCGAACCAGGATCAGCCTGAAAATCGGGAAAGTCCGGCCGGAGATCAAATAAGCTCGACTCCCCCCCGGAAGAAAAAGAAAGCCAGCTGGTTTCGCACCATACTATGGATGGTTTCGATGATGCTGCTCGTTAACGTGATTATGGCGATCATTTTTTATGTTTTATATCACTTTAAAATACTTCAGTGACATTCTCCATTAACCCGGATTTCATTCCATTTCTATTTCAGTAGAAAACAATTGGCAGGTCGGGCTTCGCCCGACAACTATGAATCGGCGGATCCCATGAGCAACTCACTGCATAACGTTATCGCCCAGGCCGAGCAGGTCATCCTCGGCAAACCTCACCAGATCAGGCTGGCGCTCGCCTGCCTGCTGGCGCGCGGGCATCTGCTGATCGAAGACCTGCCGGGCGTAGGCAAGACCACGCTGGCGCATGCGCTGGCGCGCTCGCTCGGTTTGCAGTTCCAGCGCATCCAGTTCACCAGCGACATGCTGCCCGCCGATATTCTCGGCGTGTCGGTTTATCAACGCGAGAGCGGAGATTTCAAATTCCACCCAGGCCCGATTTTTGCGCAGATGATCCTGGCCGATGAAATCAACCGCGCCACGCCCAAGACACAAAGTGCGCTGCTGGAGGCGATGGAGGAACAGCAGGTAACTACCGAAAGCGTCACGCGCCCGCTGCCCACGCCGTTTTTCGTCATCGCCACCCAGAACCCCACCTACCAGATCGGCACCTTTCCGCTGCCGGAATCGCAGCTCGACCGCTTCCTGATGCGCATCCAGCTCGGCTATCCCGATGCGCAAGCGGAGCGCGGTTTGCTCGCCGGAGTGGAACGGCGCGAGATCGTGTCCAGACTCACGCCACAAATGGAAGCGGCAGAATTGCTCGCCTTGCAACAACAAGTGAAGCAAGTATTCGTCTCCCCTGCCCTGCTCGACTACGCACAAGCCATCCTGCGCCACACGCGCGAATCGGCGCGCTACGTGCACGGCCTGTCGCCCCGCGCCGGACTTTCCCTGCTCGCTGCGGCGCGCGCCTGGGCATTGCTGGATGAGCGCAGCGCCGTCATCCCGGAAGACGTGCAAGCGGTATTGCCCGGCGTCGCCAGCCATCGCCTGCAAAGCGTGCAGGATGTGCAAATCTCGGATGGCGACAAACTGGCGCGTGAACTGATAGAAGCAGTGGCAATTCCCTAGCAATCACGGCGACATTTCCACACCAACGACATGAAACAAAAGCAAATCCCCCCCCGCTTCGCTCCTCCCCCTTTTTCAAAGGGGGCATTTTCCCCACTTTGCCAAAGGGGGGCCAGGGGGGATTTTAAGATTGTTTCACGTTAAAGATCACCCAACGTGCTCGCCGCACTCAGACAACAATTCCGCACCTGGCTATTCCGCCCGAAAATCGAGAGCGGGACGATCACGCTTAACCAGCGTCGCATCTTCATCATCCCCACGCGGCAAGGCATAGGCTTCGTCTTCGTGCTGCTGGTGATGTTGCTGGGCGACATCAATTACAACCTGAGCCTCGGTTACGTGCTGACATTCCTGCTCGGCACCACGGCCCTGATGGCCATGCTGCACACCTTCCGCAACATGGCGCAACTGGAAATCCGCGCCGGACGCACCGAGGCGGTGTTCGCCGGCGACATGGCGCAGTTCGTGTTCCATTTCCATAACAACGGCAGGCTGTCGCGTTACCAGCTCAAGCTGCACGACGGCAATGGGCACAGCGTGACGTTCGACATTCCCGCACGACAAAGCGTGGAGGTAAAACTGCCAATTCCGGCCTCACAGCGCGGCTGGCTGAGTTCCGGCAGACTGACGCTGTTTACCGAATTTCCGCTCGGCCTGTACCATGCGTGGTCGTACCTGCAATTCGATACGCGCTGTCTGGTATATACCAGGCCAGCTGCGTCACAACCGTTGCCAGCCAGCTCGGAGCAAAGCGGTACGGGGAAATTCAACGTGGCGGGCGATGAAGATTTCTCCGGGCTGCACAGCTATGTGGCGGGCGATGCACTGCCGCGCATCGCATGGAAAGCGCTGGCGCGCGAGCAGGGTTTGCAGGTCAAGCAATTCAGCACGCAGTCGGGGCAGGAGCTATGGCTGGACTGGGCGCTACTGCCCGCACTGGCCAGCGAGCGCAAGCTGGAGATACTCACGCGCTGGGTGCTGGACGCCGATGTACAGGGGCTGCATTACGGCCTGCGCCTGCCGGACATTGAATTGCCGCCGGGGCATAGTGTGACGCATCGGGCCGACTGTCTTCGTGCGCTGGCTCTTTTCGGATTGCCCGCATGAAACTCGATACCCATCTCATTTACGGCCTGCTCGCTTGCGTGCTGCTGATCAGCGCGCCGCATGTCGAACATCTGCCGCTATGGGTCAGCTCATTGAGCGCCACCCTGCTGTGCTGGCGCGTTTATCTCGCTTACAGCAACAAACCGCTGCCGCCGCGCTGGCTGCTGCTCGCCGTCATCGCGGGCAGCATGGGCGGCATTCTCATCAGCTTCCACACCCTGTTCGGACGCGAGGTCGGCGTTACGCTGCTGATCCTGCTGGCCGCGCTCAAGCTGCTGGAAGTTCGTTCCGCGCGCGATGCAACTATCGTGATTTATCTCTCCTGCTTCGTCATCATCACCGAATTTTTCTATTCGCAAAGCCTGCTCACAGCGCTGTTCATGTTGCTCACACTGCTGGTCGTGGTAACGACCTGGGTGCATCTGCAATCCGCCCCCCTGGCTTTGCGTCCGCGCTTGCGCATTGCCGGTATCTTGCTGCTACAGGCGATCCCGCTCACGCTCATCCTGTTCGTGCTGTTCCCGCGCGTGCAGGGGCCGTTGTGGGGGTTGCCGCAGGATGCATATGCCAGCAGCGGCCTGGACGACAAGATGTCGCCCGGCAGCGTGGGCCATCTTGCGCTGTCCGATGCGGTGGCGTTCCGCGTCATGTTCAATGACAAGCCACCGCGACGCGACCAGATGTACTGGCGCGGGCCGGTGCTGTTGAATTTCGACGGACATACCTGGACGCCCGGCCAGAAGGACTCTGCGCACATCAGACCGAAACTGGAAAATCTGGAACAGCCCATCAATTACGCGGTCACGCTGGAACCGCATAACAAGACCTGGCTGTTCACGCTGGAGATGCCCACCAATATTTCGGTTCCGGCCGGGATGACTTACGACTTTCAGATACTAAAAAACTCCACGGTCACTGCACGGCTGCGCTATACCGCACATTCTCAACTCGGCTATCGCGCCAATGTCGAGGAAGATCCGCGCCAGTTGCAGCGGGCGTTGGCCATCCCGCACAACCTCAACCCGCGCGCACAACAACTCGCCGCAGAATGGCAAGCCAATGCAGGCAGCGACGAAGCGGTGATGCGCGCGGCACTCGCCTATTTCAACCGCGAGGATTTCCGCTACACGCTGTCGCCTCCGCCGCTTGGCACTCAGGAGATAGACGATTTTCTGTTCGAGACGCGCAAGGGTTTCTGTGAACACTACGCTTCCAGCTTCGTATTTCTGATGCGTGCGGCAGGCGTTCCGGCCCGCGTCGTGACCGGCTATCAGGGCGGCGAATACAACAGTTTCGGCAAATACTACATCGTGCGCCAGTCCGATGCCCATGCCTGGGCCGAGGTATGGTTGCGCGGGCGCGGCTGGGTGCGCGTTGACCCCACTGCCGCCATCGCCCCGGCACGCGTCGAGTTCGGCATGGCAGCCGCCTTGCCGGAGAGCGACAGCGCTGCCCTGCCCTTGATGGTGCGCGCACAATCTCCGGGGCTAATCAATGTTCCCCCATGGCTGATCAACTTCCGCTTCAATCTGGATGCGCTGACCAATCAATGGAACCAGTGGGTGCTGGGCTACAACCCGGAACGGCAATTCGCTTTTCTCACCCGCATGGGGATGGAAGAAATCACCTGGCAGCGCATGGCATTCACCATGCTCGGCGGCGTGGCGCTGCTGGTCGGAGTATTCACCCTGCTCATGTTGCGCCAACTGACGCTGCGGAATACCGATGAAGCGCAGCGCCTGTACCTTAAGTTCTGTCGCATGCTGGCGAAAAAAGGCATCGTGCGCGGCGCACACGAAGGGCCGCAAGACTTTGCCGCCCGCGCCGCACAAATAAAACCGCAACTCGCCCCCTCCATCGCCGACATCACCGCACGCTATGTCGCGTTGCGCTATGGCAATCGGATTGATGCCGGGGCACTGAATGCCTTGC
>Ga0265331_10002528_pt1 | contig 12329 bp, 8 predicted proteins | sample 41923metaG_FD_202088 | JGI IMG/M metagenome (GOLD analysis project Ga0265331, IMG submission 202088) | Rhizosphere microbial communities from Carex aquatilis grown in University of Washington, Seatle, WA, United States - 4-19-23 metaG | ecosystem: Host-associated > Plants > Roots > Rhizosphere >...
GACGCTGCCGATGGTAATTTTCATTCCGCTGGGAATGATTTTGTATCGTGTCATGGAAAGCGACATGTACGTTATTCCTGTTCTCGTGATATTCGGGACTGTCATTGTATGGATTTTATTCAGAACCCTGAAGGGGGTCTCAATTATTTACGACAGCTCTTCCGTTAAGATTTATGCGATAGGAATTGTTGTTCTTGCGGCCTTAGGAATTTTGTGGTATGGATACTTCGATTATGCCCATTCTGTGACGGCGTACACGCACTTCATAATGAGCACAGTGGGACCGGCAGCGAACTGAACCGTGTAAGAGAATTATGTATCTATCGAAGTTAGAAGTTGTTGGATTTAAGTCATTTGCGAACAAAGTGCACCTGAAGTTCGATTCGGGGATTACCGCGATTGTCGGGCCGAACGGTTGCGGCAAAACGAACGTTGTCGATGCCATTCGCTGGGCGCTTGGAGAACAGCGGCCCAGCACATTGCGCAGCGACAAGATGGAAGATGTGATTTTTAACGGGACGAAGAACCGCAAGCCGATCGGCATGGCTGATGTCTCGCTGACGATCGAAAACACAAAGGGGATTCTTCCGACCGAGTATTCCGAAGTTACCGTTACCCGCCGTGTCTATCGTTCCGGGGAGAGCGAGTATTATCTCAATAAAACTCTCTGCAGGCTGAAAGATATTAAAGATCTGTTCATGGACACCGGAATGGGCTCGGATGCGTATTCGGTGATCGAACTGAAAATGGTCGAAACCATTCTTAGCGACCGGACGGATGAGCGCCGACGCTTGTTCGAGGAAGCGGCGGGTGTGACGAAATATAAACATCGCCGAAAAGAGGCGTACCGAAAACTCGAGACGGTCCAGCAAGACCTCGTTCGCGTCAACGATGTGGTCAAAGAAGTGCAGAAAGCGGTCAATTCTCTCGAGCGTCAAGCGCAAAAAGCCGAGAAATATAATGCTTTCTCGAAGGATCTTCGCGCGTTGGATGTGGATCTACTGGAGCGTGAATACGCAGCATTTTCGGGCAAGATTGAACCATTGAAACGGGAGCTTGAAGGAGCTCGCAGCGAAAAAGAGCGGATCGATTCGGAACTCTCAAACAAGGAAACACTTCTTGACCTTCTTCGAAAAGAATTGGAGGAACTTGAGTCGAAACTGACTGCTGCGCAAAGCGATGTTGCAGAACAGCAGCAGCGGATCAACGGCGCCCAACAGATGCGCATTTCATCGAGCGAGCGGAAGAAATCCCTTGTCGCCGCGATCGAACGGTACGAAAAGGACAAAATTGAACTGCACCGGCAGCAGGAAGAGCTGCAGGAACGCTCGAAGGAACTCCGCACCTCGATCGAGCAGATGCACGTGAAGGTGGACAACGCTGAACGTCATTACGCCGAAAAGAAAGAGGAACTCGACGCGTTCACGATACAGCTCGACGCGAAGAAAGCCGACGTCAAAAAGCTTCAGGATCTTATCATGGGATTGTTAAATGATATATCTCTGAAGCGTCAGGAGCATGAGCGGACGAAGGCGAGGATTGAAAACATCCATGGACGCATAGATTTTTCGAACGAGGAAAACGGAATCTATAGGAGCGAAGTTGAAACAAACACCGAGTTGGTGAATCAACTGAGCGCCGAAGACCGGGAGTTTCGAAAGCAATTCGCGGAGGCAGAGGTTCGTGTACATCAAACCGAGGCGTATAAGACATCGCTGGAAAAGGAAATTGAATCCCTTCGCAATAAGGAATTTGAAGTCCGCAGCGTGCTTGACCGCCGGCACGCCAGGTTGGAGTTTCTCAGAGGTCTTGTAGAAAGTTATGACGGATTTTCCGAGGGTGCAAGATTTCTCATCACGAATGACGAGTGGAAAGCGAATGTTCAAACGACCGTCGCCGACGCCGTCTCGGCGGATTCGCGGTACCGCATCGCCATCGAATCGGCGCTCGGTGAAACCGCGAGCTTCATCGTCGTAAAAAATATTGAAGAAGCATACCGAGGCATCGACGTCCTCAAGAAAAATCAAAAAGGGAAGGCGACGTTTATCTGCCTCGACCGTATTCCGGAGTTGAAAAGCCCGCGCCAGCCGGTTGCCGGCGGCGGAATTGTAGGGTGGGCACGGGATGTGATCACATGCGACCCCGCGTTCAACACCCTGTGCGACTACATTTTTGATAATACGCTGCTGGTGAACGATGTGAATGCCGCAACGGCTGTTATAGGCAGCGGTTCGCTCCTTAAATGTGTTACCCTCGACGGTGAGATCGTTACAGGCCAGGGAGTTTTGAAGGGGGGGAGCATTCGTGCCGATGACGGCGGCATGATCGGCAAGAAGAGCCAGATCGCCGAGCTCGAGACCGAGACCGCTGCGCTCGAAGAATCGCTCGGAGCACTTCGTCATGATGTCTCGGAAAAAGAGAATGCGCTTGCGTCGATAGAACTCAAGACGCTGGCAAGCACTGCAAAACGCATCGAACAGCAGATGACCGGTGTTGAAATGCGCATCGCGCAAATCGAGTTTGAGAAGAAACGGATCAATGAGAATATGGAGCGGAATTCTTCGGAGAACGTGAAGCTTGCGGCTGAAGCTGAAGAGCTGCAAAAGGAACTCAACGTTCTCGTGCCGGAGATCGAGCGTCTTGAAAAAGAACGATCGACAAACGAGCAGAATTCCGGCGCTGCGGCGAGTGAATTGGAAACGATGGAAGTGTTATGGAGCGAATATTCCGACGTAACGAACAAAGCGCATGTTACTCTTCTCACTCTTCAGAATGAGGAAAAAAATATCGCGAGGGAGCTCGAGTACATCCGCGAGACCATTGATAATATCATTGTCACTCTTTCGCAGCGAGACCGCGATATCGCCGAATCAAAAGCTGAAATTGAACGCCTGGCAAAGGAACTCTTGGAAACTGAAGTCGAACTCCACCGCTTGAATTCAGGACTCCAGGTGATGGTCGACCGGGGCAAAAGCGTTGACACGGAATACAACGCAAAACGAAACCAGATGCACGACATCGAACTGAAAATTAAGGACGAGAGAAGGCTGCACGACGATTCTCTCGGAGTGACCCATGAGCTGGAGATCAAGCTTTCGGAGCTGATGATGAAGTCGGAAAATCTTGTTGTCCGTGCGCGTGAGGAGTATGGATTCATTCTTGAATTAAAAGTGTACGCCGATGCCCAAGAGTTCGACATCGATGCCGCGCACGAAGCCGGGCGCGCCCTGAAGGAAAAAATTGCCTCGCTCGGCCCGGTGAATTTTGCTGCGTTCGATGAATTCAAAAGCGAGAGTGAAAGGCTTGAATTCATTACGACGCAGCGCGGCGATTTAGTCGAAGCAGAGCAGACGCTCCTCTCCACGATCGAAGAAATCAACACTACCGCCCAGCGAACATTCGGTGATACGTTCAACAAGATCAGGGATAATTTCATCGCAACATTTAAAAGCTTGTTCGATGAGGGGGATGAATGCGACCTGCGATTGGAAGACGGAGTCGATCCTCTAGAAGCCCGGATTGAGATTATCGCGAAGCCGCGGGGCAAACGGCCCACCTCGATTGACCTGCTCTCCGGAGGGGAAAAAACGCTGACGGCCATTGCGCTCCTCTTTGCGATTTATCTTGTGAAACCGAGCCCGTTTTGTATTCTTGACGAAGTCGATGCGCCGCTGGACGATTCGAATATCGACCGCTTCTCGCGCATCCTCCGAAAATTCAGCGACAACACGCAGTTTATCGTTGTCACTCACAACAAACGGACGATGGAAGCGGCGAACGCAATGTACGGCGTGACGATGGAAGAAGAAGGTGTTTCGAAGCTTGTATCGGTGCGATTCAACGAAAATGCTATCGTTCAAAATTGATGACAGACGAACTCTCCTATATCGTGTTTACGGATTTTGACGGAACCATCACCCGGACTGACATCGGCGATGCCATGTTCAAGGTTTTCGGGAATCCGGAAAAATCTTCGGAAGCATTTCGTGAGACTCTCGAAGGGAAGATCGGAATGTCAGAAAGCTGGCGGCGCTCGTGTGCAACGGTCGAATCGCTTTCGCGTGCGACGTTTGATTCTTTCGTGCACTGTCAGGAGATTGACGGCAGTTTCCACCGCTTCGAGCGGTATTGTTCGGAGAAATCAATTCCTATTCATATTGTCAGCGATGGATTCGACCTCTACATACGCCACGTGCTTGATCGCGAGCACCTGAACCATCTCCCGTTTTACTCCAATCAGTTGGTTATTCAGACCGACGGGACGATCACTCCGCAATTTCCGTACACGGATTCGGAGTGTATTCTGTGTGCAAACTGTAAGCGCAATCACGTAGTGACGAAGGCCGGCGAAGAAAACGTTATCGTCTATATTGGCAACGGTCATTCAGACCAATGCTCTTCAAGGTATGCCGACATTGTGTTTGCAAAGGGTTCGTTGCTTACGTATTGCGAACGGGAAAATATCACGTACCATCGATTTGAAACGTTTGACGATGTGCTCTCAAAATTCAAGTTGATTGTTGATGGGGCGCGTCCGCGCAAGCGACGAACCGCTGAGCTGGCGCGCAAAGAAATTTTCATGCGAGGATAACAGTTGGACATCCGGGAAAAAATATTTGAACTGCGCAGTTACACGCCGATTCCGTTCATTCTTTTAATGCTAGCCTACGCTCGGCCGACGCCGCTCTCTCTTGTTGCAGGATTCTGCGTAGCGCTCTGCGGCGAATTGATTCGTCTGTGGGGGGTTTCCGTAGCAGGAACTGAGACAAGGACAACGGGTCGTGTGGGGGGAACACATTTATTTATCGACGGGCCATTCGGGTATGTCCGCAACCCGCTCTATGTCGGCAATTTGATGATGTACGTTGGTGTTGGAGTGATGGCGAACGCCCTGATGCCGTATTTGGGTATTCTGGCATTTGGTTTCTTCTTACTTCAGTACACAATGATCGTAACAAAAGAAGAAGAATATCTGCACACGACGTTCGGCGACGAATACGAGCGCTATGTTCGGCATGTCCCCCGGTTCTTACCGCGGTTCACACCCTACTCCAGCGAACACTCATTTCATCGCGCAGCAGATTTATCGCGCGGGTTGGGATCGGAACGGCGGACGTTGCAGGCGTTTGCTCTGCTCGTGATCGCAATCGTTGTTATTTATTTCGTAAAACAGAGTTGACCATGGTCCATCGGGTGCTGATGATAGCCGGTGAAGTTTCGGGAGATGCCCACGGCGCGGGAGTCGTAAGGGAATTGAAGCGACGTCAGCCGTCGATCGAGATTTACGGCATTGGCGGCGAGAAGATGAAGCGTGAGGGAATGGCGCTTACGTATCATGTCAGCGAGCTGTCGTTCATGGGATTCATGGAGGTTCTAAAACATCTCCCGCTTATCCGGTCCGTCGAGCGTACGTTGGAGAAGTTGCTTGTGTTGAAAAAGCCGGACGTTGTCGTGTTGATAGACTATCCCGGCTTTAATTTGCGGTTCGCCCGGAAAGCGAAGAAACACGGAGTGAAAGTTATCTATTACATCAGCCCGCAGGTCTGGGCGTGGAAGAAGGGGAGGGTAAAGAAAATGCGGGGCATCGTTGATACAATGCTTGTCGTATTTCCGTTTGAAGAAGAAATTTACAGAAAAGAAGGAATCGACGTACGCTTTGTCGGACATCCATTGCTCGAAGAATTGAACGTCGAGTTTACCCGCGATCAGTTCTGCAAACGTTTCGGCATCGACCAGGCAAAAAAAATTGTAGCGTTGATCCCGGGAAGCAGACCGCAGGAGGTCCAGAATCTGTTTTCGGTGATGGCCCGCTCTGCCGACGTTCTTCGTAGCAAAGAAAATTGCGAAATCGTCGTCGGTGTCGCACCGAACCTTCGTAGAGAATTGTTTACAGTGAATTTGCCACCGAATGTTTCGCTGCATTTTGTAGAAAATGCTACACATGAGACGATGAAATATGCCGAACTTGCCATTGTTACTTCCGGAACCGCGACGCTTGAAACGGCTTGTTTTGAGACACCTATGATAGTTGTGTACAGGACGTCATGGCTCACATATCTTATAGCGCGCGCGCTGGTTCGAGTCAAGAATATCGGACTTGTGAACATTGTTGCGGGAAAAACCATCGTCCCGGAGCTTATACAATACAACGTTACGGTGCAAAAGATCGTCGAGCTCGCCTCCAGGCTTCTTACAAATAGTGAGCAGCGGACTGCGATGAAAAAAAACCTCTCTGCCGTCAAAGGTTTGCTCGGCTCAAAAGGAGCGTCGGCAAATGTTGCGGATGTAATCCTTGCAATGAATCCGGCGTGATGGATAATCGTTCTGGCCGATGGTAAAGAATATTCTCAAAGCGGTCGCGAAAAGGGTCTTATGGTTGGCAGCATGGCTATTGTGCAGCACGCTTCGAGTGGAAAAAAATAATTCATCGCTCTTTGAAAACTACCGGCAAACCAACAAACAGTCCGTCATTGCCTTCTGGCACGGCTCAATGCTCGCCGGATGGTTTCTCCATCGTCCCCGAAACGGCGGCTCCGTTGCAGCTCTTGTCAGCCGAAGTGAAGATGGAGAGATTCTCTCGTCAACTCTGGCGCATTGGGGCTACACGCTGATCCGCGGCTCGAGCCATATCGGCGGAAAAGAAGCGATGCAGTTAATGGTCGATGCGATTACGAACGGAAATTCATTGTGCATTACGCCCGACGGACCGACAGGACCGCGCCATCAGATGAAAATGGGAGCTGTTCGTGCTGCACAACAGGCTCACGTTCCGCTCTTTCTTGTCGGCATTGCCGGTGACCGGAAAAGGGTGTTGAAGAGCTGGGATCAGTTTGAAATTCCGTTGCCGTTCTCGAAGGTGAGCGTGTGGTACAGCGAACCGCTCGTTGTGCCCGCAGACCTGAAGGATGAAGCGCTGGATTTATTTTTGACCAAAACGCAATTGCAGTTGGCTGAGCTGAACGTAAAGGCAGAACAGGTGTTATAGAATTACCGAATGATGAAACCAGTTCCGGCATTGTTACCGTTTTCGTGGCTGTATGGATGCGGGGTTGTTCTTCGAAATTTATTTTATGACTGGAAAATATTCCGTTCCGAGCATGTCGGCGTTCCGGTTATTTCCGTCGGCAATATCACAACGGGGGGAACCGGCAAGACCCCGGTTGTCGGATTGATTGCGAAGATGCTGCAGGGCCAAAATATCCGTTGCGCGATCGTCAGCCGCGGATATAAACGCAAAACACGAGGGCTGGTAGAAGTCTCGGACGGATCTTCGTTGAAAACGACGGCACGCGATGCAGGAGATGAGGCGTTCCAGGTAGCCGTGCAATTGCCGAAGACGATTGTTGTTGTTGATGAGCAGAGGGTGCGGGGTGCACAGTATGCCGTCAGCAAATTAAACGCCCGCGCGGTGGTTCTCGATGACGGTTTTCAACATCGAGCACTTTACCGAGATTTGGATATTGTGTTGATCGATGCGGCTCGTTCCCCGTTTACGATGGCAATGCTTCCGGCAGGCTACCGGAGGGATGCATTGAGTTCTTTGAAGCGGGCAGATGCAATCCTTATTACCAAGGTAAAGCGGGATACGGACGTTGAAAACATTAAGGCGCAAATCCGACTGCACTCTGCGGCGCAAATTTTTTCCAGTTCTTATGCCGTGGCAGCGTTTCGACGGGCGAGGACAAGGTTCAGCGTAGATTTGAACAGCATCAAGGGAAAGCGCGCTGTTGCTTTTTGCGGAATCGGACAGCCGGAAAGTTTTAAAGAGAGTTTAAAGGATCTCGGCGTTAACGTAAGTTCGATGATTTCATTCGAAGATCATCATCCGTATTCCGATTCTGATATCCGGCGGGTCGTTGCGGAGCAGGAGAAATTAGAGGCCGAGTATATAATTACAACGGAGAAAGATTTGGCGCGGTTGTCTGCTTTTGATTTTTCCGAAAAGTATCCGCTTTTCTATCTTGAACTCGACGTCGTTATTCATCAAGAAGTTGAATGGACAGAACTTATTAACTCCGTGCTCGGCAAGAGAATTAATTGATGAAGATCGGAATCACAAAGAATACCTCGAAGGAAGAGAAATTTCATAGCTATAAAGGCTGGCTGTTGCGGTTCAATCCTGCGATTGAGTTTCACGAATTAGGATGCGAGATGAATCAACCGGACGAAGTTGAACAATGCGATGGTTTGCTGCTAACAGGAGGAGGTGATATTCACCCGAAGGCTTTCGGAAAAATTGATGGCGCAGCACAAACAAATGATGTTGACGAACGTCGCGATAATTTTGAATTTATTGTCATCGAAAAGGCTTTAGCTCGCAAGATGCCGGTGCTCGGTATCTGCCGCGGAATGCAAGTGCTCAACGTGTGCTGTGGAGGTACGTTGTATCTTGATCTAGCATCCAGGGGCTATTCGCGTCACCATGACGAAGGTGGAAAAGAAAACCGCCATACAATTACTGTTCAAGAGCAAACGATGCTCGCCGCAATCATCGGGAAAAAATCGGGCGAAGTCAATTCGTTCCACCATCAAGGGGTCGAGCGCGTAGGCAAGGGGTTGGCTGTGAGCGCCCGGTCCGATGACGGCGTGATTGAGGGGATGGAATGGGCCGATAGAAATGAGGCTCCATTCCTTTTGGCGGTGCAATGGCATCCGGAGCGAATGAAAGACACGTCCAACCCGTTATCGGAAAAAATCGGACGAGCTTTTTTAGAAGAAATCAACAAGCATGAAGGACACTCTTAATTCACATGGTATATCAACCAATCACTAAGACATACAACACACAATAAAATAAGAAGGAAAAATTACAACGATGGCTAAATTTGTATATTACTTCGGAAACGGAAAAGCCGAAGGAAAAGCAGAAATGAAAAACCTTCTCGGCGGCAAAGGTGCAAACCTTGCGGAGATGACCAACATCGGTTTGCCGGTGCCGGCGGGTTTTTCAATTTCAACAGAAGTCTGTACCTACTACTACGCGAATAAAAAGACATACCCGAAATCTCTCGCGGCTGACGTGAAAAAGTCGATCGGCAAGGTGGAGAAGGCAATGGGTGCGAAATTCGGCGATCTGAAGAATCCACTGCTGGTTTCGGTTCGATCGGGCGCCCGTGCATCGATGCCTGGAATGATGGACACGATCCTCAACCTGGGGCTCAACGACAAGGTTGCCGAAGGGTTGGTAAAGAAGACGAATAACCCGCGCTTTGTGTACGATTCCTACCGTCGTTTTGTTCAGATGTACGGCGATGTTGTGCTTGGCTTGAAGCCGGTCCACAAAGACGAAATCGATCCGTTCGAAGCAATTATCGAAGGAAAAAAGAAGTTGAAGGGAGTTCATCTCGATACGGAGCTCACGGCGGACGATTTAAAAGACCTTGTCGCACAATTCAAGCAGGCGATCAAAGAAAAAACGGGAAATGATTTTCCGCAAGAACCGATGGCGCAGCTGTGGGGCGCGATCGGGGCAGTATTCGGTTCGTGGAACAACGACCGTGCGAATGCCTACCGGAAAATGTACGACATCCCAGAATCGTGGGGAACGGCGGTCAACGTTCAGTCCATGGTGTTCGGCAATATGGGGGACGATTCCGGAACCGGTGTAGCGTTCACACGCGACGCGGCAACCGGCGAGAATGTCTTCTACGGCGAATACCTGATGAATGCGCAGGGTGAGGATGTTGTGGCCGGCACACGCACGCCGCTTCCTATCTCTCAACTCGCAAAAGACAACCCGAAAATTTACAATCAGCTCGATAAAATTCGCAAAACGCTTGAGAAACATTATCGGGATATGAACGACATCGAGTTCACAATCCAGCAGGGCAAATTGTTCATGCTTCAGTGCCGCATAGGAAAGCGGACAGCCTTTGCCGCCATCAAGATCGCCGTCGACATGGTCGACGAGAAATTGATCTCGGACAAAGAAGCGCTGAAGAGAATCGAGCCCGATCAGTTGAATCAGCTGCTTCGCCCCGTTTTCGACCTGAAAGAAAAAGAGGCTGCGGTGAAGAGCGGCCGGCTTCTTGCGAAGGGATTGAATGCAGGACCGGGTGCTGCGACAGGCCGCGTGGTGTTCAATGCACCCGATGCCGAGGCATGGAAGAAGAAGGGCGAGCTTGTGATTCTTACGCGCATTGAGACTTCCCCCGAAGACATCAAAGGCATGGATGCGGCGGAAGGAATTCTTACCGCGCGCGGAGGCATGACATCGCACGCCGCACTCGTTGCACGTCAGATGGGAAAAGTCTGCGTTGCGGGTTGTGCGTCGCTCGATATTGATTACTCGACCCATACAATGAAGGTTAAGGGCAAGGTGATTAAAGAAGGCGATTGGATTTCATTGGACGGGACAACGGGTGAAGTCATCGAAGGAAAGGTGGCGACGAAGCCGTCCGAAGTGCTGCAGGTGCTGGTCAGCAAAACGCTTGCACCTAAGGAAGCTCCGGTGTACCAGCAGTATGCAAAAATCATGTCATGGGCGGATAAATACCGCCGCCTTAAAATCCGGACGAATGCAGATCAACCCGACCAGGCGCTCAACGCCGTTGCATTTGGCGCTGAAGGAATCGGATTGTGCAGGACCGAACACATGTTTTTCGGCGAAGGCAAGATTGGTCCGATGCGCGAAATGATTCTGGCGGATACGGTGGAAGCGCGCAAAGCCGCGCTCGCGAAGCTTCTTCCGCTGCAACGGACGGACTTCGAAGGAATTTTCGAAGCGATGAACGGCCTGCCGGTTACTATCAGGACGATCGATCCGCCGCTCCACGAATTCGTTCCGCACGATGAAGCTGCTCAGCGTCAATTAGCCGCCGAGATCGGCATCAGTTATGATAAAGTGCATCAGCGCGTTGAAGGCCTGCACGAATTCAACCCGATGCTGGGTTTACGCGGATGCCGTTTGGGCATTATCTATCCGGAAATCACTGAAATGCAGTCGCGGGCAATTTTCGAAGCCGCGGCGAACATTCAGGCGAAAGGGATCAAGGTTGAGCCGGAGGTAATGATTCCGCTTGTCGGCAACGTGAAAGAGCTAGAGAACCAGGAGAAAATTGTTCGCCGGGTTGCGGGCGAAGTGATGAAGGAAAAAGGAGTGAAGTTCAAGTACCTTGTCGGGACGATGATCGAGATCCCGCGGGGCGCTATCACAGCGGACGAAATTGCGACGGTTGCAGAGTTCTTCAGCTTTGGAACGAACGACCTAACGCAAACAACGCTCGGCGTCAGCCGTGACGATGCAGCCAAGTTCCTTATTCCTTACGTGGAAATGGAAATTCTTCCGAAAGACCCGTTTGAAGTATTAGACCGTGTCGGCGTTGGAGCGTTGATGAAAATGGCCATCGAAAAAGGCCGTTCAGTACGTTCCGACCTGAAAGTCGGGATTTGCGGTGAACACGGCGGCGAACCGTCGAGCGTAGAATTCTGTCATGAGATCAACCAGAATTACGTGAGCTGCTCGCCGTTCCGCGTGCCCATTGCCCGGCTCGCTGCTGCGCGTGCCGCATTGAAAGACGCACCGGCATCAAGCGCCAAGAAAACGGCAACGAAGTCGAAGAAGAAGTAATCGGTAGGCAGTGAACAGTAAACAGTAAGCAGTAGTCAGTATGGAGATACCACGAATATTCTCTGATCCTGATTACTGTTTACTGAATACTGATCACTGAACAATAATCCACTCGCTCCCGTAAGAGCGTATGTTCCACCAAAGGGAATGTTTCCCCAGAAAGAAACAGCAGCGCGATGAAACTCTCGGATTTCAAATACCCTTTACCGCGAAACCTTATTGCAAAACATCCTGTTTCGCCACGCGACCGTTCGAGGCTCATGGTATTGAACCGCAACGATGAAAATATCAGCGAAGAACATTTTCGCGATATTGTCGATTATTTCAAAAAGGGGGACTGCCTTGTGGTCAACGAGACGAAGGTTTTCCAAGCGCGCCTGTACGGCCGCAAAGAAAAAACCAACGCTAAGATCGAAGTTTTTCTTCTTCGCCAATTGAACGCAACGGATAACATCTGGGATGTCATAGTGGACCCTGCGCGAAAAGTACGTATCGGGAACAAAATCTATTTCGACAACGGCAATCTCTCGTGTGAGGTGATCGACAATACAACCTCGCGCGGACGGACAGTGCGCTTCAACTACGAAGGCGATTTTTTCAAGCTCATAGAGAAAATCGGAAAGACGCCGCTGCCGGCGTACATTAAACGGGATCCGACTGAAAAGGACAAGGATGCATACCAAACGGTCTATGCGAAGACTATCGGTGCGGTAGCAGCTCCGACCGCGGGACTTCATTTTACGAAACCGCTTCTTAAAAA
>Ga0265331_10002531_pt1 | contig 12310 bp, 12 predicted proteins | sample 41923metaG_FD_202088 | JGI IMG/M metagenome (GOLD analysis project Ga0265331, IMG submission 202088) | Rhizosphere microbial communities from Carex aquatilis grown in University of Washington, Seatle, WA, United States - 4-19-23 metaG | ecosystem: Host-associated > Plants > Roots > Rhizosphere...
GGCGTCTCTGGACCTCGTGATCAGCACCGACACCTCGATCCTGCACCTTGCGGGCGCTCTGGGGCGTCCTTCCTGGGCTGCTCTCACCTTTTCATCCGAGTGGCGTTGGCTGCTCGAGCGCAGTGATAGTCCGTGGTATCCGAGTATGCGGCTGTTCCGGCAAACGACCGATGGCGACTGGGACGCTGTCGTCGGGGCGATGCTGACGCAGTTGCGGCCACTCGCCCGGGTCAACTGACGCGCTTGACGCGGGTCTTGCGCCCTTTATCGGCCGCGAGCCAAAGAGATCCCATGGCGCCGTGCTCGACGTGCACGACATCGCCGACGACGAACTCGATCGTCTTGACTTCCGACTGGATCCAGACCTGTTGGTTGTCCAGTGTGAAGATCAGTTTTCCGTCCCGAGTGTTGCCCACCGCCACGATCTTTCCGGGCAGGATCGTCTCCGCCGCGCGGCGCTCGGCGGCCGGGTCGCGCTTGTGGGCAATATTGGCGGTCAAGCCGAACTGGTCGGCTTCGACCTTGGGAAGCGCGGCGGCGAGCGCATCAAAGCAGGCGAGCCGCTTGGACTGGTCGCTTTCGCTAGCACAGTGACGCACTCCCTCGGCGAGAGGGTCTGGTAACGCGTGCGCCGGCAGAGCCGCGCCTAAAAGCAACAAAACGCCGCAGCGTGCGCGCATCATCCGCCCCCCATTGCCGGAGCGTCGTCGCCGTAATAGCGTCCGAGTCCGACTGTCATCGCTCGCACCAGGTCGCGTTCGGCGGTCGTCAGGAGTGGATTCCAGATATCGAAGATCATGATGATCCGGGTCTGATCGCTGTCGTTCCAGGCATCGTGGTCGATGGTATCGTCAAAAACCCACGCCTTGCCTTTTTCCCAGGAGCGCACCTGGGAGCCGACTCGAAAGCGGCATCCCGGCGGGATGACGAGCGGGAGATGGACGATACACCGGGCGTTGGTGGTCCCGGTATGTGGAGGAAGGCGTGTACGGGGCTTGAGGACTGAAAAGTACGCGCCGGGGGCATGGTCGGGGATATCACACATGGGCAGCTTTGCCAGTGCGGCGGCGGTCTTCGGGCAGGTCGCCTGATTCTCCGGCACGGGGGAGCCGTCGTGCCACAACGAATAGACGCTCCAGCTCATCGAATGATTGAGCGGCGCCCATTCGTCGAGCGGCGTACCCGCTGGAACATTGACATATGGTGAAAAGTCGCCCGGCACACTACGCAGTGCTGCGAGCGCTTCTGCCGCGATGTCATCCGTCGCCTCTTCCAGCGGTCCGAGCCATGGGAAGTCTTCACGAGGGAAGAACTCGATGGCCGGCAAATACGGGAAGTGTGTGTATTTGGGCTGACTCGTATAGACCCGACGCTTCCCGAGTGTGATATCCCGACACGCGTCGAAGCGATGCTGGCTCTCGGTACCGTGCACCCGCCGTACCGCGTCGATCTCTCCCTCGAGAAATTGCTCCAGAGCGCGCCTGTTGGTTTCGACCACTTCGCGGGCATGAGCCAGGGCTGGCGCCATCTGCGGCGGAATGGAGGCTCCCGGCGCGATCGAGTCCAGCGCGGCTGCGAACGTGAGTGCCGCCCCTTTGAGGTTGCTCAATCGCTCGAGCAGTGCCCCCTTATGCAAGAGGGCAGCCACGTAGCGGGGCTCCAGGGCAAGTGCCTTTTCCAGCGCCGCCCCTTCCGCCGCGGTATCGCCGAGGGATCGGCAAGCGACCGCCAGGTTCACCCACAGCACCTTCGACTTGTCATCTACGGCGAGGGCGCGTTGGTAAAGCTCACGAGCCTTGCTCGAATTCCCGATCCGCTGCATGTATCCGCCCGCGGAATTCAGCACCAGCGGGTGGTTCGGCGCGCGGGCGAGGGCCATTTCGACCATCTTCTGGGCTTCTGCCGGGGGCTGGTTAACCGACACCTGGACGATGGCGTCGGCCAGTGCGCGTGCTTCGGGTTCCGAGAGGGCTGGAGTAGCCATTTAGTGGAGCAAGTCGCTACGAGTCGGGGTTGTATTCTAATACGACGGTGCGCCTGCCGCGCTCACGCGCCTGATGCCCTCGCTCTGATGACCGGCTGCACAGTTCAGACGGCCAACTTCGTGGTACGTTAGTCAGGTGGACGACAATGCCTCTCCGCGGTGCAGTCGGCGGGTGAATGCCTGGCCTTGGGCTTTACTTGGCGTCGTTTTTCTAGGTACGGGGGCCCTGGCGGCAGCACCGCAGGACGCCGCGGATTCAGGGACCCTTGCCGACCCGCCAGCCTCGTCCGGCGCGACCCAACCCACCAATCTCGACACCTTCCTGTTTGCCTTACCGACCACTCACGATCACGTCGGCCGCGTCATCGTCCCGGTGAAGATCAATGGGCTCGGACCCTTTCGATTCCTGGTCGACACTGGCGCGAACCATTCCACGATCTCGCCGGGTTTGGTCCAGACCCTCGGCCTGAAGACCCGCGGCGAAGCGACGATCGTTCTGGACGGGATCACCGGCTCGGCCCACGTGCCGTATGTAGCCGTCGACAAATTACAGGTTGGCGACCTGACTCTGCAGGGCACGGCGCTGCCGGTAGTCTGGGCGCCCGTGATGGCCGGCGCCGATGGAATACTCGGGGCCGCCGGACTGGCCGACAAAACCCTGCTCATCGATTTCCAACGCAACCGTGTTGCCATCGCCAACCGGATTGATTCATCGGCACGGACGCCGGTCACCAGGATACATGCCTTGCGCGTGGCCAACGGCCTGCTGATCATGGAGGCCCGCGTCGGTGGCGTTCGCACTGAAGCCGTGTTGGATACGGGCTCGGAGCGAACTTTGGGAAACCTCGCGTTGCGTAATGCCCTGAAGCTGCGCAATCGCTCGGGCCGTGGGTTCGTAGCGAAGCTGACATCCGTTTATGGCGCCACCACGGAAGTGGAGACGGGCGAGATTCAGAGGGCCCCCGCCATCTCCATCGACACCTTGAGCATCACCGATGTCGCCCTGGTGTTTGGCGACTTCCACATCTTCAAAGTCTGGGAAATGCAGGACCGGCCCGCCCTCATTCTCGGCATGGACGTTCTGGGTACGGTCACCTCGCTGAACGTCGACTTCCGCAATCGCGACGTGTATGTCGGCAGCCCGCAAACAGGAGGAGGCGAAATGCGTGACGCTTTTCGTAACGTCCTGTCGGACCAGGCTATGAAGCGGTAGAGAGCGTGCGCCCCCGGCAGGGCGAGCCAAGGCTGACGCGTCGTATACTTCGAATAAGCGATTCAGCCACAGCCGTTCCCGCAGGCGCTCAATGAAACCCGAGAAACAAACCGTCCATTTCCGCGGCCGAGTCATCCAGGTCACCACTGACGAGGTCGTTCTGCCCAATGGCTACCGGGCCGAGCTCGAGGTGGTGCACCATCCGGGCGGAGCTGCTGTCGTTGCGATCGATCAGCAGGAGCAGGTGTGCCTGCTGCGGCAATATCGCTACGTCGCCGAAGGGTACATCTGGGAACTGCCGGCGGGGAAACTCGAGCCGAACGAGCCGCCGCTGTCGACGGCGCAGCGGGAGCTCATCGAAGAGGCGGGTGTCAAAGCCCAACATTGGCATACGCTGGAAAGCTATCTCAGCTCACCTGGGATTTTCACCGAGGTGCTGCACTTGTTCCTCGCGACGGGCATCGAGCCTGCGGTCGCCGCCCACGAGAAAGCCGAGGTGATCGAGGTTCACTGGATGCCTTTCGCGCAGGCGTGCGAGTGGGCGTTGAGTGGGAAGATCCGGGACGGGAAAACTGCGTTGGGGCTCATTCGGGCGCAATATTTCCGCGCCCAACACTCCGCTTGACATAACTTCTGCCCTGCTGCGTCACATACGGACATTCCGTGACACAGTTCTCGGCGCGGGGGGGTGCGCGCGCACTAACGTTGCCCTGGGGAAAGGGCCGCAGGAACTCAACATAATACATGGACACTTTAAGAAAAAAGCTCCCTGCTGCTGTCGCAAGCGGCAGCACCAACGTCTCCGATGCAAAACGCCGTCGCATCGGCCGGATCGTTCACGACGATCGCGGCAATGGGAGTGTGAATTGGCAGGACGCGCCTACCGGTTACAAACGGCAGGTCTTCGAGCTCGAGGACCCGCCCCGCGCCCTGGCGATTCAGAAATCTCCTCGGACCTTCAATCCTTACGAAACCGCTGTGCTGCCTGAGCTGAAGAAGCCGGCGGGACCGAAGAAGGATCTGAAGAAGCTCTCCGAGTGGATCAAGATGATGCGTGACCTCGAGGAGAGGAAGCGCAGAGGGGAGTTGGGGTAGTTTGCGAAAGGCCGCGTCTTGCCGCCAGAGAATCAGGTGCGTCGGGCGAGTCTCGGCATTCGCACAGACGCGCCATCGGGCGCTCAGCCGCGCAAGTGGGGTATGTCGTTCGACTACGCGGATCGCTCTATGTGCGCGCGCTTACTGGCGTTCGTGAGGCGATAGAAGCGCCGCAGCTCCGCCAGAATGGCGCCCCCCGATTCTCCCCGTGCGCCGCGCAGCGACTGCTCCAGGCGGCGGCAAAACTTTTCGGCGTAGCGGCTCGCGTCGCGATACATGGCCTCACGTCCGCGGGCGAGGCGCGAATCGATGCGTGTGCGCTCGAATAAAAGGCTCAGGAGCTCCGCCGGAAACCGGCCGGGGAGCTGCTCGCGCATGAGCCAGTAGCTTGCTACGTACTTGTCGACCTCGGCTTGCATCTCGAGCTCGAGCAACGACACGGGGCGGTCGTGACCCGCATTCCACGCGAGATACAGGAAGTGACTCACGCCCTCCAGGGCGGTCCAGTAGTCCGCGACATTCCCGTCATGCAGCCGGACCATCGGATCCGCGAGCGACAGGCGCTTTAGCAACTCGGGATCGAGATAGAGGGACATGCCAACTTCGCCGCCATTTTCCGCCGTGGGCTGCGCGACGATAAGCTCTTCGTCCGACTCCCCCGAGCGGGCTACCGCGGGCAGATGGCCACGATCGGTCACGAGGAAGTCGTATACGTCGTGAGTGATGCTCACATCGTAGATGCCGCTGATCAGGTCTTGAAGCCGTGTTAGTAACATGCGGGCCTCGTTGACGTGCGCGGCGCTCAGTGGGCGAACGCGGTCCCGCCCGAGGAGGTGGGCTCGACGCCCAGGCGCTTTAGGATCTCATAGCAGCGCTTGCTACCGGTCTTCAGCCAGACCTCATACAGCCGCAGGATGTCCTTGTCGGAGTGGGTATAGGACGTCTCGCTGACTTCGTTCAATACGTCGACCATCGGTTGGAAGTTGTTCGCCAGCTCGGCGAAAACCTGTCCCAGCACGCGTCCCTTGCCACGCGACATCGCCTCTGCGAGAGCCGCGTATGCACGGCCTCCCATCGCGATGTGATAGTCGATGTCGATGAGCTTGCGGGCGAAGCTCTGCGCAAAGAATCCCGCTACGAATAAGGACACATCCCCCAGACGCTGCAAACCGCGGTTTCGATCTCCTTCTGAGCGCGCCTCGAGAGCCTCCGAAAGCATGACGACTAGCGGCTTCAGGCGCCGGCCTTCTGCCGTCGTGTCGTAGAGCGCCTCGGAGCGGGAAAACAGGGTCAGCAGGTTCACCACGTAATGCTCGGTCTGGTCTTCCACGGACACGTGTCGCTTCTCGAGCGCACCGTGTAGTGTGTCTTTGAAGAACTCCCGCAGGTTCGAGACCGGCAGTACGCGTTTTGAGGCTTGACCTTCGTGCATGGTGAGAAACCTCCTCTCCCTTAATAGAACGGCCGTGCACGGCTAAAGTTCACCGCTATCATCACGCTAAATGCGTGATGGAGTGCTCCAATCATGAGCGAAATTTGCTCATGTTTGAAATATCTGGCGGTAAAGCCGCGTTTCCGGCGTTGGCAGCGAAGGGGGTAGACTGCTAACACTTTGGGAGCGCGCCAGGCGCGCGACACGAGCCTGAATTTCATGATTTTCAGCGGCGCCGCGCGCCGGCCGGGGAGGGCATCATTGTATGAACCGCCGCACTAGCGTGCTGGGCTTCACGGGCTATCATTGGCTCGTCATCGGTGCGGCGTGGGCGGGATGGGGGTTCGACGTATTCGATGCCCTGCTCTTCAATTTCGTCGCCCCCAACTGCGTCCCGGTTCTGCTGCACCTTCCATTGGGCTCGGCTGCTGCGCGCGAAGCCACGGTATTTTGGACGGGTACGATCACGTCCATTTTGCTAGTGAGTTGGGCTGCTGGCGGAGTGTTGTTCGGCTGGATAGGCGACCGCATCGGACGTCAGCGAACGCTGTTCGCGACGATCGCCATTTTCGCGGTGGGAACCGCCTTGTGCGCGGCAGCCACCAGTATTTGGCAATTGATTCTTTTCCGTACTCTCGCAAGTCTCGGAATCGGCGGTGAATGGGGGATCGGGGCAACACTCGTCGCCGAGGCCGTGCCGGAGAGTCGAAGAGTGGAAGCTGGGGTCCTGCTGCAGACTTCGTCGCCTTTGGGACTGGTTCTGGCGAGCGTGGTCAACTATCAGGTAGCCGGAGTCTGGTTTGCCGGCCATCCCGAAAGCTCCTGGCGTTATGTTTTTCTCGCGGGACTGGCGCCCCTCGTCGTGGCGTTTGGCGCGCGCTTGTTCGTGCGCGAGAGTGACCAATGGTCGGCACAGGCTACGGGCGGCACACGGCCGGCGCCACGCGAATTGTTTCACCCCGACATAGTCAGGCTGACTGTCAGCGGCATGCTCGTCGCGGTAACGGCTGTGGTGACCTGGTGGGCCTGCAATGCCTTTCTGCCGATCCTCGGCGCGACGCTGGCTGCCGAACATGCGGCGGACGCGAACCTGACACCTGGCGCCACGCAGCTTCTCGTCGAGACGTGGAAGGCGAGGGCATCCAATGGATTTAACATCGGCGGCCTGCTGGGAGCGCTCGCAGCGATCCCGCTTGCCAGGCTGCTCGGTCGCAGGCGTATGTTCGTCGTTTATTTTGTGTTCTCGGCGGCGGCGCTATTTGCGACGTTGGGTCTCGATCTGGAGCCGCGCGCCCGGCTGCTGATGTTGTATCTGGTGGGTGCGGGGGTGTACGGGGTGTTCGGTGCGTTTCCGTTCTACCTGCCGGAGCTGTTCCCGGTGCGCCTGCGCGCCACGGGCGCCGGGTTCTGCTACAACATCGGGCGTGTGTTCGCTGCTGCCGGGCCGTTTCTCGTGGGAACGATCTCCGCAGCCGCCGGCGGATCGAGCGCGGTCATCATTCACACTTTGTTCTGGCTCGGGCTCGTGCCGCTGGCCACGGCGCTCCTGGCTAAATTCCTCATCGTCGAGACGAACCTGAGGGCCTTTTGACCACTGATGACGCTCGCGAGCGCGCAGTGCGCGCGCAACGAGCATGAACCTCGCGACCTGGACGTGATGCGCGATATCTGACCCCACTCACACGCCGAGCATTTCGGCGAGCTGTAAGCAGTCGTGGACCACGATGTCGGCGGGCGCAATAGTGCCCGGCCATTCGTAGCCGAACCGACTCACCCAGGCCGTGCTCAATCCGGCCGAGCGCGCTGCCTCAACATCGAGCAAGGGGTCATCGCCTACGTAAACAATGTCATGAGGCTTCAGACCCAGTCCGCTCGCGAGCGCCTCGAAACAACGCGGGTGGGGTTTACCGACTCCGATCTGGCGGGCGTTCAGGGATAACGAGAAAAACTCCGCGAGGCCGATGCGCGTGAGATCGGCGTTTCCGTTGCTCAGGGTCGCCAGTAGATAGCGCGACTTGAGCCTCTCCAGCGCGGGATGGACGTCTGCGAACAGATCGAGCTCGTTACGGGCGGCGAAGAAGACTTCGAACGCACGCTGCGCGACCTCCTCCTCGTAGCCGCACTCACGAGCGTGTCGCGCCAGCGAGGTAATACGCAAGTACGTGAAATCGTGAGCATTGTGGGGCTCTTCCCGAGCGAGCAACTCTCTCGCTATGCGCATCTCCTCGATGGAGACGCGCTGCGGAATGAGCGGACAGTGCTCATTCAGCCACTCGTGCAGGCGCCGCTCCGCGCGTTCGATCACCGGCCCGACATCCCAAAGGGTATTATCGAGGTCGAAGGCTACCGCGCGGACCTTATCGAGCATTCTTCAAAACGCCTCGGACTGTGGCGGGGCAAAAGGAGCGGGGCGATCCAGGCTCCTGGAGCCGGTGTCCGAGCATTACTCGGGCAGGCCGCTGCCCCCTTTGAGGCAAAGGGTACCATCGTATGTCGGATCTCACTCTCGTCATTGGGAACAAGAACTACTCCTCCTGGTCGCTGCGGCCCTGGATTCTGATGAAGCGCCTCGGCGTCGAATTCCGCGAGGTCATCGTCCGGCTGAGCCAGCCCGAGACGCGCGACGAGTTGGAGAAGTACGGCCCAAGCGGGCGCGTCCCTGTGCTGCGGCAGGGCGAGCTGTGTGTGTGGGACTCACTCGCCATCTGCGAATACATCGCCGAGAAAACCGGGCGCGGCTGGCCCCAGGATGTCCAGGCGCGCGCCGTAGCGCGCTCGGTCAGTGCCGAAATGCATTCCGGCTTCGCGAATCTGCGCTCCGAATGGCCCATGAATGCCAGGGCGCGCAATCGCCGCACGCCCATGACACCGAGCCTCGAAGCCGACGTCGATCGGGTCGAGGAAATCTGGAACGATTGCCGCCGCCGTTTCGGCAAGGGCGGCGGCCCCTGGCTGTTCGGCGAGTATTCGATCGCCGATGCGATGTTCGCGCCGGTCGTGCTGCGCTTCAACACTTATGGCGCTCAGCTTTCGGAGACGGCACGCTGGTACATGGCCGCGGTGATTGAAGATCCGCCGCTGCAGGAGTGGCTGCGCGCCGCGCAGAACGAGCCCTGGACTATTGAGAGCTCCGAGGTCGGGTGACGCGCTTTCTGCGCGGGCGCCGTTCGGGCCTGAACCGGCGTTCGGACTATCCAGGACTATAATGGCGGATTCGTTTTGCACGGAGCTGTCCATGTCGGTTCGAGTACGATCCTGCGGAACTCCCGGGTTCTTCGCTATCTCGCTGGCGACCATCGCATCTGCTGCGGCCGCCTCTCCCGCCGCCACCTCTCCCGCGAGCGCACCCGCCGTCCAGGGCACGGGCCAGCCTTTCACAGTTGAGGATCTCCTGCATCTGAAGCGGTTGAGTGACCCGCAAGTGTCCCCTGACGGCCACTATGTCGCGTATGTCCTGCGCGAGAGTGACATGGAAGCCAACAAGCTGCGCTCGGACATCTGGCTTCTCGATCTCATGCAGAAAGAGGCGCAGCCGCGGCGGCTGACGACGGACCCGGCGAATGACTCGAGCCCGCGCTGGTCTGCGGACAGCCAGACTCTCTACTTCCTGTCGACCCGGGGCGGCAGCTCACAGGTATGGCGTATTCGCGCAGATGGCGGCGAAGCCGCCCGCGTTACGAGCTACCCCCTCGATGTTGGGTCTTTGAAAGTATCGCCGCGCGCGGATGTGCTGGCGTTTTCGCTGGAGGTCCTGCCGGAATGCAACACTCTGCGTTGCACGAAGGACAAGCTCGACGCGCATGCAAAGGACAAAGCCACCGGCCGCATTTTCGACGAGCTGTTCATCCGGCATTGGGACACGTGGAGCAATGGGACGCGCTCGCATCTTTTCACCGCGCGCCTCGATGCGGATGGTACGGCGGCGGGTGCGCCCACGGATCTGTCGAAAACACTCGACGCCGATGTCCCCTCCAAGCCATTCGGCGATGACTCCGATTACACGTTCAGCCCGGACGGCAGCTCGATCGTGTTCTCGGCTCGTATCGCCGGCCGCACGGAGCCCTGGTCGACCAACTTCGACCTTTTTCGAGTACCCGTCGACGGCTCGAGCGCCCCGAGCAACCTGACAGCCAACAACCCTGCCTGGGACGCGCAGCCGGTGTTCCTGAAGAATGGCGATCTCGCCTGGCTGGCCATGGATCGACCGGGCTTCGAGTCGGACCGCTTTCACATCATGTTGAAAGACGCTCACACCGGGACCGTGCGCCCACTGACGCAGTCATGGGATCGCTCCGTCAATCAGCTGGGAGCCATGCCCGACGGACGCACGTTGTTGGCGACGACGGAGGATGTGGGGCAGACAGCGCTCTATGCTGTCGACGTCCAGACGGGCAAGCCGCGAAAGCTCGTGGGCACGGGTGATGTCGCGGCCTATTCCGCCGGCAAGGACCAGGTCGTTCATACGCTTGCCAACTTAGGGGATGCCGACGACCTGTATGTGATACCCATCAGAGGCGGCGCCTCACGACGTCTCACACACGTCAATGAAACGCTGCTCGCCAACCGCCGGTTGGGCGGGTACGAGCAGTTCAGCTTCAAAGGTTGGAATGACGAGACGGTGTACGGCTACGTCGTGAAGCCGTACGGATTCGAGCCGGGCAAGCGCTTTCCGGTGGCATTCGTCGTTCACGGCGGACCGCAGGGCAGTTTCCAGAACATCTGGAATTATCGCTGGAACGCGCAAACGTTTGCCGGCGGCGGTTATGGGGTCGTCATGATCGACTTCCACGGCTCGAAAGGCTACGGCCAGGCGTTCACGGATTCCATCAGCCGCGACTGGGGCGGCAAGCCGCTCGTCGATCTGCGCAAAGGACTCGAGGCGGCCCTGGCGAAATATAACTGGTTGGATGGAGATCGCGCCTGCGCGTTGGGAGCGTCCTACGGCGGGTTCATGATGAACTGGATCGAGGGTAACTGGCCGGACCGTTTCCGCTGCATCGTGCAGCACGACGGAGTGTTCGATCAGCGGATGATGTACTACTCCACGGAGGAGTTGTGGTTCATGGAGTGGGAGAACGGCGGGACGCAGTGGGAGCATCCGCAGGAGTACGAGAAGTTCAACCCGGTCGACTACGTGTCGAAATGGCAGACGCCGATGCTCGTCATCCACGGCGAGCAGGACTTCCGCATTCCCTACTCGCAGGGCATCGCCGCGTTTACGGCGTTACAGCGGCGCGGCATCGAAAGCAGGTTTCTGGAGTTTCCGGACGAGAATCACTGGGTGTTGAAGCCTGCCAACAGTGCACTCTGGTATCACACCGTGCTCGGGTGGATGGATTCGCACCTGAAGAAGTAGCGGCCGGGCGCTCTCGAGCCTCAGGGGACGGGGACCCTAGGGCTTACGGGTCGGCTTGTTTGTGAGGCCTTTACCGTAAGGATCGTAGCCGCCACCGGCGTTGCCGGGAATGCCGCTGCGGGCGCCACCCGTGGTGCTCTTGTTTCCGAGTGTGCTGCGTCTGCCGCTCGTGCGGCCTGGTGTCAAACCTGACCCTCCATACGGATCGTAGCCGCCACCGAGGTCGCGTTCCGACTCCTTGCGCTGTTCCTGCTCTGCCGTGTCTTCCACCTGCAGCTCCGGAACCTCCAATCTCATCAGGAGGCGCGAGGTGCTATCGATGGCGATGCGGGCAGTGTCTTTGACCCAGTCCCAGACTGCGTTGCCGCGCTCGTCGTGAACGACGCGGCCCGTTGCCGTTGGAGCGGGTTTGGAGTCGGCAGCGGCAGGCCCGGCCGGCCGTGGGTTGCCGCCTGGCTTGGAATCCGGCTTCCACCTGTCCGAACTGCCCATAGATCCCCCGGCCCTCGCCGCAAGAATGAGCTCGAGAGCATCACCTTAGCCCCTCCGGCGAGATATCGCAGTCTGCCTTGCTCAGGACTGTGGCCGCGTTCACAGTCAGGGGGGGCCGGGAGTCCGACAGGCTCCCCTAGCGGCTGCCGATCTTGCGGAAGCGATAGAAGGGCTCTTCCTTGTTTGCCGAGATAACCTGGCCGTTGGAGTCGTATTGGATCTCGGCCAGGGAGAATTCGTTTGCGGTGAGCTCGGCGCGTAACTCAACCTGGACCAAACCCATAGCCAGGTGTGAGGTCTCCTCGCACTTCTTGGGGTCGTTGGCCCCGATGAAGCGGGTTTTTTGCGCGACTCTCTCGGCCTCCTCCTTGCTGAGCTTCTTTTCTTTGTCGGGCTCGCTCTCGCGGCGCCACTTCAGCTCGCAGCCAGTGGCCGGCTTGAGGTCCTTGGGGGTCATGCCCATGAACATGTCGGCCTGGCGGTGGCCATCGCGCCAGCGCAGCGGGTCTTCGAGGGTGGAGATCGACTCGACGATGCCCTTTTCGGAGGCGGTGAACCTGATCACTTGCTGGCTCAATACTCGGCGAGGGTCGTCAGCGGCCATTTCCTGGAGGTAGAAAGCATTGCGCCCGATGGAGATCGAGTCGAGCGGGACGACGGCCAGCTCCACGGCGTCGTGCGGGGGGCGTACGCCCTTGTGAACATCGGAGCCAGCCTGCGCGGAGTTGTCATAGGTGC
>Ga0265331_10002532_pt1 | contig 12307 bp, 5 predicted proteins | sample 41923metaG_FD_202088 | JGI IMG/M metagenome (GOLD analysis project Ga0265331, IMG submission 202088) | Rhizosphere microbial communities from Carex aquatilis grown in University of Washington, Seatle, WA, United States - 4-19-23 metaG | ecosystem: Host-associated > Plants > Roots > Rhizosphere >...
TCGGGAGAGACACTGTTCGCGCGGACCCCGTGACGGGCCCCTTCGACGGCCAGGGACCGGCTGAGCGCTTCCACAGCGGCCTTGGCGATGCAGTAACTCCCCCAGGATCCATGAAATGTCGCGGTTGAGGAGATGTTGACGATGGCGCCGCCGCCGGCGACACGGAGGTGGGGCATGGCATAGGAAGCGACGTAGTAGGCGGCCCCCAGGTTCGAGGCCATGACCTTGTCCAGGCGCGCGCCTGGCGGATCCTGCCGGACCACGCCTGACTTCTTCGCGCCGCCGCCGGCGTTGTTGACCACGACGTCGATGCGTCCGAAGCGCCTGGCCGCGGCCTCGACAACCTCGCGAGCGGCGGCCTCCTTGCCGAGATCGGCCGGGTAGAACTCCACGTCGCCGCCGAGGGCGCGCATCTCGGCGACGGTGTCGGCACCCTTGGCCTTGTCCCGGCCCGCGAGCGCGACCCTGGCACCTTCCTTCACGAACCGGCGGACGATCGATCGGCCGATGCCGGAATTGCCGCCCGTCACGATGGCGACTTTGTCCTTGAATCTCATTTTCGCGTCTCTCCCAGGTTGATATTCAGCGCGGACGGTTGTGAGATATCTGAGCTGACCGAGTCATACCAGCTTCCGGTCCGATGGACTTTGCGTGACCGGTCGGATCCTCATTCAGTTGGAAACGGCGGGAAGTATGTGATGACAAAGAGTGGCTACCCGACCTTTCGCTGGTCACCGGCATATCATCGAGCCCCTATCGTTGGAAAGGAGTTGAGCAGATGAAATTCGGCGTACCCATGCTCGTCCTCGCCGCAGTTCTCGCGACGCCAGTCGCCGTTGCGGACGCGGCCCCCCTCGTCAAGGACCTGGCATTTCCGGGCGGCACCGAGCGCGTGCTTCTGCTTTAGCCTGATCATCCAAGGGCGACGGTTATATTGTTTCCCGGCGGCGATGGCGTCGTCCAGTTAGGGACTGACGGCAGCATCGGATCGCCAACCAATTTCCTGGTGCGCTCGCGCGCGAACTGGACGGAGCTGGGCTATGCGATCCTTCTGCCGGACGTGCCGATGGGTAGCTCAAACCTCATGGGCAGCCGCTTGAGCGACAGTTACGCCTCAGCCGTCGCAGCCATGGTGGATTTCGCCAGGCAACAGAACCATGTTCCCGTATGGCTGGTCGGCACGAGCCAGGGAACGAATGCAGTGGTAAACGCGGCAAGCCGGATGACCCATGGCGAGATTGCCGGCATCATCCTAAGTTCGACGCTCACCCGCCCGGGCAAGGCAAGCGATCTGAAAGAGGCGGTGTTCGATGCCAACCTGGGGGCGATCAACGTGCCCGCGCTGATCGTTTCCCATGCGGACGACGCTTGTAAGCTTTCACCGCCCGACGACGACGGAAAGTTGCAAGCCGCGCTCAGCGGATCGCCCCGCACGAAGACGATTGTGATCACCGGCGGCAATCCTCCTGCCTCCAACGCGTGCGAGGCCAAATCACCTCATGGCTTCTATGGAGTTGAGGTTGAGGCGATCAATGATATGGCGTCCTGGATCGCCGCCAATTGAGGACCATCGATCGGGCCACCAAATTTCTTGCGCGCACACCCACGCACGGCCGAGAGGGTCGATCAAGCGCCAGCCGCCGGATCGTGGCGGCGATCGACGAGCTCCGGGACATCCTTGGCCGACGGCACCCGCGGCGCGGTTGCACCTTGAATACCGACGAATTGGCTCACCAAGCTATTGAAGTCCCCGGCTGAAATTGGTGGTGCGGCCAGTCTTCAGCGAACCCGTCTCCACATCGAATTCCCTGATGAGCAGGGAATAAACAGGAAATTCGCCGGGGAATAGTCCTTTTCCGCTGAGCCGCCACCTCATAAGTCACTGCTGTTCCTGAAGTTTCTCAAGGAATTCCCTACGCAATTGAACAGGGAATTTTTCGGACAGATCAGGGAACTAAATCTGAACAACAGGGAATTGCACGGCCGGAACAGCGACGCCCGCCGCTTCCCCGTGTCCGCTAATGGAAGGTGGTCTTTCGGAGCGACGGAGGGCTGTCGATAGGGCTCGTCGCCGTCTCTTTCTGGGGTAACGACGGGCGTGCCGTCGGGCGCCATGCCTTTGACTTTCTTCAGCAGCGGAAGCTGACTGGCGCCGTTCTGCGATGCGGCGTTCCCGTTCTGAATGAGCGCCGGGCCTGGCGCGACAGTCTGCGCACCGACCGTATTGCCGCCCGCGCCGTTGCCGTTGGTCGCGGTGCCATTGCCCTTCTTCTTAAGCGCCGGCTATCCGGGGGTTCACGGCGGGCTGGGGCAGGCTCAGAAGACCGACTAATTCGTCTCCTTGTGTCGCACTCCAGACCTGATTGGTCCAGTGCTAATCGAGTTGCGCAGGTCCAACAATCGATAACTTTTTTTCAAAGAATCTAAACAGGCGAAGGTGCAACCTGAGGTACTTCGAGGTAGTCTTGGAGCGACCCACGGAACTGGGCAACTCATCGCGAATTTCACGCGTCGGTCGTGAACGGCATACAGTCCGTTGTGGTTTGGATCGCCCTGGTTGCGATGATGAAAGAAAACGCGCGGCACACAGATTCGGCTTCCAGCGGGAAATCAACCTGCCATCAGAGGAAAAGAAATCCGACGCCTGTTCAATCGGCGGTAGTTCCATGGCGGAAGTGGCCGACTTGCCACTCCGGCCTATGGCGCAACGGTATCCTCATCATTTGCCCGCGCCGTTGTTCAATCTTGGACAGCATCAGCGATTGAGGCCGGTACAATGCGTATGAAAGATTTCCTGCGAGCGGTTGGCGACGTCAGCAGCGCTCTCGGACTTCGGCAGACGACGGATACCGCGGGCCATTGGCGCGTGGCACATTGAGGAGCAGGTAAATGAACAATGTTTTCTACATCATCGGCGTGGTTGTCGTGATCCTTTTGGTGCTCGGGTATTTTGGCGTGCACGCCTAAGCACCATTTCGGCGCTTAGCCGGCGCAGTGAAAAGCTCCTTCGGTTATTCATGTGTTGAGCGGTCCCGACAGCCTGGCAGTCATGGTTGTGATCCAGGTCATCTGGTGGTGTATTTGGATGTGCGCCTCTCATTTTGCGCTCGGGGTAGAGCAAGGGCGAAGGAAATTTACAACGACAGAGAGTTCTTAGGCCGAATGGATACAGACGCATCGGGCGAACGCTATGCCACCCTTGGCATCGATCACATCGGAATGTCCATGCGCTCTGGCGCCGTTGGCGCCTGAGCAGATTCAGTTGGATTGGCGCCAACGCAATTCTGGACGCTTCGCCAGGACCAACCGGGATCACCGACAAGGCTTGGCGGTTTGCGTTCTTCAACTGCAACGTCTGTTGCATCGATTTGCGCCACCGTCGTCTCCTCAGGCGAGACATTGGAAGTTCCACCAAACGAGGACGTGATGAACGCCTTCTGGTGGCCTTCATCCAACATCAGGTTATAGAAATTATCTGTCCGGGCGTTCCAAGCCCTCACGATGCAGGCTCCCACGTCCTTGTAGTAGCCCGCTGCGACCAACTTGTTCGCCGGCGTGCTGCTTAGGAAATCGCCCATCATTTCGCAGCTGCTCAATATGACCAGCATAGATATCATGGGCGCGACCCGCATTAGGGTTGGCTCCTCTACAGGGAAGTGAACCGCCGGTAGACAACAATATCCGCTGGCCCACAGACGAGTTGTTGCTCGGGGACAACGAAACATCCCTTCTGGATCCATGGGTCCCAGCCCAAGGCTTCAGCGTTTCCTGACGGCAATTGCTTGAATTGGAACATGAATGACGCAATGCAAAATCCGACAGCAACAATAACAATTGATAGGGCAACCCCAGTTAGGTGAGCCTGCAAGGGAATCTCCCCGTGAGGTGCTCGAACAGGCAGGCTCATGGCCGCCAGTTGTCCAGCTTCCCAGAGCTTTGGGCCTCGGCGAGCTCTGTCGCGTCTTGCAAGATGCTCAATAGAGAAATCGCCGGCCTCTCGGAGCTCCGCGCCAATTGCGGATACTCCCCGTACAGGGTTCCTCGATGGCGAAGCATCTCAACGCAATCGTGCATCGTCAATTTGCCCACATAGCCGGGGTCACCGGCTGTTCAAATGAGTACACCGCCCTCCACCTCTCTCAAGGCGGTGCGGTCCAAATTGCGAGGAATTTTGGTGAAGCCAGGCAGTTGCTCCTGGCCGAGACGCCTATCGCACGGCATCACTTCAAGCAGCTGTTTCTCAGCGCGTCATGTGCGGCAGGAAGTGCGGCAACAGGCCCAGCACCCCGACGGCAATGAGATAGACGCCAACGATGACATGCAATAGCCGCGGGATCATTAGAATCAGCAGCCCCGCGATCAGCGCCACGATGGGCTGTAGGTCGATGAGAGTGATGGTCATGAGTCTGTCTCCGCTGCAACTGGTTAGACCGGTTCCTCCGCCAAGGTTCGCGCCGCAATGCCCGCGGCCTCCAGGGGTGTCCCGATGCAGAGTTGGTTCGAGACCCGCGTTCTAATCGACGATCGCATTGGGAAATGTTCAGAACTGCACGGGAATATCGATCGAACTCCGGTTGATCATATGAGCCGGCGCGCGTCACCCTTTGGAAGCGCGAACCGCCCAGCGGAGCGCATTGTCAAGAATACAGATCGATCGCGGCGCCGCCGGCCGCGTCCGCACGCTCTTCGCCGGTCTATGCGTTAACGCCGGAAAAGCGGCTTTCTTCCGGGAGAGCTAGGCTGTGCCGGCGATTCCGGCGCGCTCGGCGGCGTGGGCGCGCCGGACACGCCCTGTTCGTTCTCTCGAACTTCCGGACGCGCCCGCTCTGGGGTCGTCGGCGCTTGATCACGTGTGATTTTCGCCTGGGTCATGTCGGTCATGAGGTCTCCTCGCGAGATGCGATAAGCACTCGCTTGGACGGCACCGTGCCGAACCCGATAGGTGTGGGCTGTTCAGAAGGGAACACTTCCGGGTGAGGTGAGTCATTAAGGTTCAGTGGCGGGTTTGGCATCCGACAATCGGCTTGGGCATTCCGGACCAATATTTTGCAGGTCCAACGTGTCGGACTCGCCGTCGATGATCACGTGCTGCCATGCGCTATCCCCGATCGTATGACACCGGTCCCGACAATGCTCTTGAGGAGGTCTATCGTTTCTACATTTACCGCCGGGCTATTACGGCAGACTCTGGGACCGCGAGGCGCATCGAACACGCCCGACCATAGGGCCGCGAGGCCCATGTGTGGCCGCCAACCGCACGGGCGGGCGGTCTACTTCCATCGGTCCAAGAAATCGTAACCTGACCAGCCTATCGAATGTCAGTCATGCCTACGCAGACCACGGCCGGGCCAATCGGGGAACCGACGGTAGGCCGTCCGATTGGCGATCTCAAGCCACATGAAAAGCGCGCCCTCCTCGCCGAACTCCTGCGAAAGAAAGCTGGCAACCGAGAACAATTTCATCCTCTCTCTGACAACCAGCAGGGCATCTGGTTTCTTTGCCAGTTCGCGCCGGAAAGCTCCGTCTATAATGTAAGCTTCGCCGGACGCATCCGCTCTCATCTGGACATCCCCGCTTTGCGGCGCGCGTTTCAGGCGCTGGTGGACCGCCACCCTTCTCTTCGAACGACGATTGCGGTGCAGGCCGGTAAGCCCATTCAACGGATTCACGAAGGCCAGTCGGTCCACTTTGAAGAGACGGACGCCTCGACCTGGAGCGAGGAAGTGCTAAAGGCGCGGTTTGTCAGGGAAACGCAACGCCCGTTCGATCTGGAACGCGGGCCGCTGATGCGCGTCGATCTCCTCACCCGGTCGGCAGAAGAGCACATCCTGTTGCTGATCATTCATCACATCGTGGTCGACTTCTGGTCGCTCACGGTGATGCTGAATGAACTCGGTGCACTGTATACGGCGGAAACAGCCGGTCGGGTGGCCGTCCTGCCTCCTCTCGACCTGCAATACACGGACTTCGTACGCTGGCAGAGCAAGATGCTGGCGGGTTCGGCAGGCGATCGCCTCTGGGACTACTGGAAGCAGCAGCTGGCTGGCCCGTTACCCGTGCTGAGTCTGGTGACGGACCGGCCGCGGCCGACGATTCAAATGTTCCGCGGCGCGAAGCATGATTTCACACTGGGCGAAGAGCTGGCCCGGCAGCTCAGGGCTCTCGCGAAAGCCGAAGGCGCCACGTTGTATATGGTTCTGCTGGCGGCATTCGAGTTGCTGCTCTCCTACCACAGCGGCCAACAAGACATTCTCGTGGCCTCCCCCATGGTCGGCCGGAGCCGCGCCGAGTTCGAGGGCCTGGTAGGCTTCTTCGCCAATCCCGCGATCTTGCGCGCAAATCTGTCGGGGAACCCAACCTTCCGGGCCTTCCTCGGCCGTGTGCGCCAGACGGTCCTGGCAGCCCTTGAGCATCAGGACTACCCGACCTTGCGACTGGTTCAGCGCCTCAGACCGCCGCGCGACCTCAGCCGATCGCCGCTCTGCCAGGCCATGTTCGTCCTGGATAAGCCGCATAAGGTTGCCGAACAAGCCGCGCGGGCGCTGGTGGGGGGCGAAACCGGACTGCTAATGAATCTCGGCGGGTTGGTGATGGAGTCGATCCCGCTGGAACGACCGGCCGCGACACTGGACCTGGTCATGTTCGTCATCGAGACGAGCGGATCGCTTGCCGCTTCGCTGCGGTTCAACACCGATCTGTTCGATGCCGCCACCATGGCCCGAATGGCGGGGCATTTTCATACGCTCCTGGAAAGCATCATCCGCGACCCCGGCACCGGAATCGGTGATTTGCAGATTCTGACCGATGCCGAACGCCATGGGCTACTGGTCGAGTTCAACGATTCCAGGACCGACTATCCCAAAGACAAATGCATCCACCAATTGTTCGAGGACCAGGTTCGGCGCACGCCACGCAACATCGCCGTTGCGTTTGAGGAGCAGCAGCTGACCTATGCTGAACTCAATGCCCGCGCCAATCGGTTGGCCCATCACCTGCAAGCGCTGGGTGTCGGGCCGGAGGTACCGGTCGCCATCTGCATGGGGCGCTGCCCGGAATTGGTCGTGGGCCTGCTCGGGATTCTGAAGGCGGGCGGGGCCTATGTGCCGCTGGATCCTGCCTACCCAGTGGAGCGCTTGACTTTCATGATCACCGATGCTCGGGCGGCCGTGGTGCTTACCCGAGGGCAGATGACGGAAAACCTGTCGCGGCAGGGGATCCAGGCCGTGGATCAGGATTTGGACCGGGACGCGATCGCTTCCACGAGCGAAGAGAACCCGATCACCGCGACAACCGCCAGGAACCTCGCCTATATCCTTTACACTTCGGGCTCGACCGGGCAACCCAAAGGGGTGATGGTCGAGCATGCCGGGCTGTGCAATGCCATCGACTGGATAGTTCGGACACTCGAGCTGACGGCCGAAGACAGATGCCTTCTGAAGACGCCCATCACCTTCGACGCTGCAGGGCGGGAGTTGTATCCAACCCTGCTGACGGGTGGGTTGCTGGTCGTTGCCGAGCCCGGCGGCCATCGCGACAGCCGCTACTTGGCGGAAACGATCCGCAACGCGCGGATCACCATTTTTCACTGCGTTCCATCAATTCTGCAGCTCCTCGTCGAAGAGCCCGATTTCGACGACTCTGTCGCCCTGCGTGCGGTGATGTGCGGTGGTGAGGCCTTGTCAGCCGCGATTGCCTCACGGTTCGAGGGTCGCTCGACGGCCAAGCTGTACAACGTCTATGGCCCGACCGAGACGATCATCGATTCGACCTATTGGCTCTGCGAGGAAGTCGGCCGTCGCTCCTCCTGTCCGATCGGACGGCCGATACCCAATGCCCGCGTCTACATCCTGGACCACGCGCTTCGCCCGCTGCCGATCGGCATTGCCGGCGACATGCATATCGGCGGAGTCGGCCTGGCGCGGGGATATCTCAATCGGCCGGAGTTGACCGCCGAGAAGTTCGTCCCGGATCCCTTCAGCGACGAGCCGGGCGCAAGAATGTACAAGACAGGAGATTTGGCCCGCTATCTGTCTGATGGGACCATCGAATTCCTCGGCCGTGGCGATAACCAGGTAAAAATTCGCGGATTTCGCATCGAGCTCGGGGAGATCGAGGCCGCGCTCTGCCGACATCCCGCCGTGCGGCATGCGGCTGTGCTAGCGCGCGAAGACGGGCCGGCAGACAAGCGCCTGGTCGCCTATGTGGTCGCCGACTCGACTACCGATGAGCTGCGCCGCTTTCTGAAGGACAAGCTGCCCGATCACATGGTGCCGACGGTGTTCGTGCCGCTCGATGCCTTGCCCCTGCTTTCCAATGGGAAAACAGACCGTCAGGCACTGCCGGCACCAGACCGTGTGCGATCCGACCAGGGCCATGCTTTCACCGCGGCCCGCACTCCGACCGAGGAGCTGCTGGCGGAAATCTGGGCCCAGACCCTCGACATCGAGCGGGTAGGCATTCACGACAACTTCTTCGACCTTGGCGGCCATTCCCTCCTGGCAACCCAGGTCGTTTCCCGCATGCGCGAGGCATTCCAGGTAGAGATCCCGTTGCGCCGCCTGTTCGAGGTGCCGACCGTGGCCGGGCTGGCCGAAAGCATCGAGGCTGCCCTTCGGGCCGGTGAGAATTTGCAGGCCCCTCCCATCTTGCCGATTCCGCGCGACGGAGATTTGCCGCTCTCATTCGCACAGCAGCGACTTTGGTTCTTCGATCAGATTGAGCCGGGCCTCCCCGCCTACAATATGCCGGCCGCCTTGGGCATCAGAGGACCGCTTAACCTGGCGGCGCTGGAACAGAGCCTCAATGAGATCGTGCGGCGCCACGAATCCTTGCGCGCGTCCTTTGGGCAGCTGGAAGGGCGGCCCGTGCTGGCGATCGCATCTGTCTTGACCATCGCTCTGCCCGTCGTTGACCTGCGGAAATTGCCGGCGAAGGAGCAAGAGGCAGAAGTCCGGCGATTGGTCACTGCCGAGGCCCTGCGTCCTTTCGATCTATCCCAAGGGCCACTACTTCGCGGCACCGTCGTCCGGTTGGCTGACGAAGAGCATGTTGGGCTGCTGACCATGCACCACATTGTCTCCGACGGCTGGTCGGCGGGCGTTCTGATTCGAGAGGCGGCAACGCTTTATGTCGCGTTCTGCGCCGGCAGACCTTCGCCATTGCCGGAGCTGTCGGTTCAATATGCCGACTTCGCCCACTGGCAGCGGCAATGGATGCAAGGTGACGTCCTGGAAAGCCAACTTACCTATTGGAGAAGGCAACTGGCCGGCGCTCCCGCCTTTGTCGATTTCCCGACGGACCGACCCAGACCGCCAAGGCAGACCTTTCGGGGCGCCCATCGATCCTTGGCACTATCCAGGCAACTTCAGGACGGATTCAAGGCGTTGGGTCGTCAGGAGGGCGTGACGCAGTTCATGCTGCTGTTGGCGGCTTTTTTGGTCTTGCTATGCCGCTACACCGGTCAAGACGATCTGGTGGTCGGCACGCCGGTTGCCAACCGCAATCGGCTGGAGACAGAGGGGCTAATCGGATTCTTCGTCAATGCACTGGCCCTGCGGACGAGTCTTTCCGGCAATCCCAGTTTCCGGCAACTCTTGTGGCGGGTGCGGGAAACCTGTCTGGGGGCCTATGCCCATCAGGATTTGCCCTTCGATCGGTTGGTCGAAGAAATGCACCTGACTCGCGATCTGAGTCGCAATCCGCTCTTTCAGATAATGTTCGTGCTGCACAATGCCTCACTACGGACAGCCGAGCTGGCGGGATTGACTCTCAGCCCCGTCGAAGCGGACGTGGAAACGGCGCACTTCGATCTGACCCTGCAAATTGTCGACACCGACCAGGGGCTGACGGCCGCGTTCGTGTACAACACCGACTTGTTCGAGGCGGGCACGATCACCCGCATGCTGGGGAGTTTTCAGACCCTGTTGGATGCCCTGGTCGCCGATCCCGAACAGCAGATATTGGACATGCCGATCCTGGCAGAGCCCGAGCGTCAGCAGCTGCTCGTGGCGTGGAGCGACAAGAAGACCGATCGCCCGGCGGATTACCCTGTTCATCAGCTCTTCGAGACGCAAGTAAACCGGACTCCCGATGCTATCGCCGTGCAATCCCAAGAGGAGCAACTGACCTATCGGGAGCTGAATCGTCGCGCCAATCGGCTCGCGCATCATTTGCGGAGATTGGGCGTCGGACCCGACGTGCTGGTGGCGGTCTGCTTGGAGCGTTCGTTGGACACGATCGTGGCCTTGCTGGGAATCCTCAAGGCCGGCGGTGCTTATCTGCCCATGGACCCGGCCTATCCGATGGAACGCCTTGCCTTCATGCTGAAGGACTCTCGAGCGCCTGTGCTGCTGACTCGAGAGCAGTTGATTGGTGGGCTGGCGATCGGGGGGGCGGAAATCGTCCACTTCGACTCCAGCGGGGAGACCATAGCGCAAGAGGGTGGAGAGAACCTTGCCGGCCCGTCCCGCCCCGAAGACCTAGCTTACGTCATCTATACCTCCGGTTCGACGGGAAAGCCCAAGGGAGTTCTTGTTTCCCATGCCGCAATCGCCCGCCACTGTCGGAATATGCAAGGTTGCTACGAGTTGGACTCCCGCGACGTCGTGCTCCAGTTCACTTCGCCAAGTTTCGATGTGTCGCTCGAAGAGATCCTGCCGACCTTGATCGTCGGAGGCCGGCTGGTGGTCATGGGGCCGAGGGTCTGGGCACCCGCGGAGTTGCATCGCAAGATTTTGGAGCACGGGCTCACGGTCCTCAATCTGCCGACGGCCTATTGGCAGGAATTGACCCGAGAATGGGCGTCCGTCCAGGGTATGACACCGGAAGGTCTGCCCAGGCTCTTCATTGTCGGCGGCGAGGCTATGCCGCCCGACGCTCTCAAGCTCTGGCAGCAGACGCCCGCGCGAGCGATCCGGCTCCTTAATGCATATGGCCCCACTGAAGCGACAATCACGGCAACCATCTTCGACACTGCCTGCGGTCCCGGCGTGGGCGGGGCATTTCAGCGGGTGCCTGTCGGTCGCCCCCTGCCGGACCGGGCGATCTATGTCCTGGACCAGCGGGGCAATCCCGTTCCGATCGGTGTTGGCGGACACCTGCACATTGGGGGAGCCGGCCTGGCGCGGGGATATCTGAACCAGCCCGAATTGACCGCTGAGAGGTTCCTTCCGGATCCCTTCCGCGCGGGGCCGGATGCGCGAATGTACAAGACCGGCGACCTGGCCCGCTATCGGCCCGATGGGAATATCGAATTTCTTGGCCGCGCCGACGACCAGGTGAAAATCCGAGGGTATCGCATCGAATTGGGCGAGATAGAAGCTGCGCTGGCGGAGCACCCGGCCGTGCGGGAGGTCGTGGTGCTGGCGCGGGAAGACAGGCCGGGCGAGAAACGGCTGGTGGCCTATGCGGTCGCGGGCTGCAAGGCCGATGAGTTGCGTCGCTTTCTCAAGAGCAAACTGCCGGAGCCCATGGTGCCGGCGGTGATCATGCTGCTCGAGGCCTTGCCCGTGGCGCCCAACGGAAAACTGGACCGCCAAGCGCTGCCGGCGCCGGACCGATCGAGGCCGGAGCTGGAAAAGCTGTTCGTCGCGCCCCGCGACGAACTGGAGTGCCATCTCGCGCGCATCTGGGAGGAGGTCTTAGGCGTCAGCCCAGTCGGGATCAGGGACAATTTCTTCGAGCTGGGAGGCCACTCTTTGCTGGCGGTGCGCCTGTTCGCCATCATCGAGCGTCAACTGGGCAAGAAGCTTCCTGTGACAACCGTCTTTCAGGGCGCAACGGTCGAGCAATTGGCCGCTGTTCTGCGCCAGCAGGCTGCGGCCGGTTCGCAGTCGTCGCTGGTGGCGATCCAGGCGGGTGGCACCAAGCGGCCGCTCTTTCTGGTACATCCCGCGGGCGGGCAGGTGTTTCCTTACGTTCATCTGGCGCAGCTTCTGGGTCCCGATCAACCCTGCTACGGGTTGCAGTCGAGGGGCCTGGAAGCGGGCCAGGAGCCTCACGCCCGGATCGAGGACATGGCGGCGCACTACATCCAGGCGATCCAGAGGGTGCAGCCGAAGGGACCTTACCTACTCGGCGGATGGTCCATGGGAGGCGTGGTCGCCTTCGAGATGGCGCTCCAGCTTGATGCGCAGGGCCAGCGGGTATCATTGCTGGCCATGCTGGATGGTCGCATTCCCGGCCCCGAGGAGTCGTTCCCCGAGGAGGACGCCGAAGCCGTCTCCTTGGCAGAGCGTTACTTCGGCATTTCATTCGGTCCGAAAGCATCCCTGGCGCAGCTGCCCAGGGACGAACAGCTCGCTTTCAT
>Ga0265331_10002533_pt1 | contig 12307 bp, 26 predicted proteins | sample 41923metaG_FD_202088 | JGI IMG/M metagenome (GOLD analysis project Ga0265331, IMG submission 202088) | Rhizosphere microbial communities from Carex aquatilis grown in University of Washington, Seatle, WA, United States - 4-19-23 metaG | ecosystem: Host-associated > Plants > Roots > Rhizosphere...
CCGGCTCGACAGCGCCAGCACCTTGAAGCCGCTGGCGTAGTCGATGCGGAACGCCTTGATCTTTTTTGTGTCGCCGGATTCGTCGACGTCGTCGAACATGACCTCCAGCAGTTCGCCGGCGGCACGGTTGAAATGCTTCGACCATGTCGCGCAGTCGTCGATGAACTCGCGCGTCATGTCCTCCGAGTAGCCGATGTAGAGCGCGTCCTGCCCGTCCGCCTCGGACGCGCACAGCACCGCTTCGGCCGCCGTCGTCCAGGACGCGCCAATCCGGCGCGACTTCTCCCAGATTGCGACCGCTTCCCGGCAGCCGGCCCAGTCCTGCTGGTAGTGCAGCAGCGCGGTCGGCGTGGCCGCCGCGATCGCGGCCGGGATCGGCGCCAATTTCGACGAATCGGGCGCCGGTTGGCGCCCGGATTTCGGGGATTTTGGCTTCCGGACCGGTTTTGGAGGGTGTCGAGTCATCTTAAACGCGCTGATGGCGGGTTTTTAAAGGGGTCTTAATAGGGGTCTCGGCGCGATGCCGGACGTGGATACCCCGAAAATCGTCCTAGGCCGATCTGACGCGTCTGTACGGCAGGCCGCATATGGCCCTGAAATCGACCGGTCAGCATGGGTTCAGCACCCCATCGGTCAGGAAACCGTGATACCGGTCCGGCTGGCCCGGCTTGCCGGGGATCAGGATCGACGGCCGGGCGGTGATGACCGGCACCGTGCCCGAGCGCGTCCAGCCGCGAGCGTTGTTGATCTTGCCGCCGCTGTAGCTCGGGCCGTCAACCGGCCAGTCATAGCCGCCGGGAAGCATGACCGAGAGCGAGATCCCATCAGCGCCGCGATAATGGTCGCCGTACCACCAGGAGTTCCACATCGCGCCGGCCGGCGCATCGCGCAGCGTCGTCACCTCGCCGGTATCGGCGCGCCGATAGATGTGCTCCTGGTTAACCTGCCATTGATCGGCGTCGACGAACACGCGGCCGCACGCGCACGCCTTCGGCCAGCGCTCGTCGTCGTGCATGTGATATTGAACTTCGAGAAACCGGTGGCCGGGCTCGTCGGGATCGTCGCGGAATATCGCCGGCCGGTCTTCGATGCGTACGGATGCGTTGTGATAACCATAGCCCGATGCCGCGCACGCGTTATGCTCAGTGTCCATCACATAACGGCGCAGCCAGATCTGCACCTGACCGGTCGGCTCGATCCAAAAACAACGGACGCCGCTCACGCCTCCCTCCAGACGCCGTTTTCCAGATGGCCGTGCCATTCGATTTTTTCGCCGCGCCAAAGCATGATCGAAGGCGAGACGCTGATCTTTCCGTTGGCGCACTCTGTCACCGTATGGGCCGCGAGATTCGAAATCCCCTTGCAACCTGGCGGCCGCGCCCACCAGGTGCCGTCATATTTGCAATATTCGCCCTCGTTCAGCACGTGATAGCCGTTCGAGCATGGCACGCAGACGCCAATCATGCCGCGATCCCCAGAATCATCTTGCGGATCTCGTCGGCGCCCGCTTTTGAGAGGCCGCCTTTCTTGCCGATCTTCGCCGCGGCATCGGCGGCCGCGTTGACCTTCGCGCGGATTGCGATCGCGTGCTGCTTCTGCGCGATCGACGCGCGCGTCAGCGTGGCGATGTTCTTCGCCACCGTCGACAGCAGCTTGGCGCGCTTCATCGGATCGTCTTCCTTTTCGGCGTCCTGCAGGTTCACCAGCACGCCGAACACTTCAGTCTGGATCATGCTGATGACAGCCCCCGCGCGCTCGTCGGCATCGTCCGGCGCCGCCGCCGCGATCGCGGCCGCCGCTTCGGTGCTGGCCTTGATCGCGGAGAGCTTGCGCTCGAGGTTCGAGCCATAGCGATGGATCGACGACTTGCCGATCGTGAAGCCCTGCTCGGCAAGGACCTTCGCGAGCTGCTCGTACTGCGCGAAGTTCTTTTCTATCAACGCCTGGTCGAGCCAGCCCTTGACCTCACGCGGCAGTGCGGCGATTTTTGAGCGCTGCGGCACGCTACGGCCAATATTTCTTCGTGCGCGCGATGCCGGGATCGCAATCTACGGTGTATTCGACCACGTCGACACCGTGGCGCGTCAGATGCGCGACCCACGGCGCGCCTTCATGGCGCTGCACGTCGACCAGTTGACGCTCGGCCAGATAGCCGATCTCGCGGCGCAGCTCGCGCGCGGTGCATTCGATCGGGATCGATTGGATCGCGGACAGGATCAGCGGCTCGGCGACCGGTTCCGGCCGGCCGCTGTTGATCGCCACCATGATGTGCCAGCGGATTGCCTCGCGGCGGGTTTTTTCCATGTCCATCGTTCAGTCCTTTCTGTTTCGTTCGTTCGCCAGGTCCAGCTTCGCGGCAACGGAGTCGAGCTTGGCGTTGATCACCGTCTCGAAGCGGATGTGGTCCTCGCGGCGCACGTACTCGCGCGGCAACTCGACGCGCAGCGCGTTCAACTCACGCTCGACCCGGCGCCATTCTTTTTCTTCTTCCTCGCGATCGCGCAGCAGCTTCTCGAAATTCAACCGCCACTGCTCCGACGCCTCTGCGCGCGCGGCCTCGAGGGCGGCGAATTTCTCTTCCAGCCGCTTATCGAACTGGCGCGCGCTTAAACTCAGCAGCAGCCACGCGCCGCCGACCAGCACCGCGACGAACGCGCCGATTTGCAAGAACAGTTCCAATGTCATCTCAAAGCCCCTCGTTCTTTTAGTTTTTGGCAGTGAATGCAGAACTGCACGCCGGGCACCGCTTCCCGTCGCTCGTGCGGGATCTCGTCGCCGCAATAAGGATTCTGGCAATACCGCGCGGACACGCCGCGCGGGATCTGCGCGAGCTGGCGGCTGAGCGACTGCTCGCGGAACATTTCCTCGGTCTCGGTAGCGCGGTCATAAATATCCATCAGGCGACCCGCGTCGCATCGGCGAAGAAACTGCTTTCGCTGGCGGCTTGACCAGTGCCGGTCGATTCCCAGCGATAGATCCATTCGCCGGGCACGGCCGCCGACACGTCGACGTGATAATGACCGGCCGAATCTTTCACGAGCGCGCCGTCTGTGCCGTATACGTACGTCGTGACGGCGCCGGTGTCCGGCCGTTTGAACTTGAAGCGCACGACGGTAGGGTCGATCGCGGCGCCGGCCGCGTCGGTAAAGGGACCGCTGCAGCGCACGAGCGCGCCGACCGCATAATGATTTTCAGTGCTCACACGACCGCCGCGTCGGAGCAAGTGACGAAGTAAACGGGCGCGTTGGACATTGCGATCGCGTTGACGGGGGACGTCGCCGGCGTGACGCTGTTCGCGCCCGACGTTGCTCCGACAACAGAATTGAGCGCCGCATCGGCGGCGCGCACGAGCCAAACCGCCGCGTCCGAACTGCGGACCCGGCCGGGCGTCGCGGTGATTGCGGCGACAACTGTCCGCCAGAAAAAGAGCAGCATCAGCTATGCCTCATCAGTTCGGCGCGAGCGCGCGCGTGAAGTTGCTTTGCGTCGCGCCCCAGAAGTAGGGATAGAAGCCATAGGCCGAACCGTCGACCGCCCAAGCGCCCGCCATGCGTGCGCCGAGTGTCGCGACACCCTGCGGTTGCCGGTAAAAATTCCACGGCTCGAGCATGCGATTCTTCATGTCGAACCGCAGGAAGCGCTGGGTTCCGCTCTGATTCAGATAAAGGTATTTGCCGCCGTTGGTGTTCGGATCGTAGACGCCGCACGTGCCGGTGGTGAACGTCGTGCTGCCCTTGTTGCCGTACGCGATATCTGCGCCGCCGATGCCGGTCGTCCAGGAGAGCGTTGCGAGATCGAGGCAGTCGATCGTATTGACGCCGCCGCCGCGGAAAAAGTAGACGCCGGAATAACGCGTCGCCTTCGCCGCGTCGAGAGAGCTGAAGCCATACGCCCATTGCAGCACCTGGCCGGCCGCTGTATTCGCCTGGCGCGCAGGAATTTGCAGCGCGGCAACGGCGCCGTTGGTGACGCCGGTCGACCACGCGCCGTCCGCGCGCCAGCCAGCTGCCGCATAAGTGTGAGCGAGTGCAACGGCCGAGCCGGTCATGCAGATAATGTCGCCGACGCCTTCGACGACATACTTCGCGGTTGCTGATGGCGCGGTGCCCCAGACGCCGTTCAGCGTATAGACGGTCGGATTCGCGCCGGTGTGCGACGTGATCTTGAGGCGCTGGCCGACCGAGCCGGGATTCGTGCCGTCCTGCGTGATGCGGATCTGGAAATTCGCATACTCGTTCGCCTGCAGCGACGCGTCGGCCGCGGCGCTGGTGCCGGTGAGCGTCGCGTTCGTGACGTTCGTCGCCGCGGTCGCCGTCATCTCGCCGAAGAAACCCTGTCCGGGCAGCTTGCCGGCCGGCGTCCACAGCTCATCGAGCACCGTCATGGTGTTGTCGATCGCCGGCGTCGTCAGGTTCGTGACCGTCAGCGCGGCGCTGAAGGAGTTGGTCGCGATGTCGTAGTACTTCAGAATCGTCGCGGCCGTCGCCATCAGGAACACGCGGCCCGACAGCAGATAATATTTATCGCTGTTGGTCGGCGCGAATGAAAGTGCGCTGTCAAGCGTAAGCGTCGGCGTCGTGCCGCCGGTGTTGCCGACGATATAACGCTCTTCCGTTTTGCCGGCGGTGAGGCCGACGATGCGCACCTTGAAGCCCTGCACGCCATCGCCGCGGTTCGCGAGCTGATTGACGCCGACCGCGGCGGGGAACGCAGTCGTGACCGGGATCGAGGTCGTCGAGGCGCCCGCTGCGATCGTGCCGTTCGGGCCGGCTGACGCGACGAAGATCGCGCCGGCGCCAGCGGCGAACGTGCCGAGGCCGGGATTGCCGACGAAAATCCATTCATCGGTCTGCGGGTTGTACGCGTTAAGGACCGCCGCCGACACCAGCTGATAAATCAGCGGGTGCCGGTCGATGCCCTCGCGCGAATCCCAGGCGAGACAACCCGCGGCCGCGTTCGCATTCAGCGAGTTCGAGCAGCCGACCCATTCCGGCAGGTCGTGGACGTTCTTAAAATTATAGGTTGTCGGCATCTCGCTTTACCCTTGCTGCGCTTTGCGCGTTTGATCGTCTTGCGCACCGACGAAATAGAATTTGCCGCATGCGCACACGTCGTAATCTGTCGGCGTGTCGCTTTCGTACACGTGCGTGGCGCCCTGGCATTGGAACGGGCCCTGCGCCGTGCCGAACTGCGCCGCCGCTTCGTCGTAAGCTCTCATGTGATCCTCGCTCGCACAGTGTTCGCCCATGCGCCGCGCTCGGTTGGCGTGATGAGTGCGTCGCGAATCGGAATGCCGGCTGACGCCGGTCCCAGTGCGGCGACGTTGCTGACGTTGGTCACCGTCGAGCATGTGCCGACCGTCGTGACGGTTCCGAGCGTTTGCGCGCCGGGGCCGGCGTCCAGGACGACGCGCAGACGGCCGCCGTTGGCCTCGCATGCGATCTGATCATTCAGCGATTGCAGGAACAACTGCCGCATGACGACCGGCAGATCGTTGATGATGATTCCGGAGACGAGCTGCGTTAGCGACGACATCATCGTCGCCTGGTTGGCGGCGCTGGCGCCACCCGAAGGCAGTGCGCTCGCCGCGACCGTCACATTGCCGGTGTCGACCGCCGTGATCTTGCCCAGAAGCCGCTTGAAAAGAGCTATTAAACTGAACGTGCCGGCATCGGTCGACGCGGCCGCGTCGGCCTTCGCGCCGAGATCTGCGTCGATATTGGAGAGGCTGGTAATCTCCGTCGCCTGATTCGCGGAAGTTGCAGCGCCGGTCGGAAGCGCCGAGCCTGCAACGGTGACTGCGCCCGTATTGACTGCGGTGATCTTGCCGTCGATCGAGGCGAGCGACGCGTTGCCGGTGTCCTGCTTTGCTGATGTGGCGAGCGCCGCGAATTTTCCGAGCAGGCGCTTGAAGAGGGCGATCAGCGACCAGGCGCTCGCGCCGTCGTCGGTCGCGGCCGTGTCCGCTTTCGCGCCGAGATTCGTATCGACATTGCCGATCGAGGTGTTTCCAGTGTCCTGCTTCGCGGCAGTCGCAGCGCCTGCGGCGAGAGATACGGGAACCGGATTGGAAGACGAAACGTCGCCGTCGTTGACGCCGTCAGCGCCGAGCATGAGCTTGACGCGCTGAACGACAACGCCGCCTCCTACGTCATCGGCGGCGACAAGTGGACTGCCGCCGCCGGTACCGGGATCGACCTTAACGTTATCGACCATTTACGTCCCAGGCGCGGCCGCGAGCGTTTGCGGCAGCTGCTCGATGCCTTTGATATAAAGCTGCGCGTGATGATCGCGCAGTGGCTCGACGTCGTCCGGCGCCGGCGCCGAACTTACTGCCTGCCACGGCTCGGTGTGTTCCCACATCGGCGACAAGCCCGGCACCAGCGGTACCGGATCGTTGCGGTTGCGGAACGACTCGTGCACCATGCCGCTTTTTTCGATGACTCGGCGCACGTTCGCGAAGCCGGGCTTGGGCGAGCCGATCACGCAAAGGTAATCGACCTTCACGCCATTGACGACGCATTTGGCGGCGAGCAATCTTGCGCGGCTGCCGCCCAGGCTATGGCCGCAGATCGCGACCTTGCCGGTGCCGGCCTTGATCACCGGCAGAATGACGTCGAACACTTCGTCGATGCCGATAATGAAACCGGCCGCGACAAAGCCGAGCTGCGAATGCCATACGGGGATCGCTGCCGCGGCATCGCGCATCCAGTCGATCGCCTCTTTGGATCCGCGCAGAACGAATACGTCGACGCCGTCGACGACCTGGTGCGCGATGACGACGTCGTTGATCGTCCAGTAGCGATCCCAGCCGGACGTTTCGGTGTAGACGCGATCGCAGAGCTTCGCGATTTGAAGCGCAGAGATCATTGCGCCTTGATCACCGCCGCTGCGGCGCCGGCTGCCGCCGCGCCAGGCGCCAACAAAATATTCCCTTTGATGCCGGCCAGCCCGACGAGCTTGTTGAAGAATCCGACGACCGCGGCGGTTTCCTGCGCGGCAAGCGACGCGCAGTTTGCCTGAATGTCGGCAGGGATCAAACTCCCTTGCGACGACATGGCGTCGTTGATCTCGAGCAGCTTTTCTTTTTCGCTGACGATGCCCTTGACCGGAGATTCCGCCGAGCCGGAAGCGGCCACCGCGTTGAAACGTACGAGAACGGTGTCGTAGCACGCGCCGCGATCGGCGGCGAGCTTGGCGAGATTGGGATCCTTGGCGGCGGCAGCCGCCGCTTTCGCGCGCGCGCTCGCGTCCTGCAAATCGGCCACGACTTTTGCGAGCAGGCCGGTCTGGACCACTGCGGGCTCGGGCTGCGCCGGCGCGGCCGAGGATGTTGCTGCCGGCGTTGTCTTTGCGACTTGCGCTGACGCGCAGCCAGCGAGCGCCGCGCAGGCAATGCCGATGATCATCAGATTTCTCATCTGCGTTCTCCTTGTAAAAGTTCGGTTAAGGATTCGACGCCGGCGCGATGACATGCACCGGCTGAACGGCGCGAAGGCGCCCGTACAGTGCAATCATGTCGCCGACCGCGCCCGCGATCTGATTCGCTAGCCCGGACGAGTCCGCGGGCAGCGTATAGCCGAGGTGCGCGAGCAGCGGCGCGGCAAACCCGAGGGCGATGCCCCAGAACGTGACGCTCGTGAAAATCGATTTGGATTGGCCGTTCATGATTTGCCTCCTTGAACTTTCGGCATCGTGAGTTCGGGCGGGATCGTCTTGCCGGCCTTGAAGTCGGCGATCGACAGGCCGCCAGTGAATTGGAAGTGCGGAAACTCGCGGAACGTGACCCAGCGGCCCGCCCACTCCAATTCGCAGGATTCTCCGATCGCGCCGATCTTCGCCCACACCGGGTCCGTCGAATCCCATATCGGCTTGCCGTGCAGGAGTGGGACGACGTCGAACGCCACGCGATATTGATGGAACGATTCGCCGCCGTGAGCGTGCGTCACGATCTGGCCCGGCGCGGTGCGCCCTTGCGCGTACAGAATGTTCTGCGCTTCGGCGTCGCGGAAGGTGCACGTGACGACGATATCGACGCCTGCTTCTTTGCACTGATGAATAAAATTCAGTGCGCGAAGTTTGACGGCCGTGACTAGATCATCGACCTTGCGACTCGTAACCATGCAGCGATGCTAGGCATCGTCGCGCGGTGAGTCTTGGTGGAGAACTTGGGGAAATTAGAAGAGCTGCGGCGCTTTCGCGCGCGCTTCGTCGACGCACTGGCGCAGACGCGATTCGGTGATTCCATACTCACGACACAGTTCGCGAGTGTTGGTGCCGTCCCACCGGCGCGCGAGGTCCTGGCGCATGCGTTCGACGTCGATCGACCGGCCGGAGGGAACGTAAAACTTCTGACCGCCGAGCGCTTTGCGGACGCGCTCGACAATCGCGTCCGAAAGTTTGCACGCCGCCTCCGCGTCGACGCCCTCGTCGACGAGCGTAGCCGCGACGATCGCGGTCATCTCGACGAGGAACTCGGGGTACTGTGCGGAGGCGTCGGCCATAGTCTAAAGATCCTTCGCCGCTTTCTGTCGATCGCGCGCGTTTTCTTCGAGTCCTTTTGACAGGCCGTCCGCGGACCAATACATCACGCTCGACTTGTCGGCGCTCCCCGCATAGCGATGAATGACGATGCGGCCGCCGATACGATTCCACGCGAGAGTATGGTTCTCCAGGCGAACGCCGGCGCCTGTCGTTACCATCTCGACGTCGTCCTGGTCGGGCTTGCCGTAGCGATCGGAAAAAGCCGTGGCGATTTTCTGATAAAGGTTCGCGCTCGGGCTCATGGATATCTGTCCAAGCTTCCCGTCATAGAGCCGGAAGAAAATCGAATCGACCGTCGCATTTGCGACGGTCATCGAGCGACGAAGCGCGGTAACGGCATCGGTGTCGATGCCTGCAGCGGTCCGTAGCTTAATGCTCGCGGAAGAGAAAAGCAGCATGCATATCCGGCGCGCGGGATCTCCGCTGCAGTTGGTGAGCGGGTATTGTTTAAGCACTTCCTCTTCGCTGGCCCCGAGCGGCAGGTCTTTGAACGCGAGGATCTCGTTCTCGGCCGCGGCCGCGTGGCCGGCGATCATTGCGACGATGAAGATCAGAGATTTCATGGTTGCCTCCCGTGGTTGGTTAAAAGCCGAATATGCTACACCAATGTCATTTGCCGTTCGTCGTCGCCTTCGCCGATATCGAGACCCGGCTGCGCGCGATGCTCCGGGCATAAATGCCGGTTCTCGCCGACCTCGCACGCATGTTCAGGGCAGAGCGGCTTGTCGCAGCCCGGCCAGTCGCATTCATAGACGGCGATGCAGCCGCAGGTCGCGCCGCCGATCCGCTCGCGGCAATGCTTGGGCGCGCGGCGCGCGTTCTTGCCGCTGCCCATATTGATATGAACGTTGCCGACGCCGGGGACGCGATACCAGGCCATCACGCCCCCTTCGCGCGGCGCTTCTGATCAATCACCAACGCGCTCAGTACGTCATGTATTTGATTCTCTGTACAAAACTCAATGCGTTCCACGTGGCACATTTTTTTCGCCATACGATCGATGTAATCCTTGCCGCGGCCAGCGTCGCGCAGAATCACCGCGCACATTCTCAGCATTCGCTTTTTTCCCTCGGCCGCGTTGTTGACCCACTCCCAGCCGGACGCCGGCGCCGCGCGTTTAGCGGTCGATTTAAAGCCGCTTGAACGCAAGTGTTCAAGCACGCGCCGCCGGCCGGCGAAGTCGAGATCCCCGGCCGAGCGCACGCGCCCGATCGCGAAGAGCATGGCGCGATAGGTGTCATCGTCGAGGCCGAGCTGCTTCTTCGCGATGTGAATGCGCGCGAGGTCCGCGTTGCGCTCGGCGGTACCGGCTGGGTTCATCTTAGCCACGGCGGCACAACATATCGGTTGCGGCAAGCAGAGCGGCCAGCATCAACAGCGCGATGATGCGCGGCCACCATCCCACTCCAAATACGGCCAAGGCCGGAATGGCGACCACATAACATAGCAGGCACGAAATCACGACCGCACGCGCAATAAACTCTAAGGCGAGCGCTCCGAGACGGCGTTTAGGTTTCATCGATTACCCCCCCCCGAGCCTTTTGAGATTCTTGCGCGCAACGTTGCGCACAATCACCGCACCATCGTCGGTCCGAAATGCCACGCGCACGCGCGCCAGCAGGTCCTGCTCGACGATGCAACGCTGGCCGGCGAGCGCCTTTACGGTACCGCGATATTCGGCAAGATCGCCAGCATGGACGGCTTCGCTCACGGGCAAATCTCCACGAATTGCCCTTCGAGCGTGAAATAAACCGAGCCCCAGCAGTCCTGGATGACTCCGTAACCGTTGCATTTCGTACACTTGGCGCGTTTCGTCTGCCGGCGCAGGCACCACAGGCACGGCTTGATCATCGCCCATTCGACGAGCGTCTCCGCGTGCGGGCCGGCGCCGCGCGCGATGCTCATTGCGATCGGCACCTGGCCGTCAGCGCGCATGTCTTCCGAAATCATGTCCTGCTCGATCGTCGGCTTCGGCCCCCACGCGTTCAACCAGGCCAGCTCCAGTTCATCGAGCTGCTTGAGGTTGCCGGCACGCGCGGCCGCGAGCGCCTCGGGCGTGCCGGAGAACGTCGGCAGGGCGAACGGTCGTTCGCTTGGGACTTCCTGCCGAGTGAGAATAAGAACGGCGCGCGACGATAGGACTCGCGCGCCGGTGACAGCGCCGGGCACCTCGGAGGAGGGGAGGGAATCGGCCGGGCAGTAGATCGCCGGTATTCGACCGGACCGGGCCGGTTCGCCTCGCTGTCTGCCGTGGTTATTGACCCCACTCACGGCTTGGGTGGAAGCGTTCATTTGTCGCCCCGCAGGTTGTGCGCGCGGGCTTCGGGAGAATTCAGGAAATCGCAGATTTCATCGAAGCCCGCGCGCGCGGTGAGAGTCGACGTCGTGCCGATCTCGCATTTGATTCCCTCGTTCGTGCGAGCGCGATAGGCGGCGATCGCGTGGCCGAGCTGCTCTTCGTTGAAGACCCACCATTTCATGACGCGCTCCGGTTGCTGCGAAACACGGCCGGCAGCGGCGCGGGCTTGAGGTGGTCGACCGCCGCGCGCTGCGCCTCCTGCAGCTCGCGGGCGCGCGCGAGAAACGACTTCGGATCGCGGGGGCGCAGCGCCAGCTCGATGCGATATCGCTCCCAGGCGTAATTGACGGCCGTCTGCAGCGCGTCGGGCAGGCGGCCCCAATCGAACACGCACATAAAGCGGTGCCGGTGAATCGTTGCCTGGCAGATCGGGCAGCGTCTCATGATTTCGCGATCAGCTTTCGCAAACGGCGGGCGAGCGCGACCATCACCGTCGTTTGAATTCCGCGCACTTTCAGCGCGGCCTCGCATTGCGCGGCGTTGAAGTCCTTCGCCATATCGAGCCGCGACGCGGCGTCGGTCGCCTGGTAATCGACGCCGTCTTGCGTGCCGGTGATGAACGGATTCTTCGCGCGGCGTTGCGCGAAGCTCGGGCGCTTGGGCGCGAGGGCCACCGTCATGCGGCTGCTGGTTTCGCGGCGCATCATTTTTCTCCCGGCATTTCGGTGACGTCGCCGGTCGCGGTGTTTTTGACGCGCCGTATAACGATGTCGATTTCAATCTCAAACCCTGGGATCGCCAGTCCCAAGGCCGCTACGTTCGTGGAGGCATCGAGCATGCGCTTCAACGTTTCGGTCCAGAACTTCTCCGCCCGCATGCCTTTCGGCATTGCGACTTTCGAAGACTCGCTCGCGCTCACGCTTCCGCCTCCGCCTTCTCGATCGCGCCCTTCATCAACGCGGCGACGACTTTGTCGAGGTCGGTGTCGGCGATCTTCGCGACCGGCTCGTCTTTGCCCGGCACGCGTTTGCAGCCGATGCGTTTCAACTGCTCGTCCTCGAGCTGCTCGAGCGCGGACATGACCGGCCGCTCCGTCGTCGCGATCAGCACGTCCGCCTGGTCTTCGAGCAGCTTCTTGATCAGCGCGCACGTGTTGTCCTCGTTCAGCACCTGGACGCTGTCCTTCGCCTTGCGGAAGCCGACGCGCACGCCGTGCAGGATTCGCGTCTTCGGGTTTTCGAACGCGGACTTCGACTCGCACACGGACGAGTAGAGCGCTTCATAACGCTGCGCCGCGCGCACCGTCGCGCCCTTGAGGTTCGCCCAGCGCTTGCGCACGGCCGCGTCGATCTCGAACTTCAGGTCGTTGGTCAGATTGTCGAGATCCATCTGCGCGTCGGCGTACTGACGAGCGAGCAGATCGAGCGCGGTGATTTCCGGTGGTGTCGTTTTTACTGCCATGCT
>Ga0265331_10002537_pt1 | contig 12288 bp, 8 predicted proteins | sample 41923metaG_FD_202088 | JGI IMG/M metagenome (GOLD analysis project Ga0265331, IMG submission 202088) | Rhizosphere microbial communities from Carex aquatilis grown in University of Washington, Seatle, WA, United States - 4-19-23 metaG | ecosystem: Host-associated > Plants > Roots > Rhizosphere >...
CCGGTTAATCAGCAAATCACCGGTATAAAATTCGTTGATACATCAAATGGCTGGGCGTGTACTACGAAATTTAATGCAACCCAGCAGGATACAGCTTTTATACTTCACACTACAAACGGCGGAACTAATTGGTTTATACAGTATTTTAGACCATCTATACAGGCGTACGATGCAATGACCATGGTTAACAATATGATTGGTTACGCAGCGGGAGACTCAATTCAAGGTCAATTTGGCGGAGGCTCAATATTAATCAAAACAACAAACGGAGGGTTAAACTGGTTTAATATTCCCATACCCTATAACATGAGTATTACAAAATTTTATTTTTTTAGCCCAGATACAGGATGGGAGACAGATAGCTATGCATCAAGTCCAGATGCTCGGCTAACAACCGATGGCGGTTTTACATGGCAGCAGAGAACAAATGGTATGACAGATTATCCGACCAGATGTGCCTTCTTTTTAAATTACAATACAGGTTATTGCGGGAGCGGGCATAGTTTATATAAAACAACTAATGCAGGAATTAGTTGGCAGTTAAATATTGCTTTTTCAAATGCAATCTCTTCGATTTTTTTCTTGAATGAAAATACCGGATGGGCCGGGCAAGCCGGATACTTTATAGAACACACATCAAATGGTGGAAGCAACTGGATAAGTCAGTCATTACCCCCGCTTGCACAATCTGATACGTATGTAATTCTGTTTTTCGATAGTTTAAAAGGATACGCGGGAGATGGAATTAATGCAATATTTAAGACTAACAATGGGGGTCTAAATTGGGGATATCAAATAGATACCGGAGGACAAAAAAATATTTCATTTGTGGATTCATTGCATGGTTGGACAACTCCAATGTATAGCGGATTTGTCGAACATACTACAAATGGAGGTGGTTCTATTTCTTATGTAGGCATTATAAATATTAGTAATGAAATACCTGAAGGATATAAATTATTCCAGAATTTTCCTAACCCGTTCAATCCTTCTACAAAAATAGAAATTGATGTGCCGCAAAGATCATTAATTAATATTGCCGTTTACGATGTGACGGGAAGAGAGGTTGTTACTTTGATAAATGAAGAGCTCGCCGCCGGGAAATTTTCAGTAACATGGGACGCTTCAAATTATCCAAGCGGGTTGTACTTTTGCAGGCTGACTTCAGATAAATTCACAGAGACCAGGAAAATGATATTGCTGAAATAATTTTCGACCTATTTGAGTTTTTTCGAGGAGACAGAGCGGACGATAAAAGCCTGACTTTTCTCTTTTTCATTTAAAAACCTTCGTCAATATATTATATTTAGATATATCAGTTATATTATAGAGGCTATTTAAAAATTCTTTTTTTTGCGGAGCCGTATATGAAAACCTTTCATAAACTGAAATTATATAATCGTTTTAATTTTCTATGTTTTTTTGTTTTCTGTTTTGCAATGATTCATTATTATTCTTACAGCCAGTCATCCGGCTGGAATATTCAAAGCCTGCGAAGACCCTTAACTTCTATCCATCGTATATCAAGCTCTAATTACTGGATATTTGGCGGAGATATCGCATATAAATCTACTGATAGTGGGAATACATGGAGTAATCCGATACGGATGAATATCCCTATTGGAATTCTCAGCGAGTTCGACGTTCCGCTGTCAAATAGCCTGGTATTTTTTGTCAATAGCCAGCGGGGGTGGGCATGTCAATACCACCCTTCTCTTACTAAAACAACGAACGGAGGCAACAGCTGGACTTATGTTTCCACCGGCACAGATACTACCACTCAACTGCAGACAATTTATTTTGTTAATCAAAATACCGGCTGGTCAGGCGGATGGAACCCTTTTGTACGTAAAGGAATAATAATTAAGACAACCAATGGCGGCGTTAACTGGATAGTGCAGGCTAATCAATTTTATGCGCCGGTGCGTTCTATCTGGATGCTTGATACGCTAAGAGGGTTTTTCCTGAATGATAACGATTCGCTTGGCTTTACAGTTGACGGTGGAAATAACTGGATGCTTCAAAAAGCTATAGACGGACAGGCGCTTATCAAAATATTTTTTACCGATCATTCTAATGGTTGGATTTCAGGTAGTAATTATTCCATCCTGAAAACAACTAATTCCGGGAATAACTGGGCATTAATAACGGATATTGTCGGCAACAATATTAACATGTTTTTCTTAAATACCGGCTACGGATGGATAACAGGGAATGCTAAAAGGATATGGAAAACAACCGACGGGGGATTTAATTGGAACCAATGTTTAGGAAGCGCAGACTTTGATTATAAGTATTATAACTATATTCTGGATATGAATTTCAGAGATATTAATACTGGATGGGCGTTAATGGGCAATGGCACGGTATTGAAATCTATAAACGGCGGTTTGAACTGGTATAACGAAAAATTCCCTCCCCACGGCGATGTTATCTCTTTAAACTTTTCCGATGTGTCAACGGGATTGGCTTCAAGCAATTATGCTGACGGATGGTCAATGAACAGCTCAAATAACGGTTTTATTTGGAAAACTACGGACTGCGGGTGTAATTGGGAGCAAAAACTTGTAACGAATGATAACGAATATATCTCGAGGATGGCTTTTGTAAATTCTCTCACGGGATTTGCCTGTGGAAATAATAAAATTTACAAAACTGAAGATTTTGGCAATAACTGGGCCAAAGATTCAATAGGAAATAATATCTTTAATTGCGTGAATTTTATTGACCAGTGTACCGGCTGGGTTTGCGGTAAAGCAGGCAGTATTTACAAAACTATAAATTGCGGGCAGAACTGGATACAGGAAAATTCGGGGACATTTAATAATTTTAATTCAGTTGTATTCACCGATATCAACAATGGCTTTGCAGGTACAGATAGCGGCGCCGTTTATAAATCGACAAACGGCGGTTATAACTGGAATTTTCTTACAAATATTGGCGGTAGAAATATAACTCAAATATATTTTATTAACAGCCTCAGCGGCTTCATTGTTGCCAATAGACCAGTAATTCATTATGACGGTTTCTATACAAACAGGTTATTGTTAAAGACTGCAGACTCAGGAAATACATGGATCCCAGTTTTAAGCGATACTATTTACGGGTATCAGCTAAATTTTAATAATGTATTTTTTATTAATGAAAATAACGGATGGTTGGTATCCAGCAGGCCTGAAATTAAACATTCAACCAATGCAGGAAATACATGGGTAAGCGAGAGCGTGCCTGTTCAGGAAAAATATTACGGCGTATTTTTTTTAAATAACGAAACCGGGTGGGTTTCAGGCAGCATGGGTTCAATACTATCCAAAGGCATTCCCCCGTTAGGTTTAAATAATTATCAAAGAAATCTTCCCGATCAATTCCTTCTTTATCAAAATTATCCGAATCCGTTTAATCCAACTGCGACAATAAGATATGATTTGCCGAAAGATGCAAAAGTATTGATTAAGGTTTATGATATAATTGGCAGGGAAGTCAGAAAACTGGTTGACGAATTTAAAAAGGCGGGCAGTTATACAGTTTCATTTGACGGAACGAATCTTGCCAGCGGTATTTACTTCTATCGCATTGAGGCGGGTGATTTTGTTCAAACTAAGAAGATGGTGTTAATAAAGTAATGACTAATGACAAAATGACTAATTACTGGAAAAAGAAAATCAAAAAAGGGAAGCGGGCTAAACGCCCGCTTTTTTATTATTTCTGATAAGATTTCTTATCATCATACCGATTAACACTATTAGCGCTGCAGGTCTGGATTCCCGATCAGGTCCATGCCTATGGCTTGGCACGGCGGGAATGACAAGCAAATGCCTCCCCCTAACAGGGGGAGATCTGCACCATTAGTGCGGGAGAGGGGGTGCAAAACCGAGATTCCCTCATATGGGAATGATCCCGATCATTCGACAGAGTTTATCCCGCTATAGCGCGGCTCAGGATGGGATTTCGATGGGAACAAAGTTCCCGGCTCAACAAATTTTCTTTATGTGCTTTTACTCTATTCACTCAGCGCTCGATAGACTCGCTACTCTAACCGACAGTCGTTTATTTTAGCATTGACAACATAAACACTCGTGTATTATATTTGCCGGTGATTTTTGTTGACCTTTAATCTGATAAATCTGATAAACCTGACGAAAATGAATTGTCATTTGGATCTTGACAATTCACTTTTTCAAATGCGAAATGACACAAACTTTTTATCGATTCCGGAATGTAAGAGCCAAAAATCCGGCTTTGTCACGAAACTATTGAATGTGTGTCACGAAAAGCCAAAAAAAATGCTTAATATTTATAAATACGATATTTATGTTTAGGATATACCTGGATCAAATGACAAATCTTATAAACAAAATGAGAATCTTCCGGCAGTATTCCGGCAAAGTAATATTTTATTTATATGTGGATTTTTAACACAAAACAAATCATATTCGCCGAACATAATTTATCAACCTAACTAACGAGAAGATATAAATGAGAATTAAAGCATTTCTGCTTTGTTTTATTGCTTTGCTATTATTTAGCCCCCTTGCCAGGTCGCAAAACGATTATTCAAAATTCCAAAGCATCGCCAAACCAAGCCCGTTCTTTGCGCCTTCGGCAAATGGCAGAACCGGCGCTTTAGATATTACTAACGATTATGATAATTTTTATCTCGGCGGCGATTTCGGCGAGCCATATGTTGCATCAAATCCAACCGATCCGTTAAACACTGTTTGCGCATATAATTTCGACGGATTTTATTACACGCTTGACGGATTCAGCTGGACAAAAACTACTCCCCCGTTTCCCGGCTTCTCTATTCTGGGCGACCCCGTGATGACTTACGACAGTTTGGGTACAATTTTTTACTCTCAGTTATATCAAAACGGAGCAACATACGGAGTAGTTGTAAACAAATCGACCAACAAAGGACAAAGCTGGGTTCAGGCGGTCAGCGTTTTCTCTACAACTGTAGGATTATGCGACAAAGAATGGATAGCTGCAGACCAGACCGGCGGCCCATACAGCAATAATGTTTATATCGGCTGGAGGCAGTTCGGCTCAAGCGGAATGCGTTTTTCCAGAAGCACAAACCATGGCCTTTCATGGGACGCCCCTACTTTACTCAACGGCAACCAGGGCGCATATGTTTGCGTAGGCGCGCATGGAAACATTTCCGGCGGCTGCGTTTATTATGCGGCTTTAGCAAGCGGCCCTATTCAGGTCTGCTGTTCAACTGATGGTGGGGTTACATTTGGTCCGCAAATAAATGCCTGCGCGGTCTCCGGCCCGGGCGTTACGTGCGCCGGCAGAAACACAGTAAAGAACTGTATAAGAATTGACCCGTTCCCAAGGATGGCGGCTGATAACAGCTTCAGCGCAACACGCGGAAATGTTTATGTGGTTTGGTGCAATAACCCGACAGGCCCCGATAACTCGGATATTATGCTTGTCAGATCGACTGATTTCGGAACAACATGGTCAAGTCCTGTGCGCGTTAATGATGATCCGTCCGGCATTCTGGTTGACCAGTTCATGCCAACAGTTTCGGTCGATAATGTTACCGGCAAAGTAATTGTAGCCTGGTATGATTCGCGCGTTGACCCTGCAAATAATATTTTAACCAGGATATACGGCGCTGTATCTACAGATGGCGGGCAAACATTTTCAGCCAATGCAAATATTTCAGACGTTACATTCAACCCTAACTTGATGGTTCAGGGACAGCCGGGCGGAGAAAATTATATCGGGGATTATTTTGGGATTTCTTCCATTAAAAATTCCGGCACAGCTATGGCTGTTTGGATGGACGGAAGAAACTCGGGACTCGCAAGTTATGCGGGATACTTTCCGGATTATGCTATGAATGTAAGCCCGTCAGTGCGGTTTGTTCATAATAATGACAGCGCCACTTACACGGTTAAAATACCTTCAATTAAAGGGCCTTATAGCGGCAGGGTAAGATTTACCGCAGCTTTGGATACAGCCCCGACTTCGGGTACAATTAATTTATCTTTTGCCAACGGTAAGGATTCTATTACCGCGTTCCCCGATTCGGTTACTCTGAAAGTAAAAACAATTGGAACAGTTAATTCAAGGCTGTTTACTATTAATGTAAAAGGAAGCGGTCCGGGCGGCGTACCGGTTCATGTAAGGCCGGTTAGCATAATGGTTAATACGGACTTTTTAACTATCGGCACAAACCATAACGGGTCTGCACAATACACGGTAAACTCGGCTACTTATAGTGCGCAGGAGCAGCTTGTTTTTCCGATAGGCGCTAACGTAAGCGTTCATGCTATCAGTCCGCACCTTATAGGCACTTCGACAAAACTTATATATGTAAGCTGGTCCGATGGCGGAGATACGGCTCATACGGTGAACATAAACAATAATATTAACCTGACCGCAACTTACAAAGCGCAGTTCAAGCTTATTATGAATTCGGTTCCCGGCAATACTTTTGGAGGAAATATTTTTTATGACTCTGCCGCATCGTTTACATACGGAGTATTATCCAAAACGGTAATTTTTAACAACCAGCTTTATACTTTCCATGGATGGGCAGGTACAGGGCCGGGCTCTTACACCAGTCCTGATAGCAGCGGGGCTGATACGGCAATTACTACAAATATGTCTGCAGTATATGTTGAAACCGCTAGGTGGACAGGCGGCCCAATTGGAATTGTAAGCAATAGTACGGAACTGCCGGCCATATACAAGCTTTACCAGAATTATCCGAATCCGTTTAACCCGTCAACAATGATCAACTTTGATATTGTAAAAGACGGGAACGTGAAAATTGTAATTTATGATATTCTTGGAAGAGTTGTTAACGTGCTTGTAAATGCGAACATGCAGGCAGGTAAATACCGGGTTGATTTTAACGCGCAGAATTATGCGAGCGGGATGTACTTCTATAAAATAACATCTGATAAATTCACCGATGTAAAGAAAATGCTGATATTAAAATGAGGAATAAATGTTGAGCTAGCAAGAGTAATAAAGCGTCCGGATACTTCGGGCGCTTTTTAATTTCAATTAATTTAGCTGATAAGTATATTTGCTGTCAATATTCAATAACTTAATTAACCAAAGGAGTATCTTTTGATCACCGATACAAAGAACTGGCTTGAACAGATCGGCAAAACTATCGACGCGAAGGATGGCGCTGCATTTGCGAAGTTTATAACCGAAGAAGGGAATTTCCGTTTCGGAAATCAGCCTGCTGTAATTGGGCGTAAAGCGATTGCGGATTATGTGAATGCATTTTTCACAATGCATAAAGGAAGCTCGCACGAAATTGTTAACTGCTGGAATGACGATAAAGGAATTGTATGGCAGGGTAAGGTTACCTATACCAGGATGGATGACAGGAAAGTTGACGTTAATTTTACAAACATTTTTTATATGAACGGAGACCTTATAACAGATTACCTGATATATATAGATAACACTCCGTTGTTTGAGAAGTAATTTTATATTGCGAGGGAACGAAGTGACTGAAGCAATCTCTTTGTTTTGTTTCCGGTTGCCGGGCTCCTGCTTGGAATCCTAAGTTTGTTGATGGACTAATGACTTTGATTTTTTACAGTCCCAAGCCGGAGCTTGGGACTGAGGATAATAAAATCAATCTGGTTTGACGGGGTAACCTGTAAGATAAATAACTTTGCTTACTCCGTATGGGATTCTGCCGGAGCTCCAGACATATTTTTCGGGCTCAACTTCATTTGCCATTTCGAGTAACTCATTTGGCTTATACATTCTGAACATAGATACGATGCCATCCCAGATCGTGGTCAAAGGAATCAGCGGTATAAGATAAGTAAAAATATACCTGCTAAGCTTAACAGGTTTCATAAAAGGGGTAAACACAAAGAACGCAACAGGCGTAGTAAAAATAACTCCCAGTATATCTATGATACTTCGCTCTCCCCCTTCAAATATTCCAATGGCAGCGCTGTTATCCACTGCATCTTTCAGAATTTGCTTTGCTCTATCGGGCTCAAAATGATGGAACGCCGAAAATATTGTGCGCATGCCCTTAAGGGCCGTGGGAACTTTCAATACATCTATACTATCCGGGATGAAATCAACTGAGCCGTCTGATTGACTTTTGATAGATTCAAAAGATGGAATATTCGGGTATTTATCGGAGAGTGTGATCTTAAATTTATTTTGTATAGGATCATTTAACGCCTCAGCCATTTTGATGCAGGCTCCGCCGCCGCCGGAACACATGTCTATAATTTGTTTATCTCCTGTTTTATTTAATACTTCTTTAAGCAAAGGGAAAGCATGTTTGTAAATATTGAACTTCTCTATCATAAAACGGAGGTAGTCTGTTTCTCCGTCCCTAATTATTTTCGGAAACCACGGGTAATCTTCCCATTCTATAAACTGGCGGCGCTTCAACTATTTATCAGCAATTTTATTCGAAAATTATAGAGGCAGCCTTAAGGCCGCCTCTATATAATATTATATTCACTTTATCTTTTGGGAGCGTGGAAAGCAACTTTGTTGCCTTCGGTATCTGAAAATACGGCCATATACCCTATTTCTTCGGTGATGATCTGTTTTGGTACAAGAACCTTCCCGCCGGCTTTTGGAATTCTTTCGAGAGCCGCATCCAGTATCCCGTCGCCGTTTAAATAAACCAAAGTCCCTTCCTGTGATGGCTTATTCCCGTTGCCAATGCATATAGCCCCGCCTACGGCCTGCTGGTCGGCAGGCAGAAATGCCATTTTCATGGGACCCATTTCCTGCACCGTTGTCTGGCAGTCTAAAACAGTTTCATAAAACTTCTTTGCCCTGTCAAAATCTACAGCAGGGATTTCGAACCAATTGATTGCGTTTTTCATAAATTGAACCCTTTCTTTTAATAATGTTTTTAAAAATAAGATATTGAAATACTTTTTTTTGGAAGGCTTACAAATATATAGTAAACGAACATTACTGGCAATATAGGACAACATCATTAAAAAAATGTGAGGGCTTTATTTTGGGCAAATAATGGATTCCCGCTCCCAGATCAGGGTCGGGAGACAAAATTGATATACGGCAGGCAATAGCTTAATAAAAATTAATATCTAACCGGCATCGCTATTCCCATGTGTGTAAAATACATATATATTGAAGAGGATGTAACAAGTTTAAAACTTAAATGAGTCTGGGGGATATCATGAAAAGTTTACTAATCAATTCGTTCATTTTTATCATATTTATTTTCAGGGCATATGCCGGGGGGCAGATCACCGATACCACCAGGATGTACGGCGCCACAATAGATGCGATCAGCGCTCTGAACTCAACAGTTACTTCGCTCTCAAACCTGAATTACAAACCAACAACAAGAATTGTATTTGATGAATGGCAGCCTGCCTCGGGTTATGTTAATGCTGTGAACAGAATCCATCCGGTAAGCTTCATAATGGGAGAGATTCTGGACAGCTATTATATGAACCAGTACAGCTATGACCAATACACAGCCCGCGTAGTGGAGTACCTGAATGCCTTTGGAAACAATGTTGATATCTGGGAGATCGGCAACGAGGTTAACGGTGAATGGTGCGGCTCGATTCCGGACGTTGTGCAAAAAATTTACGCGGGATTTAAAATTGCCAGGGGTATGAACAAAACGACCGAGCTCACGCTTTATTACAATAAGAATTGCTGGTCAAATCCGGAAAACGAGATGTTCAGGTGGGTCAATAATTCGCTGCCTTTCAAGTTAAGAATTTTACTCAATTACGTTCTGGTTTCGTATTATGAAGATGACTGTAATAATTTACAGCCAAACTGGCAGCAGGTCTTTGATAGTCTTCATGTGCTGTTCCCGAATTCGAAAATCGGCATCGGCGAATGCGGAACAAAAAATTCCGCAAAGAAAGAAACTTACATTAACAGGTATTACAGAATGAATATTACAACGCCGAATTATGTTGGCGGTTATTTCTGGTGGTATTACAGGCAGGATTGCGTACCCTATACAAAACCGCTGTGGACGGTCATTAATAATGCAATGTCCGGAAATACGTTAATTGCAGGCGCGGAAAAAACATCAGCGGATTTAGAGAATTATCCGAATCCGTTTAATCCGGCTACTACAATTAAATTTAATATCCCCGCTTCTGCTTTTACAACTTTGACAATATATGACCTGACAGGAAGGGTTGTTGATAAGTTAATCAATTCTGATCTAACGGCAGGCCCTCATGAGGTCAAATGGGACGGAACAAAATACGCGAGCGGTGTATATATTTACAGACTCGAGATTGGCAATACTGTTCAGGTTAAGAAAATGCTTTTAGTAAAATAAAACTTTATACATAAAATCACGTGATAGTAAGCTTTTTTTAAGCAGAATATAGGTTTTTCAGAAATTGAGCAATTATTCAATTAAATAGTTCACCGTATCGCTTTAATCACTACTTGTTAAAGCTAAGAAAAATAACAATATACCCGATTTTAGTTAGTTATTTTTTAAAAGAATTGATTATTTTTGATTCAACATGCTGACACAACCAAAAATATTCAGACCTGTATTTCCGTCTTACTTCTCTCTCAGAGAATTAACGGATCTCTATTTCGACAATTTTGCTATTAGTTTCGTATCTTTCGAGGCTAAGGAAAAGAACAACTGTTTTGGCGATTATTCAGGAGACAAAATGGTTGAAAAGCTTGAAGGCAAAATTATTGAAAAAGCATGGAAAGAACTTCCGGTCACTTTCAAAAATTGCATTTTGGGAGATTACAGGCTTTCTCCAAACTCATTCTGCGGAATCGTTATGATAGATAACAGGATGTCTTGGGAGAATTCGAGGAAGTTCGTTCCGAGGATACTTACTTCATTTAAAAATCGTTCAACCAAGTTATTGAACCAGCTTCACGGCACACATTCAAGAGTATTTTGGGAGAACAATTACTTTGAAGGAGTAATTGAGAACGTTCACGATCTAAAACAGGCTTTGGAAAAAATTAACGTTTAGAGCTGTTTATTAAAAACCAGCTTAAACTCTGACCCGGCTCCGGGTTTGCTTACCACTATTATAGCCGCTTTATGCGCATCCATTATCTTCTTGCATATAGAAAGTCCTAGACCGAATCCGCCTGTAGCGCGTGTCCGTGAATGGTCGGCCCTGTAAAACGGTTCAAATATATACGGCAAATCTTTTTCGGCGATACCAACCCCAAAATCCCTGATGCTAACGGTCACAGTCTTATCATCGTTATAAATTTTTATTTCAATATCGCTTTCCGAATACTTCAGCGCATTTTCAATAATATTCCTGAATACGGCCTGAATTTTTTCTTCATCAGCCATTATGAATTCGCGTTTATCCGGCGTCAAGAACTTAAGCCTGTCTCCTGATTCATATTCTTCAATAATATCACCAACTACCTCGGCCACATCGGTTTTAGCAATATTAAGATTGCCGACGCTGTTCTCGGTACGGTAGCTATCAAGCAGCCCGGATATCATTCTCTCCATTTCATTAACGTCTTCGTTCACCTTCTCCTTTGGCGAATCAACTTCAAGCCCGAGCTTAATTCTTGTAAGCGGCGTTCTGAGTTCATGAGAAACATCAAGAAGAAGCTGTTCTTTTGCCTTAATTGAATCCCCTATTTTAGAAGCCATAGATGTAATAGATCCGGCCAGTTCTCCAAGTTCGTCGTTTCTTTTTACGGGGATGGTGATATAATAGTTACCCTCACCCACTTGCTGCACGGCGGTTTGGAGCAGCTTTAGCGGCGTAAATAATTTTCTTATTATATAATAGAATGATAATATAATTACACTGAGAAGAACCACAAGGCTTATAATAGCCTGCTGTTCGTCAAAATCATCGCGGGGAGCCAGGAGTTGAATAATATATAGCTCGTTTGCAGTTTTGTAAATTAAATGCGGTTTCGAATTGTACATAAAAATGAAACGGTCGTCGCTGCGGAGTTTATCCAGAAATCCTTCGCTCTGGTTCAGCTCTTCGACAGTCGGCACTGAATCTGAGGAAGTCCATTTAAATGTGGGCGACTGGTATCTCATTCTCCAGCCCATTTCTTTGCAGAATTGTTTTGCTTTTACAGTATCCGGAGGGGTTCCTATCTGGCTTATTAATATTCTTTCAGCCCTGCGCATCGGGCCGGGCTCGCGGCTGGTGCTTATCCTTATTACTACAAGAACCGCCAGATCAACAACAGCCCCGAAAAGAAGCACTATAAGGATCAGCTTCATGAAGATAGAAAACTTCGGGAACCTGAACTTACTCATTTTTTTTCGCCTTCGACGGGTTCAGCAAAAAACAT
>Ga0265331_10002542_pt1 | contig 12274 bp, 9 predicted proteins | sample 41923metaG_FD_202088 | JGI IMG/M metagenome (GOLD analysis project Ga0265331, IMG submission 202088) | Rhizosphere microbial communities from Carex aquatilis grown in University of Washington, Seatle, WA, United States - 4-19-23 metaG | ecosystem: Host-associated > Plants > Roots > Rhizosphere >...
ATTCCTCGGCCAGACCGCGCAAATCCCCGCGAGGATCGTGCAACAATTCATTTGTGGTCGCTTCGTGTTTCGGCAGGATGATTCCATTCCGCTCAATGGCCAGCACGAGCGGAGATTGAGAAGCGAGAACGATGCGCAGTTGATGCTCCACCGACGTCAGGGTTTCCATCAGCCGTGGATGATTTCGCTGGTAAAGGCGCGCCGCTCCCAGCAACACCCGAAATTGCCTCAGGAAATTGATCGTTGCGGCCTCTCCACTGGATACCACCGGACGCACGGGCACGGCCTCCGTGCGGGGATTGTCTCCCCGGCGTGGCGCGAGCGGAACCGCCGTAACCATGGGAACTTCCTGTGTCGCGTCGGGATCCGGTTTGGAAAGAACCTTCATCGTCGATTATTTTTTCCTAATTTTCGGGCAATCGTACGTTGCCGGATTGTGAAAAACTAATTTCGCGCGATGGAAGTCGGCGGTAACTTTTTCACTCTGTCAATCTGTATCAATCCGGGCCCGGGTTTGGCCCACAAGGTCATCACCAGAACCGGCCTGCAGGTCTATTCCCAGATTGAGAGCACGCCGCCTACCGTCAGAATGCCCCCCTAGGTCATTGAAATACAGGGAATTGGGAGCGTTCGGACGCTTATGAATTAACCCTCGGGCGTGGCGCGTGTAGGAAGGTTACAAGGCAGGGAATCGAGTCTATATTCCCGGGAGACGCGAACTCGCGAATATTTCGTTCCGGGCGGGTGTCCGTCAGCTCCGTAAATCGATCAGCTGAAAGGGATTATTGAGGTGTGAGAGTTTCCGTGAATTGCATCGTTTGTCCCGCCTCCAATTGAATGGTCCTTTCAGGGCTTGAAAAGCCGCGCATTTTCACCTGAACCGTATGCTCGCCTTGAGGGATCTCAACCCGAGCGGGCGTACGCAATCCCGTTTCTGCATTGTCGATCACAATTCGCGCCCCTCGAGGCTGTGAGCGCACCCACACCCAGCCTGCCGACGTGGATGCCGCAGCGTTATTCGCGCTGGCATCGGTTTCTACATCGTCGATCACTCGAACTCCGGGCGGGACGTTATGGAGATGATTCAACAGTTCCTGGTGCTCGGCAAACGTCAACTGCCCCGAGAGAGTCAGGGAGTTCGATGTGACTTGCGTTTTCAATTTGCTTGCCAGAGGCAGGTCCGCCAGCTGGGATTGCAATTTCGATTCGAATTCAATGGCCGCTGAAACTGTAGCAGGGGCCGCCTGCTTTGGCGGCGCTATGGCTTTTTCGGCATTCCTGGCTGGAATTTCCGCTGGCGGAGCGGCAACCGGCTCAGGAGACTTCGGCGCCGCATCGGCGGAGGGCGCTGGCGTCATCACCTGGGGCGAGGCGGAATTTTTCTCGGCGATCGGTGTAGGCGTCGAGTTCGGCTGAGCGGGCGGCGAGGCAACATCGGATTTCGATTCGGGCTTCATCGGTTCCGGGGCAATAGAGACCGGAGCGGGAACCTGACCCGGATTCGAAACGGGTGAAATGGCGCCGACCGGCGGCTTGGACGGAGACTGGGATTCATGCGCGCGCTGCCAGAGATCGACCATTGGCGGGTAGATGCGGTATCCCGCGAAGCCAATGACGGCAAGCAGGAACAGCGAGAGAAGGATCGTGCCGCGTTGTTTCGAAGACTCTTCTTCGCGCAGCACTGCATTGTCCACAACGGTGTGCGTGACGGCTTCATTCGGCCGCGCGAGTTGCAGGGGAGAAGCGTCCCGGGCCGTCGAAGCGTTCGCCCGAAGGGGCGATGGAGCGGGGGCCTGGTTGGAGGAAACCATTCGGATTGTTTGTTCCGGGCCTGTCAATTCATGATAATTCTTCAGGGCGTTGAGCAATTCGTGGCAGTTCTGAAAGCGAACATCGGGATCTTTGGAGAGCGCGCGCGTAATGACCGCGGAAAGCCCTGGATGGATCGAAGAGTCGAGCGAGCGGGGCGAAATTGGTTCTTCATTAATAATTTTATAGATCACGGTGGTGATGTTCTGCCCGGGAAACGGTTTCTCGCCCGTCATTAATTCGTACAGGATCACACCCAGCGAAAAAATATCCGAGCGGCCGTCCACCGGCTTGCCCTTTACCTGTTCGGGTGACATGTAAGAGGGCGTGCCCATCACGTGCGCGGTCTGCGCCGTTCCGAATTGCAGAATCTTGGCCGTGCCAAAGTCGGTGATCTTTACCGTGTCGTCGGCGGTCAGGACCAGATTGGCGGGCTTGATATCGCGGTGCACCACGTTATGCTGGTGAGCGAAATCGAGCGCCGAGCAGACCTGTTCCATCAGTTTCATCACCCGGGATAGAGGAAACAACTGGTGGGCGTCGAGCAGCGTCTGCAGGCTGCGCCCCTCGACCAGCTCCATCGTGATGTAGAACAGGCCTTCTTCCTCGCCCGCATCGTAAATCACCACGATGTTGGGATGGGTCAGCAATCCGGCCGCGCGCGCCTCGGTCTGGAAGCGCGCTATAAGTTCTTCGCGGGACATGCCCGTCCCGGCTTCGGAAAGATGCATGGTCTTGACGGCGACGTCCCGGCCAATCACCGGGTCGTGCGCGTGGTACACCACACCCATGGCGCCGCGACCCAGTTCTTCGCGGAGTTCATAACGCCCTGCCTTGGTTAGGATGGACACGTTTGTTTTAACACGCGGGCGCATCGAATGCGCCCTATGACCCGGCCCGGCCGGATCGGCAAAAACGGAAACCGAGGAACTGGCGTAGATCTCGCGCTCACGGAGGGCCGGGGCTGAGGCAAACAGCTCCTCAGGGGAATCGCCAGCACACCGCACAGACTACTGTTCGAAGGTAGCTGGCGGGAGGAAGAGCGTCAACGGGCTCGAAGTACAGTGTTCCGGGATAGCAACGGGGAAGTACTATCAGTGGCACAGGCTTCAACCGTGGGGTTTAAGATGTGGCCAGGCAAAGTGTCAACCCCAAAGGCTGAAGCCTGCGCTACGAGTACCGTCCCTTCAGTGAGCGGGCGACATTCGGGCCGCTTTGTACCCGGCGGCTGCGGCAGGCGACGCGAGGTAATCCAGCAGCGCCTGTGCCGCCGCGGAGTTTTTCGTGTGCGAGGAAACAAAACCGTAGAACGTTGTTGGCGTGCTGATTTCCACGGGCAGTTCGCCGACGATATCGATACCGGGATTCACCATTTCACTCACGAAAATCAAGCCCATTTCGACTTCTCCGTTGGCGGTCATCTCCATGGAAACGGAGCCCCCGGCGGAAAGCTTGATCTTCGGCTGCATCTGCTCGGTGATGCCGAGCTTCTTCATCGTTTCCTGGAAGCTGACGGCGGAGGCGCCTCCCACCGCCGGGTCGGGATAGGAGATCGACTTTGCCGCGAGCAACATGCGTTTCACGGCCTCGGGAGTTGAGATGTCGGGTTTGGGTGCGCCCTTCTTCACGGCCACGCCGACGGCAACCCTTGCTACTGCCGTTTGGCTGGAGGCAGCCACGTTGCCGGAGGCCAGGACTTCATCGAGCGGAAGTTGCAGGATGGACACGTCAAATGCACCGCCCTGAATAACCTGCTGCTTCACCTTTCCGCCGGAGGCGAATGCCGCCTTCACTTTGTAACCGGTCTGGGTTTCGAAACCGGAGACAATTTGTTCGAGAGCATCTTTAGCGCTGCCTGGTGCCAGAAGAGTGAGTTCGGTTTGGGAGTAAGCGTTCAACGAACTGATGAGCGCAATCGCAAAAATTAGAGCCGTCGAAAGAAAATATTTCATGGAGTCCTCCGTGAATCGTCCGTTTGTACTGCATGAACGATTTCAGGCCGATACAAAATTTTAGCAAATCAGTGAGCGGGCCTCATCCTCGACGCCTTATACGCTTCCGCCGCCTCGGGAGAGGAGAGATAGTCGAGCAATGCCCGGGCGGCCGCCGGATTTTTCGCGTGCGCGGATATAAATCCAAGCATGGTCGGAGGAGGACAAATCGCGGCCGGTAGTTCGCCCACGATGTCGATTCCCGGGTTATCCATTTCGTTCGAGAGCGTGAATCCAAACTCGGCGTCGCCTTTGGCGGTCATTTCCATGGCGTCTTTGCCCATTGCCGTGAGTTTAAGTTTCGGTTTTAACTGTTCGGAGATGCTGAGTTTCATCGTCATCGCGTCGAAGCTGGCTCCGGCGCTCGCTCCGGTTGCCGGGTCGGGATATGTGATTGATTTTGCCGCGAGCAACATTCGCTTCACGGCATCGGGCGTGGAGATATCGGGTTTCGGCGCGCCTTTTTTTACGGCCACGCCGACGCCGACGGTGGCCAATGCGGTTTGGCTCGAGGCAACGACGTTGCCGGAAGTGACCACGTTTTCGATCGGCGTTTGCACTTCGGCGAAATCAAATGCATCGCCGCTTGCGATCTGCTGCCGCGTGCTCTGGCCGGTGCCGAACGTCATCTTCACTTTGTAGCCCGTCTTGCTCTCAAAGCCGGGGATGAGGCGATTGAGAGCCCCGCGCGCGGTGTTGGGGGCGATGAGGGTAATTTCCGTTTGAGCGCTAACCGCGGAAGCATTGGCCAGAGACAGGACAAAGATCACAGCGGATGTCAGAAAATGTTTCATTGGCTCCTCAATGAATCGGTCGCTAGCCCTGCCCTGGCGATTTGCTATTCCATCATTCCTGGGAACACCAATCTCCCGATTGATGCCTGGTCGGCCGCCAATCGGGAGATTGGCGTTCCCAGGAATCAGTGACCTGGATTCATATTCACCGCTTTGTATCCTGCCGCCGCGGCGGGCGATGAAAGATAGTCCAGCAGCGCCTTGGCGGCCACGGGATCCTTCGGGTGCGAGGAAACAAATCCAATCAAGGGCGTGGGCGGGCAGACCTCCGGTGGTAACGCGCCCACGATGTCAATGCCCGCGCCGTCCATTTCACTTCGGAACGTTAAGCCGAAATCAACTTCACCCTTGGCGGCCAATTCCATTGCGACGCCGCCATTTGGCGTGAGTTTGGTCTTTGGCAGCATTTGTTCCGCGATGCCGAGCCGCTTGAACATTTCCGCGACGGCGCCGGGAACCGCTCCGCCCGACGCCGGATCGGGATAGGCGATCCATTTTGCGCCGAGCATCATTTTCTTGACCGATTCCGGAGTCGAGATGTCGGGCATCGGCGCGCCTTTTTTCACGACCACTCCCACGGACACGGTCGCGAGTGTCGTCTGGCTTGCTGCGACGACGTTGCCGGATTTAACAACTTCCTCGAGCGGGAGTTGCAGGACAGAGACATCGATGGCTTCCCCCTGCATTACCTTTTGACGAGTGCCCGCGCCGGAGCCGAATATCACCTTCACCTTGTATCCCGTTTTGCTTTCAAATCCGGGAACAAGTTGTTGGATCGCCGCCCGAGCGCTGCCCGGCGCGATGAGAGTCACTTCGGTTTGGGCGCTGGCGATCGCGGAACCCACCAGCGCAAAAAATAGGATCCATGCCGATGAAGAAAAGTATTTCATAATTTCCCTAGTGAGCCGGCTTCATCCTCGCCTCTTTGTACGAAGCCGAGGCGACGGGCGAAGAGAGATAATCCAGAAGCGCTTTTGCGGCTGCCGGGTCTTTCGCGTGCGCGGAGATAAACCCGAACAACGTTGTGGGCGGAGAAATGCTTGCGGGCAGCGCGCCGACAATGTCGATTCCGGGATCGCTCATTTCACTCATGAACGTCAGACCAATTTCGACTTCACCCTTGGCGGTTAAGTCCATCGCAGCCACGCCGGTGGGGACGAGCCTGCTCTTCGCTTTGATCTGGTCCAGGATGCCGAGTTTTGTCATGACTGCTTCGAATACGATACCGGCAGTCGCTCCAACTCCCGGGTCGGGATAGGCGACGGATTTCGCGGAGAGCAGCATACGTTTCACGGCGTCGGGCGATGAGAGATCGGGCTTGGGCCTCCCTTTTTTTACTGCCACGGCGACGGCCACAGTGGCCAGCGGCGTTTGCGTGGAGACAACCACATTGCCGGAAGCGAGGACCTCATCGAGCGGAGGCTGGACAATGGCCACATCAACCGGCTGGCCTTGAGCGACCATTTGTTTGGTTTTGATGCCGGTGCCGAAGGTGGCCTTTACTATGTCTCCCGTTTTGGTTTCAAATCCGGGTAAGAGTTTTTCCATCACGTCTCTTGCGCCACCCGGCGCAATCAGAGTGACTTCCGTCTGCGCACGTGCGGCTGAAGAAAAAGTCAGAGCCAGGACAAAAATGAAGACGGACGAAAAACACGATTTCATGATTTCCCCGATCGATTGGCTGTGCACGCGGCTTTGATGTTCGCTTGTGATTTCAAAACGCGGGCGGCACCCACGCCGTCGCGGATGGTTTCGTTTATACACTGGGTCAATCCAGGGCACCACACTTTTATCGAATCTGCACAAACGGTTCTGGCGACGACGGCGGCTGCGCGGCAGGCTTGAGCGTCTGCGGCCCGCGCCAGTTGTCCACCACGGCAATTTGCTGGACGCAGGAAACGGTGCAGCGCGGGGCGCAGTGTTTTTTCGTGAAATATTCGCGGCGCAAATCTTCGGGTGTGTATTTTGCCAGGGGGATGCCGGGATAGCCGCGCTGTTGCGAGCACCAGTGCACCAGCCCATCCTCGCAGATGTAAAGATAGCGCGAGCCGGAACGACATCGCCAGTCGTTCGCCTTGCCTTTGGCGATGTTGTGCTGGAACTGGTTGATGCGCGTGAACCCCGCCTTGCCCATGGACATGATCTCTTCAAAGATTTCGATTTCGCGCGGGCCCAGCGGTTTCAGTTGTCCCTGATCGTCGTGCAGAATGCCTACCGTGCTGGTGAAACCCAGTTCCTGAGCGCGGCGCGCCACGGCCAGCGCGTCTTCCGGATTTTTCACGCCGCTGCCCAGCACCGAATTGATGTTCACCTGAAACACGGCGTGGTCGGCGAGCAGTTTTAATTTTTGGTCCAGAACTTTCAGGCTCTTTTTAGACACTTCATCGGGCATCGCGTTGTCGATGCTGATCTGCAGATATTCAAGGCCCGCTTGGTTGAGCCGTTCGATTCGCTCGGCCGTCAGCAGGTAGCCGTTCGTAATCATGCCCGAAAGAATGCCGCGCTTGCGCATGTGCGCGATAATTTGGTCAAGATCGGGATGCAGCAGCGGCTCGCCGCCGCTGATCGTGACCACCGCTGTGCCCAGTTCCGCGAGATGATCGATGCGCCGCAGCATTTCCGCGGTATCCACCGGTTTTGAGAAATCGTCGAATTCGTTGCAGTACGTACAGGAAAGATTGCAGCGCCGGATGGGAATAATGTGGACGAGCAGCGGATGCTTTGTCGAGACGATGCCTTTTACCACGCCGCGCAATTCGCGCACGCGCGTGCGCAGGCTTCGCAGTTTTCGACGTGTCATGGTGCTGAGTGGCATTCCTAAACTATACAGGGATTTGGAAACGATTTGAACCCATGTGACATGTCGTGTGATATGTCGGGAGTGCCTCAGTTCCCGAGCCGGCGATGGGTCTTCAGCGGCACAGGCTTCAGCCTGTGGATTTTGAATTTTGTCTGGACCTGGAAAAAGGCCACAGCCTGTGCCACTGAAGGCGCTATCGAGGTGTCGCAGCGCTAAGCCGTGCCGTTGCTTGTGCCCAAACATGGCTGCGGCTACCATGATTCCCCAAGGAGCGTGCGAATGGAGAAAGGCCGCCTGGAGGCGTTCAGTGACGGGGTGATCGCGATTATTATCACGATCATGGTGCTGGAATTAAAGGTTCCCACGGGTTCAAACCTTGCTGCGTTGCGTCCGATGATTCCGACATTTTCGAGTTATTTGTTGAGCTTTATTTTTGTGGGGATTTACTGGAACAACCATCATCACTTGCTTCAAGCGGTGAAAAAGGTAAACGGTCGGGCGCTTTGGGCGAACATGCATTTGTTGTTTTGGCTGTCGATCGTGCCGATCGGGACCGAGTGGATGGGGCAGACTCACGGCGCGGCTGTTCCTGTGGCGTTCTACGGATCGATTTTGCTCATGACCGGCTTCGCCTTCACGATTCTTGTACGCTTATTGATCGCGTATGAGGGCGAGGATTCCGTTCTGGCGATCGCCATGGGAAGGGATTACAAAGGAAAAACTTCGCTGGCGATTTATGCCGCGGCGATTCCGCTCGCGTTCGAGGATCCGCGAATTTCCATCTCGCTCTATGTGTTGGTCGCGGCCATCTGGTTTATTCCAGACCGGCGGATTGAGAAGGTCATCGCAAAATAAAAACATTTCCGTTCCAGGAGAGCGCCTTTCCGTCCGGCCGCGGCGGGTCGACTCGATTCGAGCTCCGGACTTCCCGGCGACGAGCATTTTCAGAAGGATTCAAAGACCCGAAAAATCCGCTGGTTAGCTGGTTAAGCAACCCTGAACCATGCCCTCGGCGACCCACTTCTTCAAAACTGTATATTGGAGAATAGAGAGCTAGTAGGATCTCGAAAGATGGGCCAGCTCAAATCCGGAGATTCTCCCAATCTTGACCTGCTGCGCTCGTTCGCAGTTCTCGCCGTGCTGGTCGATCACACTGCGGGGACTTTCGGGATCGCTCATAAGTACCCGCTCCTATTTGCCCTTGGACGCTGGGGCGTCCTTCTTTTTTTTGTACACACCAGTTTGGTTCTGATGATGTCGTTGGGACGGCTTCAGCTCTCCGGATGGAAGCTGTTCACGACTTTCTACCTCCGCCGATTCTTTCGCATTTACCCGCTCAGCATGGTCGCCGTCGCGGTCACGTTGGTTGCGCAGGTACCTTTTTCGAGTTGGGCCCTGACTTACGAGCCGCCGTCTCGAGGCACGATCCTGGCCAATTTTCTTCTCGTGCAGAATCTGGCAAAGCGCCCCGACGTGATCGGACCGTTGTGGAGTTTACCTTACGAAGTTCAGATGTACATTCTATTGCCGGTTTTGTTCCTCCTCTTCCGGAAACCTTTTCTGAAGCCGTTCATTGGAATATGGATTGTGTCCGTCGTGCTTGGATTGTTGCAACCGTGGGTCGCCGATAGCGCTCTGGGCCCGCGTTTTTGGGTTGATCGGCTGGGAATCGCGGAATTTATTCCCTGCTTCCTCGCGGGCGTACTTGCCTACCAGCTTTCCTTGAGGGAGAAAAAGCCGAGCCAGCCATTTCTAGCGTGGGTGTTCACCCTGGGCTTAGTGACGATCGTGTATTTGTTATGGGAAGGCGGGGCGGGCTCATTCAAGATTCCGGAATGGGTTTGCTGCCTGGCCATCGGGCTGGTGGTCATGGATTGCGCGGAATCGACGTATTCCGGGCTGAACCGGTTAACGCACCTGATCGCAAAATATTCCTACGGCATTTACCTTGGTCAGGTGGCAATTCTCTGGCTGGCTTTCGTGAAAATGAAGACGCTGCCTCTCTCCCTGCAGTGGTCTGTGTTTCTTTTTCTAATCGTGGCAGCGCCTTTTGCGGCTTATCGCCTGGTGGAGAAGCCATTCATTCGCTTCGGGAAATTTCTAACCACACAGGCTCCCGGAATTTGCGACGAAAAATTTCTAGCCGGGACAGAGGCGAACAGTTAACTGGTTTCATCCCGGAGGCGAGCCGGGCGCCTGTCAGGCAAATGGTTTGACGAATCAGGAAGATTCTTCCTCATGGCGCCAAAGCAATCCGCGTCGAACGCGTGCGACACATCTCCGAGTTACGATTTGAAAACTCTTTCGAACGTCCATGCGACGTTACCTGGTCCGAAACCGTCATTGGGGGAAGAGAGGGATCGAGCGTGCCGACCCGGGACAAGCTGTCCTCGCGCGACCGCCTCGATGTCCATCATGTACGTGAGCCCTCGAGCTAAACCATTTGTATTGCGGTCTCAATTGAGCTTGCAGAGTTCAGAATTCAAAACCTACAGGCTGAAGCCCGTGCTGCTCAAACACGAAAATCTATCCGCCGCGCGTGTGCATTTCGAGGTGCGGGTCCTGCCGCAATTGATCGATGCCGACCAGAACGCCGCGATGGCCTGTGGCTGCGCGCAATTCGGCGCCGCGATCGTTGCGGGCTTGCCAGATCGAAGCGATTTGCGCCGCAAGTTCTTCAGGTGAAGCGCCCGCGCGCAAATGTTTTCGCAGATCGACGCCCGATTGGGCGTACAGGCACAGAAACCAGAGGCCGTCGGCGGTCAGGCGGCTGCGGTCGCACGTTCGGCAGAAGGGCGTTGTAGTCGAAGCAATAATGCCGAAGACGGTTCCATCGGGAAGCGTGAATCGCTGGGCGGGCGCGGAAGAAATTTCTTCCAGGGGAGCGATCTTTCCGAAGCGCGCGCCCAACTGAGCAAGCATATCCGCGCGCGTAAAAACTTTTTCGGGCGACCATTCCGTCGCGCCGCCCACATCCATGTACTCGATGAAACGGACTTCCGCGTCGATGCCGCGGCCATAGTTGATCAAGTCGGAGAGTTCATCATCGTTCACGCCGCGCAGCACAACCGTATCGATTTTCGTTCTCGTAAATCCCGCGCGACGCGCGGCCGCGATGCCTTCGAGCACTTGCGCATGCGTGTCGCGTCCCGTGAGCGCGAGAAAACGCTCCGGCCGCAGCGTGTCGAGGCTTAGCGTTACACGGTGCAGCCCTGCCGCTCGCAAAGCTTCCGCTTGTTCAGAGAACAAGACTCCATTCGTTGTAAGCGCGAGATCGCGAATACGAGGATTGGCGGCGAGCATGTGAACCAGATGATTCAGATCGCGCCGCAACAACGGTTCGCCCCCGGTCAGGCGCACGTCGGTAACGCCCAGCGAAGTAAAAACTTCCACCATGCGCACGATTTCTTCGAATGTCAGCAATTCCTGCCGGGGCAGCCAGATGTAATCCACTTCCGGCATGCAGTAATTGCAGCGCAGGTTGCAGCGGTCTGTCACCGATACGCGCAGGCTGCGCAGGGGGCGGCCCAACTGGTCAGCATGGGCGCCGCTAAAGGCGAAATCCGAGGAAGACTCGCTGAACGAAGGCATTGTTCAATTTTAGAGATGTCTTAGGCATAAGGTCAATGATTTCATTGCCATTCTCCACCACAAACATTTTCCTAGAGGAACGTTGGATGAGGTTTAGCTCCCTCTCGTTGGCAAGAATGGGTGGGCTTTACGAACCGGAGACAAACAAATCCGATACAACTTATTGGAGAAGCGCGCACTTGAAACGGCCGGCGTGCGTGAATTTGTTTTCGCCTCCGGCAATATGTCAGGTTTAGATATGGCCGCAACTTTGGAATTATCCATTCGAAAGATGATCAGAATGTGGAACAGATATCGTCCCCCATTTGTAGCCTCGATTACCAGGGCTGGCGAAGTGCATCTATGCCGGCCGAAGAAGTAGACCGGGCCCTACCCTTCGTCCTTATGCTGTTCCTTCAGCTTGGCAATCACCGAAGGATCGGCGAGCGTCGTGGTGTCGCCAAGGACGCGGCCTTCGGCGATATCCCGCAGCAGGCGGCGCATGATTTTGGCGCTGCGCGTTTTTGGCAATTCGGCGGCGAAGAAAACATCGTCGGGGCGGGCGATGGAGCCGATTTTTGCGGTGACGTGGGCCATCAATTCCTGCTTCAGAGTGTCGGTGGGCGTAATGCCCTCCTTCAGGGTGACGAACGCGGAAATTCCCTGGCCTTTGATCTCGTGCGTCTTGCCGATGACGGCGGCTTCGGCGACCGACGCATGATCCACCAGCGCGCTTTCGACTTCGTATGTCGAGATGCGATGGCCGGAGACGTTCATCACGTCGTCCACCCGGCCGAGCAGCCAGAAATATCCGTCGTCGTCCAGCTTACACCCGTCGCCGGTAAAATATTTTCCAGGATAGCGCGACCAATAATTTTGCACGTAGCGTTCCGGGTCTCCATAGATCGTGCGCAGCATCGCCGGCCACGGCTTGCTCAGGATCAGGTAACCGCCTCCGCCGGGACCCACCGGCGTGCCGTCGAGGTCCACAACTTCGGCGGCGATGCCGGGAAGCGGGCGCGTGGCCGAGCCAGGTTTCGTCGCCGTAATGCCAGGCAGGGGAGCGATCATGATGCCGCCGGTTTCGGTTTGCCACCAGGTATCCACGATGGGGCAGCGTCCGTGTCCAATGTTTTCGTGATACCACATCCACGCTTCGGGATTGATCGGTTCGCCGACGGTGCCGATCAGGCGCAGTGACGACAGCTTATATTTTTCCGGCCATTCCTTGCCCCAGCGCATAAACGTGCGAATCGCCGTCGGCGCGGTATACAAAATGTTCGCGCCGTATTTGTCGATCAATTCCCAAA
>Ga0265331_10002543_pt1 | contig 12273 bp, 12 predicted proteins | sample 41923metaG_FD_202088 | JGI IMG/M metagenome (GOLD analysis project Ga0265331, IMG submission 202088) | Rhizosphere microbial communities from Carex aquatilis grown in University of Washington, Seatle, WA, United States - 4-19-23 metaG | ecosystem: Host-associated > Plants > Roots > Rhizosphere...
GGGCGAGCAGCTTCTTTCCGCCCCACGATGGATGGCGGCGACGCGCCTCCAGCAACGCCTGCGCGATCTCTTCGGAAGTGCGGTTGGGCGAACTATGCGGTCGCCTCGTGCGCTCTTCAAGGCCTGCGGGTCCCTGTCGCAGATAGCGTTCTATCCACTTATAAGCGGTTTTGCGCGATATGCCATATAGGTCGCATAGCTCGGTTATGCTTAGCACTTCACGCAGGTAATCGGCGATAAATTGCGTTCTCTGGTCCATAGGTGACGTTTGGCTCCACGGCATGGGCACCTCCTTCGGTGCCCCAATCATGTCTGCAAAACTGTTACCTATGTCCCCCGACTATACTGTTACCTATGTGTCCAGACCGTACCGCAAACTATTTGCCACAGAGAGGTGTCACGATGACGAAGAAGCTGCAAAGGAAGTCTCATACGGAAGCGTTCCGCTGCGAGGCAGTCCGGCTGTCCGAACAACCCGGGCGCAATGCAACCGAGGTGGCTCGGGAGCTCGGGATACACCCGGGCCAGATCTATAACTGGCGCACCCAGTTCAATAAGCTCTCGAAGCGGCAGTTCACGGTGGCGGACGGAACGAACTACGCCAAGTCGGAAACCGATGAGGTGCGCCGGCTGAAAAAGCGCATCGCGGAGTTGGAGCAGGAGCGCGACTTCCTAAAAAAAGCGACGGCGTACTTCGCGAAGCCCGACAAGTGAAGTACGCCTTCATGGCGCAGTGTCGTGAGGAGTTTCCGGTGGTGCTGACGAGCCGCGCGCTGTCGGTCTCGCGCGCGGGCTTCTATGCGTGGCTTAAGCGTGAGCCCGCTGCTGATCGTCGCCGGCTTCGGCATTTTCATCGTGCTGACATCGAGCAATATGCTGCTGCAGTTGCTCGTGCCCGACGATACGCACGGGCAGGTGATGGCGTTATACAGCATGGCTTTTCGCCGGCGTGATGCCGCTCGCAAGCCTCGCGGCCGGCGGCGTTGCGCACTTCGCAGGCGGGCAGCCGGTGTTCATCGCGGCGGGATGATGTTCGCAGTGCCGGGCTTGAGCCTGCAGCGCAAGCTGCCGGAACTGCGCAAGATATCGCATCGGGTCCTGATCGAGAAGGGCCTGTTGCTTCCTCAGGCTATGCCACGGTATAAGAAGGGTAGAGGAGCCTCATGCACTTATCATTGCGTCGGCTTGGCATTCACATTTTCGCGTGCGCGCTTGCGTGCGGCGCCACCGGCATCGCGGTCGCGCAACCGTACCCGACCAAATCGATTCGCCTGATCGTCGGCTCGTCCGCGGGCGGCGGCGGCGACACGTTCGCGCGCGTCACCGCGCAGGGTTTGAGTAACGTGCTCGGGCAGCAGGTGATCATCGACAACCGCGCGGGCGCGGGCGGCAATATCGGCGCCGATCTCGTCGCGAAAGCACCGCCCGACGGATACACACTGCTCTTTGCCTATACCGGTCACGTGTTGAATCCGAGCCTCTATCCGAAGCTGCCGTTCGACACCGTGCGCGATTTCGCGCCGGTCTCTCTGCTCGCGACGAACGAAAGTTTTCTGCTCGTGCATCCGGCGATTCCGGCGAAGTCGCTCGCGGAATTGATCGCGCTCGCCAAAAAGAACCCCGGCAAATACACGATAGGCGCGTTGCCGAGCAGCGCGCAGCACCTGGGCAGCGAACTCTTCAAGCTGCGCGCCGGCATCGATCTCCTGTTCATCCCGTACAAAGGCAACGGCCCGGCGTTGACCGATCTGCTGGGCGGCCAGCTCGACAGCGCGTTCAACACCGTCGCGATCACGCTGCCGCTCGTGCAGGCCGGAAAATTGCGCGCGCTGGCGGTGGCGGGCGAGCGCAGGTCGAAACTGGCGCCCGACGTGCCGACGATGATCGAAGCGGGCCTGCCCGGCTTTTCTTTTTTCGGCTGGTACGGGATCGTCGCGCCGGCGAAGACGCCCGACGCGATCGTCAAGCGGCTCAACCAGGCATTGGTCCGGGTGATGAAGTCGCCCGACATTCTCGAGCGCGTCGCGGCAATGGGCAACGAGGCGGTCGGCAGCACGCCGGCGGAATTCGACAAGTTCATCCGGGACGAAATTCCGAAGTGGGGTAAAGTGATCAAGCAGGCAAAGATCACGCTCGCGCCTTGAGCGCGGCGGTAACGGCTACAATTGCAGCAGAATGTTTCCGTCAGGAGAAGATCATGCACGATAAAAAACTGATTCCATTCGCATGTGCCGCGGCGCTCGCTGCTGCGCCGGCGTTCGCCGCCGACGCTTTCCCGACGAAGCCCGTGCGCATCGTCGTGCCGTTCGCGGCGGGCGGCGGCGTCGACCTGACGGCACGCATACTGGCGCAGAAGCTCACCGAGCGCGTCGGCCAGTCGGTCATCGTCGACAACCGCGTCGGCGCGAGCGGCATCATCGGCACCGAATACGTCGCCAAGGCGGCGCCGGACGGTTATACGCTGCTCGTCGGTTCGCAAACCTCGCAGGCGGTGGTACCGGCGATGTACGGCAAGTTGAATTACGATACTGCGCGCGATTTCACCGGCGTGACCGAAATCGCGCTGTCGCCGCTGGTGATTGTGATCCATCCTTCGCTGCCGGTGAAATCCGTGAAGGAATTGATCGCACTCGCGAAGGCGAAGCCGGGGCAGTTGACGTTCGGCGCGGCCTCGGGGGGCACGCCGCACATGGCGGGCGAACTCTTCAAGCTCGCCGCACACGTCGATCTGCTGTTCGTGCCGTATAAGGGCGAGGGGCCGGCGATCGCCGATGCGATGGGCGGACAGATCTCGATGGTGTTTTCAAACCTGCCCGTCGGCTTGCCGCAGGCGCAGAGCGGCCGGTTGCGCGCGCTCGCGGTGACGAGCAAGCAGCGCGTCGCCACCGCGCCGGAGGTGCCGACCGTCGCCGAGTCGGGGTTGCCGGGTTACGAAGCGAGCACATGGTTCGGCCTGTTCGCGCCGGCGGCAACGCCGCGCGAAATCGTGGCGAAGCTCAATGCGGAGTCGGTCGCCGCGTTAAGCGGCGCCGACGTCAAAGAGCGCATGGCGGGCCAGGGGCTCTTTGTGGTCGCGAGCACGCCCGAGCAGTTCGCGGAATTCCTGAAAAAGGAAATTCCCAAGTGGGCGAAGATCGTGAAGGACGCGGGCGTTAAACCGCAATGAGACCGCGGTGAACGCCTGGCATCACAGGTCGGGCGACAGTTTTATCCCGCAGTTCATGCGGCCGCACGCCTCGGCGCCGTCCGAGTTCGGGCTGCGGATCAATTTCTTGAGTTCGTTATTCATCGGCATGAGCAGGTTGACGTTCTTCGGCGGAATCGGCGACTCGAACCAGCGCGCGTAGATCTTGTTGATCTCGCCGCTTTTGAAAACCGCGATGAGCGCGTCGTCCGCCAGTTTCTTGAACGCCGGATCGTCCTTGCGCAGCATGATTGCGTAGGGCTCGTCGGTCAGGAATTCGCCGACCACCGCAAACTCGGGTGGATTGGCCGCGTTGGCGCGCATCGTGTAGAGCAGCACGTCGTCCATCGGGAACGCCGCCGCGGTGCCTTTCTGGATCGCGGTCAGCGCGTCGCCGTGGTCCTTCACCTGCACGAAACGCATGCCCAGCGATTCCTGCAGGTTGTAGTCCTTGATCGCGCGTTCGTTGGTCGTGCCCGTGGTGACGATCACCGTTTTGCCTTTGAGGTCCTTGTAGTTGCGGATCAGCGACGACGGCTTCACGAGCAGACGCGTGCCCGTGTAAAAAGTCGTCACCGTGAACGCGACCGATTTCTGGCGCTCGACGGTGTTGGTCGTCGAGCCGCACTCGAGGTCGATGTCGCCGTGCATGAGCAGCTGCAGGCGGATCTGCGGGCTCACCTTCATCATGGTGACCGTGAGGTCCGGCATCTTGAGCTGGGTCTTCACGGCCTCGACGATTTTCATGCAGAGGTCGACCGAGTAGCCGATGTACTGTTGTTTCGCGTCGAGGTACGAAAACGGGTCGGCCGCTTCACGCACGCCGAGCGTGATGGCCTTCTTTTCCTTGATCTTCTTGAGCGTGCCGCCGTCCTGCGCGCCGGCCGGCGCTGCGCAGAATGCACCCACGGCCGCGGCCAATATCCATGCTGAAATCGTACGCATCGCGTTCTCCCCGTTTTTAATGAGCGCCGGCCGCGACCCGGGGTGCGGGGCGTTCATGCCACTATGATACTGGCTTCTCCCCGCCCGAGCCTAATACTCGGTAAACATCCGCCGTATCGTCGCGACGTCGCCCGTCGTGGCGAGAGCCAGCATGAGCAGGATGCGCGCTTTTTGCGGGCTGAGGTTGTCGGCGGCGACGATGCCGAGCTGGTCGAAATCGGCGCGGCCCAGCACGCGGCCGTTGGCGACGCGCGTCGAGCGCACGAAGACCGTGCCGCGGGATGCGGCGACGCTTTTCTTCACAACTTCCTTTTCGCGGTCGGACAGCGAGCCCGCGCCGGTCGCCGCGAAGACAATTCCGCGCACCCCCGCGCTTTGCAACGCCTCGACGATCAGTGGCGCGTTCGATTCGACGGAGGAGTAAACGATTTCGACGGCGGGCAGCACAGAGATCGCGCGCAAATCGAATTCCGAATTGACCGTGTGGCGTTTCCCGGGCGAACGGTAATATGCGACTTTGTCCTGGTCTACGTAGCCGAGAAAGCCGAGCTCGCCGGAGCGGAACGTCTCCGCGCGATAGGTGTTGCTCTTGGTCACGTCGCGGGCCGCGTTGATTTCATCGTTGAGCACGACGAGCGCGCCGCGTCCGCGTGAATCCGCGCTGGCGGCGGTGCGCACCGCGTTTACGAGGTTCAGCGGGCCGTCCGCGCTCAGCGCCGTCGCGGGGCGTTGCGCGCCGACGAGCACCACCGGACGGTCATGTTTGACCGTCAGATTCAGGAAATAGGCGGTTTCTTCGAGCGTGCTCGTGCCGTGCGTGATGACGATGCCGGCAACGCCGGCATCCTCCGCGAACAGGGTGTTGATGCGTTCGGCGAGCGTGCGCCACACGGCCGTCGTCATGTTGGAGCTGCCGATATTGCCGACCTGCTCGACGCTCACCCGCGCAAATTGTTTGAGCTCGGGCACTGCTTCGACAAGCTGCTCGCCTTTAAGCGAGCCAGCCTTGTATTCGGACAGGCTCATCGCAGAGTCGCCGCGGCCCGCGATGGTGCCGCCGGTCGACAGCACGACCACGCGAGGAAGCTGTCCGCCGCTCATGTCGATCAAGCGCCCGGCACGACGCCGGCGGGCAGTTGCATGCAATGCCGCGCAATGTCGCCGGGCCGCGTGAGCCATACGCGCTCCCGGTCCTTGTGCGCGAGGCAATGTTGGAGTGCCTGGCGGATCGCGCGCAGGCGAAACGGCTGGCCCGCGACGTACGCGTGCAGGCCCAGCGCAAAGACCAGCGGCCCATTTTCCGCTTGGCCGAGCATCACTTCGAACTGGTTGACGATCATGTCGCCGAACTCGCGCGCGCCGTGCCGGCGATGCAGCAGTGCGGTCACGTCGTTCAGTTCGAGCGGGTACGGCACCGACAGCAGCGGACCCGCGCGCGTCTTCAGCCAGAACGGCTGATCGTCGGCGGGCCAGTCGAGCACGTAGGCGTAGCCGGCTTCCTTCAGCAGGTCGACGGTGACGCGCGTTTCGCCGAAGCCCGGGCCCAGCCAGCCCGCGGGCGGATTGCCCCGCGCGGAGATCGCATCCGTCACTTCGCGGATCAAATGCGCTTCGTCGTGCTCCCACATGTCGCTTTGCAGCTCGGCGCTGGTGCGGCCGTGCGCGATGATTTCGTCGTCGCGCGCGTGCAGGCGCGCGACCAGCGCGGGCCGCTCTTGATATAAAAGCCCGTTGACCGCGTGCGCGAGCGGCAGCTTGAGTTCATCGAGCGTCTGGACGAGATTCCACAAACCCACGCGCTGGCCGTAATCGCGCCAGCCGAAGTTGCGCTGCGTTTGCGGCGCGCCGAGAGTCGAGATGTCCTCGCCGATGCCGGCGCCGAACGCGAAATGCTCGACGCTGACCGCGACGTAAAACGCGAGCCGCCTGCCGCCGGGCCAGCTGTAATCGGCGCGCCTGCCGATCGCCGAAAACGGATAGCGGTGGTGCCCGGGCAGTTGCATGGCGGTCACGGCACTATGCCCGGCGGCAGTGCCGCGCAATGTCCGGCGATCTGTCCCGGCAGCGTGAACCATACGCGGTCGCGCTGCGGGTGATTGGCGACGTGCTTGAGCGCCTTGGCGAGCAGGCCCAACCGAAACGGCTGGCCCATCGTCATCGGATGCAGCGCGACGGTGCATACCAGCGGCCTTTCCGCGCATTGCCCGATCATTTCATCGAACTGGTCGACGATCATGTCGGCGAAATCGCCCGCGGTCTGCTGGCGGAAGAGCAGCGTGACGGAATCGTTCACTTCGAGCGGATACGGCACGCACAGGATGCGCCCCGCGCGCGCCTTCATCCAGAACGGCTGGTCGTCGCAGCACCAGTCCATCAGGAATTGGTAGCCGGCCTCCTGCAGCACGTCGATCGTGACCGGCGTGTGCGACATGCCCGCGCCCATCCAGCCGTACGGACGCCGGCCGTAGAATTTTTCGATCGTCGCGGTCGATTCCGCGACCATGCGCGCCTCGTCCGCCGCCCACATCGAGCCCTGGCGCTCGGATTGCGTGCGGCCGTGGCCGATGATCTCGTCGCCGCGCGCGCGCATGCACTCGACGATCTCCGGCCGGTAATCGCACATCAGGCTCGAGAGATTGTGCGCCGCCGGCAGTTTCAATTCGTCGAGCAGGTCGAACAGCCGCCAGATGCCGACGCGGTGGCCGTAATCGCGCCACGCATAATTGCGCTGAGTCTGCCGGCTCGCGTTGCCGAACGCGGGATCGGAACCCGCGCCCGCGCCGAACGCGAAATATTCGACGTTGGTGCCGACGTAGAACGCGAGCCGTTTGCCGCCGGGCCAGTCGTAGACCGGCCGGCGATCGATCATCGAGTAATCGTAGCGGTGATGGGCGGGAAGCACGGTGAAGGGCGCGGGTTGGGGTCAGTCTATTTTCGCGCCGGATTCCCTGATGACCTTGCTCCACTTCGCCATTTCGTTCCTGAAAAACGCGGCGAGCTCTTCAGGCCTGTTGCCGACGACGTCGCAGCCGAGATTCGTGAGCTTCTCGCGCATGTCGGGCGCCTGCAGCGATCTGACGATCTCGGCATGCAGCCGGCTGACGACGGGCGGCGGCGTGCCGCCGGTCGCGAACACCGCGAACCACGTGCTCGCCTCGAATCCGGGCACGCCGGCTTCGATCATCGTCGGCACGTCCGGCAGTTGCGCGCTGCGGCGTTTCGTCGTGATCGCGAGCGGCCGCATCCTGCCCGCCTTGATATAGGGCATGCCGCCGGCGATATCCGTGAAAGTGAGATTGAGCACGCCGCTCATGAGATCGACGAGCGCCGGGCCGTTGCCTTTATAAGGCACGTGCACCATGTTGATGCCCGTCGCGCTCTTGAACATTTCGCCGACGAGATGACCGATGCCGCCGTTGCCCGACGAACCGAAATTCAACTTGCCCGGCTGCGCCTTTGCAAGCGCGATCAATTCCTTCACCGTTTTGGTCGGCATGGAGGGATGCACGACGAGCGCGATCGGAATTTCCGCGACCAGCGTGACCGGCGCGAAACCGGCGATCGGATCGTAACTGAGTTTGCCGTAGAGCGCCTGGTTGCTCGCGAGCGCCGGTGTCGCCATCAGCAGCGTGTAGCCGTCCGGCGCGGCTTTCGCGACGATCTCGTTGCCGACGTTGCTGCCCGCGCCCGGCCGGTTGTCGACGACGACGGGCTGGCCTAGCGCGGCCCACAGCGGCGGCGCGATGAAGCGCGCGAGAATATCGGACGTGCCGCCGGTCGCGAACGGTACCACCAGGCGCAGCGGATGATCGGGATAAGTTTGTGCATGCGCGGCCGGCAGCACGGCAACGGCAATCAATAGCGGGCAGAGCAGGCGTTTGGTCATGGCGGAGAAATTCAAATTTTGCGATGGAGAGTCTTGCGGGATGCGGACATCGGGCGCTCGTAGTCTAGATTAAACCCCACACGCGGGCAAACGGGACGGCGCGCAGGCCGCCGTGTTGCACAGTGTCGTCTCGTCAGCAAGTCCGCGTTTGACCGCCGCTCCCGAACTCATGGATACTCTCGCCGGTATCATTGAATTTCCCGCTGACACCGCTCACGCACGTCAATCGCAGGAGCCATCAATGAATAGATTCGGATTGCCGGTCGTTGCGTTGTCTATCGCGATGGCGGGTGGCGCGGACGCGGTGCGCGCCCAGGATTATCCGAACAAGCCCGTGCGCTTCGTCCTCGGATTGGCGCCCGGCGGTTCCACCGACGTGATCGCGCGCATCGTCGCGCAGAAACTTTCCGAAGCGTGGGGGCAGAACGTGCTGGTCGACAACCGCGTCGGCGCCGGCGGCACCATCGGCGCCGACCTCGTGGTGAAGGCGCAGCCCGACGGCTACACGCTGTTCGTCGGCGGCTTCGGGCCCAACGCGATAGCGCCCGGACTTTACCCCGCGCTGCCCTACGACCCTTACAAGGATTTCGCCCACGTTACGCTGATGGTGACGCTGCCGCTCGTGCTGGTCGTGCCGTCTTCGTCGCCGGTAACCGGCCTCAAAGACCTGATCGACCGCGCGAAGGCGAAACCCGGGGCGCTGCGCTACGCTTCGATCGGCGTCGGTTCGTCGCCGCACGTGTTTGCCGAGCTGATGAACATGCGCGCAGGTATCAGTGCGGTGCATGTGCCATACAAAGGCGCGGTCGCCGCGCTGACCGGCGTGATCGCCGCGGAAACCGATTACGTGATGTCCAGCGTTTCCACGGCGCTGCCCCAGCTTGCGTCGGGGCGCATCCGTGCGATCGCGGTGACCAGCGCCGGCCCCACGCAACGTCTGCCCGGCGTGCCGCCGATCGCAAGCGTGCTGCCGGGTTACGAAGGGCTCGAATTCCACACGATGCACGCGCCGGCGCACACGCCGAAGGCCATCGTGGCGAAGTTGCAGCGCGACGTTGCCGCCGTTTTGCATCTGCCTGACGTCAAGCTGCGCCTCGACGTGCTCGCAATGGATGTTCAGGCCAGCACGTCCGAGCAGTGCGCGGCGTTCATCAAAGAGCAGATCGACACCTGGACCGCGGTTGCCCGCAAAGCCAACGTGCGTGCGGATTGAGAGCGATGCCCGATTTCAAAACCGACGACGGGGTGCGCATTTACTATGAGGAGGTCGGCAGCGGCTTCCCCGTGATCTTCGCGCACGAGTTCGGCGACAACTACCAGTCCTTCGGGCCGCAGCTCGGTCATTTTGCGCGCCGCTATCGGTGCATCGCGTATGCGGCGCGCGGTTATCCGCCTTCGGATGTGCCGGAAGATGCGTCCAAGTACAGTATGGGCCGCGTCGTGGCCGACATCGGCGCGTTGATGGACCATCTCGGGTTCGCGCAAGCGCATCTCGTCGGTTTGTCGATGGGTTCTTTCTCTGTGCTCAATTTCGCCCTCGCGAACCCCGCGCGCGCGCGCTCGCTCGTGATCGGCAGTTGCGGCGCCGGCGTAACGACGGATCCGGAGCAGCAGAAGCTGCGGCTCGCAGCGGTCGAGGAACGCGCGCGCTTGTATGAAGAGCTCGGCTCCGAAGTGATGGCGGACCGTATGGCCAACCTTGCCGTGCGGCGTACTTTCAAAGCCAAGGATCCGCACGGCTGGGCGGCGTTCCGCGAACGCCTGAAGCAGCACTCGGCAGAGGGTTGCGCGCGCACGCTGCGCGGCATCTTCTGCAACCGGCCGTCAGTCTACGATCAGCGCGAACAACTGCGCGCTTGCACTATACCCACGCTGCTGATGTTTGGCGACGACGATGGTCCGTCGATTGCGCCGACACTGTTCATGCGCGAGCAGATGCCGCGCGCGGGGCTCACGGTATTCCCGTATTCCGGGCACAATCTGAACATCGAGGAGCCCGCCGCGTTCAACCGCGCGGTCGACGATTTTCTGCACGCCGTCGAACTCGGGCGCTGGAATTACGCCGCTTCGTAATTGGAATTCGACTACACGTACAGGAGCATCATGGCTAAAAAGAAGGCGCAGAAAAAAGATCCCTTCGGCTATTCCGAAATGGTATGGGCGGAAACCCTCGATCCGGAATACGCCAAGGTTCGCGACGAACTCAGACGCGTCGCCGTAAGCGCAGGCGCGCTGTCGGTCAAGGTGAAGGAAATGATCGTCATCGGCATACTCGCGTCGCGCGGCCTTCAGTACGGCGTCGCGGCGCACATGCGCCGCGCGGTCGACTTCGGCGCCAGCCGCCAGGAATTGTTCGAAGCCCTGAAAGCCGCGCACATCCCGGGCGGCGGTGTTGCCTACAGCGTGGGGATACGCGCGCTGCAGGAACTGGAACTGGAAGGCTGCTTCAGGAAGGCCGCGAAGAAAGCCGGCAGGAAATCCAGATAGCGTAAGTCTTTCATCAAGCCCTGGCGCCGCGCGTCGCCCACGTGCCTGCGGCAACTGCCTGATAGAACTTCAGCACTGCGTGGTTGAAGTCGGCGGGTTCCTCGAGATTCAACGTATGCCCGCTTTGCGGAAACGTCATCAGGCCGGCGCCGGGAATCTCGCGCTTCAAAAAGATCGATGGCTCGAGGCACGCTTCGTCCTCGTCGCCGACCATGATCAGCGAGGGTACGGTCAGTCGATTGAGCTGCTCCTTCAGGCTGAAGACCGTCGGGCGCGTGCCCGCGACATGTTTGGCCGTCATCGTCCAGCCGAGCGGCGACTGCTCGAGAAATTGATCGTGAAACCGCTGCCAGCCTTTCGGGTCTTTGCGCAGCAACTGCCGGCGCGCGGGACGGTGTGTCTGGAACTCGACCAGCTTGTCCATGCTGCCGCTGCTCAGCATGTCGACGCTGTCCTGGATCTGCTGCTGGCGTTTTTCCGGGTTCATCGAGCCCACCCCGCACGCGCCGACCGCCATGCTGAGGCACATCTCCGGATGCGTCAGAACGAAGCGCAGCGCAATCGCGGCGCCGCTCGCGAGGCCTACGATATGCGCCTTCTTCGCATCGAGCTTCAACATGAGCCCGCGCATGTCGGCGACCATCAGTTCTTCGGAATATGCGGCGGGATCGTCCGGCACCGACGACGGCGGAAAGCCGCGGAAATTCCACGTGATGTTGCGGTAGTAGCGCGAGAAAAATTTGACCTGCGGATCCCAGCCCCGGTAGTCGCCGCCCGCCTCGTGACACCAGACGATCGGCGTGCCCTGGCCGGTTACTTCGTGAAAGATTTCGAATCCGTTAATTTTTGCGAGAGTTCCCATGGCACTTTCCTGAAGAAGAAACGCCACACGCTGTTCGATGTCGCTATTGTAGAGCGGTTCGCGTGTCCCGGTTCGCGCGCGGGTCGGCGACCCCGAAGTGACGCGGAAATCTTCCGCACGTATACTCGAAACGGTGCCGCACAAATCCATCGGACCAGGGGTGCGAATGAACAGGCCGGCTTCGTTCCGCAAGCGACTTCGATTTGCAGGCGCCGCTGCGGCGACCGCATTGCTGATTTCAATCGGGGCCGGCGAAGTTTTTGCGACGGGAGATTATCCGGTGCGGCCCGTGAGATTGATCAACCCCTGGGCCGCAGGCGGCCCCGCGGATTTTGTCGGCAGGCTCTATGCGAAAGGTTTGAGCGAGCTGTGGGGCACGCAGGTCATCACCGACAACCGCCCCGGCGCTTCCGGCATCATCGGCACGGAGATCGCTGCGCGCGCGGTGCCGGATGGCTACACGCTGCTCTTCAGCACGATCAGCACGTTCGCGATCAACGGCATCCTCATCAGGAACATTCCGTACGACGTCGACCGCGATCTGACGCTCGTGGGCATCACGGCGATCGCGCCGTACATCCTCGCCGTGCGCGCCGACCTTCCCGCGCGCAATGTGCCGGAGCTGATTGCTCTGGCGAAGAAGCAGCCCGGCAAGCTGAGTTTTGCGTCCGCCGGTCCGGGTACGATCCTGCACATGGCGGGGGAGCAGTTCAAGCACCAGGCCGGCATCGACATCCTGCACGTTCCGTTCAAGAGCGGCGGCCCGGCGCTCGTCGGCTTGCTGAGCAACGAGGTCGACATGATCGTCACGGACCTGTCGACCATATTGGTTCACGTGAAGAGCGGCAAGTTGAGAGCGCTCGCGGCTGCGCATCCGCGGCGGCTGGCGCCGCTGCCCGAGGTGCCGAC
>Ga0265331_10002551_pt1 | contig 12246 bp, 6 predicted proteins | sample 41923metaG_FD_202088 | JGI IMG/M metagenome (GOLD analysis project Ga0265331, IMG submission 202088) | Rhizosphere microbial communities from Carex aquatilis grown in University of Washington, Seatle, WA, United States - 4-19-23 metaG | ecosystem: Host-associated > Plants > Roots > Rhizosphere >...
AACCTCGCAGGCACCACGCATCGACGAAGCGCGACAGGATTCGATCAACGAGCTGGAAATCGCGTTCGGCACGCTCGCCAATGATGCCGAGGCCCCGCCATGGCTGGTGGACCGGGTGTTCCGGAACCTGCTGGTCGACTCGACCGGGAACACGCACCGCACCGAGTTCTGCATCGACAAACTATACAGCCCGGACAGCGCCTCCGGCCGCCTCGGACTACTGGAAATGCGGGCCTTCGAGATGCCACCGCATCCGTGGATGAGCATGTCCCAGCAACTGGTGCTGCGGGCGCTGGTGGCGAAGTTCTGGAAAACGCCCTACGAGCAACCACTGGTCCGCTGGGGCACCAGCCTGCATGACCGGTGGATGCTGCCGCATTTCATCGAGCAGGATTTCCATGACGTGATCCGCGACCTGAAGCGCAGCGGCTACGAGATCGAAACCGAGTGGTTCGCGCCACACGTGGAATTCCGCTTTCCGAAAATCGGCGACTTCACCCAGCAGGGCGTGGAGATCGAACTGCGCGGCGCGATCGAGCCGTGGAACGTGCTTGGTGAGGAAGGCGCGGCCGGCGGCACCGTCCGCAATGTGGACAGCTCAATCGAACGCATGCAGGTGAAGGTCCGCGGCCTGACCGGTGAGCGCCATCGCCTGACCTGCAACGGCTGGGTCGTCCCCCTGCGTCCGACCGGCACCCAGGGGGAATTCGTGGCTGGCGTGCGGTATCGGGCATGGCAGCCGCCGCATTGCCTCCACCCGACGATCCCGGTGCACACGCCGCTGGTGTTCGACCTGATCGACGTCTGGAACGACCTCTCGATGGGTGGCTGCACCTACCACGTGGCCCATCCCGGAGGGAGGAATTACACGACTTTTCCGGTGAATGCCTACGAGGCGGAGGCGCGGCGGATGGCGCGGTTCTTCCGCGAAGGCCATACCGGCGGGAAGAATTCGCCGAAAACCGCTCCCTCAAGCCCGGACTTCCCCTTTACGCTCGATTTGCGGATGATGCCGGCCAGCCGCTGAGGCAACCGCCCGCGGCTTTTTCTGCATGTCACCTCCCGGACCATACCTCTTCCCCGTCACGTCGCTCACCGGCCACGACCACGATGGGGCGTGGCAGGAAATGACCGATGGTAACGGGCAGGTCCGGCCTTGCTGGCAGGGGTTGGCTGAGGCGATGGAAAGCTGGACCGCCGACGAGCGCGCCACGCTCACCTCGTCGGCCGACCGGTTGTTGGAAGATCTCGGGGCGACCTACAATGTTTACAGCGATGCCGGTGGCAGCGGCCGGCCGTGGCGGATCGATCCGGTGCCGCTGGTGATCGAAGCGGGCGAGTGGCATCAGGTCGCGGCAGGCTTGGGGCAGCGCACGCAGTTGTTGGAAACGGTGCTGGCGGATCTCTACGGTCCGCAGCGGCTGTTGAAGGAAGGCCTGGTGCCGCCCGACCTGGTGCATGCGAATCCGCATTTCCTGACCCATCTCAGCGGCATCCAACCGACCGGTGGACGCTTCCTGCTCTCGGCCGGATTCGACCTGGTGAGAAACGCCACGGGAAACTGGTGCATTCTCCGGGATCACACGCGCGTTCCCGGCGGTCTCGGCCAGACACTGGAAAACCGCAGCATCACGGCGAACCTGCTGCCTACCGAATTCGAAGCCTGCAAGGTGGCCCGCATCGCGCCCTATTTCGAAGTGGAACGGAATGCGCTGCGCGGCATGAGCAGCGGCCCGTCCCCGGTGCCGCACGTGGTGCTGCTGACGCCGGGATTCCGGCATCCATCGTACTTCGAACACGCCTACAAGGCGCGGGTGCTGGGGATTCCGCTGGTGGAGCCCGCGGACCTGACCGTCCGCGAACGACGACTTTACCTGAAGACTCTCGCCGGCCTGCGCCGCGTGGATGTGGTAGTCAGCCGGCTGGATGATGACGCCATTGATCCGCTGGAATTCTGGACCCGCGGGGGCCGCGGGGTGCCGGGACTCACGGAAGTCTGGCGTTCCGGCAAGGTCGCCCTGGCCAATGCTCCCGGAGCTGGCTTCGCCGCCACAATGGCGCTGATGCCATTTCTGCCCGGGATCGCCAGGGCGTGGCTGGGGGAAGACCTCAAGCTGCCCTTCGTGGAAACCTGGTGGCTGGGCCAAACAAAAATCCGGCAGGACGTGCTGACGAATCTCGAACGCTACGTCATTTTCCCCGCCTTCCGGCCGGGGGCACCCGTGCGATATTCGAAGCTCGGCCGGTCCGAGCGCAAGCAACTGCTGGCCGCCGTGGAGGCGCGGCCCCACGACTTCGTCGTGCAGCACGATGTCTCACCGAGCCACGCGCCGACTCTTGAGGGCAGCACATTCAAATCGAGGCCGGTGATCTGGCGCTCGTTCTGCCTTCAAGCACCCGGCGGACCGGTGAGCCTGTGTGGCGGCCTTGCGATCGTGGCCAAGGAAGACCTGGTGCTGGGGGAAAACCCGGTCGGGGAAATGGTCACCAAGGACGTGTGGGTGACCGGAGATTCCAACTCGGTGGCCGATGAGCCGATGATCCGGCTCGATGGTCATCAGATCGCCCGCGATCTCTCCGGCGCCGAGGTTCCGAGCCGCATGGCCGAGCAATTGTTCTGGGTCGGCCGCTACGCGGAGCGGCTGGAGCTGGCCACCCGCCTGCTGCGCACGACCCTGCGCCGGCTCGGCGGCGAGCTCGCGTCCTCACGCAAGGCCCAGCGCGAAGCGTGCTTCACGTTGTTGCGCGGGTTGAACTTCCTGCCGGACGACGATACCCCAGTGCCGCGCCAGCCATTGCCGATCCTGTCGAGGCTGGTTCACAACGCCACCGTGCCGCGCGGCCTCCCGTCCCTGATCCGCTCGTTGTTGTGGAATGCCGCCTCTGCCCGCGATCGCCTCTCGGATGACACGTGGCGTTTGTTCAACCGGCTTGAAAACATCCTTCACACCGACGCTCCCCACCCCACCGCGAACTCGCTGCTGCAGACGCTCGATTCTCTGGTGCTGCATCTGGCGGCCTTTTCCGGCATGCAGGCAGAAAACATGACCCGCGGCCACGGCTGGCGCTTCCTGGAAATCGGTCGACGCATCGAGCGTGCCCTCGGCGTGCTGGCGATGCTGGAAACCGCACCCGACACCGGCATGGTGGACGCCCCCGTGCTCGAACCGCTGCTGGAGACCTGCGACAGCACGATGACCTATCGCCGCCGCCACTTTTCCCGGCCGCGCTGGGAAGAAGTGGTGAGCCTGCTGCTCGACGATCCCGCCAACCCGCGTGGAGTGGCCGCCCAGGCCGCGATTCTCGCCGTGCAATGCCAGCCGCTGCCCGGCGACCCGCAGGCGGGCCTGCTGCCGCGCATCCGCGAGCACGTCGCCACCCTGGTCCGTCCGCCGATGACGACCGTGCCGGAACCCGCCGGCTTTTGCGAGCGGGCCGAGGCCTTCGAGGTGCTGTCCGACCTGCTTACCCAACACTACTTCAGCCATTCGGTGCGGAGGGTTTACTAGACATGCAGTATCGCATCATCCATCGCACCCGCTACGCCTACAAGGGAGCCGTCACGGTATCGCACCATCTTGCCCACCTGGCGCCGCGGCCACTGCCAACCCAGCAGTGCCCGTGGCACGAACTGCAGATCACGCCGCAGCCGGTGGGACGGAGCACCCATTCCGATTCATTCGGGAACATCACCACCTATTTCGAGATCGAAGGCAGTCACAACGTACTGGAGGTGATCTCTCGCAGTCTGGTCGAGGTGCTGCCATCAGTGCCGCCGCCACCGGAAGAAACCCCCGCCTGGGAAAGCATCCGGGATGCGTGCCAGGCGCAGTCGCTGACTCCGGCCTCCGCCGCAGGGGCCTTCCGCTTTGGATCGCCGATGGTGCCGGTCGCGGAGGAATTCGCCCGATACGCGCGGCCTGATTTCACGCCGCACCGCCCCATCCTGGCGGCAGTGGAGTCGCTGACGAAACGTATCCACCGCGAGTTCAAGTTCGACACCAAGGCCACCGACGTCGCCACGCCTGTCGATCAGGTGTTGGAGAAGCGGGCCGGTGTTTGCCAGGACTTCGCGCACCTGATGCTGGCCTGTCTGCGATCACTTTCGCTGCCCGCCCGTTATGTCAGCGGCTACCTGGAAACCCTGCCACCGCCTGGCAAGGCGCGCCTCACCGGTGCGGACGCCTCGCATGCCTGGGTCTCCGTTTTCTGCGGGGACGACCACGGTTGGATCGATGCCGATCCCACCAACGGCCTCTTCCCGGGCCAGCGCCACATCACCGTTGCCTGGGGCCGCGATTTTTCCGACGTCAGCCCGCTGCGCGGCGTCACCCTCGGCGCCGGGGATCAGAAACTCACGGTGGGTGTCGATGTGATCCCTGTGATAGAATGAAGCTCCTGCCTTCGGAAAAAAATCAACCGCAGATGGACGCAGATTCACGCAGATGGACGAGATCGACAAGTCCGGCCGGAATTCTTTCCGCCTGCCTTCATCCGCGTCCATCCGCGTCCATCTGCGGTTGGATGAATCTCACCGCGCCCCCGCCATCCCGGACGATGGAGCTTTGACCGATTGAAACCATGCGTGTCCTCGCCATCGACCCCGCCATCCGCAACACCGGCTATGCCGTGCTGGAGGGCGACGCGCGCCAGCCGAAGTTACTGACCTACGACGTCATCTCCATCCCGGCCCGGCTGCCCCAGTCGGCGGCACTCGCGGCGGTGAAGACCCACCTCAGCCACATCATCGAGCAGTATCAGCCGGACGAAGTCGCGGTGGAGGGCATCATCTACGTGCAGTCGCACCAGACGGCGATCAGCATGGGCGCGGCCCGCGCCGCCGCCCTCATCGCGGCGGCCGAACGTGGACTTACGATCTACGAATACGCGCCGACCAAGGTGAAGATGGCGGTAGTGGGAAAAGGCACGGCGGACAAGGCCCAGGTGGCCTTCATGGTCCGGGCCCTGCTGGGTCTGAGCGAGACGCCACCGGCCGATGCGGCGGATGCGATCGCCATCGCCATCGCGCATCTTCAATCGTCCGATCCATTGAAGTCGCGAATATTGGATCGGCGGCTGGTGTAGCGGCGACTGTCTCGCCGGGAGATTCTGATCTGAGAGAATGAATCATGGACGTGGTTGAACAACTGTCATCGACGGGTCCAGAGCAGTATCGTGTGGATCCGACCGACGGATTTCCCATGATCCGGCATTGGTTCACTGATCCGGCCCTCTGCGACCCTTTCAGGGTCGGGGGATTTAAAAACTCCTCCAATCCGGAGGTCGCTGCGCGACACTCCGGCTACTTTTGCTGCGATCCCTTTCGGGATCAAGAAGGCACCAGAATCCCAATGTGTTCAAATTCATGCCTCATCCGGGAAAGAACGACACTTTCCGTAGCAAGCAAAACCGATTCCAGATTTCGCGGATTGATGGGATTTTTCAGAATCTCCAAAATCTGCGGTCAAACTTTCATCGCCGGCTGAATCCACCATCACATTTCACGAACGCAAAGTGGCAGTTCATGAGCAGGAAAGGAACTGGAGCTTTGAGCAGTCCATCGAGTAACCTCACCCCATGAAACCCCTCGATCCGCGTCAATGGCCCCGGTTGGTGCGGCCTGGCAGCCGGGTGTTTCTCGGGGGCGGGGCATCGGTGCCATTCGCGCTGATCGGTTCGATGCTGGCGCATGCGGAGGAGCTGAAGGATGTCGAACTGGTGCACATCCATGGTCTGGGCGAGACGCCGTGGATCGATCCGCGCTATCTCAACATCCTGAGAACCAATTCGTTTTTCCTGACCCCGGCCCTGCAGGAGGCAGTGCAGCGCGGGCAGGCGGACTACACGCCCTGCGCCCTTTCCGAGGTGGCGTGGCTGTTCCAGGGCGGCCAGATGCCGATCGATGTGGCCCTGATCCAGACCACGCCGCCGGACGAAGACGGCCAGTGTTCGCTGGGGGTCAGCGTGGATGTGGTGAAGGCCGCCGTGCGCGCGGCGAGGATCGTGATTGCCCAGATCAATCCGAAGATGCCCCGCACCGGTGGCGACAGCCTGGTGCCGGTTTCGCAGATCGACTGGTTCATCGAACAGGCCGCGGAGCTGCCGGAAGATCCACGTGCGATCCTCGATGAGCGCCACCTGAAAATCGGTCACTACGCGGCGCAACTGGTGGAGGACGGCTCCACCATCCAGGTCGGGCTCGGCAACAGCCCGGAAGCGGTGGTGATGGCGCTGAAAAAGCACCGTCATCTCGGCATTCATTCCGGCATGTTCAATGATGCGCTGATGGAACTGGTGCGCTGCGGCGCGGTCGACCATTCGCGGAAAAACTACAAGCCCGGCAAGATCATCGCCAGCCACGTGCTCGGCAGCCGCAAGCTCTATCGCTTCGCCGATGGCAATCCGGACATCGAGCTTCATCCCAGCGACTGGGTGAACGATCCGCACCGCATCGCCCGCAACGACCACATGGTGGCCATCAATGGCGCACGGGAGATCGACCTCACCGGCCAGGTGGTGCGGGACTCCAGCGGCCATCATTTCTACGGCGGCATCGGCGCGCTCCAGGACTTCGTGCGCGGGGCGGGACGAAGCAAGGGTGGACGGCCGATCATCGCTCTGACCTCGACCTCTGACCAGGACAAGCGCTCCCGGATCGTGACCGGGCTGGAGCCCAGCAGCGGCGTCGCCACCGGACGGGGCGATGTCCACCACGTGGTGACCGAGTACGGCGTGGCTAGTATTTACGGCTGCAGCATCCGCGAGCGGGTGGCGCGGCTGGTGGAGATCGCCCACCCCGACCACCGCGAGGCGCTGCTGGCGGGGGCGCAGGAACGCGGCTGGCTGCCGAAATTCTACACCCGCCCGGCGACATCGTCGGGCGTGACCCGGGGCTGGATCGAGTTCCCGGCGGGGCGCTTTTTCTACCGCCCGCTGCACCCGAGCGACATGCGGGCGCTGCAGCGGTTTTTCTATTCCCATGACGAGGAAACGATCCGGCTCCGGTATGGCCACGTCGTCGACCGGATGACGGGCGAGTCCGCCTACAAGCTGGCGGCGGTGGACCAGACGCGGGACCTGGCGCTCGGCCTGTTCAGCCGCGAGGGCAGCTACGAGGAACTGCGTGCGATCGGCCGCTATTACCTCGATGAGGACGGCAGGAGCGCCGAGGTGGCCTTCGTGGTGCACGAGGCCACGCGCCGCAGCGGCATGGCCGGTTTCCTCCTCAGTGAACTGGCGGTGGTGGCGAACCGGCGCGGCATCGACACCCTGTGGGCCTCGGTGCTGCCGAACAACCACGCCATGGCCGGCCTCTTCCTCCATGCAGGAGCGGAGGAATCCACCGTGCGCGGTGATGACGAGCGCAGCTTCCGCATGCCGGTGGCCGCGCTTGTGAAGAACCGCCAGGGCTATCTCGAACGTAAACACATCCGCCGCATCGAGCGATGAGCATCCTTCCACCCATCGGCGTCCACTGCGACGCCTGTTACGAACGGCACGACACCGGCATCTGCCACCCCGAGTCGCCGGAGCGTTACCGCGTGCTGCGCAGGGCGCTCGAAACGCTGCCGCCCGACATCGTGCGGCTGCCCACACGCCGGGCGCTGGTCTCGGAGATCCTGCTCGCCCATGAGCACTACTACCACGACGTGGTGTACCGGGATGCGGAGTCGTTTTCCGATTGCCTGCGCACCGGCGACACCGCGATCTGCGAGGAAAGCTACGATGTGGCACTGGAGGCCACCGGTGCCGTGCTGGCGGCGGTGGACGCGGTGATGGACGGAGAAGTTTCGCGGGCATTCTGTGCCGTGCGTCCGCCCGGACATCATGCGTCATCCGCACGCGGCATGGGCTTTTGCATTTTCAACCACGTGGCCATCGCCGCACGTTACCTGCAATCGCACCATGGACTGCACCGCATCGCGATCGTCGATTGGGACGTGCATCACGGCAATGGCACCGAGGCGATCTTTTCGGAGGATCCGGAGGTGCTCTACATCTCCCTGCACGAGGAGGGCATGTATCCCTATACCGGTGCTGCCAGCGAGCAGGGACAGGGCGAGGGCCGTGGCATGACGCTGAATCTCCCTCTCCCTTTCAACTCCACCGGCGCGGTGGCGCTGGCGGCCTGGGACGAGTTCATCGCACCGGCTATCGAGTCGTTCGAGCCGGAGTTCATGCTGATTTCGTGTGGGTTCGATGCGCTGGCCACGGACCCGATCGGCGGCCTGCGCTGGGAGCCGGCCACTTTCACCGCGCTGACGCAGCGGGCGGTGGCGCTGGCCCGGAAATGGTGCGGCGGTCGTCTGGTCTCGGTACTCGAGGGAGGCTACGATCCGGAAGGACTGGCCACCGCCGCCCTCGCCCATGTGGCAGCGCTGCGATAACGCCAGCTCTTCGATTCCGCAGGGATAAACGGATCCGATTCGTTCCGAGAATTGATATCATACCAATTCCCGAAAATAATGTGACGCTTCAATTTATCTTCTGAGTCCCGTAGGGCATGCGCGTCAACTCAAGGGCAACAATGTGGCCGGCGTGTTGTGATCTACATCCCGCAAGGGATGACAGCATCGGTAGCCGGTGGTTGAGGAGCCTTGGGCTACTTGGGCTGCGATGCCTCCGGCATCAAGAGACACACCTTCCCTGAATCCTCAAAGGAGTTGACGCGCATGCCCGGAGGGACGGCGTAGGTCAGCCGGTGCGCGCAAGCCACCGGGATTGTGAATTGGAATGACCCAAGTCCCGGTAGGGACGGCGCTGCCTTCGCTCGCACGCTGGAATGGGAGAACCGGCTTGGTTTCTCCCCAAGCCGTCAGATACCGCACACGCTGCCGATATCCTGATCGTCCCACGACCTCGCGGCGTCGCCCCTGACCGGGGCTTGGGAACGCTTGCGCATGTGGTCCGGTGGCTTGCGCGCACCGGCTGACCTACGCCGCCCTCCGGGCTTGAGATGCGAACATGAATCGTCACCTTATTCTCGGAAGATCGCATCACTTCCCCCAAATCGAATTCATGTCCCACAGTCGGCATCGCTCGATCCGGGCACTGCCGCCGGTGGTGACAAGCGATAGTCCGGTGGACTTCTCCGAAAGCGCCATGGGCCTGCTGATGCAGACTTTTTCGTTGATGAAGGCTTCGGCCACCGCGCCGTCGATGAACAAGCGGACGCGCAGCCGGTTGTCGAGGTCGAGGCGCAGCTCGGCGGTCTTGTCACCAAAGGAGAGCAATCCCTTTGACCTGTCGTAGGAAAGCGGCACGAAATCGTGACCATCTGCTGCTCGACCGATCTTCAGCAGGACCTGACCGGCCGTCTCCAGCTTCAGATCCAGGGCAATTTCCTCATGCAGGGTCTGGGAGCTGTCGAGCATGACCTCTTCACCCTGCCTGAGGGACGGCGTGCCGGGATCGCGCCCCCGCGTGCGCAGCGCCGCCAGCTCGGGCAAGGGAGCGAAGTTCACCTGCGAATCCTTTCCCAGCGTGACCAAGCGTGGCAGCGAGAGGCAATTGCTCCAGCCAGCGGCGGGCCCTTGCGGGGTCATCAGCAATCCCCACAGGATCCGGCGTTTTTTCGGATCCTCGAAGGTGGTGGCGGCATAGAAGGCTTTCGGGCCGCCGTAATCGACCTGCTGCCACCCCCCCGGCACGAAGCGGTTGTTCCGATAGGTTCCCACCGCGAACTGGGTCGGCACGCGCAGGCCAGGAGAATTGCGGAAAAGCGGTGAAACGATCAGCACGTGCTTATCCTCCAGAGGGAAAAACGTGGGGCATTCCCACATGAAGCAGTTTCCTCCCATGCCCTCGCACAATGGGCCGAGAAAGTCCCACTTCCGGAGATCCTTCGAACGATAGAGCAGCACCGTGCCGCCTTTGTCTTTCGTATAGCCGGAACCGACCAGGAGCCGCCACTCGTTTCCCTCGCGCCACGCGAACGGGTCGCGGAAGCCGGACGGATCCAGCCCTTCGACCAGCGGCTGGGAAGGCAGGATCGGATTCAATGGCTCCTTGGTCCAGGTCCGCAGGTTGTCCGAACTGGTGGCGAGGCATTGTTGCTGGCCGACACTCGCGCCATCGTTGCCCGAATAGATGATGGTCGGGACGCCATCGTTGATGACGCAGCAGCCGGACCAAATACCAGCCGCATCGTAGCGGGTGGAACCGGTGGCCACGGCGATCGGGAGATGCTCCCAATGGATCATGTCCCGGCTCACCGCATGGCCCCACACGGTGCCCGACCGGGCCGTTCCCCAGAATGGCATGTCCTGGAAGAAAATGTGATACTCGCCGTTGAAATATACCGGTCCATTGGGATCACCGATCGACTGAGCCTTCGGCATGACATGATAGATCGGGCGCAGGGGATCTTTGACCGCAATGGCAGCCCGGCTTTCCACGAAGGCCTCCGCCTCCTTGATGAATGGCGATTCGGGAGATGGCGGCGGCGTATCGGAGAGCGTGATCTGGTCCACGCTGATGTGCCCCCAGCCGCCTGTGGCATCATCCACGATTTCAAGAACGCCATGCCTTCCCGCCAGATCGGTGACATCCCAGCATTGCCGGCTCAGGCGCTCCTGGCCGTCGGGCTTGACGTTCGGCCCGGTGGCGGTCCTCACCACCTTCCCTTGGACTTTGAGATTCATGCAGGTCTTGCCCGCGCAGCCGCCTCCCCCGATCAGAAACTTCAGATACTTCCTACCGACCTCAAATGACGAGGAGACCAGCGTGCCTGTCGAGGCATCCCCGTGGTGGAAACTGTTGCACAACCCCTTCCCTTCAAAGCCATCCACCGCCATCTGGCCGTCAACGGAGCCATGGGTCGGTCGGTGCCCGAAGGCCTCGCCGGTTACCGTCCAACCGGTGAAATTCTCGCCTTCGAAATCGGCGATCACCACGTCGTCAGCCGCCCATGCCACTGCGGATGAAATCCCCAAAAGCCAGGGCATCCAGGCCAACGCAAGGAATCGGTTCCGCATGAAGGAGCTTCGGGCTCCCCTGTTGCGGGAACAAGCACTTACCGGCCCATCCCCGCGGCTCCTGACATGACAGCTTGGCAAGTTGCTACTGCCAGCGTCAGAAGAAGCACGCGCTTCTACCGCCTTGGCTGGGGAGAATCTTCAATTCTACTTTTTCGACTCGTTGGCAGACGGCTCCGGCGCACCATTGATGGTCTTGTAACGCGAGGGCTCCACGAACGGAATGATCTGAACGAGGCCGGAGCAGTTTCCCGAGAGTTGTTTGACCTTCAGGCGCAAGACGTAGTCGCCCGGCGCGGTCACGGGGATGACGAAAAACGGAGCACACTGCCTAACGAGCGTGGTATCAAAGGTGTGACTGTCCTTCCCGATGGAAACACCGTCTTTGAGAAGCTCGGCTTCCGCGACTTGGAAGCGCCCTTCCCCCAACCCATACCCGATGACGAATTCCTGGGTGCCGGGGTACTTGATCAGCCCCTTCACCGGAAACTCCAGCACGCCGCCCTTGGCGGAGAGGTCCTCGGCTTTCCACGAACCAATGGTCACCGCCAGAGTGTCGATCGATTCGTTGCAGGGAATCCCGAGGGCCGCCAGCCGCTGGCGTTGGATGGACAAGCGGGTCAGAAAGCTCTCCCAGTTCAGACGGTCCCGCGGTGACCACTGGCTCTCTCCCACCGCGCAGGCGCGCGGGAAGGCCATCCGGAACATGTGGTCTTCACTACGGATCATTTCGCCCCAGACACAAGCCTCGGCACCGAGGATATGACCGCGCTCCGATGGCGGGGCCAGGGTGGTTCCCGCCTCGAAGAAGTAAGGGAGGTTCAGATTCAGGGTGCGCGGCCCATAGCCCGGAAAATTGTCGATGGTGCGGGCGTTCCGGTGGTCGAAATACAGGTAGTAGCCTGGAGAAAAGATGACATCGTGGCCCGCATTCAAGGCAGCCAGACCGGGATCGACCCCCTGCCAGCTCATGATGGTGATGTCCTTGTCGAGATCAGGCGCGAATGCTTCATTCCAAGCGATGGCTTTCCGGCCTTTCGCTCTGAGAATACCCGCCACGCGGTTGACGAAGTAGGTTTGGAGGGCCCTGGTCCCCTTGATGCCTTTGGCCTGCATCAGGGCGATGCACTTGGCATCCTTCGACCACGGACCGCCTCCGACCTCGTCCGCCCCGATATGAACGCAGGGGCTTTCGGGGAACTGGGTCACCAGGTCATCGACGACCTTTGCGATAAAGGTGTAAGCGGCCTCATCCCCGACATTCAATACA
>Ga0265331_10002554_pt1 | contig 12240 bp, 9 predicted proteins | sample 41923metaG_FD_202088 | JGI IMG/M metagenome (GOLD analysis project Ga0265331, IMG submission 202088) | Rhizosphere microbial communities from Carex aquatilis grown in University of Washington, Seatle, WA, United States - 4-19-23 metaG | ecosystem: Host-associated > Plants > Roots > Rhizosphere >...
GAATCGGGGACCGGCAAGGAGCTGGTGGCGCGAGCGGTGCACCTGCAGTCGAAGCGCGCTTCCGGGCCGTTCGTAAAGGTCAATTGCGGAGCACTCACCGACACCTTGCTCGAATCCGAGCTGTTCGGCCATGAAAAGGGATCGTTCACTGGCGCGATAAAGCGCAAACTCGGGCGCTTCGAGTTGGCCGACAAGGGCACGCTGTTTCTCGACGAGGTCGGCGACATGACGCCCAACCTGCAGCTCAAGCTTCTGCGCGTCCTACAGGAAAAGCAGTTCGAGCGCGTGGGTGGCGAAGAGACCGTGCGGGTCGACGTGCGGGTGGTGTCGGCCACCCATCGCGATCTCAAGCAAGCCGTGGAAGAAGGAAAGTTCCGCGAGGATCTCTTCTACCGCCTGCACGTGGTCCCATGTCGCGTGCCCTCGCTGCGCGAGCGGCGCGAGGACATCCCGCTGTTGGTCGAACACTTCATCAAGAAGCTCGGGCCGCGGGCCAATTCGACGGTGAGGCGCATCGACCAAGCGGCGCTTGCGCGACTGACCGCATACGCGTGGCCGGGCAACGTGCGCGAGCTCGAGAACGCCATCGAGCAAGCCCTGGTCTTCGCAACCGGCGAAAGCATCGATGTCGCCGCCCTGCCGGCCTTCCTGCGCGAGGGCACAAGTGAAGCCGCCCTCGCGGTTCCCGGGGGAGACATGAGCCTGCCGGAAATCCTCGACGATCTGGAACGACAGCTCATCCAGCGCGCCTATGACCGCAGCGGCGGCGTAAAGACCGAAACCGCGCGCCTGCTCGGCATCAAGACCAGCGCGCTCTACTACAAGCTGGAAAAGTACGGCATCGGTGTGACCGCAGGGCGTCCGAGTGGCGCGCCCAAAGACTGACGATCTCTGCCTCTGCGCCCTCCGCCGCGACCGGCAACCATCCTAGCCAGTCATAAACCGAAACCGCGCGCCGCCTTCGGGCCCGCGCTCGACCGTGACGTCGCTGCCATGGTCGCGTGCAATTTCCTTTACGAACGCAAGCCCGAGGCCGGTGCCCTTTTCGCGCGTGGTGAAAAACGGGGTGAAGATCTTCGCGGAAATGTCCGCCGGAATGCCTGGCCCGCTGTCGCGCACCTCCCAGACGATGCGGAACCTGTCGTCCTCTGCCTTGCGCGCGGCCAGCACCACTTGCCCTGTGGGCCCCGCGGCAACGATGGCGTTCTTCGCCAAATTGATCAGCGCCCGGCGCACCTGAGCCCTGTCGGCGTGGGCCACCAGTCCCGCCGCACAGTCAATCGCGATGGTCGGTCCGCCACTTGCCCGACAGATCTCGGCAGCTTCATCCAAAAGGTCGCGCACAGGGACGACATCCATCACCGGCGCGGGTCGTCGCGCGAAGTCGAGAAAATCGGTGACCACGTTCTTGAGGTAACCAATCTCGCGCTCCACCCGCGCGACTTCGGCAAGCCGTTCCCCCTGTCCAGCCAGCGCCTCGCGTAGAAGCCCCGCATAGAGCTCGAGGCCGCCCAGCGGATTGCGAACCTCGTGCGCGATTCCGGCCAGCATCATCTGCATGCGTTCGTCGCGCGCGCGCAGCGCCTGCCGCATTTCATCGAGGCGCTTGGCGAGATAGCCGATCTCATCGCGCGTCTCCACTGCGACGGTACCAGTCAGATCTCCCTGCCCAATACGCTCGGCCGCGCCCGCCAGGCGCTCCAGCGGGCCTGTCATTCGGCGCGAGAGCCATGCCGCCAGCACGGCAATGACTGCCACACTGCCGATTCCCCCAAGCAAGAGCCAGCGCCGAAACGCCGCGAGCGCGTCGAGGTACTGCACGCTGGCCTCCACCACCGCGAATCCCACCGTCGGGTTGCCGATGCGGGCGTAGCCGCGCTTGTAGGGCAGACCGTCGCGTCCGGTGAACAGCGGAGAAGCCGACGGCTGGCCGGACTTTGCTCTCTCGACCTCTGGCGCGTCGGCGCCAAGCTCGTGGGCCTTGGCCCCGAGGGCAAGCAAGTGGTCGCTGTCGGCGCGCACGCTCATATCGGCCGCCACCAACAAGACCCGGCGAACCGCCAGACCTTCGCGCGCCTGCTCCACGCGGTGGCGAAGGTTGGCGTAAGTGTTCGAGCCTTCGTCACCGGCAGAGATGGCAGAGATCTGCTCGGGCAGGACAAGCATCGCCACCGACGAGGCCGCAGTCCCGAGTCGCTTGCCAAGCTCGTCCTCGAGCAGGCGCCGGGCGACCTCGTGCGCGGCGGCGCCGAACAGGCCGAGCGCAAAGACCGCCGGTACCAGCATGGCCACGAGCAGCTTGGTGAGCAACCTTGCGCGAAGTGGCCGAGTTGGCATGGCGCTAGTTTATAGGGGAACCTTTCGGGCTACCGAATCGTTGCCAGCTTGAAGATCAGCGCTCCCATCCAAGCGCAGCCAAACGCGCTCACCACGAGCGCGATCCACGCGCGCCGCTTACCCCAGGCGGTCAAATCGGTGCGGCGAAGCGCGCGTGCGGCCAGGGCGAGCGAGTAGGGATGGATAAGCCCCATCAGCCACAGACTTACCAACGCGACTCGCATGGCGCGGTAGGCAGCTCGGTCCCCCGGCCCGATGGTTCCGTCGTCCTGGTCATGCACACCGTTCGGCCTGGGTTCGCTCATCCCCTCGGAAGCCACCCCCGCCGCCGGGTCGGCGAGAATCTGCTGCGCCCGTTCGAGGTCGGCCTGCCTTACCTGCACACGAATGCCGCCGATGGCGCGGCTTAAATGCCAGGTTTGGTTCGCCACGTGCTCGTCCGGAATGAAACAATCGATGCCCTCCGAGTCGAGCCGTCCACATAGAAGCTGGGCCGCGACCAGTTGATCACAACGGGTCAGGGTGACGAAATCATCGGGGCCAACCGCTTCTAGCACGGACGCAGAGTAGCACGGGTCGCCATGGGAAGACGTGTTTCGCCGGCTTTTCCGAGGGCAGTCAGGCCGCGGGGCGCTCGCGCCGGATTGCGGCGTGCTAGCAGGCCCAAACCGGGATAAGTAGTCACCATGATCGAGCGAGACACCATGAAAGCGGGCGTCGTCTTCGTGGGCGGCGGCCCGGCCGGACTTGCCGGCGCGCTTCACCTGACGAACCTCATCGCCAAGCACAACGCACAGGTGGAAAAGGGTGACAAGCCCGGCAAGCCCATCAATGAACAGACCCTGGGGGTCGACATGGTCGTGGCCGTGATCGAGAAGGCCGCCAACCTGGGCGACCATACCTGCTCGGGCGCGGTCATCGAGCCAAAGGCGCTCGCCGAGCTGATTCCCGCCTACAGGGAAAAGGGCGCGCCCATTGAGGGCGAGGTGAAGAGCGAGGCCGTGTACTTCCTCACCAAGAACCGATCGCTCAGGTTCCCCGTCGTCCCGCCCCAGATGAATAACCACGGCAACCACATCGTGTCGCTCGGTAAGTTGGTCAAGTGGCTAGGCGAGCAGCTTTCCGCCGCGGGCATCGACGCGCTGACCGGGTTCGCCGCGCAGGAGGTGCTCTACGAAGGCAAGAAAGTCATCGGCGTGCAGCTCGGCGACAAAGGCGTGAACCCCGACGGCACACCCAAGGGCATCTTCGAAGCCGGGCCGAACCTGCTCGGCAAGGCCACGGTGTTTTGCGAAGGCACGCGAGGCTCGTGCACCAAGCAGCTCGTGAACAAGCTCGGCCTCGACGAGGGCAGGAATCCGCAGGTGTACGCCACCGGCGTGAAGGAGGTCTGGGAGTTCGAGAAGTCGCCGCTACCGGACGGGCACATCATTCATACGATGGGCTACCCGATGGACAGCCACACCTTCGGCGGCAGCTTCATCTACGCCATGACCGGCAACCAGATTGCGGTGGGCGTGATTACCGGGCTCGACTACCACGACCCGCTCATCGATCCGCACCTGCAGTTCTGCAAGTTCAAACAGCATCCGCTGGTCGCAAACCTGCTCAAGGGCGGCAAGGTGGTTTCCTACGGCGCTAAGACCATCCCCGAGGGCGGCTTTTACTCGATGCCCAAGATGGCGATGGACGGCGCGCTGATCTGCGGCGATTCGGCCGGCATGGTCGCCATGCCCAAGCTCAAGGGCGTTCACTACGCCATCAAGTCGGGCATCCTGGCCGCGGAAACTCTGTTCGAGGCCTTGGCGAAAGATGACTTCTCCGCCGCCGAGCTCGCGAAATACGAAACTGCGGTGGCGAATTCGTACATCGTCAAGGACCTCTACCCTGCCCGCAATTTCCGCCAACTAATGAAGGCCGGGCTTTACGGCGGGATGATCCAGGCCGGGCTCATGACCGTCACCGGCGGGCGCTATCCCCTCGACCGCCTCGTCATCGATGAAGACTACAAGGACACGAAGAAGCTGCTCGAGGTCTACCCGAACGGCGCGCCAGCCAACACCTTCAAGCACGACAACCAGGGCACAACCTTCGACAAGTTGACCGATGTCTACAACTCGGGCACGCGACACGAGGAAAAGCAGCCCTGTCACCTCAAGGTGGACACCAGCCACTGCCAGCGCTGTGCGGAAGAATACGGCAATCCGTGCGAGAAGTTCTGCCCTGCCAGCGTCTACGTGGTCGAGCGCGACGAGACAACCGCAAGGTTTCAGAGGCTGCGCATCGACTTCTCGAATTGCGTGCATTGCAAGACTTGCGACATCAAGGATCCCTACGGCGCCATCAATTGGGTTCCGCCCGAGGGAGGCGGCGGGCCGTTGTACAAGAATTTGTAGACGCCGCGGGGAAATTGGCCCGTGCCAGCGCCTAGCGCATGGCATTGCGTGCCAGGCGCGATTGTAAGTCCTGCATCTCCGAAAAGGAGGGTCGGCCGGAGTCGCAGCGAGTCAGAAGACTGGACCGGTGAGCCGATCTCCCCACTTGCGATAACTGTGAGTAAGCGAGACATTTCTACACCCCTGACACGTCAGCTTCCCCCGTTCCCTTGGAGCAAGGAGATATTCGATGAAGGCTCAGTCCACTGTTCTCTCAATGGCGATCGCATTCGGATTGATTTCCAGTGCATGCACGTCCTCAAGTTCGCCTTCTCCGGGAAACGGAGGAAACACGAACACCAGCTCTGGCGGTTCTTCCGGCACTGGCGGGGCTGGCAGTGGCTCGGGTGGCAGCGGCTCAGGAGGTTCGACCGCGAAGGGCGGCTCGAGCGGCAGCGCGTCGGGCGGCTCGACCGCGAAGGGCGGCTCGGGTGGCAGCGCCGCGGGCGGCTCGCCTGCCAAGGGCGGCACGAGCGGTGGCGGCGCGGGAGGTGGAACGTCCTGCTCCAATGTGCCGCCATGCGGCGGTGACGTAGTCGGCACATGGACCGTCGCGTCGTCATGTATTACAGTATCTGGCCAAATGGACATGCAGGCAGCAGCGAGCCTTTCCTGCCCGACCGGACAGGTCACGGGATCCCTCCAAGTCACCGGCAGCTGGACCGGCAACTCTAACGGGTCGTATACGGACAAGACGGTCACCAAAGGCAACCTGCAGATAGCACTGGGCCCCGACTGCCTGATCTTGTCTTTGGCGAAAGTTACCTGCGCCGGGCTTAGCGGGTCCCTCGCAGCTGCTGAGTCGTTTGTTTGCACAGACGACACTTCGACCGGTGGTTGCAACTGTACGGCTACCCTGAACCAGGAGGGCTGGCCGGGGATGCAAGCGGTCGACGCGGCGGCCAGCGGCAATTACACGGCATCGAACAACACGGTCACGCTCGACAGCGAAGCGAAGTACTCGTACTGCGTGGCCGGAAGCCAGATGACCTGGACTCCGCAAACCGGGGCCTTCGGCACGACCGTGACGGGGACGGTCGTCTTCCAGAATGGCAGCACGGGCACCGGTGGTTCGCCAGCAAGCGGAGGTGCAAGCGGAAAGGGCGGAGGCACCGGTGCGGGCGGCTCGACCGGCACTGGTGGCAAGACCGGCGCGGGTGGCGCGACCGGCCCTGGCGGTGCGACGGGTGGCGGGACCTCGGCCGGCGGCAAGACAGGTTCCGGCGGTGCGACCCTCGCGGGTGGTACGAGCGGCTCTGGCGGCACGACTGCGGCGGGCGGCTCCACGGGCACTGGTACCAGGGGCCAGGGGCCCTGCGATGTCATCAGTTCTACCAGCCTGTCGTGTGGCGCGGCGTATAGCACGGTTCGCGCTCTCACGAGCAAGTACACCGGCCCTCTGTACCAAGTCCGGAGCGGGAGCTCGGCCACGAACACCGGCTCGGGCGGCACGACCCAGGACATCGGGATGCTCGCGGATGGCTATGCCGACTCGGGCGCCCAGGATACTTTCTGCGCCAATACCACATGCAGCATCTCGAAGATCTATGACCAGACCGGGAACGGCAACGATCTCACCAGGGGCTCCGCGGGCCCGTCAGGCAACGGAAATCGATCGAACCAGAACGATTACGAGTCGGTAGCGACCACTCTCTCGATAACGGCCGGGGGTCACAAGGTCTACGCGCTGTACGTCCCCCAGTTTGGTGGGTATCGGACCGCCTTGAACGCTACCGGCAAGGGGATCCCGATCGGCGCCAAGGACCAAACCATCTACTCGCTCGGGGACGGCACGCACACCGACGGTGACGGGAAGGATGCCAAGGGATGCTGCAACGATTTCGGCTCCGTCTCACCCGATCCCAACAAATACGTGACCATGACCTCCATGCTCTTCGGACGGGGTTTCTGGGGCACCGGCGATGGCAGCGGCCCATGGTTCGAGGGCGACTTCGAGGGCGGCGTTTGGTCTGGCGGATCGAGCGGAACACCCGGAAACCAACCCGGCAACCCATCCCTGAACGTTCCTTTCGCCCTTGGCTTCCTCCACACGACCGCCGGGAAATACGCGCTTCGGATGGCCGACACCGCTAGTGCCACTGCTGTTACGACTGCCTACAATGGCGCAGCTCCCTCCGGCAAGTCGTGGAGCTATGCAGGAGGCATCGGCCTCGGCATTGGCGGCGACAACAGCAACAACGCGGTTGGAACCTACTACGAGTGCGCCGTCCTCAACGGTTGGCCGTCAGACGACAGCGCCGACAACCTCATCCTGAAGAATATCCAGGCCGTGGGCTACAAGAAGTAGCGCCTCTCTCGGCCCCTGCCTGAAACGACTGCTCGAAAGCGGGATCCTCCGGGATCCCGCTTTTTTCATGGCCCGACGGGACGACTCGTCGGCCACTTACACTGTTGGCGGACGCCTACGATGTCGCACATTGGAACGAGGGCTCCCAATTGCGTCCCGTGCTGCCGTAGGCGACCGCATTGTCCTGCGGTTCAACCCAAGTGACCGATCCCACAACAACGCCCACCCCATTGTGCGTGAGCTGGTTCGAGGTGTCGTCGGCACTGAAGATAGGGTAGGATTTCATTGCAGCGAAGCATGTCCATCGATAGTCAGCGTTGGTGCTGCCTTCTTGCCGCGGCGAACAGTTCAACGGCGGCGTCGTAACTCGGATCAGCGATGAAATACAGCGACACTTCAGTCTATTCGTTCGGCCGAGTGTTGATGCTGCTGGCCGGTTTCGCTTTCGGGTCGGCGTGCGTTGACCTCACGCCGCCATCAAAGGTGACGGATTACCGCAATGGGAAGATCGGGCAAGGTGGCGACAGCGCCGGCGGCGTCGGTGGGGCGGGCGGCGTTCAGAGCGGCGGAACCTTGGGCCGCACGGGTGGCAGCGCTACTGACGGCGGCGGCGATCTGGCGAGCAGCGGCGGAGCAACGGGCGCAGGTGGAAAATCGGAATTGCCGCCCGGGAGCGGAGGTACGAGTGGCGCTGATGCCATTCCAGACGCCGTCCTGGAGAGCGGCGGCGTTACAGGTGCGGGTGGCGCGGGGCACGACGACGTGGCCGGCGCGATCGGTTCCGGCGGTAGCACGGGGACAGGGGGAGTTCCTGACGCGGCCATTGGATCTGGCGGGATCGCGGGGGCCGACGGCTTGCAGGCCACAGGTGGTCAGGCCGACGCCGGAGGAAGCACCCAGGAGGACGCAGCAGCTCAAACCGGTGGGATCACCGAAACCGGCGGGACAACCGCCAGCGGTGGAACAACTGCCACCGGCGGGACAACCGCCAGCGGTGGAACAACTGCCACCGGCGGTACGACGGCGGGCAGCGGCGGCACGACCGGCAGTGGCGGCGTGACTGGCACCGGTGGGACGACATCCACCACGCCACCTTCGTACAACTGTTCGAGCGCGATTTCGCCGGCGAGCGGGATGGTCACGAACTTTACCGACTGGAATGCCACGACCGCCAAGTGGGGCTCGGGCGCTCTGACCGGGAACGTCTACCAATATGCCGGCGGAAGCGCGAGCATGAACACCGCAACCGTCGCGGGTAGCCCAGCTGGTCTCCACCTCACCGGCTCGGTGCCGGCGTCCGCATACGGCGGCGGCGGGTTGACCTTCTTCTCGTGCGTGACCGTGGCATCATTCACCTCGATTGCGTTCGACGTCTACGGCAGTGCCGCTGGCTGCAACGTCCAGTTGCAAATCCAGACCTACGACCAGCGGCCGGTCGATCAAACCCCGCCCGGCGGATGCAAGGCCGACGGTGGTTCCAGCTGCTTCGGGTTTCCGGTCAAGTCGCAAGTCGTGGACCTGTCGAGCGCGGTAGCGTCTCCCGGCAAGACAGTATCGACGACGCTCGCGAGCTTCACCAACTGGTCGGCGTCAACCGCGGGCCAAGTGGTCGGCTTGCAGTGGCAGTTCACGAGCACCGGCGGAACCTGTACGCCGAACGCGACCTTCACCAACGTCAAGTTTCTGCCGTAGCGGGCTCGGTCCTGAGGTTGCCTTTTGTTTCCTCTCGCACTTGCTTTCAGGACGTCCGCATAGTATTGGCTGGACCACTTTTCTGGGTGCGGGATACTGTCTATCTGCATGCGAGGAGGCATGCCTCGATGAGCACAAAAAGCATTACGAACGAACTCTTGCTGGTTGCAATCTTCGGCATCTGCTCTTGGGGCTGCACGCTCTCCTCGGGTAACTCCGGTGGGAATGGCGGTGCGACCAGCGCGGGTGGGACGGTTGGCGGCGCGACCAGCACGGGTGGGACGGCAGGCAGCTCCAGCAGCAATGGGGGAGCTGTGGGTGGCGCGACCGGCAATGGCGGAGCTGGCGGGGACACCGTGGGCGCTGGTGGTGGTACCAGTGCAGGCGGCCAGACGGGCTCTGGCGGTTCCACGGTAACGTTCGACCCCACCAAGCTGCCTTGCGATATCTACCAAGATGACGGCGGCCCGTGCGTTGCAGCCCACAGCACGGTTCGGCTGCTTCGGAGCGCGTACAACGGTCCTCTGTACCAGATCAAGAAGACGGACGGCACAACCCAGGACATCGGGGTCCTCTCGAACGGTTTCGCAAAGTCGGCTGACCAAGACAGTTTCTGCGGCACCGATGCCTGTACCATCTCGATCATTTATGACCAGTCCGGACAGGGTAACGATCTGACCAAGGCGCCCCCGGGCGGAAACAAGACGACCCCCGGCAACGAAGCGAAGGCGAAGGCTCTCCCAGTCACGATCGGTGGCAACCCGGTCTACGGCGTACACGTGGTGGCCGGGGTCGGCTATCGGAACAACAGTGCCAAGGGCACCGTGACCGGCGACAATCCCCAGACCATGTACATGATCGCGGGCGGCAGCTACTATAATGGTGGGTGCTGTTTCGATTACGGGAACGCCGAGACCAACAGTCGCGACAACGGCGAAGGCACGATGGAAGCGGTCTACTTCGGAACTTGCACCATCTGGGGCAAGGGCGCCGACAATGGCCCATGGGTGATGGGGGACCTCGAGAACGGCCTCTGGGCCGGCAACGTAAGCCCCTACAACCAGAACACACCGGTGAGCTACACGTACGTCACGGGCATGGTGAAGGGTGACGTGACCGCGTCGGGAACCCAGGGCCACTGGGCCATCAAGGTCGGGAATGCACAGTCCGGACCCCTGTCCAAACCGTTCGACGGAGTGCGACCGAACTCAAGATACATCCCCATGCGCAAGGAAGGCGCCATCATCCTTGGCACCGGCGGCGACAACAGCAACTCCGATCAGGGGAACTTCTTCGAAGGGATCATGACTGCCCGCTATTCATCGGATGCGGCCGACGACGCCGTGCAGGCGAACATCGTTTCCGTGTACGGACAGTAAAGCCCCAGGAGCGTGCAGGGTCCTTCCCTCCGGAAGACTCTGGGCGGCTGCGCGCAGAGACGTCCCAGCTCCAATGACCGGCTTCCCCGCGTTGCGACGGACCGGGCGTCATGAGCAAGCTTGCGTGAGGTTTGGGCTTGCGTCAGTGCTGCGCGCGCGACCGCTCTGAGTCGCGCGGCGCCACCAACACGAGCACCCCCCCTGCGGCAGAAGCCTGCGACCTAGGCGCATCAAGCACCGGTGCTGCCGCCGATTCATGCCTTCGCGAGAATTCTGCGTTGCGGAGGATCGCGTGTGGCCGTTGGGTACGGCTTGGCGGCGTGGAAAGTCTTGTGTCCAAGCAAAGGTTCTTGAGGGAAAATGTCGAGATCCTTGACCTGAGCATGGGCTCTTTGGGACCGTGGAAGGAGGCGGAGCGATGTACAAGACTTCGAAGGAACCTGACAACCCCAGGTTGGGCCACGCGGGAAGGCGTGCCGCCATCCTGGTCGTTGACGACGAGCCGTTGGTTCTGGACGTGATCGCCCGCGCCTTGGAGGGAACCTTCGACGTCACCGCCTGCGAGCGGGGAAAGCAGGCGGTTGCCGAGATTGAGAAGGGCGCCTTCTCCGCTGTGATCTGCGACATCAACATGCCGAACATGAGCGGGATCGAGCTCTTGCGGGCGGTTCGCGACCTTGACCCGGATCTTCCGGTCCTCCTGGTGACCGGGCAACCGACCTGGGAGGGGGCAGCACAGGCGATCGAGTACGGCGTGTTTCGTTACCTGCCCAAGCCCTTCAATCTCGATGAGCTGCGCGAGACCGTCAAGCAAGCGACCCAGCTCTACCGTCTGGCCCGGCTCAAGCGGGAGGCGATCAACCTGGGCGGCAGCGCGGGCCCTTCCGACCGTGCCGGCTTGGAGGCAAGCTTCGAGCGCGTGCTGGCATCGTTCGGCATGGCCTTTCAGCCTATCGTTTCGCTGTCCAAGAGGAGCGTGCTCGGGTACGAGGCGCTGCTTCGAAGCAACGAGGCGTCTCTGCCCAACCCGGGCGACGTGCTCGAGGCGGCCGAACGGCTGGATGCCACGCAAAGACTCGGGCGCGCGGTGCGGGCCTTCGTCGCCGAGCGCCGGTCGCTCATGAATCACGACTGGCTCCTTTTCGTGAATCTGCACCCGAACGATTTGCTCGATCCCGAGCTGACCATGCCGGCGTCGCCGCTCGCGAGCATCGCTTCGTGCGTGGTGCTGGAGATTACCGAGCGGGCGCCGCTTTCAGACTTGGAGCGGGTGCGAGAACGTTGCTTCGAGTTGCGGCGGATGGGCTTTCGCATCGCGGTCGACGACCTGGGGGCGGGCTACGCGGGGCTGACCAGCTTCGCGGTGCTGGACCCCGACATCGTCAAGGTCGACATGAACCTGGTGCGCGGGATCGAATCGAGCGCGGTGAAGCGCCGACTGGTGGCATCCGTGCTGGCGCTTTGCCGCGAGATGGAGATGATGCTAGTGGCCGAGGGTGTGGAGACGGTGGCCGAACGGGATGTGCTTGCGGATCTCGGGTGCGACTTGTTCCAGGGCTTCCTGTTCGCGCGCCCGGCATCGGCTTTCTATCAGCCGGCGTTCTGAAAATCGCAGCCCTATTCCGTCGGTGGCATTTCCGTGTCAATCGGCTCGTCGCGGGTCGGCAACAGGTGCTCAAGCCCGTGCTTGCGCATGCGGTAGTAGAGCGTCGAGCGGTTGATGCCGAGCGTGCGCGCAGCGTGCGCGATGTTGCCCTGGGCTTGCTCCACCGCCGCCACGATCTCGCCTCGCTCCTGTTCCTGCAGTCGCTTATGCAGCGACCGCCCGCTGTCGCTTCCGACCGGCCCGCTCGCGCTCCCCGCCGTCGTGACGGGCACGGCCCCCGCGGACGGGGTGTGACGGCGACCGAAGTCGAGATCGGAAGCGCCGAGCACGTCCGAGCTCGACAGGATCATCCCACGCTCGATCACGTTTTCCAGCTCACGCACGTTCCCCGGCCAGGGGTAGGAAGAAAGAAGAGCAATGGCCGCCGCGTCCGCGCCGCGCATGCGCTTGCCCGCGCTCTGCGCGTACTTGCTCACGAAGTGA
>Ga0265331_10002556_pt1 | contig 12231 bp, 9 predicted proteins | sample 41923metaG_FD_202088 | JGI IMG/M metagenome (GOLD analysis project Ga0265331, IMG submission 202088) | Rhizosphere microbial communities from Carex aquatilis grown in University of Washington, Seatle, WA, United States - 4-19-23 metaG | ecosystem: Host-associated > Plants > Roots > Rhizosphere >...
GTCGCGCCTTCCGGCACCATCGCTTGACGCTTGTTCACTTCCGACATCGTGCGGCCCAGTTTGCGAAAGCGCTCTTCAATTTTGGCGAGCACGGCGGGATCGCAAGCGAGTTTCCGTCCGAGCAGATCGGCGACGGCATCGCGCGTGCGGTCGTCCTCGGTGGGACCGAGGCCGCCGCTGGCGATGACCAGGTCCGCGCGTTCCATGGACTCGTCAAAGGCATTGCGCAGATCGGCGAGCTCGTCGCCCACCACCGTCTTACGAGTAACCTCGACGCCGAGACGATTGAGTTGCGCGGTGAGAAAAAGGGAATTGGTATCCACCCGGTCCGGGGTGAGCATTTCCGATCCGACGGCGATGATTTCGGCTTTCATTTTTTTTTCAGCGCGGGAGAGGCAGGCCTTCCACATCCCAATCGAGGCTGAAGAGCGCGCCGTTGGTAGCAAGAATCGCACGCTGGCCGGGAAGCAGCACGAGGCCTACGAGGCCGCTGCCGCTGAGCACGAGTTGCGCCGTGCCATCGGAAGCGATTCGAATGATGCCGCGGCGGCCTTCGTGAGACGCGCTGACGTAAAGATTTCCGCGGCGGTCGAATGCGAGTCCCTGCGGACGTCCCAGGCCGCGGAAAAATGTGCTGATCTCGCCCTTCTGATTGATGCGCAGGACGCGATCGTAGCTCGAGGTCGTCGGGCCGGTGACAAACAGTTCGCCGGTGGGACTAAACGCGAGGTGATAGGCCGACACCGACGGTTCGAGCGTCGCAAACACAAAAATCTGGCGGTCGGGACTGATCTTGAAAATTGTGCCGCTGCGATCGCCGACAAATAAATTACCGATCGTATCGAACGCGATTCCGGTGGCGGTGCCCATGCCTTCGACCCAGAGCTGCGAGCGGCCGTCCGGCGAAACACGATGAATCGTTCCGTCGTTGCGGCAAGAGACGTAGAGAAAGCCTTCGCGATCGATCGCCAGGCCGGTAGGATTCATCAATTCCGTGACAAATGGTTTTACCGCATAGTTGGGCGTGATTTTGTAGAGAGAGACGGCGACTTTCTGTCCGCGCTGGCCGCTGTAGGTGACGTAGATGTTGCCTTCGGCGTCCACGGCGGGATTTGCGACGGGATGAAGATTGTCGGCAATCTGCACACCCAGATGAAACACGAACGGCTGGCTTTCCGCGCGCGAGGTTTCCACGCGCACGATGCTGCCCGCCGCGCCATCGGGCACGCGAGCGATCAGATGACTTTCAGCGGAAAGCAGGAGATTGGCTTCCGTTTCACCGAAACGCACGCGCGGCCGCGTGTTGGGGCGAGGCACGAAACCTGCGCCGTAGATCGTGACGTCGCCGCCGGGGATGCCGGCGCCCGGCTGGATGCGGTCAATGCGTGGTATGCCGTTAGTGTCCAAAGTTGATTCTCGAATCGGCTGTTGAACCGCTCTTCCTAGAAGGACGGCGTTCCCGCTATTTTTACGATCCGGCAAAGAATAGCACGCGTCCGTATGGGGGCTTGCTAGAGTCCCAATGCCCGAGCGGCCCACAATCCCAGCCCCGCGTAAATCCCAGCGACCCAGTCGTCGGCCATGATTCCCCAGCCGCCGGGAAGCGATTCAGCCTGCCGCGCGGGAAAGGGCTTCCAAATATCGAAGACACGAAAAAGTATAAAGCCCAGCAGTAAATATTTCCAGTTAGGGGAAACCCACATGCTCGTTCCCAGAGGATGACCGGCCCAAAATATTCGATGATTGCCGACGAGATCGTTCCACGGATTTCTGACGGCGGACGCGCGCAGCGGCCAAAAACCGCCGAGGAGCAACGCCAACATCTGGCCGGAAACTTCGTCGATGACCACTTTCTGCGGGTCCTCGATCTTCCAATACTTCGCCGCGCGGTCCGCGGCCCATACTCCAATGACTGCGATTCCAACGGAAAGTAAACACTGGATGAATACAAACGAGTCCAGCGTAAATTCCCCACGGGAAAAGATGAGAACCCCAGTTCCCACCCTCCCGCGAAAAAGCAGTAACCAGAATGGGAGCATTGCGAGGAGGATTCCGCCAAGCGATCCCCATGTCCCCGGCGCCTTCGGCAAATAACCGAGCCCCAACGCCGTTGCGATGGCGATCGAGACGCTCGGCTTGCGCCCGGCGTTACTCGTCGTCGTTGTCGTGCGATTCGTGCTGGGCTTGTTCATTGGTTTCGATTTCGCCGGGTTCCGATTCGTCCATGTTGGGGACGGCCACTTTATATTTTTCCATGGCCCAGTTGCCGAGGTCGTGTTCGCGGCAGCGCTCGCTGCAGAACGGGAACTCGGGAGTTGTGTCGGAGTTCACTGGCTGCTTGCAGATGGGGCATTTTAGTTGCATCGTTTTTAGTGGAACGGGCTTCCGCCTGTTCGCTTTTGACTTTTGCACGCGCGCGAGGAAGATCGAAACCCCACAGGCTGAAACCTGTGCTACTGACTATCCCAAAATCCTCAGCGCCGCGGTTGTTTGCACGCGCTGCACCTCGGCGTTGGCGGCAGACATTACAACCGCGGGGCGCGGAACATCCAGAATTTCCACGACACGGCCTACCAGATCGTATTCATGCGTCTCGGTGATTTCGACTGTGACGATGTCGCCGGTCTGCGCCGACAAAGATGTCCCCTCCACTTCAATGTCGTTCAGGTACACCTTGCCGTCGATGTCCGGGGCCATGCCTTCCAGGCGTGCCTCCCAGACCAGGGGCGTGTCCTTCGATGGACCTTCGACGAGCGCGGTTGCGCGTCGTCCTCGAAAGCGCTTCAGCTTTCGCGCTGAAATTTCCTGCTGAATTTCCATCAGGCGGCCCTGGCGTTCTTTGATCGTGTCTTCGTCCACTTTTTCATCGAGGCCGAAGCTTGAGGCGTTGTCCACGTCCGAGTAGGGAAACACGCCCATCCAGTCGAATTCGGCGGCTTCGACGAAATCGCACAGCTCGCTGAAATCGGATTCGGTTTCGCCGGGGAAGCCGACGATAAACGAAGTGCGCAGCGCCACGCCGGGAATTGTTGCGCGAATGCGGCTTAACAGTTGGAGGAACGCATCGCCGTTCGATCCGCGCTTCATGCGCGCGAGGACGTTGCGGCTGGCATGTTGCAGCGGCATGTCCATGTATTTCGCGAGGCGCGGGTGCGCGGCGATGGTGTCAAGCAAACGCTGCGTCACGCGATTCGGATAACAGTAAAGGAAGCGCACCCATTGCAGGCCTTCCACGCCCGCCAGGCGTTCCATCAAGACGGCCAGGCCATCGCGCAGCGCGAGGTCTTCGCCATACGAAGTGGTGTCCTGTCCGATCAGCGTGACTTCGCGGACGCCGGCGGCCGCGAGATTTTCCGCTTCCTTCACGACGGATTCAAACCGCCGGCTGCGGAATTTTCCGCGCAATTGCGGGATGATGCAGAACGTGCACGGGTGGTCGCAGCCTTCCGCAATTTTTATGTACGCGGCGTGGCGCGGGGTCGAGAGAATGCGCGGCGTGAGATCGTGATACAGGTAGGAAGGCAGAGCTGCTTCACTTTTCGCTTCGGATCGCAACTTGCCCTCGACGGCGACAAGAATATTTTCGACTTCGCCCGTCCCCACAACTGCATCGACTTCGGGAATTTGTTCGAGGATCTGATCGCGGAAGCGTTCGACCAGGCATCCGGCGACGATCAGTTTTTTTGCCACGCCGAATTTTTTGTATTCGGCCATTTCCAGAATCGTGTCGATGGATTCCTTTTGCGCCGGTGCGATGAAACTGCACGTGTTGACGACGATGACGTCGGCTTCCTCGGCGCGCGGCGTAAATTCGTAGCCGTTGCGCGCGAGCACACCCATCATGACCTCGCTATCGACGAGGTTCTTCGGGCAACCCAGGCTGATGAATCCGGCTTTTGGCATGATGGTGCGTCTCACCGCGATGAAACAATTGATTATATTAGCACGGCCAGAAGCTTGCTGCCCGGAAGGAGAGCGCATCAGTCTCCGTCCGATTCCGGCAAAGCCACAATTTCACCCGGATTTCGTTCCAAACTCAGCGATAGGCCTCCAGTATTCAGCCTGTGGGTTTTTGAATTCAGCCAAGTCCAGCAAAAGTCAAAATCGCACAGGCTAACGCCTATCCCACTAAATGCCCGCAAGGATCAATTGGTCTTTTGTCCAAGGAACATTGTTGATTTCCGCTCCTTCCAGTGCCTACAATCACGCCGCAACCCAAGGAACCCCATGGACATTCCAAAACTTTCCCGGCGAAACTTGCTGGTGAACGCAGCGCTTCTCACCGGAGCGGCCGTGGCGCTCGAATCCAGCCAGCCCGAAGCCGCGGCGGCCGAACCATATCCGCGCAATTTAACAGCTGACGACATCGAGCGATGGATGACCGAGCTTTCGAATTGGGGCAAGTGGGGCCCCGAGGATTCGGCGGGAACGATTAACCTGATTACGGCGGCCCACCGCAAGGCCGCGGCGGCGTTGGTGCGCGAAGGCGTGTGCGTGTCCGCATCTCTCAATGCCGACCTGCCGAAAGGCGATACCACAAGCGGACCGTTGCCGGGCGGACCACCAATTCCGGGTGTTGCGCCTGCGGATCGAACGACATGGACGCTGACGTCACACCCGCCCGGACCCGACCCCAAACCGCGACCCTCCTACGTGACCGACACGATCGCTGTCGCGTACCACGGGAACAACACCACGCACCTCGATGCGCTGAGCCACATCTATTACAAGGGGCAAATTTATAACGGATTTCCGCAAACCAGTTTTACCGATCGCGGTGCTCAAAAAAACGATGTCATGGCGTTCAAGGACGGCATCTTCACGCGAGGCCTGCTGTTCGATATCGCCCGCCTCAAAGGTGTCTCCTATTTGGGGGATGATGAAGCGATCTATCCGGAAGACCTCGAAGCCTGGGAAAAGAGAGCGGGCTTTCGCTTGCAGAGTGGGGACGCCATGATCGTGCGCACGGGCCGCTGGTTGCGCGTGAAAGAAAAGGGCCCGCTCGATTTGAATCAACTCGCGCCAGGGCTTTATGCTTCGTGCGCCAAGTGGATGCGCGATCGCGGTGTGGCCATTCTCGGCAGCGATGTGGTTCAGGATGTGAGGCCGTCGCGGGTCGAGGGCGTCAATCAACCGATTCATCTGTTGGGGTTGCGAACGATGGGACTTCCGCTCATCGACAACTGCGACCTTGAAGCTCTCGGAGACGCGGCGGCGCAACGGAAACGATGGACATTTTTGCTGACAATCAATCCATTGCGCGTTCCTGGCGCCACGGGCGGGCCAGTGAATCCGATCGCCGTTTTCTAAATGCGTAATTATAAATTAGTCTTCAGCGGACCTTGAAGATGAGAAACGGATGAGTTTGGCGGCGCCAACGCTACCAAATCGATTCTGTGCGTGACCCGGCTGTTTATTTTGGAGTATATTTCACGGAATACTGGAATGGAGGATGGCCGTGCAATTTAAACAATCCGAGGATCATCCGAGCCGACGAAATTTCCTTCAACTCGCGGGGGCGACCGCCGTCGCTTTGAGCCTATCGAACGCTGCTGACGCTATGGATACGATGACTCCGGCAGCTAAACCATTTTGGGGCCTGTTTCCCATCGGGCAAAGTCCGTTCACGGCGGACGACAAACTCGACTTGGATAGCCTCGCCGCCGAGGTGAAATTCTGCAACCGCGGAGGCGTCGCCGGTTTTGCTTGGCCGCAGATTGCCAGTTCGTGGTCAACGCTTTCGGAGAAGGAACGGCTGGACGGCGTCGAAACAATTCTTGCGGCAGGGAAGGGCGGGAAGACGTCGCTCACGATTGGCGTTCAGTCGCAGGGATCCGATCTCGCCGCGTCGATTCGCTATGCCAAGCATGCCGCCAAGAATGGCGCGGACGCCATTATTTCGCTGCCACCTGAAAAAGCCAGCGCCGACGCGATCTCGGATTATTACAAGGCGATTGGCTCGGCGACGGAACTTCCCCTGGTCGTGCAGACGATTGGCGACATGAGCGTCGATTTAATCGTGCAAATGTTTCAGCAGATACCGACAATGAAGTGCGTGAAGGATGAAGTGGGTGATCCGCTCTCGCGCGTTTCGCAGATTCGTGAGCGCACCAATAACAAGCTCGCAGTTTTCTCGGGACGCGGCGTTCGCACCATGCTGGATGAAATGCGACGCGGTTTTTCGGGGCATTGCCCCACGACGGGCCTTTCCGATCTTTACCAGTCCGCGTTTGATTTGTGGCACGCGGGAAAACAAAAGGAAGCTTTCGACATGTTCGGCCGCGTGCTCGCGTTCGAAAGTATTCCGAACGCCGGAAATTATGTGCTCGAGGCGCGCGGAGTGTTTAAGGAAAATACGCAATCGCGCAAAATGCCCGGCATGGGAGGCGGCGGGCGCGACATTCCTCCTCTCGATGCGGCTCAGAAGCAGTTTATTCACGAGGCGCTTGACACGTACCTCAAGCCCTATCTGCGTGCATAGAATGGGCGGCAAAGCGCTGCTCCTCGCAGTGACAGGGGCGATGATCGCGTTCGCCGTTTCCGACGCGCACGCTACGGCGCAGCAAACAGATTCCGATTCCCCGGCGTTGTCCGCAAAAGCCCAGTTTGAAAAAACGTGTGCGGTCTGTCACGGCAGTGATGCGCGGGGGACCGACCGCGCTCCCGCGCTTGCGAATAGCCGCGGGCTTCGCGGTGTTAGCGAAAACGAAATTGCGAATGTGATTCAGAATGGCCGCGGCGGAATGCCCGCGTTTCCCTTTCCGCAAATTCAGCTTCAGGCCATGGCGCGCTTCATTCGATCCATGAATGCGACCGCATTTGAAATGCAGCCCGAGGGCGACAATGTGGCCGGCAAAAAAATATTTTTTGGTGGGGGCGGCTGCGCACAGTGCCACACCGCGCTTGGACGCGGAGGCGCAAACGGACCCGACCTCTCGCAGGTGGGTAAGCAACTGACGCTCTCGGAACTGGGCGGCGCACTTGAAAATCCTGGCGCGAGAAATTTTCCGGGATACGGAGTTGTCAACGTCCAACTGCGGGACGGAAGTTCGTTGCGCGGATTTGCGCGAAATCGCGGAACGCATGATTTGCAATTGCAGACGTTCGACGGCCGTCTGCGGCTGCTGCGCGATGACGAATACAACTCAGTCTCGGATGAGGCCGCGTCTTTCATGCCCGCATTCGGCGGCACATCGCAAGAGCGACGCGACTTGATGGCATTTCTCAGCGGCCTGGGCGGCACGCCGATTGGAACGGTTGAAGCGGGGCAGCAAAGCGTATCGCCGCAGGCAATGGACGCAATCCTCAAGCCCCATCCCGGCGACTGGCCCACATACGCAGGCCGTCTTAGCGGCAATCGTTTCAGCGCGCTCGCACAGATCAATACCGGAAACGTCGGCGCATTGCGCCTGGAGTGGAGCTATTCACTCCAATATTTCGGTTTGGAAACCACGCCGCTGGTGATGGACGGCGTCATGTACGTGACAGGACCGAATCAGGTCTCGGCGCTCGATGGCCGCAGCGGTCGCGAGATTTGGCATTACTCGCGCGCGCGAACCCCAGGCGGAACGATTGCCGACGATGCCGCTAAGGGCGCGAATCGCGGCGTCGCGTTGTTGGGCGACCGCGTATTTTTTATTACCGATGATGCGCACTTGATTTGTCTTCATCGCCTCACGGGTGCTGTGCTTTGGGAGGTCGTCATGCCGGAACAGCCCGGACATTACGGGGCGACTTCAGCTCCCCTTGTCGTGAACGATCTGGTGATCGCAGGCGTGTCAGGCGGCGATGAAGGCATCCGCGGCTTCGTGGCTGCTTACAAGGCGACGACAGGCGAGCGAGCGTGGCGATTCTGGACGGTGCCCCGTCCGGGCGAAACCGGGTCGGAAACGTGGAAGGGAAATCCCGACCCGCAGGGTGGCTCGACATGGGTGCCCGGCAGTTACGACGCGGAAACAGGTGTTTTGTACTGGACGACCGGCAATCCTTATCCTGACACAGACGGCGACAATCGCGGCGGCGACAATTTGTTCACGGATTGCGATCTGGCGCTCGATCCGAAGTCGGGAAAATTACTCTGGTATTTTCAATACACGCCGCACGATCTTCACGATTGGGACGCCAATCAACCGCTTGTTTTAGTTGACGCGATGTTTCATGGGAAACAGCGGAAACTTTTGTTGCACGCTAACCGCAACGGATTTTTTTATGTGCTGGATCGGACGAACGGGAAACTTTTGCAAACCACGCCCCTGGTTAAAAAGCTGACATGGGCCAGCGGCATCGGCGAAGATGGCCGTCCGAAGCTGACGCCCTCGAACGAGACCACCGAGTTTGGCGCGAAAACTTGTCCTGCCGTGCGAGGCGCGACAAATTGGTATTCAACGGCGTACAATCCCGGTACAAATTTGTATTACGTGATGACGGTGGAGGATTGTTCGCTTTACCGCAAGGCGCATGACGGCGGCTACGGGCGGATCAACGATCCCGCCGATCCGGGGAAAAAAGTTCTACGCGCGTTTGACATCGAAACTGGAAAAATTGCGTGGGAATTGCCGTTCATCGGCCCGGTGGAGTCGAATTATTCCGGCGTCCTTTCCACTGCGGGGGGGTTGGTATTTGCCGGGGAAACCAGCGGAGGATTCGCCGCCGTCGATGGGAAGACAGGGAAGTACTTGTGGCATTTTGAGGCGAACCAGCCGTGGAAGGCTTCGCCGATGACGTACGTTGCAGGCGGCCGGCAATACGTCGCCATCGCGTCGGGAGCGAATATTTTATCGTTCGCTCTGCCTGAAACGCGTTCCGCGAAACGATGATGCGATCAAGATGATGCGATCAAGATGACGATTTCAAAAGGAGGACCTATGCCCAACCAGAAATTCTCGCGTCGAAATTTTTTGCGTGATTCCGCACTTGGCGTCGCGGCGGGTTCCGCCGTTGCAGCCGGTGCGGCAGCGCTGGCCGATCCGGGGCTCGCGGCGGCGCAAGCCGTCGGAGTGAAGAAGGCGGACCTGCCCGACTTCACGATTAAAGAAGTGAAAGTGTACGTGACGGACACCACGGGCATCCACAGGCTGAACAGTTCGGAGACTGGCGAAATCGTATCGATCGTCACGGCGGACGGCATCGAGGGAAATTACGCGCTCGGCAACCGCAGCCGCACCGAGCACTGGCTGGACTGGGCGAAACCCAATCTAACGGGGAAGAGTGTCATCGAGTTGCTTCCGACGCTCACGGCGACTTCCGGGATGAAGGGCGGCGGAGGATTCGGGGGTCCGCGCCCACGGCCGGTGACGGGCATCGGCCCCGGCGGGATTGTGAAACCGCCACCCACATCGCCGAGCGCACATTCTTCCTTCGGCGAAGCAACACGCGGCGGCGGTGCGTGGCCGGACGATTACACTTCGGCGGCCGATATCTGCTTCTGGGATATTTTGGGCAAATCCGTGAACATGCCGGTGTACAAACTATTAGGTGGTGGCTCAAAAGATCGCATCCTGGCGTACGCGAGTTCGCAGCATCTTAACGCCGTCGAAGATTACGTCGCCGACGTCACCAAGGCCAAATCGCTTGGCTACAAGGGTTACAAAATTCATCCGGGGCGCGGGCAACACACGACCGGTCCGGCGATTCCTTCGTACATCGGGCACATGGAGGAGATCAGGGAAGTGCGCAAAGCGGTGGGCGATGAATTTGTACTGGCGCATGACCCCGTGCAGCAATATAACCGCCACGAAGCGATGGTGGTGGGCCGCCTGCTCGACGAACTGAACTATTTGTGGTTCGAGGATCCGATCCGATCGTCCGACACGGAGGGATTGGTCGAATTGGCCGCCGCGCTGGACACGCAGATTCATGTCGGGGAATTTTTATATTCAATCGCCGATTTCGCGGAATACATCAAGCGCGGCGCAATGGATGTGGTGCGCCTGATCGCTGACAACGTCGGTGGAATGAGCGGCTCGATGCGCGTGGGCCTGCTGGCCGACGCCTTTGGCATGGAGTGCACGCCGCATAACTGGGGAAATATTCTCGATCTGGCCGTTCACTTTCATCAGGAACTGGCGCTGCCCAATGCTTTTTGGTTTGAAATGCCGTTCCCGGCGGAATATGCCGACCGCCCTTATCACAAGGATAAATTTCGCGTCGACGCGGAGGGCTACGTGCTCGCGCCCACCGCGCCGGGCCTCGGGTATCCGTTCGACCGGGACGTCCTCGATAAGATGATGCTCCGCATTGATCGCTGATTCACGGCGAACAGCAAGACAGGCTTCAGCCTGTCCCACCAAAACCTCACAAATATGATTTTCGATGCGCGCAGCCTAGGTTTTTTTACCTATTGACAAAATCAAACAATTGTTTTAAACATATGTTTGATATGGCGCATCCCGCACTCAGTACCTCTCCGGCGCCACGCCGGCCGGTCCCAAAACACAAATCCTCCGATCGCACCCGCGACAACTTGATCGAGGCCGCCGGCCAGGTGTTTGCCGAACGCGGATTCCGGTCTGCAACGGTTCGGGAAATCTGCCGGCGCGCCGGGGCCAACGTCGCTGCCGTGAATTATACGTTCGGCGACAAAATGGGTCTGTACACGGAAGTACTGAGGCATTCGGTTCGAGTGGCCCAAACTCCGGCCATGCGTGCCGCTTTGGATTCCCGGCTTTCCCCCGAGGACACGATTCGCGGTGTAATCCGTGCGCGTCTGATGAGTCTTTGCGAAGATACGAATCCGGACAGACACATTCGTCTGGTCCTGCATGAATTTTCGCACCCCACGCCCGCGATGGGCAGCGTGGTTGACGAAGGAATGCGCCCGATTTACGAGCGCATGCGAAAAGCGGTCGGCGAGATCATCGGCTTAGCGGCCGATCATGAAACCACGCGCCTCTCGGTGAACAGCATCGTCGGACAAATTCTCTTCTATATGTTTTCGAGGCCTGTGCTGTCGCGATTGCAACCGGAATTAAAGCTCACGCCGGATCAGTTGGACCGCATTGCGGAACACATTGCCGATTTCTCGCTCGCGTATTTGAAGAAGATAGGACAAGGAAAGCGCCATGGATGATATGAAAGCCACCACAATGACTCAACCTCCCGCTCAGCCTCAGCAGCCCGCGCCGCAAAATCAGGGGCCCGCTGCACCCGCGCCAGCCGACGTCAAGGCTCCGCGCTCGCGCGTCAAGATCATTCTAATCGTTGTCGGAGCGATCGTCCTCGCAATAGGAATCTGGGAAATCTTTTTTGCGACGCCGACCCTGCCGGCCAGCATCGTGGCGTTGAGCGGACGCATTGAAGGCGACGATTCCGCGGTGGCTCCGAAAACGAGCGGGAAAATTCTGGAAGTCACCGTACGTGAAGGCGACACGGTAACGGCGGGACAGGTCATCGCGCGGCTGGACGATGCGCAGGTGCGCGCACGCGAAGATCAGGCGCGGGCGGCGCTTGCCGGCGCGCAGGTAAATTTTCAGACCGCCCGCGATCAGATCGGCGTTCTGCAGGAGCAGTTGCAGCAGAATCGCCTGGAATCGGCGCAATCGACCACGGATGCGGCAGGCCGCGTCCGACAAGCGCAGGCAGACTTGACCGTCGCGGAAGTGAATCTGGCGCAGCAGCAATCCGCATTGAAGCTGGCCGAATTTAATCGCGATGCCTATACGCGGCTGGCCAAAACCGGCGCGGTTTCCGAACAGCAGGGGCTGCAAGCCCAGGTGCAGGCCGACCAGCAGGCGGCGCAGGTGGCGTCCGCGCAGAGGCAGGTCGAGGCGGCACGCGGCGCGCTGACGATGGCCCAGGCGACTCTGGAAAATCCCAGGATTCACGAATCCCAGGCTGCGGGAACGCAAAGGCAAATTACCATGCAGGAATCCCAAATCGCTGCGGCGAAATCGAGCATCGCCCAGGCTCAGGCACAGCTCGATCAGGCAGAGGCGGATCGCGCCGATTTGACCGTGCTCGCCCCTTTTTCCGGCACGGTGCTCACGCGAGCGGCCGAACCCGGTGAAGTCGTGCAAGCGGGCACCGCCATTGTGACATTGCTCGATCTCTCGAAAGTGTACCTGCGCGGATTCGTTCCGGAAGGAGAAATCGGCAAGGTGAAGGTGGGCCAGCCCGCGCATATTTTTCTGGATTCCAACACGAAGCAAGGGTTGGATGGTTACGTTCTGCGAATCGATCCCCAGGCGACCTTCACTCCGGAAAACACGTATTTTCGCGACGACCGCGTGAAAC
>Ga0265331_10002557_pt1 | contig 12228 bp, 11 predicted proteins | sample 41923metaG_FD_202088 | JGI IMG/M metagenome (GOLD analysis project Ga0265331, IMG submission 202088) | Rhizosphere microbial communities from Carex aquatilis grown in University of Washington, Seatle, WA, United States - 4-19-23 metaG | ecosystem: Host-associated > Plants > Roots > Rhizosphere...
GCGACGTTCTACGGGAACGGGACGATGGTGAACCTGGAGGAGTCGATCAAATGGGCCACCGGGCTGTGGGGCGGCAGCGAGATGAAGCGCGGCTGCGTCTCGCACCAGGCGGTGACGCTCGGGGCGGTGGCCCCGATGTTGAAGGATTCGTCGCTGGAGGCGCGCGGCGTCTTCGTCGTCCGAAAGGTCACCGGCCATCATGCGGTGATCGTGTTCCCCCGGGGCACGGAATGGAAGCGCACGGGCGTGGTCTTCGACGGCTGGATCCACCAATCCGCCGAGCCCGAACGGATGACCTATCTGTTCAAGACCTGGTACGGTCCGACCAGCTGGAGGGTCGACCTGGAGTGACGGGGCGGACCCCGGCCGGGCCCGAAAGGGTCCGGCCTTTTTTTATATCATCGGGGCATGAAGACCCGCATCGAGAAGGACACGATGGGAGAGATTCCCGTCGCCGCCGACCGCTACTGGGGCGCCCAGACCGAGCGCTCCCTCCACCATTTCCAGGCCGGCGCCGGCCGCGACACCCTCACGCGCGAGATGATCCGCGCGCTCGGCGTGTTGAAGAAGGCCGCCGCGATGGCCAACGCGGACCTGGGGCTGCTGCCCAAGGACAAACTCACTTTGATCTCCGCCGCCGCCGACGAGGTGATCGCGGGCACGCTCGACGCGCATTTCCCGCTGGTGGTCTGGCAGACGGGTTCCGGCACGCAGTCGAACATGAACGCCAACGAGGTCATCTCCAACCGCGCCATCGAGATGGCCAAGGGCGAGATGGGCTCCAAGAAGCCCATCCATCCGAACGACGACGTGAACAAGTCCCAGTCCTCGAACGACACCTTCCCGACCGCGATGCACATCGCCGCCGTGGAAGTCCTGGTCCACGAGCTGGTGCCCGCCGTGAAGGGCCTGCGCGACGTGTTGAAGAAGAAGTCCAAGGACTTCGACAAGATCGTGAAGATCGGCCGCACCCATCTGATGGACGCCACTCCGTTGACGCTCGGCCAGGAGATCGGCGGTTGGGCGGCGCATCTGGATGCCGACCTTCTGCGCATCGAAGCGGTTCTGCCGGGACTGTACGAATTGGCGATCGGCGGGACGGCCGTCGGGACCGGTCTCAACACGCACCCGGACTTCGATAAGAAAGCTTCGGCGCATATCGCGGCGCTGACGAAACTTCCCTTCAAGCCCGCGCCCAACAAATTCGAAGCCTTGGCGGGACACGACGCGCTGGTGTTCGCTCATGGCGCGCTCAAGACGCTCGCCTGCTCCATGATGAAGATCGCCAACGACGTGCGCTGGCTGGCGTCCGGCCCGCGCGCCGGCCTGGGCGAGCTGCGCATCCCGGAGAACGAGCCCGGCTCGTCCATCATGCCCGGCAAGGTCAACCCCACGCAGAGCGAGGCGGTGACGATGATCTCCGCGCAGGTGCTGGGCAACGACGTGGCCATCAACATCGGCGGCGCGTCCGGCAACTTCGAACTGAACGTGTTCAAACCGCTGATCATCCACAACTTCCTGCACTCGGCCAAGCTCCTGGCGGCCGGCTGCCGGGGATTTACCGAGCACTGCGCCGTCGGCATCCAGGCGGATGAGAAGCGCATCGACGAGCTGATGCGCCGCTCGCTCATGCTGGTCACCGCGCTCAACACCCACATCGGCTACGACAACGCGGCCAAGATCGCCAAGACCGCCCACGCCGAGGGCCTGACGCTGAAGGAAGCGGCTTTGAAGCTGGGGCTTCTCAACGAGAAGCAGTTCGGGGACTGGATCAAGCCCGAGCTGATGACCAAGCCGGGGCTCTAAAATGGACAAGGCCCAACAGGAGCTCCTGCGCCGGGCGGCGTCCGTCATCGGCCACGACCTGCGCAACCCGCTGGCCGTGATCAACAACTCCGCGTACTTCGTGCGGGCCAAGATCGGCAAGGGCCTGGATCCGAAGGTCGAGAAGCACCTGAAGATCATCGAGAGCGAGATCACGCGCGCCGACAAGCTGATCGGCGACATGCTCACCTTCTCGCGCCCGTACGAGCCCGCGCTCGAGACCAAGGACGTGGACGCCGTCGTCTCCGACGCGGTGGAGGCCTACGTCGCGCCGGAGGGCGGCAAGGTGGACCTCAAGACCGGCGCCAAGGGCGCCACGGCCAAGTTCGACGTGAAGGGCCTGCACGACTCGATCAAGCGCCTGCTCGACAATGCCTTCGCCGCGCAGGAGGAGAAGGGCACGGTGAAGGTCGTGACGTCCTCGGGCAAGGACGGGATCGCCATCGCCGTCTCCGACGCCGGCAAGGGCGTGGACCCGAAGATCGAGGCGGTGATGTACGAGGCCTTCATGACCACCAAACCCAAGGGCATGGGTCTGGGCCTGTCGTTGGCCCGCAAGTTCACCGAGGCCGTCGGCGGCTCCGTGACGCACGAGACCGGCCCCAAGGGCTCGACCTTCCGCCTCGTCCTGCCGAAGGCGGGCTGATCGACTGTCGTCAAAGACAGTTCGATTGTGGATAACTTGAAGAAAAAATTTCCGGACGCCTTGAAGACGCTCTTGTCCGGTCAATCCCTCACTCGCGCCGAGGCGCGCGTCGCGCTGGGCGCCATCTTGGACGGCCAGGCGACCGAAGCCCAAGTCGGCGCCTTCTTGGCGTCCCTCCGCGTCCGCGGCGAAACCGTGCCGGAGATCGTCGGCTTCGCGCAGGCCCTGCGCGAACGGGTCAAGCACGTCCACATCCGCCGCCGTCCCCTGCTCGACACCTGCGGCACCGGCGGCGACGACTCCGGCACGTTCAACATCTCCACGACGGTCGCGTTCATCGCGGCGGGCGCGGGCGCCGCGGTCGCCAAGCACGGCAACCGCGCCGTCTCCAGCCGCTCCGGCTCCGCGGACGTTCTGGAAGCGTTGGGCGTCAAGACGGACGTCTCTCCGGCCCTGGCCGCGCGCTGCGTGGAGAAGGCCGGCGTCGGCTTCCTGTTCGCGCCGAATCACCATCCGGGCTTCGCGCGCGTGGGGCCCATCCGGCGCCAGCTGGGCGTCCGCACCGTCTTCAACCTGCTGGGGCCGTTGGCCAATCCCGCGGGCGCGCCGCGCCAGTTGTTGGGCGTCTATTCCGTTTCCTTGGTCCGTCCCGTGGCGGAGGCGTTGCGCGCGTTGGGCGCGGAGCGCGCGATGGTGGTCTCCTCCCGCGACGGTTTGGACGAGATGTCGATTTCCGGAAAAACCGTCGTCGCTTCGTTGAACCGCGGGCGCGTGACGGTGTCGGAGATCACGCCCGAATCCGTCGGTCTTCGGCGTCGTCCGTTGTCGACGTTGAGGGGCGGCGACGCGAAGCTCAACGCGAAAATCCTGAAAGACGTGTTGTCGGGCGCCCCCGGCGCTCCGCGCGAGGCCTCGTTGCTCAACGCTTCGGCCGCCTTGCAAGCCGCCGGCTTGGCCCGATCCTGGCGCGACGGCCTGGCGCTGGCCGCGGAATCGATCGACTCCCACCGCGCGTCGGGCGCGCTCGACGCCCTCGTTCGGATCTCGCATGGCCGCTGACGGCGGGGTGCTGGAGCGCATCGGCGCCCGGACGGTCGAGCGCGTCGCGGTCATGAAGCGCGAGCGTCCCGCCGCGGACCTGCAGGACTCGCCGTTGTTCGCGCGGGCGCCGCGATCGCTGACCAAGGCCCTCCTCGGCGCGGGCCCCGCGGTGATCGCGGAGGTGAAGTTCGTCTCGCCGTCCGAGGGCGTCCTGCGCGAGGGGGCGTCCGAGAAGGAGGCGGCGCGGATCGCCGGGGCGTACCTGGACGCCGGCGCCGCCGCGATCTCGATCCTGACGGAGCCGGAGTTCTTCGGCGGCGAGCCCTCCTTCCTGGCCGCGGCGCGCCACGCGCGGCCCGACGCCTGCCTGCTGATGAAGGATTTCTTCGTGGATCCGTACCAGTTCGAGCTGGCGCGCTCGTGCGGCGCCGACGCGATCCTGCTGATCGCGGCGCTCCTGGGCCCGCGCCTGCCGGAGATGGCGGGAGCGGCGAAGGCGGCGGGCCTGTCCGCGCTGATCGAGGTCCACGACGAGGCGGAGGCGGAGGCCGCGCTGGCGTGCGGCGCGGACGCGATCGGCGTCAACAGCCGCGACCTGCGCACGCTCAAGACCGACCTCGACGTCGCGCGGCGCCTGGCGCCGCTGGCGCGCCGCGGCGCCGTGGCGGTGGCGGAGAGCGGCTTGCGCTCGCGCGCGGAGATCGACGAGCTGGCTCTGCTGGGCTACCGCGGCTTCCTGATCGGCACTTCCTTCATGAGGACGTCGGACCCGGGCGCCGCGCTGGCCGCCCTGCTGAAGCCGTGAGGATCAAGGTCTGCGGCGTCACGCGTCCGGAGGACGCGCGCCTGGCGGCGAAATTGGGCGCCTGGGCCGTGGGCATGATCTTCGTTCCCGAGACCCCGAGATACCTGACCTTGGCCCGCGCCAAGCGCGTGCGCCGCGCCATCCCGAAGGGCGTGCTCGCGGTGGGCGTGTTCCGCCGTCCCGACGTCCGCGAGTTGAGCCGGGCGATCGAAGAATTGAACCTCGACGCCGTCCAGATCTACGCCGACGAGGCGTTCCTCCACGTGTTTTCGACTGGGAAGCGCGCCGTCTTCCTCGAACCGAGGCGGACCGACGCCGACCGCCGCGCGGGCCGCGGGCCTTCCGAGAAGTCCCGCCTCGCCGTCTGGAAAAAAGCCGCGGCCCGGGGGCGGCGCGGCGCGCGCGTGGTGCTGGCCGGCGGCCTGACGCCCGTGAACGCCGCCGCCGCGGCCCGAGCGGCGAAGCCGTGGGCGCTGGACGTGAGCTCCGGCGTCGAGCGGCGGCCCGGCGTGAAGGACGCGCGGCTTCTGAAGGCGTTCTTCGCGGCCTTCCCCGTTAGGCCCAAAAATAAATAGGCCTTAAGGCCTAAAACCGCTTGAACGGCTTCCGGCGGTGTGGCATGATCTTCCCATGACCAAACCTCTCGCCCTGCTCGTCGTCCTGCTGTCCCTCGCCGCGTCCGCCTCCGCCAATCCCCACGGGATCCTGTGGGCGAAGGGCAAGCGCCCGTCCACGCTGAAGTCGTCGAAGGCCGCCGACGGCGGACTTCTCTATTACGGCGGGCCCGTGATCCCGAACGCCAAGGTCTACGCGGTGTTCTGGGGCGACGGCGTGAGCGCGGAGACGAAGTCGAACATCGGACCGTTCTTCGCGAACATCCTGGACAGCACCTACATCGACTGGCTGTCCGAGTACGACACGAACAAGACCGCGGTGGACGGCCGCCAAGGCACGAATCAGCACATCGGCCGCGGGTCCTTCGCCGGCTCGATCGCCATCACGCCGGCCAACACGGCGAAGGCGCTGACCGACGACATGATCCAGAAGGAGCTCGAGGGCCAGATCGCGGCCGGGAAGCTCCCGCCGTCCGGTGAGAACAACCTGTACATGATCTACTTCCCGTCGGGGGTGTCGATCTCCATCGAAGGGCAGAAATCCTGCTCCAGCTTCTGCGCCTACCACGAGGGCTTCAAGTCCGAGCGCACGGGCTCGCCGGTGTACTACGGCGTCATGCCCGTGTGCGGCTGGGGCTGCGGCGGCGGCTTCGACGGATTGACCGCCGTCTCCTCGCACGAGTGCCTGGAGGCCATCACGGACCCCTTCCCGACGCCCGGAGACAAGCCCGCCTATCCGCAAGCCTGGAACGACGCCGGCGGCCAGGAGATCGCCGACCTGTGCGCCAGCGGCAGCGGCACGGTGACCGGCCACGGCCTGACCAGCACGGTCTCCGGCGAGTGGGACAACTCCGTCGGCGGCTGCAACCAGGGCCCGTGGACGCAGAACGCTGCGGCCAACGCGATCGCCATGCTGACCCGCCTCCCGGCGCCGCTCCCGCACTCCGCCCTGCTGGACTCCGCCCTGTCCGCGCCCGCGAGCGTCTTCGCCGGCCGCTGACGTCGCGCCGCGTTCTCCAAGGGCCGCCGCGGAACGTCCGCGGCGGCCCTTTCCTTTGATCTGACTCGTGGACAAGTGGCGGCTCCTCTGCTATCCTTCGGAGCCATGAAAAACCCCCTCTCGGGAGCCTCGCGCGCGTCCGGCTGGTTCGGCCCCTTCGGCGGCCGCTTCGTGCCCGAGACCTTGGTGGAGCCCCTCCGGGCGCTGGAGGCGGCCTACGCCGGAGCGCGGCGCGACAAGGCCTTCCAGGCGCGGCTGGCGCGGGAGCTGGCGAACTACGTCGGCCGTCCCACGCCGCTGACCTTCGCCGAGCGGCTGTCCGAGGAGACGGGACTGCGCGTCTGGCTCAAGCGCGAGGACCTGACCCACACCGGGGCGCACAAGATCAACAACACCGTCGGCCAGGTCCTGCTCGCCAAGCGCATGGGCAAGAAGCGCGTGATCGCGGAGACCGGAGCGGGCCAGCACGGCGTGGCCACCGCCGCGGCCGCGGCGCGCTTCGGACTGCCGTGCGCGGTTTACATGGGCACCGACGACATGGCGCGCCAGGCTCCGAACGTCGGCCGGATGAAGTTCCTCGGCGCGACCGTGGTGCCGGTGACGTCGGGCTCGCGCACGCTCAAGGACGCGACCAGCGAGGCGCTGCGCGCGTGGTCGGCCGACAGCCGAGACACGTTCTACGTCCTGGGCTCGGCGCTGGGACCGCATCCGTATCCGAGCATGGTGCGCGACTTCCAGTCCGTCATCGGCCGCGAGGCACGCGTCCAGATCCTGAAGGAGGCGGGCCGTCTGCCGAAGGAGATCGTGGCCTGCGTCGGCGGCGGCTCCAACGCGATCGGCATCTTCACCGCGTTCCTGAAGGACAAGGGCGTGAGGCTGACGGGCGTGGAGGCGGGCGGCGAGGGCGTGCGCACGGGAAAACACGCGGCGCGCTTCTCGGGCGGCAGGCCCGGCGTCCTGCACGGGACCTACACGTACCTCCTTCAGGACGACGACGGCCAGGTACTGCCCACGCACAGCATCTCGGCGGGCCTGGACTATCCGGCCGTCGGGCCCGAGCACGCCGAACTGCGCCGCACCGGCCGCGCGCGCTACGTATCCGTGACCGACCGCGAGGCGCTGGCCGCCGCGAGGGAGTTGGGGCGCCTGGAGGGGATCCTGCCCGCGTTGGAGAGCTCGCACGCGGTCGCCTACGTCCTGCGGGAGGCCCGCCGCATCGGCCGGGGCTCCGTCGTGATCGTGAACCTTTCCGGCCGCGGCGACAAGGACTTGGCGGCGCTATGTCCGTGAGGACCCTCGCCGACGCGCTCGCCGCCCGCCGCGCCACCGGGCGCGCCGGCTTCGTGCCGTTCCTGACGGCGGGGGACCCGTCGGCCGCGGCGACCGTGGAGATGGCCCGGGCGCTGGAGGCCGCGGGCGCCGATCTCCTGGAGGTGGGCGTGCCGTTCTCGGATCCCGTCGCCGACGGCCCGGTCATCCAGGCGGCGGGTCAGCGCGCGCTGGACAAAGGGATGACCCTGCCGCGCGCGGCGGGGCTGGTCAAGACCATGCGCCGCGGCGGCGTGAAGACGCCGGCGATCCTGTTCACGTACCTGAACCCGATCCTGCGTCTGGGTCCATCGGCCTTCGCGCGCCTGTGCGCGGACTCCGGCGTGGGCGGCGCGCTGATCGTGGACCTGCCCGCGGAGGAGAGCGAGACGATCTCGAAGGCGTTGGCCGCGCGCGGCGTGGAGCTGGTCCTGCTGGCGTCCCCGACGACGACCGACGCGCGCCTGCGCGACATCGGCCGCGCGTCCGGCAGCGTGGTCTACTACGTCAGCCGCGAGGGGGTCACCGGCGTGCGCGCCGGCCTGGCGCCCGGCCTGGCCGAGCGCTTGAAGACGGTCCGCGCCCTCACCGGGAAGCCGCTCCTGGTGGGGTTCGGCGTGTCCGAGCCCGCGCAGGCGCGGGCGCTCGCCCCGCACGCCGACGGCGTGGTCGTGGGCTCCGCCTTGGTCGCGGCCGCCGCGAAAGCCGGCCCGTCGGGGGCCGCCGCCGCCGTCGGCCGCCTGGCCCGCCGGCTCGTGTCCGCTTTGGAGGTTTCATGCTGATTTTGATGCAGTCGGACCACACGAAGAAGCAGCTCGCCGACGTGCTGGCGAAGGTGCGCAAGCTCAAGCTCCAGCCGCACGTGATTCCGGGCAAGCAGAGCGTCGCCGTGGGCATCACCGGGAACTCCGGCGCGCTGGACCCCCACCTGTTCGACGTCCTGCCGGGAGTGCGCGAGGCCGTGCGCGTGTCGCGCCCCTACAAGCTGTCGGGCCGCGACTTCAAGCACGAGGACACCGTCGTCAACATCGGTCCATACGGGCTCGGCGGGCCGGGGTTGGTCGTCATCGCGGGTCCTTGCGCGGTGGAGAGCGAGGAGCAGATGCTGCGCATCGCCCGCGCGGTCAAGAAGGCGGGCGCGCACCTGCTGCGCGGCGGCGCGTTCAAGCCCCGCACCTCGCCGTACGCGTTCCAGGGGCTGGGCAAGAAGGGCCTCCAGCTCCTCGCGAAGGCGAAAAAGGAAACCGGGATGCCCATCGTGACCGAGGTCCTGGATCAGCGCTCCCTCGACGACGTCGCCGAGTACGCCGACGTCCTCCAGGTCGGGGCCCGCAACATGCAGAACTTCGCCCTGCTGAAGGAGATCGGCAAGCTGCGCAAGCCCGTCATGCTCAAGCGCGGGCTGTCCGCGACGCTGGACGAGTGGCTGATGTCGGCCGAGTATCTGCTCAGCGAAGGAAATAAAGACGTGTTCCTGTGCGAGCGCGGCATCCGCGCCTTCTCCGACCACGCGCGCAACACCTTGGACCTCAACGTGGTCCCGGCCGTCAAGGAATTGAGCCATCTGCCCATCATCGTGGACCCCAGCCACGCCACGGGCGTGCGCGCGCGCGTGGCGCCCATGGCGCGCGCGGCGGTGGCCGCCGGCGCGCACGGGATCATGATCGAGGTCCACGACCGCCCGGACCAGGCTCTGTGCGACGGCCCACAGGCGCTCCATCCCGACGACTTCGCGGTGCTCATGCGCGACATCGCCGCGATCGGGGCGGCGGTCGGCCGCGGCCTGGCCGAGCCGAAGTACGGACGCCGATGAGCGACCGCCAGGTCGCCGGCGGCGGGAGCCTCCAAGGCGAGGTCCGAGTCCCCGGCGACAAGTCGGTGTCGCACCGCGCGCTGATCTTCGGGGCGCTGGCCGAGGGCACGACGGAGGCGCTGGGCCTGGCCCCGGGCGCCGACGTGCGCTCGACCCGCGGGGTGCTCCAGGACCTCGGCGTGGAGATCCTGGGCGAAGGGACGGACCTGGTCGTGAAGGGCCGGGGCCTCGGCGGGTTCAAGCCTCCGACGAAGAGCCTGGACGCCGGGAACTCCGGCACGACCATGCGTCTCATGACGGGAGCGCTCGCCGGGCATCCCTTCTCGTCGCGCCTGATCGGGGACGAGTCGTTGAGCCGGCGGCCGATGGAGCGCGTGGCCGCGCCCCTGCGCGCGCTCGGCGCGTCCGTGCTCCTCTCCGAAAAGGGCACCGCGCCGGTCACGGTGCTGGGCGGCAGGCTGCGCGGCGCGGAGGTCTCCCTGGCGGTGGCCAGCGCTCAGGTGAAATCCGCGGCCCTGCTCGCGGGACTCCACGCGTCCGGGACGACGACGGTGATCGAACCCGCGCCGACCCGGGACCACACCGAGAAGATGCTCGGCCTTTTCGGCGCGCCGCCGCGCCGCGACGGACTGCGCACGACGGTGACCGGCGGCGCGCGCCTGAGCGGGACGACCGTGGAGGCCCCCGGCGATCCGTCGTCGGCCGCGTTCTGGGCCGTGGCCGCCGCGCTGGCGCCCGGCTCCGAGCTGAAGGTTTCGGGCGTCATGGCCAATCCGACGCGCGTCGGATTCCTGGAAGTGCTGAGACGCATGGGCGCCGACGTGCGCCGTGAAAAATCGCGTCCGCGCGCGGGCGAGGAGTGCGAGGACCTGATCGTCCGCGGAAGCCGCCTGAAAGGGACGACGGTGGAGGCCGCGGAGATTCCAGGGCTGGTGGACGAGGTCCCGATCCTGGCGCTGGCCGCCGCCGTGGCCGAGGGCGAGAGCCGCTTCCGCGGGCTGGACGAACTGCGCCACAAGGAAAGCGACCGGTTGGCCGGGATCGCGGAGCTGTTGACGCGCTTCGGCGCGCGCGTGCGGGTGGAAGGCGACGACCTGATCGTGGCGGGCGGCGCGAAGCTGACCGGAGCGAAGGCGGATTCGCTGGGGGACCACCGCCTGGCGATGACGGGCTTCGTCGCGGGCTTCCTGGCCGCGGGCGAGACGACGGTGCTGGACGCGGACTGCGCGGTGATCTCCTATCCGTCGTTCTACGCCGACTTTCTCGCGCGGAGGCGGGGATGAAGCTGGGCCTGTACGGCTTTCCCGTCTCGCATTCGCGCTCGCCGCGGCTGTTCGCGCGCCTGTCGCGCCTGCTCAAGCGTCCGATCACCTACGACGCCGTCGCCGCCCCGCCCGGAACCTTGGCCGCGCGCGTGGCCGTCGCGCGCGACGCGGGCTGGCGCGGCGCGAACGTGACGGTCCCTCTGAAGGAAGAGGCGGCGGGAATGGCCTCCAGTCTGACGCCGGCCGCCAAAGCCATGGGCGCGGCGAACGTCCTGCGTTTCGGGCGCGGGGTGACGGCGCACAATACCGACGCGGACGGACTGCGGGACGCGCTGAAGCGGGCCGGGGTGAGCGCGCGCGGCAAGAGCGCCTTGATCTTCGGCGCGGGCGGCGCCGCGCGTGCGGCGGGCTGGGCGCTGGCCCGGGACGGGGCGAGGTCCGTCCGCTTCCACGCGCGGACGGGCGCCAGAGCCAGACGGGCGGCGGCGGCCTTGGCGGGCCACTTTCCGCGCACGCGGTTTTCGGCGGGGGCGGCCGCGCCCGCCGAGATCTGGGTCAACGCCACGCCCCTCGGGATGAAGGGCTTCCCGGACCGTTCCCCGGCGCCGAAGGCTTTGGCCGCGCCGAAGGTGGCCGTCGATCTGGTGTACGGTCGTAAAACGGCTTTCCAGCGGGACGCCGCTCGACGCGGGGCCAAGGTGTCCGATGGTTCGGCGATGTTGGTTTATCAGGCGTTACATGCATGGGAATTTTGGGATAAACCGTTGGGAGCCGTGAAGCGCGCGGCATTGGCGGAGCGGCTTCTCCGAGAGGTGATCTTATGACGTTACGCTTTCTGACGGCCGGCGAGTCGCACGGCCGGGCGCTGCTCGGGATCCTGGAAGGGATGCCCGCCGGCCTGGCGCTGACCGCCGACGACGTCCAGCGCGACCTCCTGCGGCGCAAGAAAGGGCACGGCCGCGGCAACCGCCAGAAGATCGAGGGCGACAAGATCGAACTGCTCAGCGGGATCCGCCGGGGCAGGACGCTGGGTTCGCCCATCGGTCTGCTGGTGCCCAACCAGGATTTCAAGAACTGGGAGAACATCATGGGCGCGGAGCCGACGGACGCTCCCGCGCCGCGCCGCGTGGACGTGCCGCGCCCGGGCCACGCCGATCTGGTGGGAAAGCTCAAGTACGGCTTCGACGACATGCGCGACGTTCTCGAGCGCGCCTCGGCGCGCGAGACGGCGATGCGAGTCGCGATCGGGGCGGTGGCGCGCAAGTTCCTTTCCGAGTGCGGCATTCACGTGGCCAGCCGCGTGACGGCCGTCGGCGGCGAGGTCGATCCCACGGCGCTTCCCTGCAAGGTGGCCGATTTGAACGCCCATGTGGAGAACGACCCGGTGCGCTGCTCCAGCGCGGCCGCTTCGGCGCGGATGGTGGCGCGCATCGACAAGGCCAAGGCCGAGGGCGACACGGTGGGCGGCGTCTTCGAGGTGGTGGCCGACGGATTGCCCATCGGCCTGGGCAGCTACGCTCAATGGGACCGGCGCCTGGAAGGGCCGCTGTCTGCGGCATTAATGTCTTTAAACGCGATCAAGGGCGTGGAAGTGGGTGGGGGCTTCAAGAGCGCGGCGGTCTCCGGCTCCGAGGCGCACGACGCGTACGAGCCGAAGGGAAAGAAGGTGGGCTATCGCTCCAACCGCTCCGGCGGTTTGGACGGGGGAATGACGACGGGTCAGATCCTGGTGGTGCGCGCGGCGATGAAGCCGATCGCGACCTTGATGAAGCCGTTGGACTCCGTCGACCTTCGCACGATGAAGCCGGCCAAGGCGCACGTGGAGCGCTCGGACGCCTGCGCGGTGCCGGCGGCGGCCGTCATTGGAGAATCTCTGGTGTGCCTCGTGCTGGCCGACGCCGTTCTGGCCAAG
>Ga0265331_10002560_pt1 | contig 12222 bp, 10 predicted proteins | sample 41923metaG_FD_202088 | JGI IMG/M metagenome (GOLD analysis project Ga0265331, IMG submission 202088) | Rhizosphere microbial communities from Carex aquatilis grown in University of Washington, Seatle, WA, United States - 4-19-23 metaG | ecosystem: Host-associated > Plants > Roots > Rhizosphere...
TGTCTGCACTAGCTGTGATGTGAACCCCCCTGCCCCCCTTTGTTCAAAGGGGGGATTAGAAATAAAGTTTACCAGTTTTTCAAAATACCCGCTTGTAAAAATTTCTTCGTTATCAGGATTCATATGCAGCTCAAGAATATTGGCATGGATAGATATTTTGTTGAATCCTTTTTCGCCGCAAAGAACTTTAATAGTGATATGATCAAAGAGCGAAGTGGTTTCATCAGGGAATTTCCCGAACCTGTCTAGCAGTTCCGCTTTTATTGAATCAAGTTCTTCAATTGATGTTACGTTTGATAGCCGCTGGTAAATTTCGAGTCTTGTATTTTCATCATCGACGTAATATTCCGGAATCAGCATTGCCACATCCGATTCAATTGTAACTTCTTTAATTTTCTTTTTGCTTGCCGGCGCTTTTGGAATTATATCTGATAACGCCATGCCTAATTCTGATTCTTTAAGCTCAGTAACCGCTTCATCAAGTATCTGCATATACATATCGAAACCCATTTCAGAAATGAAGCCGCTTTGCTCGCCGCCAAGCAGGTTTCCTGCCCCGCGGATCTCAAGATCGCGCAGAGCAAGATTCATTCCGGAGCCAAGATCCGAAAATTCTTCCAGCGCATGTAATCTGCGGATCGCCTGCTTTGTCAAAATGCTCTGAGGCGGCGTGATCAGATATGCGTATGATTTAGTATTCGAACGCCCAACGCGTCCGCGCAACTGGTATAATTCTGCAAGCCCGAAATGATCGGCGCGGTTAATAATGATAGTATTTACTGTTGGTATATCAAGCCCTGATTCGATTATCTTGGTACAAACAAGCACGTTAAATTTCTTTTCGAGGAACTTCATCATAACTTTTTCAAGCTGTGGCGCCGTCATTTGTCCATGCGCTATCGCTACTTTTGCGAACGGAACAAGCTCTTCGATCATAAATGCAAGTTCTTCAAGTTTCGCAATTCTGTCGTTAACAAAATAAACCTGCCCTCCGCGCTGAAGCTCTCTTAACACTGCATTGCCGATTGTTTTCTTATCAAAATTAATTATTTCAGTGTGGATCGGCTGGCGGTTTTTAGGCGGAGTGTTGATAATTGATAGATCCCTTGCGCCCAGCAATGAAAAATTCAAAGTACGGGGGATTGGAGTTGCAGTAAGCGTTAATACATCGACGTTCTCACGCATGAACTTGAGTTTTTCCTTTGACTTCACTCCAAAACGCTGTTCTTCATCAATAATCAGCAAGCCAAGATCTCTGAACTTAACGTCTTTTGATAACAAGCGGTGAGTGCCGATAATAATGTTAAGTTTCCCGTCTTCAAGCCTTTTGAGAACCTCGGTTTGTTCTTTTCTGCTTTTAAATCTTGATATATGTTCAACTTCAACCGCCCAGTTTGAGAGCCTGTCTTTAAATGTGTTGTAATGCTGCTCAGCAAGTATAGTTGTTGGCACCAATACCGCGGCCTGCTTATTATCTAATACACATTTGAATGCCGCCCGCACCGCGACCTCAGTTTTCCCAAAACCTACATCGCCGCAAACAAGCCTGTCCATAGGGATCTCAGCTTCCATGTCTTTCTTTATCGCTTCAGTTGCGGTGATCTGGTCGGGGGTATCTTCATAAATAAAACTTGCTTCAAGCTCTTTTTGCCAGACTGAATCATGTGAGAATTTAAATCCCTTTTGTGTTTTGCGTTTTGAATAGAGCAGTATCAGGTCGCGCGCGATATCCTGAATTTTTTTCTTTGTACGCTGTTTTGTCTTTTCCCATTCATATCCGCCCAGCTTATTAAGCTTGGGCACATAGCCTTCCTGCGCTGAATATTTTTTTATGAGGTTCAGCGAGTTCAGGTTGACGAACACAACATCGTTATCTTTATATAAGAGCTTTACCGCTTCGTGCTCGATCCCGCCTGTAATAACTTTCCTCATGCCGGCGTATTTCCCAATGCCAAAATCCTGGTGGACCATGAAGTCGCCGTTTGTTACTTTGCTTAATTCCTTAAAAGTTATGCCGGCAAATCTTCTTTTCCGTTTAGCAGCCCTGTAGAACCTGTCATAAATTCCGTGCTCTGTGTAAACGGCAAGGTTTTCTTCGGGCAGAATAAATCCTTCATGAAAAGAATTATCGAGATAGGCGATGTTTGCGAGCTTTCCGTCTTCATCATGGTCGTCAATAAGCTCTTTAAACCGTTTTGACTGGTAATCGTCGGTGCAGGTAATGTATATCAGATACGATTTGTTTGTTAAGTCCTCCAGATTTTCGAACAGCAGTTTTGTATTTGAATTAAACGGCGGCTGCGGTTTTGAATTAAATATAATTTCTTTAACGCCATCTAAATGCTGTACCGCCTCTGATTTTGCCAAAGAGAATCCCGAAAAAAAAGATGTCTGAAACTTCAGTAGTTCTGAAAAGATATTTTCGTAGTCATTCTTAACCAGATCAGGCTCATCTATTAAGAGCAGCGTGTCTTTACCAATGTAATCGATCAGTTTCGCGGTTTCATCCGGGATGTTTTCAAATTCCTCGAGTGATGGGAGAATTTCTACTTCTTCGATTTGCGCGATCGAGCGCTGCGTTCCGGCGTCAAACTCTCTTATGGATTCAATAGTATTGCCGAAGAATTCTATCCTTACAGGCTGCGATAAGTTCTCCGGGAAAATATCCAGAATACCGCCTCGCACGGCATAATCGTTTTCTTCTTCTACAACCTGTTTGCGCGTGAAGTTAAATCCGCGAAGCCTGGCGATCAGTTCATCAAAGTTAAGCTCGTCGCCTTTTTTGATATTTATTATTTTACTTTTGAATGAGCTTTCCCGAATTATCGGCTTATTAAACACAGTTGGATCCAGCAGAATGACAAAGTTGTCATCGGAAGAAAGTCTTTTTAAAGTAGTTGAAAGGGGAGTGATGTCGCTTTCATATTCTTCATCAAATTTGCCAAGATAAACCGACGCAGTATCAGCGCCAAGTATGAGATTTATATCGTCTTTGAGCTTGAATAATTTTTGCGCCTCTGATGAACAGAAAACAATTTTTTTATTTGAGTTTAGATATAGGTGTGAAACAACGAAGCTATTGAATGAGCCGCTGACTCCCGTGAAGAAATAGTTTTTCCCTGCTGAATTTCTCAGCTCAGTAAATTTTTGCGATGTGAATATTTTGTCTGTTAATTCTTTCAATTCACAATCATCGGTCAATCATGCGCATCATAGAATGCAAGTTACAGACTCTGAAGCTGTAAGTTACAATATCTAAGTTGCAAGTTAGAGGTTACAAAGTGCAGGTTAAAGCCAAAAACCTTCATCCATACCTCACCCCTGCGCGCTTGAGGCGCGCTTCCCTCTCCACATGGAGAGGGGTGTCACGAAGTGACGGGGTGAGGTATCATTCTATTACTTAACTCAATAAACTCATCAATCGATAAGCTTTCAGCGCGCTTGCCAAAGTCAAAATCAACAGATTCAAGATTCAGTTCCAGTTTTTTCAAAGAATTTCTCAGAGTTTTGCGGCGGTTGCCGAATGCCGCTTTAACAAACTTCTTAAAGAAATCTATGTCTTTAATTTTATCCTGCAGCCTGTTATCGAAATCAAAATGAATAATTCGTGAATCAACCCGGGGTTTCGGATAAAAACAATTTCTGGATACTTTAAATAATAGTTTGGGCTTAGTAAAGATCTGAACAAATACAGAGGGTATCCCGTATTCCTTCGAATTTGGCGACGCGACAAGTCTCTGCGCAACTTCTTCCTGAACCATTATTTGAGTATCTTTTATCAGGAGCCTGCTATCTATCAGCTTGAAAATAATTTCGGTTGTAATATTATAGGGTATATTGCCGATCACTCTGATCTTAGATTCGTGCTGAGATTTTTTAATGTTTTCAAGATCGGTTTTCAAAAAATCTTTATTCAGAATTTCCAGTCCCGGAAATTTTTCACCCAGGAGCGCGCAGTTACCGGTATCAAGCTCAATAGCTATTACATTTTTAGTTTTTTCAAGAATGTATTTAGTGATGGCTCCGCGGCCGGGGCCGATCTCAAGAACAAAATCGTCCTTATGAATATTAAACGAATTGATGATATTCCTGCAGATATTATCATCGGTAAGATAATTTTGCCCCAGCGATTTTTTTGGGCGGGATTTGATTTCTGATGCGTTCAATATTTTTTTAATTTCCCGGAATCAGAGTCAGGAGTTTATATTCTTTTACGTTCATTTCAAACTCGCTCATTGTATTGGTTTTATACTCGCCGAACTGCCACATTCTTGCCTGGTCCTGGTAATTAGGATGCAGCGGCTGCCCTGATTGGCCCGTGCTGTTTACTGATAGCGAGTGCTCCGGGTCAGCCATGTTGACTATTATTCTCATCGAGGGCCCGAGGATGTTCATGAAGTCCCCATTTTTCATAACTTCGTTAAAGCTGTATTCGGAATTATTTATAGTCGTCTGGTCGCCGCCAACATCAAACGGCCCGATATTAAATATTTTATCGAATGCCGGAACAATCCCCAGAGGGTGACGGAATTTTACTTTATGTATATCGCCCCAGTTCCAGGTGTTAATATCCTGGTTCGAAAACTTTGTTCTTAAGAAAATAAGCGCATCCTGCAGGCTTTTTCTAATTATGTCGCTTCTCTTCTCAACGGCTTTAGTGTTAACATTATCAAACCATACTGAGTTATTGTTTCTGAGTAGATTCATTGTCGCTCTGTACGGCATATTCTGTACTATGAGAAAATCATAGAAAACTTTATCGCCAAGCTGATCTAAATAAGTGTTCCTCAGGAGATAAGTTAAGAAGGCGTTGTAAACAGATGCGAGCGGGTTAGATGGCTTCATTTCTCCGTCCCAATACCTAAACCTTTCAATGCACCATTTTATATCAGCATCGGCGCCATCGTAGTTCTTATAGGCGTCTTCAATAAATACTGCAATTTCTTTTGCGTAAGGCGATTCATAGTTCATCTGCATCAGCTCGAACTCATCAATATCAAGCTTTGTCTTGCCTTCAAGATAGCTTTGTATTTTATCATACCTGGAAGATGGTTCCCAAAGATAAGCGATGTAATAACGGCTCTTTGCTTCCGTCTTTAATATATCGAACGGGTTCGTATTTGCTGAAGCAATGTATCCTTCTTTTGGATTGAATTCATTGGGTAGTTTATCAAAATCAACGAAACCTTCCCATTCCATGTCGCCGGCGGATGGAAAAATATAGCCGGTATTGTTCGATGTCTTTCTTATCGGGATCTTCCCGCCCACATGGTAACCAATGTTTCCGTTAATATCCGCATAGATAAAATTTGACGCGGGTACGCAGAAATCTTTCAATCCTTCTTTGAACTCATCCCATGTTCTTGCGTTATCAATTTTATAAAAAGTATTTATTTCGTCAGAGAGCTCAAAACCGGTCCATTTAAAAGTCATCAATTTATCTTTGTAGGGATTTTCATCAAACGGATTTCCGTAGCTTGCAAATCCTCTTTGATTGAGTCCTGATATAACGGGACCTAGTTTAGTTATCTTCATCGTATATTCCGCTTCAACTGAGTCCTTAACGCCGATTTTTTCCACAATGGAATCCATTATATAAGGCTGGTTCTTGTAGAAATATTTATTTTCATTCAGTGAGTCTTTTTGAAGTATGATGAAATCATTGTCATCATTCATCAGGTTTGTCATACCCCAACTAATATAGCGATTGTTGCCAATCACAACACCGGGTACGCCGGCTATCGTCATTCCTCTCACGTCGGTTGAACCGCTTTTCATATGCATCTCATACCACTTAGAGGGGGCCTGGAAGCCAAGGTGCGGGTCGTTTGCAAGTATTGGCTTACCTGTCAGCGATTTCTCCCCTGATATAACCCACGCGTTACTTCCCGAGTGCGAGCAATTAATATTGAAAAATGTGCGGTAGTTCTGATACGAATCAAAAAAATCTTTTCCGAGCGCGGCAGTTTGCTGAAGCGCTAAAACAGGCGCCGGATTTTCCGACACAACTTTCGAAGAATCATTCTCAGAAGTTGTATCCGGCTTTTTAAAAAGCGAAAACGTGGTATCCGGGAATATCTCGCCAGCCTTTTCAAGCCCGACTTTATTTACAATCTCTCCGAATACATAATCAGTGTACCATGCGATGTTCAGGTCCCAGCCCATCAGCCTGGCGATCATAAGGCTATGTTCCGGTTTCCATGGTTCAGGTTTATAGTTCAGTGCGTCAAACTCGACGGGCAGGTTTTTATAATGTGTATCAATAAATTTATTCACGCCTGCTGTATATGCGGTAAGTATTTCTTTGCTCTTGGGGCTAATGCTTTCATACCAGCGGTATGCAAACTTATCTATCCCGATTGTTCTGAAGAGCTTATCAAATTCCAATACGCTGCCGCCGAGAATTTCGGCAAGCCTGCCTTCGGCAACGCGTCGGGTGATATCCATCTGCCACAGCCTGTCCTGCGCGTGCATATATCCCATTGAAAAGTACATGTCTTTTTCGTTTTGGGCAAAGATATGCGGAACGGCATAATCATCAAAATAGATTCTAACTTGTGAATTCAATCCCTGCACGGTGGTTTCGCCTTTAACGGGATAAAAAGATTTCTTAGACATGCCGTTGAAAATGAACATGAAGAGCAGTACAAGCGGAACTATTATTATGGCTAAACCCAGGAACGTTTTGAGGAATTTATTCATTGTGCAGTAGCTTGTTCCCGCGAAAGCGGGAATCTATATTGTTCTATGGTAAAAATTACGAAATTTTCTATATAATTCTTTCAAAAAGCTATGTTTTTTATCATGATTGAGAATACAAATATAGCCATATTACATTTGAACTTAAATTGTTATTTTAAGAAATATGGCTGAAAAGCCGCTTATCCGGAAATATCATAAATATTAACTTATCAAGGTATAAAATGAAAAAAACTATTTTATTAATTGCCCTCTTATTTGCCGCTAACTCTGCGCATTCACAAATAGATTTTAAACAGGGTTCGCTTGCCGATATCATGCAAATGGCCAAGGACCAGAACAAAATTGTTATGGTGGACGTAATGACCGACTGGTGCAAATGGTGTATTGAGCTTGATAATAAAGTTTACTCTAAAAGCGATGTGGGAAATATTGCAAACGCAAACCAGGTAAATTATAAAATAGACGCTGAGAAGGGCGAGGGAATTGATTTTGCCAAGAAGTATAAAGTGACGGGTTACCCAACAATTTTATTTCTTGATGCCGCGGGCAACGAAATAGACAGGATAGTTGGCTATGTGCCGGCAAAAGACTTTACTGAAATGATGACCGATTATGAAAAGGGTGTGAACACATATAGTTACTTAAAAGCTTCTCTGGATAAGGATCCCACAAACATTGATGCAAATTCCCGTTATGCTGATAAGCTTATGACGCTTGGGCAGGAAAACGACGCGAAAACATATTTGAATAAAATTATAGAGCTTGATCCTGAAAACAAACAGGGCAAAACAGACGACGCTAAATACAGGCTTGCATCATTATCAGATAAAGAAACTATTATTAAAAATCTTGAAACATTTATTGCTGAAAATCCTACTAGCGATGTTCTAAAAGACGCATATGTTTCATTGTGTGAAGCGTACTACTATTCAAAGAACGACGTTGAGACCGCTGACAAATGGTATAAGGAGGCTCTGGCTAAATTTCCAAATGATGAATCGGTTAATTCAAGCTACGGGCAGTTCCTTAATGGACGCGCAGGCGGGCTTGCTGAAAAAGGCACAGGAGCTGAGGATTACAAAAAAGGTTTAGCTCTGATCGATGCGGCTTTGCCGTACGTTAAAGGCTCGGTTAATGAAGCAAGTTCATATTATCTGCAGGCAAAATTATATTTCAATTTAAAGGATTATGCTAAAGCAAAAGAATCAGTCGATAAAGCGCTGGTTATATTTAACAGGAAACTGTACCGCGACTTAAAGGACCAGATAGAAAAACAATTAAGCTCGAAATAGATTATTGACCCTCACCGAGTCCTAGCGGACACCCCTCTCCCAAGGGGAGAGGGGACGGGTGTGAGGGGTAAATTAATATCCGCCCTCATTTAAATAACAGGAGTAATAATGAGCCTGAGAAAATTTATTTCTGCGGCGGCAAAAGGAGTTGGTTTCATCGCTTTGGCGGGCGTAGTGGCAATATTGATTTACAGCGCCATGGATATTTACAACAACTTTGCTTTCGAAAGAGCCATCATTAAAGATTCGCCTTACGGCATGACTCCGCTGCTTCATGATCCAAAGGATTACGGCAGCGCGGATGGTTTTATTAACAGCGGAGATTTTGTTTATGTCGAAGACTGGATCTCTGCCATAAACGGGCGCATAGTTTTTGCGAAAGTAAGATCCAAATTCAAAGAGGGGTATGTTAATAAAGAGCTTTTGGTTCCGACAAACTTAAATCTCAAGCCTCTTATTTCAATGTTATTACTGATGGCGATTTTTGCCGTTGCTACCAGAAAATTATATTATAAATTCTCTAACCAAAATATTGTATAAATCAAGAATTAAAATCACACTGCGTAAATCGATACTTGACCCGCAGGGTAAAGCTGTCGAACACTCCATAGAAAGCTTAGGCTACAAAAACATAAAAGATACAAGAATAGGTAAGTATATAGAGCTTACCATAGATTCCGCATCAGAAGCCGAAGCGTCGAAAACTACCGATGAAGTCTGCAAAAAACTTTTATCCAATCCTGTTATTGAGGATTATGAATTCGAGGTCTTAAACCTGAATGGTTCTACTACGTCTAATAAAAACGGAGGCGGAAAGTAAATGTCAAATGCCCGTTTTGGGGTGGTAGTTTTCCCCGGTTCAAATTGCGACCATGATGCTTATAATGTGCTGAAACATATATTAAAGCAGGATACTGAATTCCTGTGGCACAAAGATTCAAGCATTGGCAACAGGAACGTGATTATAGTCCCGGGTGGATTTTCATACGGAGATTACCTGAGATGCGGCGCAATTGCCCGGTTTTCAGGCATTATGAAAGATATTGTAAGATTCGCTGATTCCGGCGGAATTGTAATTGGTATTTGTAACGGGTTCCAAATCCTCTGCGAGGCCGGATTGCTGCCAGGAACACTGCTACGCAACGCTAACCTCAAATTTGTATGCAGGAATGTTACATTGAATATTGAAAACAAAAACACCATTTTTACCAATTCGTTCAACGGAAATCTTAATAATCAGGGATTTGTTATACCTGTTGCGCACGGCGACGGCAACTATTTCTGCGACAGCGACACGCTGAAGGAACTTGAGGATAACCGAAGAGTAGTTTTCAGATATAAAGATAATCCCAACGGCTCGATTGCCGATATTGCCGGGATAATGAACGCAAAAGGCAACGTGCTTGGGATGATGCCGCATCCTGAAAGAGCAAGCGAGGATTTGATGGGAGCTCACAACGGGAAATACATTTTTGAAAGCGTAATACAGAGTTTGAATTAATAATTCCTGTCCCCAAAAAACAGGAGAAGGGAAGTAAAATAAAATGTTTGGTTTAGGATCGCAGGAACTGATACTTGTATTACTTGTAATACTTGTATTGTTTGGCGCTAAGAAAATTCCGGAAATGATGCAGGGACTCGGAAAAGGCATCAGGGAATTTAAGAAGGCGACAAAAGACGTGGGTGATGAAATCACAAAGCCCGAAGATGAGAAGGATAAGACCGTAGTTAAATAATATGTTCAATGATTACCTGTCAGTACGAAAAGACATAGAGTCAGGAAAAGTTTCAGCGGTTGAAATTGTAAAGTATTATTTGAATAATATACAAAAGGGAAAGCGTTTAAATGCTTTCCTTTCTGTTTTTACAGACAGCGTTTTGGATAGAGCGGCTCTTGTTGATGAGAAGATCAAAAAAGGAACAGCCGGAAAACTGGCCGGAATGGTCGTTGCAATTAAAGACGTGCTTGCTTTAAAAGGGGAAAAGCTTACATGTGGTTCGAAAATATTAGAGAATTTCGAATCGCTTTATACCGCAACATGCGTTCAAAGACTGATCGACGGGGATGCTATAATAATCGGCAAAACAAATTGCGATGAATTTGCAATGGGCTCGTCGAATGAAAACTCAGCGTACGGTCCTGTAAAAAATCCGTTTGACGAAACACGAGTCTCAGGGGGCTCATCAGGCGGCAGCGCTGTTGCGGTTGCAGCAGATATGTGCATGCTTTCACTGGGTACAGATACAGGAGGCTCAGTAAGGCAGCCTGCGGCGTTTTGCGGCGTTGCAGGGATGAAACCTACTTATGGGAGAATCTCTCGCTATGGACTCACCGCCTTTGCTTCTTCTTTCGATACGATTGGAATCTATTCAATAAACATAACTAATTGCGCGCTTGCGCTTGAAGTCATGGCGGGACCGGATAAGAAAGATTCAACATCGGTTTCATTAGATGTTCCTTCATATACGAACTCGCTTGGCATTGAAGATAAAGCCAGGGGATTAAAGATTGGAATAATTGAAGAATATGCAGAGTCTGAAGGATTGCAAAAAGAAATAAAGGAGTCATTTAACAAAACAGTTGAAGCGCTGAAAGCAAAAGGAATTAGCGTTCAGCCGATTCATTTGCCGCATTCAAAGTATTCTATTCAAACTTATTACATTCTCACAACAGCCGAAGCATCAAGCAATCTTGCAAGATATGATGGCGCCAGGTACGGATTGCGTTCGGAGGATTCCGGTACAATGGAGGAGATGTATGTTAATTCCAGGACTGAAGGATTTGGCGAAGAAGTAAAAAGAAGAATTATGCTTGGTACCTATGTGCTTTCGGCAGGATATTATGACGCGTATTACAAAAAGGCGCAAAAGGTGAGGCGGCTGATAAAAGAAGATTTTAAGAAAGTGTTTGAAACGGTTGATTTCATTATCTCGCCGACTACTCCGACAACAGCATTTAAAATAGGCGAGAAAATTGACGACCCGCTTGCGATGTACTTAAATGATATATTTACGACAGCCGCGAATTTATCATGCAACCCCGCAATAAGTATACCCGCAGGCAAAGATGCCTCGGGACTTCCAATTGGTTTACAGATTATCGGCAGGGATTTCGATGAAGAAGGAGTTTTGAAGTTCGCTGATCTTATTATGCGTAATTACTGACCTGCAGCAGTTCAATCTCAGGAATTGTAAGGTTCATTTTATTTTTTAACTGCATTAAGATAGTATCTTTCTTATCGCCCAAATACCATGACCTGCTTTTCTTAAACTTAAAGCCTTTTAATATCTCGCTGTCTAATATACTTTTAACTTTAGGAACATCATCCGGGTTGCTGAGAATTATACCTCTCACAATTCCTTCGCCGGCAAATACAATAGTATCAAGCCGGAAATCTATCGAAATATTTTTTAACGCGTTTATTGCCTTAGTAAAAAGTCCTTTTTCCATATCGTTTCTATGCTGCTATTTCCATAAAAATACTTAAATCCATAAAAATTTAAAAGGCGCTTAAAGTACCTGAATTATGTTCGTTAAGTTCATTATAATTGTGAAATCATGGGAAATAAAATAAAAATAGCCGGAGTAGGCGGAAGCCTGGAAAAAAACTCGTCGACTTATGCGGCGCTAAAGTTCACAATGGATGAGCTCGCGTCATTTGGAGCCGAGGTTAAAACATATGACCTGAGCAGAATGAAATTGCCGATCTTTAATCCGTCAAAGGGAATTGAACAGGGCGGCGCCGAGCTAAAAAAATTCCTTGACACAATCCGGAGGGCTGATGGGTATATTTTCGCTTCACCCGAGTATCATGGCTCGGTGAGCGGCGCGTTTAAGAATGTTATCGATTATATTGAATTCCTCTCTTCCTCTAAACCGCCATACCTGACGCTTAAACCAGTGGGGGCTATAGCCACGGGCGGCGGCGATGTTTCAGGCGCTGCGACACTACATACTATGGTTAACATTATTCACAGTTTCAGAGGTATTTCAGCTTCTTCAAATGTTGCAATAAGCTCTTCACAGCTGCACTTTGAAAATAATGAGATAAAAAGCGATATTGTCAGAAAAAGACTCAGAAGGCTCGCAGCTGAAGTATATGCGCTGGCTTTGAAGCTCAGATAACGGATCAATTCTGTTTTAATTCAATAATCTCAAATTTAATATTTATGACAACAAGAAGAGACTTTCTTAAAACGTCTGCATTACTTGCAGCAGGCGCTATGA
>Ga0265331_10002563_pt1 | contig 12216 bp, 7 predicted proteins | sample 41923metaG_FD_202088 | JGI IMG/M metagenome (GOLD analysis project Ga0265331, IMG submission 202088) | Rhizosphere microbial communities from Carex aquatilis grown in University of Washington, Seatle, WA, United States - 4-19-23 metaG | ecosystem: Host-associated > Plants > Roots > Rhizosphere >...
CGAAGACTCGAGAGATCCGCCGGGGGGGCCTTCGATCCTGTTCTCCAGGTCTCTCTGCTCGGCGTCCGAGCGGATGTTATAGACGCGCGGCTGGCCGAGGCAGAACAGGACGCCGCCGGGGGCGTCCATCATCGGGCCCCAGAACTGTTCCAGATCGGAGCGATGCCATCGGAGCGAGAGCAGGCCGACTGCAGTTATCGCGACGACAGCGGTGACGCACGCGGCAACCAGCAGCCTACTCGGGCGCGGCGCGGGAGCTTGCACCTGCGGAGGCGGAGTAACTAGTGTATCCGGAAAATGGAATTCGGGAATATAAGATCCCGGATTTAATTCGATACGCGGCTCGCCCGCGTGCTCGGGCTGCTGATAGTACTGCGCAAGTTTCTTGCGAACCTCTCCCGCGGTTACACGCACCACGGGATCCTCGCTGGTGTCGTAATCTGACTGGCGCTCAAAGACATCGACACCGAGAGAACGTTCCTTGAGCGACGTGGTTTCGCCGGCCAGAGCGCGTTCCACAATGTGCCGGAGCAGCGTCTGGCAGCGGCGGCTGGTCCTGAACGGCACGCCGGCCAACAGCCGCTCCAGTTGGGTGCGAATGTCCTCCGCGGTAGCCCGATCCGCCACCGACATCACCTGGCGCATGATCTCACCGAAAAAGAGACGTAACATACCTCAAACTCCGGTACAGAGATTCGTCATGTAACTCGTTACGGGGAAGGATTGCGCCGGTATGATCCCGTAGGCTACCTCCTTCCGGCGTACCCGCCGCCAGCCCCGATGCGTACCACCCACCGGTTAGGGTCTTTACCAGGTGTTCAGACGATTTACGCCGGATCCATGCGTTCCGGCGTGGGAGAGTCAACAACGCTCAGGGAGAAAACAATGAATCAGACGAGTTCATACCGACTGCTCATACTCAGTGTGCTGATCTTGGGCTTTGCACTTACCGCTTCGGCCCAGGAAGCCACGATCGTAGGGAGTGTCACCGACCAGACCGGTCTGGCGATTCCCAACGTAACCATCACGATTCTCAACTCCGATACCGGCCACAGCCAGGTCATATCCAGCAATGATGCCGGCCAGTTCGTAGTGCCGGATCTTCGCATCGGCACCTACGCGATCAAGGCGGAGAACAAGGGGTTCAAGACGTGGTCAACGACGGGGCTGACGCTGAGGATCGGCGACCGCACCCGCGTGGACATCCAGATGCAGGTCGGGAACGTGACCGACAGCATTACAGTAGAGTCCGGCGCGCTGCAAGTGCAATCCGAGAGCAGCGAAATCAGCGACGTGGTTACGGGCCACGCAGATGACCGACCTGGCCACCAACGGACGCAACTTCGTAACGTTGGCGGCACTGACGCCGGGGGCATCCTCGGCGGTGACGGGCTTCAATTTCCCGGCCGCGGTGTCGAGCAATTTCAACATCAGCTTTAACGGGCAGAACCCGGACCATAACGTGTGGATGGCGGACGGCGGCGAGAATTACGACCGCGGCTCCGGCGGCAAGTCTTCGATCATGCCGTCCATGGAGGCGGTGGCCGAGTTCCGCACGCTGACCTCGAACTACAGCGCCGACTTCGGCCTCGGCTCGGGCGCCACGATGGCTATGGTCTTCAAGTCCGGCACCGCCGACCTGCACGGCGGCGCGTGGGAGTTCGTCCGCAACGACGCTTTCGACGCCAACGACTTCCTGTCGAACGCGAACAACGTGAAGAAGCCCATGCTGCGGTACAACAACTACGGCTTCAACGTGGGCGGCCCGGTGGTTCTGGGCAGCTTCAACAAGGACCGGAACAAGACTTTCTTCTTTTACAACATGGAATGGCGATCCCTCAGGGGGACGCAAGCCATCAACGCCAACGATGCTTCCACGGCGGAACGCAGCGGCGACTTCAGCGCGGTGCCGACGCCGCTGCTGGTTCCGACCAAGCTTGCCGCGACCCAGTTGGCGCGCTTCGCGGCTTACGGGCTCAAGCCCGGCGACCAGTTCAAGTACAACGGCAGGCTGAACGTGATCCCGACTTCCCTGCTCGATGCGAACGCCCTGGCGTTCCTCTCGAGCGGTGCCCTGCCCGCGGCCACCACGGTGGACTCCAAGGGTCTCGGCCACCTGGTTGCCAACGCGTCGACTCCGAACGACGTCCGCGAGGAGCTGGCCAGAATCGACCACCGGGTCAACGACAAGATTTCGCTCTTCGGCCACATGGTGCTGGAGCAGGTGGCTACCACCAATGCCACTTCGATGTGGAGCGGCGATTCTTATCCCAGCGTCGGAACGCAGTTCGGCAATCCGTCTTACAGCGCGGTGGCGCACGCCACTTACGCCATCAGCCCGACGCTGGTGAACGAGGCGGCGTTCAGTTACAACGGAAACCGGATTTCGATTCTTCCCACCGGCACTTACGTGCGGCCGAGCGGTTTCACCGTGCCGCTGCTGCCTCCCGGAGGCGCGGACGCCAACGCCCTGAACCGCCTGCCGAACATCAACTGGACCAAGGAGCTGGGCACGGGTTACAACCCCAGCTGGCAGCCGTGGAACAACGCGGCGGACTCTTACCAGGGCCGGGATGACTTTTCCTGGGTCCGTGGACGGCACCAGTTCAAGTTCGGCGGTTCGTTCCTGCAATACAACAAGGTGCAGGACACCTTCGGCAACACCGAGGGCACCTGGACCTTCGATGGCAGTTACACCGGGAACGCGTTCGCCGACTTCATGCTCGGCTACGCCAACGCATACAACCAGGATGCGCTCAAAGATCACGGCATCTGGAGAGAGCAGAGCTACGCGGTCTACGGCCAGGATAACTGGCGCATCTCGGACCGTTTGACTTTGAACCTGGGCCTGCGGTGGGAAGGGATTCCGCATGCCTACGAAGCCAACAACCGGATGTCGAGTTTCTATCCCAACCTGTATAATCCGGCCAATGCGCCGCGGTATCTGGCCGATGGCACGCTGGATCCCACCGGCCCGGGCTTCAAGACGGTTCCCGGCGTGACGCTGGCCACCGTTCCGTTCTACATGAACGGCATCGGCATCGCCGGCCAGGGAGTGCCTCGAGGGCTGGTCCAGAACTCCTGGAACAACTTTGCCCCGCGCGTCGGCCTGGCGTGGGACCTCAGCGGCAAGGGCAAGACCGTGGTGCGCGCCGGCTTCGGCCGGATGTACGAGCGCGTCCAGGGCAACGACGTGTATGGCATGGCAGGAGACGTCCCGTTCAGTTACCAGAGCAATCTGAGTAACGTGCTCTTCTCGAATCCGGCCACCAGCGCGATCACGGGCCTCACGGCGACGGCGCCGGTAGGAGCGGCTGGAATTACAACCGAGGCATACAACAATTACAAGGCTCCCACCAGCAATCAGTGGAGCGCCGGACTACAGCAGGAGATGTGGACGAAGGCGATCCTGTCGGTCTCGTATGTGGGGAGCCAGGACATTCACCAGAGCGTCTACCGCGACATCAACGCTCCTTATCCGTGGGACACCACAGGCCGCGCCGCGGTGGTGGCGCACACCCTGGACATCAACCGCATCCGTCCGTATCTCGGCTTCGCGCAGATCAATCAAGCCGAGAACTCCGAGAATGCGCATTACAACGGCGTACAGGTCAATTTCCGCGTCCAGGCCTCCAATGGACTTACTCTGCAAGCCGCTTACACGCTGGCGAGGTCCGTGAACGATGTGGTCGCGGTGGGCGGCGGCGATCTGGCTCAATCCTCCAACCCGTACGACCTGAATTACGACCAGGGACCGAGCCCGTTTGACCGCACCAGCGTCCTGGTCCTCAACTACGTGTACGAACTGCCGTTCTTCACGCACGCCTCCAACCGGTTCCAGAAGGCGATGCTGGGTGGCTGGCAGGTTTCCGGTATCACCACGATCGAATCGGGCCTGGCGATCACGCCGACGGCCGATGCGACGTCGCTTGGAATGGGCGGGTTCGTTGCGAACCGGCCGAACCTGAGCGGCTCCATTGCCTACCCGCAGACCGCGAGCCAGTGGTTCTCCACCAGCGCCTTCAGCGCTCCGGCGTCGCTCGCTTTCGGCAGCGCCGGCAAGGGCTGCCTGCGCGGCCCCGGCCTCAACAACTTCGACATCAGCCTGTTCAAGAACTTCCGAGGCATCCCCTGGTTCACGAACAAGGAAGGCGCCAATCTTCAGTTGCGCTTCGAGTCGTTCAACACGTTCAACCACACCGAATTCCAGAACGTGCAAACGAACTCCTCGTCGGGTAACTTCGGCGCTGTCACGTCGGTTTATCCTCCACGGACTTTGCAGTTCGGCGCCAAGTTCATGTTCTAGCCGATCTGCTGTTTCCCCACCCTGCCCCGCCCGCACCCGCGGGCGGGGCTTTTTTGCTGCTGCTGCCGCGGTGCCGCCGGGTGGTGGTGGTGCGCGCGCGTGCTGCGCGTGTGCGTGGCGCTTGCGAGAGGCGGCCGGCCCCCTCTTGACAGCGCCTGACTTCGTGTTATAAATAAGTATGCACTCACATATAGACTTCGGATACCCCTGGTGGCTATCGTATGGCCACCTGCCGGTGGCGGCTGTCGGAGGGCTCCTCGTCCTGCTGGCGCTGGCGCGAAAGTGGCCGAAAGGGTGGGTGGGTCTGTTCGGCTTCGTGACCCTCTGGGCGGCCGCCGGCTTTCTGATCATGCGCTTCGGGATGGACATCAACGGCCGGGCCACGCTGCCCACGCAGGCGTTCCTGTCGTCGGGCTCGGGCAAGGTTCTCGATATGGGGGCGGGCACGGGGCGTTCCACCCTGATGGTGCTCGAGGCGCGCCCCGCTGCGACCGTGGTGGCGCTCGATCAGTTCGGCGCGTCCTACACGCAGCATTTCGGCACCGCCGGCGATCAGAAGTCGGTGATCGAAGAGGGCACCGAGAAGCTGATGGCCAACCTCCGGGCCGCCGGAGTGGACCGCCGCGCCACGGTCCAAGCGGGCGACATGCGGGAGATGCCGCTCGCGTCGAACTCGTTCGACGCCGTGGTGAGCGCCTACGCCATCGATCACCTCAATGAGCGCGGAATCGGCAAGGCCCTGAGCGAGGCTTCGCGAGTGCTGAAGCCAGGCGGCGATTTTCTGTTGATTCTCATCACCAAGGAGTTCTGGCTCGACGTCGCCTGGGGCCCCGTTGTCATGCACAGCCACATGCACGGCCCTCGCGACTGGGAGGATTTTCTACGCGACGCGGGCTTCAAGATCGTGGAGGAAGGCACCCAGCCCGGCACGCTCTACTTGCTGGCGCGCAAGCCGTGAGGTATCGTCGTGTGCGATGGGCCGAAAGAAGCTGATATCCGACGTCGAGCTCCTGGACGTGGCGCGCACGGTCTTCGTCGAGAGCGGCTTCGGCGCTTCCACGAAGGAGATCGCGCGGCGGGCGGGCGTCTCCGAGGGTGTGATTTTTCAGCGCTTCCCCACCAAGGACGATCTGTTCTTCGCCGCCATGATCCCTCCGGCGGCGGACCTGCACAAGTTGCTCCATCATCCGCGCAGCAAGGGGCGCGCGCTGCTCGAGAAACTCACCTTCGCCATGCTCGAGTACTGGCGCGAGACGTTGCCTGTGCTGCTGCCTCTGGTGGCTCACCCGTCTTTTCGCTTTGAAGAGTTCACGAGGCGCCATCCCGACAGTCCGCTGTCGCAACTGCGCCGCGCCCTGGTTCAGTTCTTTGTGGAGGAACAGCGCGCCGGCCGTGTCGGCCCGGTGAATCCGGGCGCCGCCGCGCTGCTGGTATGGTCCATCGCCCACACCGTGGCCTTCTTCGAACGAATGGGCGCGCACGACGGCCGCATGGATCCGAAGATTGTCAGCGAGACTGTGCGCGCCATGTGGGACGGCCTCGCGCCAGGGAAGACCTGACGAAGTTACTCCGGCCTACTTAGGCGGATCGGCGAGCGCGTGCTGCACGATTGTCAACGGCGCTACGTCCCCTGGCTTGACGTATTGGTTCACCAGGAAGCGCTGCCCGTCTCTGGTCACGTCATAAGTAAACAGATCGGTCGAGGAAATGGGCGCGCGGCCGCGGACCTGGAACAGCGGGCCCGGCGTTCCGGAGGAGAAAGTCGCGCCGGCATCCACCGGCACGGCCATCAGCATGCCCGTCGGCCCGAGGTAGTAGATTTCCTTGGCGTCGCCGCGCCAACGCGGCTCGCTTCCACCACCGCGTGAGACCTGCCACTTACCGGCCGCTGCTGGAAAGGTCGTGACATAGATCTCCCAGTCACCCGATTCATTCGAGGCATAGGCAGCCCACTTACCATTAGCCGAAATCTGCCCGTTCGACTTACTCGCCGGGCCGGTCACGAAAGGCGTCGGCGTGCCGCCGGAGATCGGAAGCAGCACCAATCGCGAGTCCTGAAGACTCTCCAGGGTCGACTGCGTCGAACAGAGCACCTGGCTGTCGTCCGGTGTCCAGGAGTTCGGGATGACGTCGTAGACGTCCGCGTCCCCCAGGTCCTCTGCCTCATGGCCGACCCGCAGAAGCCGTCTTTCCGGTTCCAGGCCGTCCGCCCTCTTTACGAGCACGTTCGACGGACCTCCGTTCGAGCGGTAGGCAATCGTGCTGCCGTCCCGCGACCAGACGCCGGTCGTCTCCTCGGAGGGGTCGAAGGTTAGGCGGGTGGTGGTCTTTTTCTTGATGTCACCGACCCAAATGTCGAGGTTGTAGGCTTTCAGGTCGGTGATGTCAACCGCCACGCGGTTCCCGTCGGGAGAAAGGGCCGGGTTCGCTTGCACGGCGACTTCGCCGACCCGTCCCGTTTCCTTGCCCGTCCTGTCGTGCCAGGTCAACACGGATTGCTCCGCCGCGGCGCTCTCGTCGTAGACGATGGTCCCGTTCCGGGCCACGGCGAACGCGCCCCAAAACACCGATGGCTGATAGCCAACCGTACCCACGATCAGCCGCGGATCCCCCGAGAGAGAACCCTTCGACACATCCAGAGGCACGGCTCTCAGCGCCTTCTTGTCGTCCACGTAAAGCAAGTAGCCCTCCGCATACCCAGGGTTCGAGCGCGCTGCGATCAGGGGCTTCAGTTCTTTGCCCGTCAGCGAACTCAGGTAGATGGCCGAATCGTGTTTCGCTGCCGCTGTCCCGAATCTCGCATAGAGAAACAGGAAGTGGTTCCCGTCCGGAAGGAACAGCGGCCAGCGGTGCGAGGACTGTCCTCTGGTCAGCACTTTGGATGTGACCGGCGTGGCCTGACTGCCATCGGCGTTCACTCTCCAAATTGGACCACCGGCGTCCGGCGCGAAGAGAATGACGTTCCTGGGGCCCCAGCTTCCGCCGCGCGGATGGCCGGTTCGGGCCAGCATCTGTGGCGGGCCGCCTGTCACCGCCATTTTTTCCAGCTTACCGTTGGCAAAAAACGCCACGTACGCGTCATCCGGCGACCAGAACGGATAGCTTGCACCCTCGGTTCCGGCAAGCTCGGTGGCTTTCGGTGTTCCCACTGGCTGCACGAAAAGCATGGGTGCGCCTGTCGTCTCGTCCGGCGAAACGAAGGCTAGCATGCGGCCATCCGCCGACAACGCCGGATCGCTGACTTCCCCGGGGACCGAAATGGAGAACTGCATTCGATCCGGCGCCGGCTCCCTTCTGGAAGTGAGCCACCCCGCCGCGGCGACCGCCACCAGCGCCAGCGTCACGAACGCCCAGAGCCAAGGCTTTCCCGCGCCTGCCGCCGCTTGCGCCGCCCGGGCCGCACCGCTCGATTCGGAACCGGAGAGGACGCCCAGCGCGAAGGCCAGGTCCTTCGCCGACTGGAAACGCTGCTCCGGATTCTTCTCCAGGCAGCGCCGCACGATGCGGTCGAGCGCGGGAGCGATGGGAACCTGTGACGCCGGGAATTCCGGAACGTCGTCCCGGAGAACCGCGGCCAAGGTTTCCGCGGCGGTGTCGCGGCGAAACGCCGCCTGGCCCGACAACATCTCAAACAGCACCGCACCCAACGCGAAGATGTCCATGCGGGCGTTCACGGCCTGGCCCCGCACCTGCTCGGGCGCCATGTAGCTGGCCGTCCCCATCACGACACCGGCTGCCGTGTGCCCACTGGTCATGGTGTCGCCATCCGGCCCAGCGCCCGGCTTGGGGGCCAGTTTCGCCAGTCCAAAGTCGAGAATCTTGGCGCGGCCATCCCGGGTGATGAACAGGTTCTCCGGCTTGAGGTCGCGATGCACCACACCCTTCTCGTGGGCGGCCGCCAGACCCAGCGCGATCTCGACGCCGTATTCGATCACCTTGCGCTGCGGCAAAGCGCCGCGGTCGAGCACGACCCGCAGGCTCTCGCCTTCCAGCAGTTCGGAAACCAGAAAGGGAACGCCGTTGTGCTGCCCCACGTCGTAGATCGCCAGGATATTGGGATGGTTCAGGGCGGCGACCACGTGCGCTTCCTGCTCGAAGCGGCTCAAGCGATCGTTGTCGCGAGCGAATGACTCCGGAAGTATTTTCACCGCTACGTCGCGTCCCAGCCTGGTGTCGCGGGTGCGGTACACCTCGCCCATGGCCCCCGCGCCCAGGGGCGCCTGGATTTCGTACGGGCCGAGTTTGGTGCCGGAGCTCAGGGCCATGGTGTGTCACTCTATTCGATAGCAGCGGACCTTCGGCCGATTCTACAGATCGGGAGAGAAACCATGACACATGCGCCGGATCGTCAGCGGGATTTTGCGGAGCGCTACACCGTAGCCTGGTGTGGTCAGGACCCCGTCCGTGTGGCTGCATTCTTCTCGCCCAACGGATCGCTGCGCATCAATGACGGCGTTCCGGCGGTTGGACGCGGCGCCATCACCGAGGCCGCCCGCGGCTTCATGACCGCCTTCCCGGACCTGGAAGTGCGCATGGAGGGGCTTCGCGCTGAGGGCGAGAATGTCGTGTACAGCTGGCTCCTGACCGGTTCCAACACCGGACCTGGGGGCAAGGGCCACCGCGTTCGCGTCCGCGGATTCGAAGAATGGCGGTTCGGCGCCGATGGCCGGATCGCCGAGTCCCGGGGCCACTTTGACGCCGCCGACTACCAGCGTCAGATCGAGCACGGCTTGAAATCGCCACGATTCTTCGACGAAGAAGACGTCCGAGCGCGGCTGCGCATGCCCGATCTGGTCGAGGCCATGGAACGCGCGGTAGTCGAATTCTCGGCTGGACGGGTGCAGCAACCGGTGCGCACGGTGCTCGCGTTCGGCGCCGAGCGGTCGGTGTTCGGTTTGATGCCGTCGTACGTGCCTTCGCTGCCGACGCTGGGCGCGAAGCTGGTGACCGTCTGCGCCGGCAACAGGGAGCGCGGCCTCGGCACCCACCAGGCGATCATCGTGATGCTCGATCCGGTGACGGGCGAGCCTGACGCGATTCTCGATGGGCGCTATATCACGGAGGTCCGGACCGCGGCGGTTTCGGCGCTCTCGGCGCGGCTGCTGGCCCGCGGCGACGCGCGTGTCCTGGGCATTCTCGGCTCGGGAGTGCAGGCCCACAGCCATCTCGAAGCGCTGCGGCTGGTGCGCGATTTCCAGGAAGTGCGCGCGTGGAGTCCGAATGCGGATCGTCTGCGGCAATTCGCCGCTGAAACCGGGGCTCGTGCCGCGGAGAACGCCGAAGCGGTGGTGCGCGGAGCCGATGTCGTCGTGACGGTGACAGCGTCGCCGGCGCCGGTGGTTCAGAACGATTGGGTCGCCGATGGCACACACGTCATTGCGGTCGGATCCTGCCTTCCTTCGCGCCGGGAGCTCGATCCGGCGCTGGTCGCGCGCGGCCGCCTGATCGTGGACTCCCGCGAGGCGGCGCTCAAGGAGGCCGGCGACGTGGTGATGGGAATCGCCGAAGGGCGTTGGACGCCGGAGCACATCGAGGCGGAACTCGGAGACCTGCCGGTGAGGCACGACGACCGCGAGATCACGGTCTTCAAGTCGCTGGGGCTCGCGGTGGAGGATCTCTTCGCGGCGCACCTGGTCCTGACCAGTCCGGACCCAGTTTAGTCGCGCCGCGTGCGCAAGGTACCCGCCTGAATTTGCTATGATGCAACGGCATGCCTGAATATTCAATTGGCGTAGATTTGGGCGGAACCAACCTCCGCGCAGCGGCAGTGGATCATAACGGCAAGGTCCTGGACCGGGTGTCCGGATCCACGCAGATGACGGCTGGACGCGACGCCGTCACTTCGGACATCGTGGCGTCGATCGTGAAGCTGCGCGCCGACAGGCCCTCCGACCACCTGGCGGGCATCGGCATCGGCGTGCCGGGCTTCATCATCATCGAGAAGGGCATCATCTCGATGTCGCCCAACCTGCACTTCTTCGAGAACTACCCGATTCGGGACGAGATCGAGCGGCTTTTGCAGACGCCGGTGATCCTCGAGAACGACGCCAATGTGGCGGCGCTGGGCGAGAAGTGGATCGGCGCGGGGCGCGACGTGGACGACCTGGTGCTGCTCACCCTCGGCACCGGCGTCGGCGGCGGCATCATCAGCGGCGGCAAGGTTCTGCACGGCTTCGTGGGAATGGCGGGCGAGCTGGGCCACATGACTGTGGTGCCGGGCGGCAATCCGTGCAACTGCGGCAACGACGGCTGCCTGGAGAAGCACGCTTCCGCCACCGCCATCACGGCCTGGGCGCGCATGCTGGGCCTGGGCGACAACCTCAGCTCGAAAGAGATATACGAGCTGGCGATCGGCGGCAACCAGCGGGCGCGCGTGTGCTTCGAGAAGATGGGCGAGGCGCTGGGCATGGCCCTGGCGAGCCTGGTCAACATCTTCAACTTCCCGCTGTACCTGCTGAGCGGCGGGGTGCTGGGCGCGTGGGACCTGTTCACGCCGCCGATGTTCGAGGTGCTCAAGAAGCGCTCGCTGACTTTCCGGCGCACCGAAACGCGCATTGACAAAGCTACGCTCGGCAGCGACGCGGGCCTGTACGGCGCGGCCTATCTGCCGTTCCAGGCGCGTATCATCAAGGCGTAGGGCGGCGTCGCTCGCCCGGCGCGGCGTGGAGCGGATCCTCCGGCCAGCGGTGGCGCGGGTAGCGGCGGCTCAGCTCGCGGCGCAGCTCGGGATACAGCCGCTTCCAGAAACCGGCCAGGTCGGTGGTGGTCTGGACGGGCCGGTCGCTCGGCGCCAACAGGTGCAGCACCAGCGGGACGCGCTCGCGCGCGACGCGCGGCGTCTCGTGCATCCCGAAAAATTCCTGCAGCTTCGCTCGAGCCCAAGGCTCGCCGTCTCGCGGATAGTGGACCGCCACCTGTTTGCCGCCCGGCAAGCGCAGGCGCTCGGGCGCGTACTCTCGGATGGCGGCCAGATCGCGAGGCGGCAGGGCGCGTTCGAGAGCTTTGAGCAAGCCTCCGCCTCCCGCCGCGGACCGCAGTTCCGCGAAGCTCTTCAACCCTGCACAGAGCGAGACGAGCGCGGTGCGAACGTCCTCGGCCGTCAATGCGGGCAGGGCGGAGTGCCGGGCGGCGAAGGCGGCGCGATCGAGAAAGGCGTCGATCTCCTCGGCGTCCGCGAAACGCGCCACTCCGGCTTCGAGAGCCTTCTCCGCGAGCAGCCGCGAGGCCGCCTCGCCATCGAGGGGAGCCCCGCGCGTCTCCGTGATGACGAGCTCGCCATAGAGGAGCGCGCTCACGGCCTCGACCCGCTCGCCGCCGCGGTTCCATTCGAGCGCCTCCCGCTCGCGGACGCGCTCCGGAAACATCTCGAGCAGCCATTCCGGCTCGATCGCGCTGGAGAGGCGCACCAGCGGCAAGCCGCGCTCGCTGCGCTCTTCGACGTCGATGGCGACCAGGAACTCAGCCGCCGTTTCCGTTGCGAGCGCCGCGGAACCGCCGTTCGACAGCAGCAGTTCCCGATCGCGTCTGCGGCGCGCGACACGGTCCGGAAAGGCAGCCAACGCGGCGCGGAGGAGCGCTTCGTCTTCGCTCGTACTGGCTTGTGAGCGGGGCGCGAGTCGCCGCAGCTCATCGAATGCCAGGCGCGCGCTGCGGTCCCGATCGGTTTCGAGCAGGGCGAAAAGGTCGGCGGCCCTCGCTCCGGCGCTCAGCAGGGCGGCCGCGGCCGCGCCCCGATCGCGCGCGCCTCGCCGCGACGCCTCGATCACCAGGCGCGCCAGGCGCGAGTGCACCGGCATACGAAGCATGTCGCGGCCGTCCGGGGTCAGACGTCCTCCTTGATCCACGGCGCCCAGCGCTCCCAGAAGCTCGCGGGCTGCGTCGATCGCGGCCGCGGGCGGCGCGTCCAGCCA
>Ga0265331_10002564_pt1 | contig 12215 bp, 10 predicted proteins | sample 41923metaG_FD_202088 | JGI IMG/M metagenome (GOLD analysis project Ga0265331, IMG submission 202088) | Rhizosphere microbial communities from Carex aquatilis grown in University of Washington, Seatle, WA, United States - 4-19-23 metaG | ecosystem: Host-associated > Plants > Roots > Rhizosphere...
AATCGATCGACCGTCGTCCATGAGGACATCGATCAGCTCTTCTCCGGTGGCAGCGTCGTAGGAGATCATGCGCCGGACAATGCCGGAGGTGATGAGCTTCCGCGGCGCCGAGCGCGTACCTTCCGGAGGAGAAAACCGAACTTCTGCATCCTCGACGCGCGGCAGGCGGACCGGAAGCGAAAGGGTCGATAGTCCCGCGATTATGGTGAGCCTGACCTGGCGGGGCGCCGGCCATATGATTGGCCAGTAGCCCGTAGACACAGCCACCCGCAGGCGATGGCCGGCAAGAAAGCGATGGCCGACGTCGTTCAGCTTGATCTCGGCTCTGTAGCGTCGGCCGGGTACCAAAGGCGTCGGCGCCGCATGGTCCTCTCGGTGCGTGAGATTTAGCACTCCATAGGTCACCCGCGTCACGCGCTCATCGGGGCCGATGTCGCTCAATCGAACTGCGGCCTGCGCAACAGGCTGGTCCGACTCGAGTTCAAGAGCGACGATGGGCGCACCCAGAATCTCCAGGGGTTCGCTCAGCGGCGGCGTGTCGAAGACGAGCGAATAGGCGTCGTCGGCCCGCTGGTCCACGGGAAGTTCCGGAGCAACCCGGCCGGTTGCATAGGCGCACCATGATCCGGCAGTCACGCCCGTCGTCTGCGGCGAGCTGACGATAAGCGGCAGAGGTTTCCCCGATTTGTCATCGAGTTGCCCGGGATTAAGATGATATACGAGGCGGCCTATGGTGGCGCTTGGCCAGGCCGGTTCGGTGACCCATCGGCCCGGACGCAGATCGCAATGTGCAGCCGGCGCGATGGAATCTTGGACATAGGCCCGCAACATCGGCTCGGCCATGATTCCCGTGTCGACCCCCTTCAGCCAGTGGTCCCACCACCGCAGCGCCTCGGTGAGAAAGCCGATCGCCGGCCCGGGAATGCCTTCATGTGGATACTTGTGGCCCCAGGGCCCGACGATGCCGAGCCGCGGTGACTTGAGATCCCTCAGCAGGCGGAATACCGCGTTGCTGTAGCCGTCCGCCCAGCCCCCGATGGCAAAGACCGCGCAGGTGATTTGACCCATGTCTTCGCAGACCAATCCGTGGCGCCAGTAGTCGTCGCGCCGCTGATGCTGGAGCCAAGTGCCAAAGGCGGGCGTCACGGCCTCAAGCCGCTCGAGCCACATGGATCGCTAGCGCTCTCCGACAATCAATGGGTCTGGCGCGCGGGCCATGCGCGAAAAGAAGCTCGCGCCCCACTCGAGCGTGCCCGTCAGAGGGCACCCCCCCATGTAGTGCATATCATCGGCGTAGCGGTCATCGGTCGAGCAAACTGTGATAATCGCCCGCAGGGCAGGGGGACGGCGAGCGGCTACCTGCAATGAATTGAAGCCGCCCCAGAAGATTCCCATCATGCCTACATTGCCGTTGCTCCACGGCTGCGCTGCTATCCAAGCAATGATTTCGACGGCATCGTCCTGCTCCTGCTTCAGATACTCGTCCAGGATGACGCCATCGGAGTCCCCGCTGCCCCGAATGTCGACACGGAGACAGGCGTATCCGTGTGCCGCGAAATAGGGGTGCACCCGGTCATTGCCGTCGCGCGTCGAGTCCCGGCGCCGATACGGGATGTATTCCAGAATGGCAGGAACAGGATGCTGCTCGGCATGTTCCGGAAGCCATAGACGAGCCGCGAGCTTCGTCCCATCGGCAAGCGGTATCCAGACTGTCTCGATATGCCGAATGCTCTTTGTCGGATTGCTGGCGGTCATGGTGGCCTGTGACTCCTGCAAGATGATGTTCGGCGGGAGAGAACCTATATCTGGATTAGCCAATCAGATTCGGGGCCCGGGGATTTGGCCTATTGCGTTGCCATCGACCGGCGGGGGCGCCGTCATTGCTATTGGTCGAGGTGCCCACCCAGCGCATTCGTGAGGTCCTTGGTATGTTTCATAAGCGTCTTGAGGATGGCCTGCCTGCCCTGGGTTATGCGCCCGACCGGACCTGCCACGCTTATAGCGCCGGCAACTTCGCCAAAGCCGTCGAAGATTGGCGCGGCGATGCAGGCTTGACCGGCCTCGTTCTCCTCCGCCTCTGTGGCATATCTGTCTCGGCGCACGCGATCGAGCTGGCGCTCGAGGACGCGCGGATCGATGATCGTGTGCGGCGTATGGGCTGTGAACGGTTCGGATTCGTAGATGGCGTCTCGCACCGGCTTCGGCAGAAAAGCGAGGATCGCTTTGCCGCAGGCCGAGGAATGGTAATTGGAGCGCGCGCCGGCGTAGGTGGTCGAGCGAAGGCCATGGCGTCCCTCGAAGCTGTCGACAATGAGCGCGGCCGAGACATGCGGCACTGCCAGGTTCACCGTTTCTCCGGTTTCTGTGCAGATGCTTAGCAGCGCCGGCCGGCCGATCTTGCTGAGGTCCAGGCGCTGGCGAACCAGGCTTCCGAGCTCAAGATTGCGCAGCCCAAGCTGATATTTGCGAGAGCCGTCGCGCTCCAGAAATCCAAGCGAAACCAAGGAGCCGGCAAGATTGAACGCTGTCGTCTTGTTGAGCGCTGCCTTGCGACTTATCTCAGCTAGAGTCGTCACCCCGCCAGGCGCCTTCGCGACGATATCCAATATCAAGTTGGCCCTGAGCAAGGACTGGATTCGGACGGCTCTTTTCGGCTGCCTTCGAGCCAATTTGACACCTCGGACTTTTCATCCATTCCATCTAGAGAACATGGTGACGGCTGAATACATCACGCAAGAGCGTACCTTTGCGCAATTCCTCGCGCGCATTCGATTCCTGTGAAACCTTAGCGACCGCTCGGGCAATCACCTCCTCTGCGGCCTCAGCGGGAATCAACACCAGCCCGTCGGCATCGCCGAATATGATGTCGCCCGGAACCGCCTTGACACCCCCGCATTCCACGGGCACGTCGATGGCGACCACTTTGCCGCGCCCCTGAGCATCCAAGGGGCTAACGCCTCTGTGAAAGACGGGAAACTGCAACTGCCGGATCGTCCGTGTATCACGCACCATGCCGTCGGTCACGCAACCGGCGGCGCCGCGCGCGATTGATGCCGTCGTCAAGAGCTCGCCCCAGGGCGTGATCCGCTTGGATCCGCTGCAGCAAAGGAGCGCCACATCGCCCGGCTGGAGATCGTCCACCAGATTCATTTCGAGCTCGTAGGGATTTTCCCCAGCCTCCACATGGAATACCTCCATGTAGAGGCCCGTCCTGACCCTCCCCATCAACACCAGGCTGTCGTCCAAAGGCCGGATCGACGGATCGAGGGCTTGGTTGCGAAGTCCAACCGCATCCAAGGCGTCCGACAGGACGGGCGAATGAAGGCGGGCCTTCTGATCGAGGGATATGCTTGGGCCGCTGGTCATCGACCTAATCTCCCAGAGCAGTATTCTACATTATACAACTAAGGACGCTCGTTTCGACATTTCCGAGACAACCGGCGATAGGCTGGCAAATGCCAATCCCCGGTCCAGTCAGATTGCTTGCGCAGATTTGACCTTCGAGCTACGATTTGTCCAACAAAAATCAACGCTCTAAGTCCTACAATGTAGAACACTCGCGGATGTGAGCCGCTGAGGTCCTGGCATCGGACGAAGTCTTTATCTGCGGCCGAAACCACAAAGAGTAAGGACGCAGCAGCTCAATTCGGCTGCTGGCCAAAGGACAACAGGAACATCGGGAGGCAGACATGATTGACCTGAATCGGCGACGCTTCTTGCAAGTCACGGGCCTGGGTTCCGTTCTTGCAGGCTTGATGCCGGTGCGATTGGCCTCGGCTGATGGCAAGCCGCTCTATCTGCGCTCTCGACGTGATATTGCGATCCTGGACCCCGGCTGGATGATCGGAGGGACAGAGATCGATCTTCAGTACGCTTGCCTTGGGTCACTCGCTGTGTTCGTTCCGGGCGAGCCACTCTCTTGGCGTCCGTCCGCCTTTGTCGAATCGGTCAAGATGACCGACGACACCAGCATCGAATTCAAACTGAAATCTGGCATCAAGTGGTCGGGCGATTTTGGCGAACTTTCGGCCGAGGACGTCAAGTTCTCCTATGAACGCATTGCCGATCCAGCTAACAAGGCCGACTGGAAGGACAAGTGGCATGTCCTTGATCACGTCGAGGTCACCAACAAGTACTCCGGCGTCATCAAACTGAAGCAACCCTTCGCGCCAATCTGGTTCACCACGATTTGCGACGGGCCGGGCTGCATCGTTTCGAAAGCTGCAGTCGAGAAGGTCGGCGGTAAGTACACGACCGAGTTTCCCGCAGTCTGCGGCCCTTACCGGGTCGCCAAGTGGGAGCCCAAGCAATATATCGCTCTGAAAGCAAATCCAGACTGGATTGGCCCAAAGCCGGCCTACGAAAACATTGAGATCCGCATCGTCGAAGACGTTAAATCGGCCGAAATTGCCTTTGAAGCCAAGGAGCTCGAGTTGACGGAGATCAGCCTCGATTCGGTGAAGCGATATCGAAATAACACTGCCAACGGCACAAAGTTGTTTGAGGGCCCCGGCCTCAATTGGATCTGGATGGGGATGAACACCGAGCATCCGAAGTTGAAGGATATTCGGGTACGCCGCGCCATTCAGAATGCAGTCAATGTCGACGACATCATTGCCAGCGCCTACGCCGGCGTGGCCGAGCGCTCATATGGCATAGTCTGTCCGGGACTGATCGGTCATCGCACGACCACTGCCTTCGAAAAGCCGGATCCCGAAAAAGCGAAGGCCCTGCTGGCTGAGGCCGGCGTCAGCGGCTTGACTCTCGATTTGAAGGTTCTCAGCCAAACTCAGTTCACTACAGCAGCGGAGGTCATCCAATCCAATCTTGCGGATGTTGGCATCACGGTCAAAATCGTCCCGCTTGATCCTGGTCCTTTCTGGGACCTCGGGCTCGAATCCAAGGGTACCGCTTGGAAGGACCTGCAACTGTATATTCAGCGGTTCGGCGATTCGCCTGACCCAAGCCAAATGGCACAGTGGTATGTAAGCTCGCAGGTCGGCGTTTGGAATTGGGAGCGGTGGAAGAGCCCTGAATTCGATTCGCTATATGACCAATCGCTGAAGGAAAGCGATCAGGCGAAGCGGGCGGCAATGTATTTGCGCATGCAGGAAATCATGGAGGAGACGGGCGCTTATGTCTGGATTTGCCATGAGCCGGCGGAGATCGCATACCGCGACACATTGGTCCCGCTGATCCTGCCACCCGACCATCGTTACATGCTGGATTTCAAGCCAGCGGCAGCCTAGTCAACGCCCGGCCACAGGGATGACCGAGACCGACCTCGCAAACTGGCTGGCGGCCTATAAGAAAAGCTGGGAGTCGCAAGACCCGGAACTGTTTGCCAGCCTGTTTTCGAAAGAATGTGCCTATCGGGACACGCCGTTTGTCGAGCCGGTGCCCGGCGCTGAATTCCGAGCCTTTTGGCGCGCCCTCGCGAAGCTCCAGAGCGACAATCATATCGAGTTCGAGGTCCTGGGGTTCGTGGATAGTCGCGCGATCGTCAATTGGCACGCCTTCAGCACGCGAACCGCAACCGGAGAGCGCCGCGAGGGCGACGGCATTTTCGTGTTGAGCTTTGGCGCCGATGGTCGCTGCAGCGACGTCCGGGAATGGCAGCATTGGCGCCTTGCCGGGTCACCCCTCGAGAAGCGATCGTTCACGTGGGACAAGGCCTGACTGCACCGCACTTCCCACTGCTGTTCTCACCGCTGCGTCTTCGCCATCTGACGCTGCGCAATCGCATCGTGTCGACCGCGCATGGCACATTCATGTCGGTTGACGGACTGCCAACCGAGAGGATCGCCGCCTATCAGGCGGCTCGCGCAGCGGGCGGCGTAGGCCTGATCATCCATGAGGCCTCGTCGGTCCACCAGTCGGGCGTCGGGGCCAGCCGCTATGCGACATGTCATACCGATGCCTGCATTCCCGGCTACCGGCGCATCGCCAAGGCCGTTCACGACCATGGCGGGATCATCTTCGGACAACTCTATCACCCTGGCCGTGGAGACATTGCTGGGTCATCGGACGATGGTTCGATCGCCGTCTCCTATGCACCTTCCGCCGTGCCCTGCGAGCGTTTGCAGCTTATGCCACGGCCCATGCCATTGAATCTCGTGAGAGAGGTGATCAGCGCCTACGGTTCCGCCGCGGGCCGGTTCAAGCAAGCGGGCATGGACGGCATCGAGATCATGGCCCATCATGGTCATCTCGTGTCGCAGTTCCTCAACCCACGAACCAACCGACGCGACGACGCCTATGGCGGCAGTTTCGAGAATCGGCTGCGTTTCCTTTCCGAGATCGTCGTCGAGGTGCGGGGCGCAGTGGGCGACGAACCGCCGATCGGATTGCGCATTTCGGGAGACGAAATGGGCAATGACGGCCTCACCTCCGAGGAAGCTCTTGCCGTCTGCGTTGCCGCTGATCGGCTGGGCGAGATCGACTATTTTCACGTCATAGCGGGGTCCTGTTCGAACTTCGATGGCGGGATTCATGTGGTGCCGCCTATGGCGATCGAGCCCGGATATGTTGCCCCCTACGCGGCGAGGATCCGATCCCAAGTCACAAAGCCGGTCCTGGTCACAGGGCGCATCAACCGGCCGGAGGTCGCGGAGCGCATCCTCGCCGACCGCCAGGCCGATTTTTGTGGCATGACGCGGGCAATGATCTGCGACCCCGATCTCGCGAACAAAACCCGCGAAGGCCGGCTTGCCGACATCCGCTATTGCATCGGCTGCAATCAGGCCTGCATCGGCCATGCGGCCAAGGGCGCCGCCATCTCCTGCATCCAGTTTCCGGAAAGCGGGCGCGAGCTCGTCTATGGCCGGCGGACGGCGGCCCAGCGCCGGCGGCGCGTGCTAGTCGCTGGCGGCGGTCCGGCCGGCATGAAGGCGGCGGCGGTCGCCGCGGAGCGTGGCCACGACGTGACACTGTACGAAAAGGCTGACCGGCTTGGCGGGCAGGCGCTGCTGGCACAGCTGTTGCCGGGCCGCATGGAGTTCGGTGGGATCGTGAGCAACCTTGCCCGCGAGGTCGAGCGCGCCGGGGTCAAGGTCTTGCTTGGCACACCGGTGACCGCAGACCTGGTGCTCGAGCAGGCGCCGGATGCCTTCGTCATCGCCACTGGCGCGCTGCCCTATCGGCCGGTGATCCCTGGATCCGACTCCGGTCAGGTCGTCGATGCCTGGCAGGTACTGCGCGACCAGGTGAACGTCGGCGCGTCCGTGGTCATCGCCGACGGCCGCCTGGACGGCGTCGCCATGGGACTTGCCGAGCGATTCGCACGTGCCGGCTGCCGGGTCCGACTCGCGGTAGCAGGCTACATGGCCGGCCAGAACCTGCAAGCCATGGTGCGCGATCACTGGGCAGGCATCCTGTACGGTCTCGACGTCGAAGTGCTGACCTACTTGCGCATCGCGCGCGTCGATGGCCGCGACGTCGCGTTCGAGCATGTCGCAAGCCGGGCGCCAGTTTCCCTGACGGACGTCGACACCCTCGTGCTTGCGCTTGGTCAGATCCAGAATGCTCCGCTCGAGCGGGAGCTAGCTGATTGGAGCGGCGAACTGCACATGATCGGCGATTGTCTGACACCGCGAACGGCCGAGGAGGCCGTGCTCGAAGGTCTCAAGGTCGGCGCAGCACTCTAGGGAGCAGGGGGAATCATGATCATCGTCGGACAATATCCGCGGCCAATTCACGTCATCGAGAATCTTCGGATTCCGATGCCTGATGGCACCGTATTGGCTGCCAAGGTCTGGTTGCCCAGGGATGCCGAACAGAGGCCGGTTCCTGCGATCATCGACTACATTCCCTACCGGCAGCGCGACGGCAGCGTGATCGCCGACGAGCGGACCTTCCCTTATTTTGCCGGGCACGGCTACGCAAGCGTTCGGATCGACATCCGGGGAACCGGGGATTCCGAAGGGCTGTTCGGAGACGAGTACGTCAAGCAAGAGCAGGATGACGGCGTCGCCGCCATTGAATGGATCGCGCGCCAACCCTGGTGCACCGGTAGCGTCGGAATGATCGGGATTTCCTGGGGCGGTTTCAGCGCTCTTCAGGTCGCCGCCCGTCGCCCCGAAGCGCTCAAGGCGATTGTCACCCTTTGCTCGACCGACGATCGCTACGCGGACGACATGCACTACATGGGCGGTTGCCTGTTGAACGACACGCTCGTGTGGGGGACGAGCTGCTTTGTGCGCATGGCACTGCCCCCGGATCCGGCAATGGTCGGTAGCGAATCCTGGCGGTCGATCTGGCAGGCGCGGCTCGAAAGCGCGAGGCCGACACTGGTCGATTGGATCACTCACCAGCGGCGTGATGAGTTCTGGAAGCACGGGTCGATTTGCGAGGATTGGTCCGCGATCCGTTGCGCCGTCTTCGCCGTGGGCGGCTGGGCGGACGGCTATTCCAATGCAATCTTCCGAATGATGCAGAATCTGAAGGCGCCTCGGCTCGGGCTGATCGGGCCCTGGGGTCACAAGTACCCGCATATGGGCGTGCCGGGACCGGCCATTGGTTTCCTGCAGGAGTGCCTCAGATTCTGGGATCACTGGCTCAAGGGCCAACCCACCGGAATCATGCAAGAGCCGATGCTTCGAAGCTGGGTTCAGGATGCGGTCGCTCCGGCGCCCCACTACGAAACGCGCCCGGGCCGCTGGGTGGGCGATCCTTCCTGGCCTTCGCCCCATGTCACCGCCGAAGCCTTCCATCTGGCACCAGGTTCGCTGAATCGAGGGGGCGCTGCTCAGTCCGAGCTTTCGGTGCGATCGCCGCAAAGCGTTGGGACAACCGGCGGGGAATGGTGCGCCTACGGCCTTGGCGGCATTGGCCCCGAAATGCCGCTCGACCAGCGCTGGGATGACGGCGGCTCGCTCTTGTTCGACAGCGAGCCCTTGGCCGCCGACATGCCCATACTGGGCGCACCTGTCGTGGAACTGGAGCTAACCTGCGACAAGCCGACAGCGATGCTGGCGGCGCGTATTTCGGACATTGCGCCCAACGGCGAGGTCACGCGCGTCAGCTACGGCCTTCTCAATCTTTCCCACCGGACAAGCCACGAGCAACCTACTGCGCTGCAGGCTGGGGTTCCCGTCCGCGTTCGGCTTCAACTGAACGATGCCGGCTACTTGTTCCCCGCCGGACACAAAATTCGCCTGTCGCTATCGACCAGCTATTGGCCGATCGCCTTTCCCAGCCCCGAGGTCGCGACCATCACGGTCAACACTGCGACCAGCCGCTTGACGTTGCCGGCACGACCCCTGCGGCCGGCAGACGCGGGCTTGAGGCCCTTCCAAGATCCAGAAAGCTCTCCACCCTTGCCGACGACGCAACTTGAAAGCGGCAACGTCGATCGCTCCATCCATGTGGATGTGGCCGAGCGTTCGACGACCTACACAGTGGTACGCAACGATGGTCTCGTCCGTCTCGATTCGGTCGGCACGACGGTCGGGCTGGACAAATCTATGCGATACCATGTCGTCGAGAACGCGCCCGACAAGGCGGAGACGAGCGTCTACTATCGCTACAGCGTCGAACGCGATAGTTGGAAAGCAGCGGTATCGGGCACCACGAAATTGAGCGCGACACGAGACAGCTTCATTCTGCAAGTAGATTTCGATGCCTTCGAGAATGACGATCGCGTCTTCTGCAAAAGCTGGCGCCATGAAATCCCACGAAAGCTAGTGTAAATAGGCTTCTAGCCCGGAGACGGCAGTCGCCGTTCGGCTCCCACTTCCCAACGTGGCAGCCCACCCTACCGATCTTGCCACAATGAACGGCCAGATCTAAGCGGTCAGCCTTCTCAGGCTGCAGCCTCTCAATCAAATCATATTCCTCGGTGTAGGCTCCATCGAGGTTTGAGGCCATGACCTTGCGCGGGACTGGAGCTACCCTCACCAAGCTAGCTCTCCTTGGTGTTACGCTGATTCAGAGTCCGGACCGCCGGAGGTTCGGCTTTGTAGGCGTCTAGTGAGGATCGCCCTAAGAGCATCGCGGTCCTCGCGCGGTAGTTCTGCCAGCACATCGAGGCTGCTGGTGGCGACCGGGATCGGGCCTCCGTTGGGGCCGCCGACCTCGAGCTTGGAGCCAAAGCCGCCTAGATGGCGGCCGAGTTCGACAAGGGCTTCCTTTTTGAGCCGAAGCGCCGCCGTCTGCCCTTGGCTGAGTTTGCCCAGCTTCGCGATGTTGAGAATCCGCTCGCCGTCGGGGCCGGTCGTGAGCATGGCGTCGATATTGGCGAAGCCGATCAGGCGCATCTCGCTCACGATCTTGTCGAGCGTCAGGTCTGCCCGCTTCAGAGCGCCCTCCCGGGCCTTCTGGATGGCCGCCGCCACCTTGGGATGGGTCAACAAGCGAGGCCCCGCCTTGTCGGCCGTCTTGGCGCTGTAGCCCGCGCGGATAGCTGCCTGCGTAGCGTTCAGGTCGACCAAAAACTCGTGGACGAACTGCTCTTGCTTGGGCGTGAGGTCCCTGCGGGAGCCGTTGGGCGTCCCCGCGGCTGCCGGCGTCCGGGAACTCGCCGTGGCCTTCATCAGAATGACCTCCAAGGCGTAATTGCCTGAATCAATGCGCTCCGGCCCCAGGGCCAGTTCTGCCGGTGCGCTGATGTCGTCGGCCAGCGGCGGCAACGACAGAAGCTCAACTCGATCACGATGACCCCCCAAAATCCTACAATCCCCTACTTAGGCACTTTTAGGACCAGTTCCAGCTTTCGTGTGTTCTGCGACCCAGCTTGTGGGGTGACAACTACGATAGGCCCTGAGATAACCGGCTCCAGGGAGGCCGCGGTCGAGGGGGCTACATCTTCCCCGTCCTTACCCGGCGTGACCCCTCTAGCCCAACGCCGCGTTGCTGGCGGGCCGTTCCGGAGCTCATCCCGGCTGAGAGTCCCGGCTTCGATCGCACGTGCCACCAGAGCCGCCGCAGCGCGAGCGAAGGCACGGCGGCAGGTTTGGACGCAGAACCGCTGCCGCTTTCCGCCGGTCCGCCGAGGCTCGAAGGGTTGCCCGCACCAGAGGCAGGAACAGCCAGTCATGCTGGTGACCTTGTGTGATGCCAAAATTGATTGTCGCCATGGCAATTTGTGACGGGTGTGACGGGTGCTGTGCATATCGACGTCACGCGCGCGCGTAATACGTGGCTATATGGAAGACGTGTCACACCTGTCACAACAGGCCCAAACTCATCGCTAGTGGCCATGGTCAAGCCCCACTATCCGAAGGCCGAGGAACCCACGTTTGCCGCTGCCTCCCTGCCGTTTCTGCTTGAAGCCGCGCTCCTTCAGCGCATCGACCAGCCCCTTCTCGCTGCCCATGGGTTCGCCGGCCTCCTGGGCCCATGCCTTGTACGAATGGAAAAGGTCAGCGGAGGACACCCAACCGTTTAGATCACACTCGGTCTTATCGGAGAGCCACTGCCCGATGGCGTCTTCGGCTTCGAGGTACTCCGCTGTAGCGTTTTTGACGGCCTCGGGCGGGGACAGCCCAATCTCTTGCCAATTAAGGCAGCCCTCGATGGCCCACGCCAGGATGCCGGGCCATTCGGCCTTGAGGGTTTCGGCCAACTGCTTGTCTCGCTTTTCTTCGGGGATAGTCACCATAAAGGGAATCAAATTGATGCGCCGCTTGATCGCCTCGTTGACAGCCCGCAGGCCCGGTTTGTGGTTGCCAGCGATCATCAACTTGAACTGGGGGGTGTACTCGAAGAAGTCCTGGCGCATGAAGCGGGCAGCGATCACATCACCGCCGGTGAGCGCCTTGATCTTCGCCTCTGCCCAGCTCCGTCCTCTCTCTGTCTCCTGCGCCGTCACGAGCCGGGCGCCGCGCAGCATTGCGAGATCGGTCGGGTGTCGCTCGTTTTTCGAGGCCGTGAAAGTTTCCATCGGCGCTGTCTTCGCGTAATCGGCCATTATCCCGGTGACGGTCGAGATCAACACGCCCTTGCCGTTGGCCCCCGTGCCATAGCAGAAAAAGAGGGCGTGTTCTTTAATTGAGCCGGTGAGCGCGTAGCCGAATGCCCGCTGAAGGAAAGCGATGAGCTCGACATCGCCGTTGAAGATGTCAATTAGGAACTTGTGCCACAGCGGGCAGCCGCCTCCTGGCGTGATCGCCGTTCGCTTGGTGCAGTAGTCCTCGCGTCGGTGCGGCCCCAGTTTTCCGGTTCTAAGATCGACGCTGCCTCCCGGGGTGTTGAGCAGCCAGGGGTCGGCGTCCCAC
>Ga0265331_10002566_pt1 | contig 12212 bp, 11 predicted proteins | sample 41923metaG_FD_202088 | JGI IMG/M metagenome (GOLD analysis project Ga0265331, IMG submission 202088) | Rhizosphere microbial communities from Carex aquatilis grown in University of Washington, Seatle, WA, United States - 4-19-23 metaG | ecosystem: Host-associated > Plants > Roots > Rhizosphere...
CTTCCACCGTCTTGCCGGAATATCGCTCGGCTGCCTGCCCCAGCTGTTCCGGCTTGTGCAGTTCCATATCACCGATACTCACCAACACATCGCCACGCTGCAGACCGGATTGCGCCGCGGGCGACTGCTTGATCACCGCCAGCACTTCCAGCCCGGCATCTTCTTCAGGATTTTCACGCTGCACGTGCAGCCCAAGCAGAGGCGTCGCTAATTTGGTCCAGTAGGTCGCGAAGTACTCATACAGGGTTTCGTCCTTGCCAGCTTCCGCCTTGGCTTCGGTCCTGTCAGGACGGTTAGCCACGCTGTCAACACCCTCGGTATAGACCAGCACGAGGTCGGCATTGAGGCTCGCGGCCTGCTCGCTCAACTTTTCCGGAGGGGTGCTGGTGAACTTGAATGAAGAGTAGCCCAGCATATCGTAGCCATCCTCCAGCAATCGATAGTAATCCCCATCCTTGTCCGAGCCCGCGTACAACTTGGGCAGTCGATGGGGGGACGCAGGGGAGGCAATACGGCTTACATAAGATTGGGTGGATGGATTGAAATCTTCCGCATCAGGGTCAGTCGGCGTAGCCAAGGCGGCGCAGGAAATCGTTGCCAGTAAAGCAAACATACATTTTGCAGCAGCTCTCATGTTGTCACCTTTCATCAGGAAGCCATTGAACGCACCCAGTCTGATTCCAGAGACCAACTTCTGTTCCCGAACGGATAAAATATTTTCGGGATCAGGCGCGGCCTTCAAGCCAGGCGATTTCATCCTCGCCAAAGCCGGCTGCCCGCCTGGCATCGAGATTGAGCGGCGGCCGGGGCGGCGAGGCATCGTATTCCGTCAGCAGTTTCGCAAACGTCGCCGCCGGCACGAGGCCGTGCAAGCAGCACAGATAATCAAACCAGCGATTGCCGATGGCGACGTGACCGATTTCATCGCGTAGTATGACGTCGAGGATGGCCGCCGCAGCCTGATCACCAGCATGCTCCAGCTTGGCGCGGATGCCTGGCGTCACGTCCAGCCCGCGCGCCTCGAGCAATCGAGGCACCAGCCCCATGCGCACCAATGGGTCGTGAGCGGTTTTGGTCGCCATATCCCACAGGCCGTTATGGGCCGTGAAGTCGCCATACTCATGCCCCAACGTGCGCAGGTGATCGCGCAACAAGGTGTAGTGATACCCCTCTTCGGCAGCCACCTTGAGCCAGTCGCCATAAAAGTCTGCCGGCAGATTGCGAAAACGGTACGCCGCATCCAGCGCCAGATTAATCGCGTTGAACTCGATGTGTGCCAACGCGTGGATTAACGCCGCGCGGCCTTGCGGCGTGCCGAGACCGCGATGCTTGACCTCAAGCGGCGACACCAGCCGCGGCTTTTCGGGCCGCCCAGGAACGGGAATCGGCTGCGGAGGCGCACTTGCCTCATCCAATCGCCATTGGCCACGTTGCCAGCCATCAAAAAGCTTGGTCGCCGCGGCACACTTGGCATCCGGGTCGCACACCATCAGCACTTCGTAAACAGCATCATGGAAATTCATGGGGTAAACTATAGCGCATCTCACCCACAACATATCCACCATGGCAATCCTGAAAATTGGCCTGGTCAGCATCAGCGACCGCGCCTCACAAGGCGTTTACGAAGACAAGGGCATCCCCAGCCTGCGCGACTGGCTGGGTGCTGTACTCACTACCCCGTGGGAAGCCGTTGCCCGCGTCATCCCGGACGAACAGGCCGACATCGAGGCGACGCTCAAGGATCTGGTCGATCAGGAAGGCTGCTCGCTGGTACTGACCACCGGTGGCACCGGGCCGGCGCTGCGTGACGTCACGCCGGAAGCCACGCTGGCAGTAGCCGACCGCGAAATGCCCGGCTTCGGCGAACAGATGCGCCAGATCAGCCTGCAATTCGTGCCAACGGCGATTCTTTCGCGTCAAGTCGCGGTAATCCGCAAACAGAGCCTGATCATCAACCTGCCCGGCCAGCCGAAATCGATCAAGGAGACGCTGGAAGGGCTGAAGGATAGCGAAGGCAAGCAGGTGGTGCACGGCATCTTTGCCGCTGTGCCTTACTGCCTTGATTTGATCGGCGCCCCCTACATCGAAACGGACGAAGCCATCGTCAAGGCCTTCCGCCCCAAATCCGCAATAAAGCCCGCCAGCTGATGACTTCGGAATTCTCGCTCATCGCACGTTACTTCAGCCGCCCGACGCCGCATGCCACGCTGGGCATCGGCGATGACGCCGCGCTGCTGCCGGTATCACCGGGCATGGAACTGGCCATCTCCACCGACACGCTGGTCGCCGGCCGGCATTTTTTCAGCGACGCAGACCCTTACGGCATTGGGTGGAAAACCCTGGCCGTCAACCTGTCCGACCTCGCCGCCATGGGCGCCAAGCCGCGCTGGGCCCTTCTCGCCATTACGCTGCCGAACGCTGACGAGGCCTGGCTGGAGGCGTTTTCCAACGGCCTCTACGCCTGCGCGCAAGCTTACAAGACGGAGCTGATCGGCGGCGACACCACAGGCGGCCCGCTGACCTGCACCGTCACGATTCTGGGCGAAGTAACGCCTGATCAGGCGCTGCGACGTGATCGCGCACAAGCCGGAGACGACATCTGGGTTTCAGGATGGTTGGGCGAAGCCGCGCTGGGGCTGGCCGCGCTGCAAGGCAAGGTGGAATTGCCCGAAGACGCCCTTGCCATCTGCCGCGCAGCATTAGAACGCCCCGCGCCCAGAGTCGAGTTGGGGCTGGCACTGCGCGGCGTCGCCCATGCTGCCATCGACATTTCTGACGGGCTGCTGGCTGATCTCGGCCATATTCTCGAACGCTCGCAACTGGGTGCCGAAATTCACTTTGATGCCCTCCCTGCGCACCCGACACTGGTACACCTCCTCCATCAGGAATGGGCTCTGCATTGCTTGCTGGCGGGCGGCGATGATTACGAACTTTGCTTTACCGCGCCGGCATCCCGCAGAGGCGAGATCGAAGCGATCGGGAGTCGTTCAGGTTTGCCTCTGACCCACATCGGCAACATGACGGCGGATGGCGGCCTGCGTCTGCTTGATGAAGAAGGCCATCTCATGACGACAGACAAAGGCGGTTATGACCACTTCAAATAACATGCATAGCCCCAGCACTTACCATTGCAGTGTTTTAGCCATGATGTCAGTCATTCTGACGTCTCTGATGGGCTGCAAACCAGCGAGGCAGGATAACACACCGGAATTTTCACTTCTGAGCCCAGAGCAAATCAAAGCCTATGCCTACAGTAAAGAATGCCAAGAAATGTCACTGGCTTCTGTCAAAAAAAACGGGATGGAAGACCTAATCGAGTACTCGCAGGATTTCACACCTTTTGAATACACTCAGGAATATATCAATAAACACATCAAACCCTATCTCCCCCAAACATATCATTACAAGCAAGGAATTCATCCAGTAAAGACCTACTGGATGAACCATCAAGGCGTTCGAGAACCGGCCCCCCGTAACAGCCAATATATTCATGCTTGGGTCGGTCCCTCCCATTTCAAATTTCTTCCCTACAGCGGAATCGGTAACCCGTTTTATTTTGGTGAAGTAGCTTGGTTTGGGTTTAATTTGCCTGAAGTGTTCGATACGCTTGGCGTGCCTGAAAAATCTGACGATATTGCTTACTACAAAGAGTTAATACCGGGACCAGACTCGCAGTATGTCAAACGCAGCCAATTGAGCGAAAAGGATCTGAACAACACCGGCCCCAATAAGCACTATGGCGGATACATTACGGATGATTTTGTAAAAATCGAGGTTTCCTGCAACACAAACCCCGATATCAGGATGCATCCGGCGTCATGGCGCATGAAGATAAACAAACCTACTACCGTTGAAGATGTTATCAGGCACCTGTCTACGCACTATTCCATTGGCCCTAGTCTAGAGTGGATGCACACTCGTTCGCTGTCTGACCTTGGCTTGGAAGAGTATCGGGCGGGCCGGGCAGAAGACGCCAAGATACTCCTTATGAAAAATAAAAATGGCCCAGAGTCTCAAGAAGTTCTCTCAAAGTTTCATGAAGAAAGCTTCTATCTTCCCAGCGATAATTCCATCCAGAAAGCTGACGTGGAAATTTCCGTTATTTTCTGCATGTCGTACAACCAATGCGACATGTCGTATACCACGCCAGATGGCTTACTAGTATCAGCATTGTTTTCGAGAAGTCAGCTTCAATTCTGGCAAGAGATTGCCAAATTTACACCGCAATACATAAATTCAATTACAGAGCATGAGTAATGGTCAGACCTGTAGAAATTATTCTCCGTCATCCCGCACATTTTCTGGCGCTGGGGTTCGGCAGCGGCCTCGCCCGCCGCGCCCCGGGAACCTTCGGCACCCTCGTCGGATTGCCGCTGTTCGCCCTGCTGCTGTTGCTACCGGAAACAACGCATCTGATCATCATCGCGCTGCTGTTTTTGATCGGCATCCCGATCTGCACCCGCACCGGCACCGCACTGGGTGTTTCCGACCACGGCGGCATCGTCTGGGATGAAATCGTCGCCATGCTGCTGGTGCTTGAATTCACGCCGCGCAACTGGGTCTGGTGGGTACTCGCTTTCGCCTTGTTCCGGCTGTTCGACATCTGGAAACCCGCGCCCATTCGCCAGTGCGATGCTCGTCTGAAGGGTGGCTTCGGCGTGATGTTCGACGATTTGCTGGCGGCCCTGTACGCCATCGCCACCATGAAAGCCCTGCAATGGCTGATGCTGCACTGGTAGCCATTGCTACCGAATTGGGATCAGCCCTTAAATCTCGCGGCTGGACACTGGCGCTGGCTGAATCCTGCACTGGCGGCTGGGCGGCGCAGGTCGTCACGGCGATTCCTGGCAGTTCAGCCTGGTTCGACCGCGGCTTTGTCACTTACAGCAATGAGGCCAAAACCGAGATGCTAGCGGTTGCGCCTGAAACGCTCGCACAGTTCGGCGCCGTCAGCGAGCAAACAGCATGCACTATGGCGCAGGGCGCCCTGAACAGTAGCCGTGCAAACATCACAGCAGCCATTACTGGCATCGCCGGCCCGGACGGAGGTTTACCCGACAAACCCGTGGGTACGGTGTGGTTTGCCTGGGCAGGGGAAAATGGCCTGTTGCGCAGTGAAATCCGCCACTTTTCCGGCGACCGAGAATCGGTGCGCAAACAGTCTGTCGAAACCGCTTTACGTGGGGTAATCAAGCTTACGTTAAGCCCTGATTTATGAAATAATTGACGGCTTTATGGCAGGCTGATCAAAGGGTCTCAAAATGGATGAAAACAAGAGCAAGGCGCTTGCCGCCGCACTGTCGCAAATCGAGAAACAGTTCGGCAAAGGCTCCATCATGCGCATGGGCGATGGCAACATTGCACCTGACCTGGAAGTCGTCTCCACCGGCTCGCTGGGGCTGGATCTCGCCCTCGGCGTAGGCGGCCTGCCACGCGGTCGCGTTGTTGAAATCTACGGCCCGGAATCTTCCGGCAAGACCACGCTGACCCTGCAGGTCATCGCCGAAATGCAAAAGCTGGGCGGCGTTGCAGCTTTTATCGATGCCGAACACGCACTCGACCCACAATACGCGCACAAACTGGGCGTCAACGTCAGCGACCTGTTGATCTCGCAACCCGACACTGGCGAACAGGCGCTGGAAATCGCCGATATGCTGGTACGCTCCGGCTCGGTCGACGTGGTAGTGGTTGACTCCGTCGCCGCGCTGACTCCCAAGGCTGAAATCGAAGGTGAAATGGGCGATTCGCACATGGGCCTGCAAGCCCGCCTGATGTCGCAGGCGTTACGCAAGCTCACCGGCAACATCAAGCGCACCAACACGCTGGTCATTTTCATCAACCAGATCCGCATGAAGATCGGCGTCATGTTCGGCAACCCGGAAACAACCACCGGAGGCAATGCGCTCAAGTTCTACGCTTCCGTCCGCCTCGACATCCGCCGCACCGGCGCGATCAAGAAGGGCGACGAAGTGATTGGCAGTGAGACCCGCGTCAAGGTCGTCAAGAACAAGGTCGCTCCGCCGTTCAAGCAGGCAGAATTCGACATCCTCTACGGCGAAGGCATTTCGCGCGAAGGCGAAATCATTGAGATGGGCGTCAACCTGAAGTTCATCGAGAAATCAGGGGCCTGGTACAGCTACAAGGGCGAAAAGATCGGCCAGGGCAAGGATAACTCACGCGAGTACCTGAAAGAGCACCCTGAAGTCGCACAGGAAATCGAAGCCAAGATTCGCGCCAACTCTGGCATTGTCAGCGAACTGCTGCAAGTTGGCCCGGATGAGGAAGCTGACGCTTAATCTACGCGAACGGGCGTTGGGCTATCTGACTCGGCGCGAGTACTCTCGCGCCGAGTTGTATCGAAAGCTGCAGCCCTACGTCGTGGATGAAGACCTGGATGCGCTGCTGGAAGACTTCAAGCAGCGCGGCTGGCTCTCTGATGCACGATATGCCGACCAGATCGTGCATGCCAGAAAGGGCAAGTACGGCAGCCTGAAAGTGGCGCATGAACTGCGATCTCAAGGGGTTGCAGAAGGCCTCGTAGACAAGGCCGTGGCAGAAGTCAGGGCGGAAGACAGAACATCGGCGCTCAACCTGTGGCGCAAGAAATTCGGCGCCCCCGCGCAAAGTCGCGAAGAATGGGCAAAGCAGGCCAGATTCCTGCAAAGCCGGGGATTTGGTACAGAAACGATTCGAGCCGTGTTACGCGGCGACATTGAAGATTTGGAACAGTAGCGATTCACATGAACAGCAAACAGATTCGTCAGGCCTTTCTCGACTTTTTCGCCTCCAAGGGCCACACCATCGTGGCCTCCAGTTCGCTGGTGCCGGCAGGTGACCCGACCCTGCTGTTCACCAACGCCGGGATGAACCAGTTCAAGGACGTGTTCCTCGGCTTCGACAAGCGCCCCTACACCCGCGCCACCACCAGTCAGAAATGCGTCCGTGCCGGCGGCAAGCACAACGATCTGGAAAACGTCGGCTACACCGCACGGCACCACACCTTCTTCGAAATGCTGGGCAACTTCAGCTTCGGCGATTACTTCAAGCGCGATGCGATCAATTACGCGTGGGAACTGCTCACCGTCGTATTCAAGATCCCCGCCGACAAGCTCACCGTCACCGTGTATGCCGAGGACGACGAGGCCTACGACATCTGGGCCAACGAAATCGGCGTGCCGAAAGAGCGCATTATTCGTATTGGTGACAACAAGGGCGCCCGCTACGCCTCCGACAACTTCTGGATGATGGGCGACACTGGCCCCTGCGGCCCCTGCACCGAGATTTTCTACGACCACGGCGCGCACATTCCCGGCGGCCCTCCGGGCTCGCCTGATGAAGACGGCGACCGCTTCATCGAAATCTGGAACAACGTGTTCATGCAGTTCAACCGCGATGAAGCCGGCGTGATGCATCCGCTGCCCAAGCCCTCGGTCGACACCGGCATGGGACTGGAGCGTATCGCCGCCGTACTGCAAGGCGTACACGCCAACTACGAGATCGACCTGTTCCAGAGCCTGATCAAGGCTGCCGCACGCGAAACCAAGCAAACCGATCTGGAAAGCCCGTCGCTCAAGGTCCTGGCCGATCACATCCGCGCCTGCTCCTTCCTCATTGCCGACGGCGTGATCCCCGGCAACGAAGGCCGCGGCTACGTGCTGCGCCGCATCATCCGCCGCGCCATTCGCCACGGGTACAAGCTCGGCGCACGCGCCGCCTTCTTCCACAAGATGGTGCCGGATCTGGTCGCCGAAATGGGCGAAGCCTACCCAGAACTCAAGTCCGGCGAAAAGCGCATCACCGACATCCTGCGTCAGGAAGAAGAACGTTTCTTCGAGACCATCGAACACGGCATGGCCATTCTGGAAACCGAACTGGCCGAAATGGAAAAGGCTGGCGCGACTACCTTCAACGGTGAAACCGCATTCAAGCTGCACGACACTTATGGCTTCCCGCTGGATCTGACCGCCGACATCTGCCGCGAGCGCAACGTGACGGTTGATTCCGCAGCATTCGACGCCGCCATGGCGCGCCAGAAGGATCAGGCCCGCGCAGCCGGCAAGTTCAAGATGGCCGCAAATCTGGAATACGATGGTCAAGCCACCACCTTCCACGGCTACGAAAAACTGGAAACTCAGGCCAAGGTACTGGCGCTGTACAAGGATGGCACCACCGTCACCGAACTGCACGAAGGCGATCTTGGGGTCGTTGTATTGGACGATACCCCGTTCTATGCAGAATCCGGTGGCCAGATTGGCGATAGCGGCGAGTTGCGCAGCGCCAACGGCATCTTCGCGGTCGAAGACACACAAAAAATTCAGGCCAGCGTCTTTGGTCATCACGGCGTGCTCAAAACCGGCAAGCTGGTGGTAGGCGACAGCCTTGCCGCCCGCGTCAATGTGGCCGCCCGTGCCGCCACCCAGCGCAACCACTCAGCCACCCACCTGCTGCACAAGGCGCTGAGCGAAGTACTTGGCGAACATGTGCAACAGAAGGGTTCGCTGGTCGACGCCGACAAGACTCGCTTCGACTTCGTGCATAACGCGCCAGTGACAGATAACGAAATCCGTCAGGTCGAACAGATCGTCAATGCCGAAATCCTCGCCAATGCCGCCACGCAAGCCCGTGTGATGGGCATTGAGGATGCACAGAAGACCGGCGCGAAAATGCTGTTCGGCGAAAAGTACGGCGACGAAGTACGCGTACTCGATATCGGCACCTCGCGCGAACTGTGCGGCGGCACCCATGTCAGCCGCACCGGCGATATTGGCCTGTTCAAGATCACGTCAGAATCCGGCGTGGCCGCCGGCGTGCGTCGTGTTGAGGCCACAACGGGTGAAAGTGCATTGCATCTGGTACAGGCCCAGCAATCGCTGCTGTCGCAGGTCGCCAGTGAGCTTAAAGCGCCAGCGCAAGAGATCCCCACCAAGCTCTCGCAAGTGCTGGATCACGTCAAGGCCCTGGAAAAAGAGCTGGCACGCCTCAAATCCAAACTGGCCGCCAGCCAGGGCGACGATCTGGCATCGCAAGCCGAAGACATCGCTGGCATCAAGGTGCTCGCTGCCGCGCTGGAAGGCGCTGACGCCAATGCCTTGCGTGAAACCATGGACAAGCTCAAGGACAAGCTGAAATCGGCCGTCATCGTGCTGGCAGCCGTGAGCGACGGCAAGGTCAGCCTGGCCGCCGGTGTGACTGCTGATCTGGTCGGGAAACTCAAGGCCGGAGAACTGGTCAATGTTGTCGCCCAACAAGTTGGCGGCAAGGGCGGTGGACGCCCGGACATGGCCATGGCAGGCGGTACTGATGCTTCCAAGCTGCCTCAGGCGCTGGCTTCAGTGGCAGCCTGGGTCAAACAGCAATTAGGGTAAACAACAATTAGGTTAATTTAGGGTATTAGCAATGGCACTGATCGTACAGAAATACGGCGGCACCTCCGTCGGCTCCCCGGAGCGTATCCGAAATGTGGCGCGCCGTGTGGCACGTTACAAGGCATTGGGGCACCAAGTAGTCGTAGTGGTTTCTGCCATGTCCGGCGAAACCAACCGTCTGATTGGCCTCGCCAAGGAAATCATGCCGGAGCCAGACCCGCGCGAACTGGACCAGATGGTTTCCACCGGCGAACAAGTCACCATTGCACTCACCGCGATGGGCCTGATGGATCTCGGCGTACGTGCCAAGAGCTACACCGGTTCACAAGTACGCATTCTGACGGATGATGCGCATACCAAGGCCCGCATCCTGAGCATTGACGAAGCCAACATCCGCGCCGATCTTGACGCTGGCTATGTAGTCGTAGTCGCGGGCTTCCAGGGCGTGGATGAAAAGGGCAACATCACCACTCTCGGCCGCGGTGGTTCAGACACCACCGGCGTTGCGCTGGCCGCAGCGCTCAAGGCGGATGAATGCCAGATCTACACCGACGTCGATGGCGTCTACACCACAGACCCGCGCGTGGTGCCAGAAGCCCGTCGCTTGAAATCCATCACCTTTGAAGAAATGCTGGAACTCGCCAGCCAGGGCTCCAAGGTATTGCAGATTCGCTCGGTGGAATTCGCCGGCAAGTACAAAGTCAAATTGCGCGTGCTGTCCAGCTTTGAGGAAGAAGGCGACGGCACCCTGATTACGTTTGAGGAAGAAGACAATATGGAACAACCCATCATCTCCGGCATCGCATTCAACCGCGACGAAGCCAAAATTACCGTACTGGGCGTACCTGACCGCCCCGGCATCGCCTACCAGATTCTTGGCCCGATCGCCGACGCCAACATCGACGTCGACATGATCATCCAGAACGTCGGCGCCGATGGCACCACCGATTTCACCTTCACTGTGCACAAGAACGAACTGAACAAGGCGCTGGGCATTCTCAAGGGCGTTCAGGCACACATCGGTGCGCGTGAAATCTCTGGCGACGACAAGATCGCCAAGGTCGCCATCGTCGGCGTCGGCATGCGCTCGCACGTCGGTATCGCCAGCCAGATGTTCCGCACGCTGGCTGAAGAAGGCATCAACATCCAGATGATTTCCACTTCCGAGATCAAGATTTCCGTCGTCATCGACGAAAAGTATCTGGAACTGGCCGTGCGCGTGCTGCACAAGGCCTACGAACTGGAGAACGCTTGAGTTTTTGTTGGTAAACGGGTATTCTTGCCACCCTTCCGGAGAGCTGGCCGAGTGGTCGAAGGCACTTCCCTGCTAAGGAAGCATACGGGCTTAAATCTGTATCGAGGGTTCGAATCCCTCGCTCTCCGCCAAGTTTAGTCAGTTAAAAAACCCACGCATGCGTGGGTTTTTTATTGCGCACGTTCAGGCAGGTAGCCTCGACACTGCAAATAATTCAACACCAAAGATACGCTCTCTTCAAGCGTCAGCACCCCGGTATCGACAACCAGTTCGGCCGCCTGCGGCGATTCATAGGGCGCTGAGACGCCTGTAAAGTCCTTGATCAATCCCAGACGGGCCTTTTGATACAAACCCTTTACATCACGTTGCTCGCAAACTTCCAGTGGGCAACTACAATAGATTTCGATGAAATCGCCCTCCGGCACCAGACTGCGCACTCGGTCACGATCCTCACGATATGGCGATATGAACGCAGTAAGTGCTATTACGCCAGCCTCAACGAAAAGTTTAGCCATCTCCCCCACGCGCCGTATGTTCTCGACACGATCCTCTGCAGAAAAGCCCAGATCGGCGCAGAGGCCATGGCGCACGTTGTCTCCATCAAACACAAAGGTGCGACAGGACCATGCATGGAGCGCCTGTTCAGTAGCATGTGCCAAGGTAGACTTTCCTGCCCCAGAAAGGCCAGTGAACCAGAGAATGACGCTCTTGTGCCCATTCATCTTCTCGCGGTCAGCACGCGTGACCAAACTCTGATGCCAGATAATATTTTTCATTATGGTCATGTCTTGGGCCGATTAAATTTGATCCGTTAGCCCTGATAACCCAAAGCCTCTTTCAACGGGCCAAGATGTTGCACATAGTGCTTCCAGCGTTGCACCGAAGTTTTGTATATCGGCTGGCGAACCTGCCAGTGAGAAGCCGTTTTCACGTTCCGTTCGAGTTTATGCGGCGCAAGACAAGCATCGTCCCATTCGAGACCGACATGCTCGATCAGCTTGCGTGACCAGTACTCAGGGTCGGCAACCGTGTCCTCATAGCTGATGTCCATTATCCGTCCCGGCAAGACGGTATGCCAGTAAGCCATCAACCGCTCATATTGTTTGTAATGGTGCCCTATATTGGACAAATCATAGGCATACGGATGATTGCCCCCAAAATTCTGGAAAAAAATCGAGAGGCAATTGTCCATCACGTCACGTCGGCAATGAATAAAACGTGCCTTGGGGAAAAGCATCGCAATCAACCCCAGCTGTACAAAATTGTGCGGCATCTTGTCAGTGATACGTGCTGGGCTGGTACCAGGCCCAGCAATCTTGTGCAACAAATCCAAGTAATGTCGACTAACTTCCTGTGCATGCGATAACTTCATTTCGGCCATGCAGGTGGGCCATGGCGTGTCGGATTGCATCAGATAAGGTACTGCGTTTGGCGCTCTACCCCAAAAAATCACTTCACCCGCACCAATCACTTGTGGATGACTGGAGATGATCTGCTCAGTCAGAGTTGTGCCAGAACGCGGCATACCGACGATCAGCACCGGCTGGTCGGATTCGCTGCCAAGTTCACTATGTGCATCGATAAATTCACGC
>Ga0265331_10002567_pt1 | contig 12211 bp, 12 predicted proteins | sample 41923metaG_FD_202088 | JGI IMG/M metagenome (GOLD analysis project Ga0265331, IMG submission 202088) | Rhizosphere microbial communities from Carex aquatilis grown in University of Washington, Seatle, WA, United States - 4-19-23 metaG | ecosystem: Host-associated > Plants > Roots > Rhizosphere...
AACAAGTCAAAGGCGGCAAGGCCCTATCCGATAGCCTCAAGGGCGACCCTAATTTTTTGGATTTGGTACCGGATATGATTCACATCGGCGAACAATCCGGCGCTTTGCAAGACATGCTGGGCAAAGTGGCTGACTATTACGAGAAAGAGGTTGATGAGCAAATCAAGGCCGTCTCAACCATTATTGAGCCGGCCCTGATGATAGTCGTCGGCGTTATTGCCCTAATCATCGTGGCGGCGGTGTTGCTGCCCATCTACAGTTTGGCGGGCAAAAACTTAAGCGGTGGTATATAACCCGTGCGAGAACAATTGCTTTTTTACTTGCATATGCCTAGTATGTAATCATAAGCATTTCAACATAATTCCTAAAAGGGTGGGAACGACAAAATGAGAATTAGTTTAACTAAGAAAAACCAGGGCTTCACCATAATTGAAGTCATGATTGTGTTGGCCATTGCCGGGCTTATCATGGCAATTGTCTTCTTGGCCGTACCGGCCCTGCAACGCAGCTCACGCAACACCCAGCGTAAAACTGACGTTGGCTCGATTTTATCCGCCGTCTCTGAATACGCCAGCAACAACTCCGGGCAGATACCTGCTGCCAGCGGAACGTTCGCCGCGGAGTTTCCAAACAACACGCCAAGCCTCAGCTACTACATCGCTGCCAATGTCCTGTATAACTACTCGGCCGTTGCTCGTGGCTCCGCACCAACCGCACCAGCCGGTACGGACAGCGTAACGGTCTTCAATTACCTGAAGTGCAGCGCAAACGCTGGCGATCCAGCCAACGCTACCGCTAGGAGCATAGCCGTGCTATTCAACGTAGAGGGCAGCGGCGGTGTCATTCCTCAGTGTCAAGAATCGTAGAGGCTTAAATAAGTTTGATAAAACGAGCTTCTTCGGAAGCTCGTTTTTAAATGGCTGGGTTTTTGTGCTAGGATACCGCTAATGATCGCGATTATATTGATAGTATTCGGTCTATGCTTGGGCAGTTTTTTGAATGCCATGGTTTGGCGGATGCATCTGGGTAAAGACTGGGTGCGGGGCAGGAGTGAGTGTGACAACTGTGGCCACCGGCTAAGTGTCGCCGACTTGCTGCCGCTTTTTAGCTGGCTGGCTCTTGGCGGACGCTGTCGCTATTGCAAACAATCAATCTCCTGGCAGCATCCGGCCGTAGAGCTGGCTATGGCCGGTGTCTTCGTAGCCTCTTACTACTTTTGGCCCGGCGGCGTGTTAGGAGCAGGGCAAGGGATATTATTTATCACTTGGCTGCTTAGCTCTGTTGGGCTGATGGCGCTATTGCTCTACGACCTGCGCCACATGCTGCTGCCCAGCCACATTCTCTATCCGACTTTTGCCGTGGCCGCCGCCGGCCGTTTGGTTTATATCCTGCGCTACTCCGATAACGTCGCCCATAGCTTTTGGCTTTTAGCTTTAAGCTTAGCGGTAGCTAGCGGCGTTTTTTTGTTGTTATTTTACGTCTCACGCGGTCGCTGGATAGGTTTTGGCGACGTGCGCTTGGGATTAATCACCGGCACGCTGCTAGCCACGCCGGCCAAGAGCTTTTTAATGATTTTTTTGGCTTCACTGCTGGGCTCAATGTTCGCGTTGCCGGCTGTGGCTGCCGGCCGCAGCAAAATGAGCAGCCGCATACCCTACGGCCCGTTCCTAATCGCGGCCACCGCCATAACCCTGCTGTTTGGCCAGTCCTTTATCACCTGGTACCAAAACCACCTCCTGTAGCCAGAAATTTACAGAGAGTTGGCAGAGCTGGCGGCTTTGCCGGAAAGCAGGTTGGTGAGGTGTGTGTTCTCTGTTACGCTTATGCTATAATTTGACATATGCAGACCACCTCGGGGGGCTACACTATTGTTGAGGTAATGATCGTATTAGCCATCACTTCTGTGCTTTTTTTTAGCGCCGTGCTGGTTTTTAACGGCCAGCGCTCGGGGACAGATTTTTCCCAAGCTATGCAAGACTTAAACTCCAAAATTCAGGATTACGCCAACAAGGTTAGCACCAGCTCTTACTCTGGCAGTGAAAACTACATCTGCAGCGTGGTTAACGGCCGGCCATTACTCACCAACGGTAGCGGCAGCAATGATAAGTGCCTATTTTTAGGTTTGGCTATCCAGGCTGTTCCTGGTCAGCCTACCCTGCATGCCTACACCGTTTTAGGTACCAAAGATATCTACACTGTCGGCGGCGCCGACAGTGGCCAGCCGGCTTTGAATATCAGCAGCACTAATCCCGAGCCGGCACTACTTAATGACGGTAGTGGCACGGACAAGATTGTGCTGGCGGAAGATTATACTCTTGGAGCCGGATCCACGGTGAAATCCTCTACGGCATCCGGCAGTGAGCGCGACTTAGTCGGACTATATAACGGCTTGCAAAATGACTCTGCCTCAGCTTCCAGCGGCGCTGCCGCGCTGATACTAACGGCCTATGATTGCACTAATGGTAATAACTGCAATGTCGCGTATTCTAGGAACTCTCAAGTACAAACATGTATCGAAAAATCATGCGGCAGCGTATCGGTTAACCAATGGAGCATCTGTTTGCAGGATGGCGGTAGCAATAATACCGCGCAACTTAAAATATTCGGCGCGCCGGGCGGTATCAGGACTCTACTAAATTTTGTGGCGTGTACATGAGATGAGAATATTTGCGACTATCAAATCTGACCTTAACCAAATCGGCCATGGCCGCCGGTTTACCAGACAGGCCGGTGATACCATTATTGAAGTGCTGGTTAGCGTTAGCATTTTAGCGCTGGTGCTGTCGGTAGCCTATGGTTCTACCAGCCGCAGCCTGCAAAACGGCGTTGATTCGTCCAACCGCCAGCAAGCTTTGGCGCTGGCCGAGCAACAGGTAGAGATTATCAAAAACGCCGCCGCTTCCAACCAGGTCGGCTTAGGCGCCTACCAATCGCAGCCGGGCACGGCTTTTTGTATAGATAATACGAAAATTGGTATCCCAACGCAGTACGGCAAAAGCGCTCCCACTAGCTCTGCTTGTCATCTAATCAACAGTGTCTATGACTTGTCCGATACCTGTAATGCCAGTGGCCTATTTACCATCATTGCCAGCTGGCCCAGTGCCGTATCCGGTAGCAGCGGCAATAGCCAACTAACAATTTATTACCGCGCACCATGAAAAATACTAGCCTAAGACAACCACCACCAACCGGCTTTACCATAGTTGAACTGATGCTGGCCACCAGTGTTTTTTCTATAGTGCTCTTGGTGGCTTTGGGTAGTTTCTTGCAGATTGGCCGGGTGTTTTACAAAGGCGTTTCGCTGACCGCCGTGCAGAACATTGCCACCCAGGTACTCAACGACATGAGCAACAATATGCAAACCTCCAGTGGCTTCTCTCTGCCTCCCCCTAGCAACGGGTATACGTACTGGTGCATTGGCAATACCCGCTATACCTATATAACCCACAGTGTTGGCGGCCAGCAGGTGGCGACGCCAGCCAACTTGGCAAATGTCAATTATAATAACGGAACCAGCGGCGGTAGTTTTGGCCTGCTTAAAGATACTCTAGCGGGCAATGCCAGCTGTGCCACGCCGTGTTTTGGCGGCACTTGCCTTGCCGGCTATGTGGCCCTTAGCAGCAATTCGGTAGAGATGCTGGGTGATAATATGCGCCTGGCTAGCATTAGTATTACGCAACCTGATGCATCTACCTCGCCAAACCTATATAATATCAATATGGTAGTGGTTTACGGAGATGACTCGGTTTTGGACTTTAGCAATCCCCTCCGGCCTACTTGTTTGGCAGGTTCACAAAACCAGGCATTTTGCTCGGTCGTCACTATTTCTACAACGGTGCTTCAGGGAGCGCAGACTTGAAACAAAAGGGATTTTTTAGCGCTCAACCAAGTGTCCGGCCTGACCAAAAAGGCATGGCCTCGATTGTCATTGTATCTGTTTTGATTGTGATTCTTACCCTGGTCAGCATTGGTTTTGCCCGGCTGATGAATCGGGCCATTACCAATTCTACCGACAAAGAGCTAGGCGTGGCTGCCAATTACGCCGCGCAGTCCGGCATCAACAGCGGTATCGGTTATCTGCAAAAAAATTATGTTTCGACTGACCCCGGTGCCTTGCTTAATACCGGCTGCAGCGATTTAATTGGCTCCACTGGTGCGCTGTACTCCCAAGCCAACCTATCGGGTGAAGCAGGTGGCGGCAATGTAAAATACACCTGCCTGACCATCGACCCGGAGCCTACGGACCTGGTTTTTGGCGGCCAGGATCCGTTGCCACCCTATAAATCGGAGGTTATCAAGCTGACCACCGCTAGTGGTCCCGCGCTTGGCGGCGGTAGCCTGATGTTTGCCTGGAGCGGCACTTCCGGCCACAACAGCACCATCGCCGGCACCAGTCTTTACGACGAAACTACCTGGTCCAACAAAACTTTGGCGCCGGTTTTGCGAGTAACACTTTATCCCTTGGCTAACTCCACCACACCCATAGACAACGCGGCCGTGCAAGCGGCTTCACGCACTTACTTCTTTTACCCAAACACGGGCAATACCAGCCATCCCAACAATACGGCCATCACGCCCGTTAACTACGCCACTGCGACCGAACCGCTGCAAGGCGTGCAATGCGGCAACGAAGGCAAAAATGGTTTTGACACTGGTAACGACAACCCGGCGGACTACACCTGTAGCGTAATAATTTCTGGTTTGCCCGCCGACGGCTTGTTTTACGCCCGCATGACGCCGCTTTATGATTCCACCAACCTTAGGATCCAGGGCAACGATAACAGCGGTAAGCTGGTCAAGTTTGTGGGCGTCCAGGCCATTGTGGACTCTACGGCTAAGGCCAATACATCATCCAAACGGTTACGGGCCAGGGTAGACCTGGGCAACAACATATCACCAAGCGATGATGCCATACCCGAATTTGCCGCTGATTCGGCCAACACCATCTGCAAACGGCTAGATATAAGCGACGTAACCGCCAAGATTGCCGACCCTTATTGTTTATCTCAGCTTAATATCCAGCAGCCAGTTCCGGCTGTGACTCTAAGCGCCTCACCAACGACTATCTTCGTTGGCCAGCCAACGCAGCTTACTTGGACTAGCGCCAATGTTACCGCCTGCACCAGTACTTGGACCGGAGGAGCAGTGGCATTATCCGATAATCAAACAGAATTTCCGCAGGTGACTACTACTTATACCATCAACTGTACCGGCCCGTTTGGATCAGCCAACCAAAGCGTCACGGTTGCCGTTAATCCTATCTTATCCTTTTACACCGACAATGGCTCAAACTCCATCACCATACCATATAACACTTCGACAACTTTGCACTGGACTATAACCGGCCAAGCCGACTGGTGCTACGGCACGGGCGGCACCGGGTCTTGGGTTGGCTATAAGAATCACGCTAGCGGCGATAATAGTACAGCTACCGGTCTTTTAACTTCTCCCCAGACCTACCATTTGTACTGCGGCAACAGCACTAATAACTACCAAACGCCAACCCAAAATGTGGCGATTACAGTCAGCCCGCCACCACCCGCGCCGCCCGTTATCAACCAGTGGTTCTGGAATCAAAACAACAATAGCCCGGACAGTTTCACTTACAATGTCAGCAATTCCGACAAATGCATAATTTACCCTGATAATGGCGCTGCCACTACCCAAATTGCACCGGTGCTAAATACAAATTTCTCCGTATCGGACGGCCAGTCCTATACCAGCGCTACCCTTAAGTGCTGGGATCATAATGTAGGCCCCGCTGTAAGCGATGCTATTGTTCCCGCCTCCGCTACCCAAGTCAATGTAATGTTTTCGCAACCTACCACCGGCTATAATCAAGAGTACACTCGTACGTATAAAACCTCCTCTCCGAGTGAACCCAACGATTGTCGGGATAACCTTCACAACTGGGCTATCTGTTTCTCCCTTTCGGCTAACCAAAACGGTAACCCTGCCCTGATAACCAGTTGCGACTTAACCACGAACAACGGCTATAGAAACACTATTACAAATGGACCCGGGCAACCGCATTGGTCTCAAAAGTCTGATTCCTCTAAGCCCAACTGGATAAATTATCAGCTTGGCTGGAATGTGACGATTAATAGCAGCCTTAACACTTGGCCAGCTAACTATAACTATTATGGCGATCCTGGCTATAACCCATCCACAACTAACTCCATGCCCTATGACGGCACCACCTTGACGGCAGTTTGCCATGGCGCAAATGCATCAGGCCAAGCTACTTACGGCCCCGCTGAATGGCATACTTGCGCCGATCGCGGGCAAGTAGGGATATACTATAGCGATGTGTCTCAGAATGGTTGTTCGAGCGTAGTTCTTCATGGTCCGCCAGGCGGCGGTGGCGGCGGTGGCGGCGGGACGCCACCTCCAAGCAAGCAAACCTGTAGTTGGGATGGAGTCACTGTTAATGTTCCCCCTGGCTGTGTGACCTGTGCAATAGGCGGCACCGCATCTACTCCGGGTAATTGTCCGAAAAAAGGCGGTCCATCTTAATGATTTATTCCCACGGCTGTGTCTCATTACATTTTAAAATCATTGATAATGCCTAAAGTTTGGAGATTCAGTGTCTACACCCAGTAACTTAAATCAGCTTATACCCGCTAATAAACCGCGCCGTCCGAGCGCACCAATATTAATAGCTGGCTTCGTGATTCTTATTGCCTTGATTGCCGGTGGTATTTACTTTATCCATAAAAGTATCTCTAAACCTGCTGTTACTACTTATTCATATACTTACCATAAACTTGTTACCTCAACTTTAGCTGGGACGGGCGTGTCCCACGGCTTAGTCTTCCAAAGGCCCGTGGAGTTTACCGCCATCGCACCCGAAGGCAGAACCGATATTGCCAGCTTTGCCCAAACTGTTAATAAAAAAGGCGTTGTCAATACCGTCGGCGGCGAGACGGCAGTAGCTAGTCCCGCGCCAGCTAATTACAACGCAATTATAAATTACTATTTCAGTTTGCCGGATACATCAAGTGGTTATAAAAGCGCCACCTCTTCAATTAGGGACTTCTTGCAATCTCAAGAAATGCCATATATTTTCTTTTCTGAAGACAAAAACCCCAAAATAGACCTGAACTTGGGCCACCCCGCCCAAGATTTTACCTCTAATTTACCTGGCGGCGTCTGGATTTTTAGTTATACGGCAACTGATACGAATCTTAAAAGCGATAAGCAAAAAATCTCGGTTGTAAGAGGCGAGCTGATTTTTGCAATTGGTAAAAGCGACTATTATTATCTGCTTTTGGGCACAGATGACTATAACTGGCTGCCCAATCAGCCTATCTTGGCCAACATACTTTCTGGTCTAAAAATAGACCAATAGCGCTTATGCTTGCTGTAAGTATTACAACGTGAGATAATATAGCCAGTCCTTTGTAGTTTAAGGGGGCGCTTTTGTCATTGTCGCGATAAGGACGCGGCGCGTTTTCCTGAAAGGGAAGGTGAGAAGAATGAAGCGTTTTCAGGTTATCGCCGCTGTGTTTCTTACCGCGGCGGCAGGTGCGTTGGCAGTTGCCCATCCGGCGGCTGCTACGAACGGCAAGCTGGCCTGTAAGGCTAGCGGTATCAGCCTTCAGAGCGTCGGTAAATACGGCGTTAAGGTGGCCGTCAAGGCCGCCTGCAAGCTGCCCGGGCGCAAGGCACCCGTGCCGTATACGACAAGCTGGAAGGCAAGTTTTTCCGACTTGTCGCATCAGCCCTGCAATGGCTTTGCCCCGATGGCTGGCCACGGCAAGAGCTTCAACCTGCCCCAGCTTCCCACTATTGTGCAAGTCACCTTCACGGTGATGGCCAAGTGGGGCAAGCAGGTGGCGAAAGCCAGCAAGACCCTCCCAAGGGTCACGCCGGACAGCCACGTGTTCTGCGGCGCGCCGCCCAAGCTGGTTTCGCTGCCGGGGGCCACGCCGTCTGCCTGTACCTGGGGTATCAACCCCGGCATCGGCGGACAGGTCGTATACGCTGACGGCAGCATCGAGTGCGTGGGTCTCGGCCAATGCCGCTGGAACAAGCCCAATCCCCACCGTTACGGCTCGTACTACGTCATGGAGTACGGTTTCAGCTGCTCGGGGGGCTACACGGGCTACGTTCGGCTCACCATGGGCTACAGGCCGCAGGGGAGTACAGCTGCCGAATGCCTGGAGAGTTTTCAATCCAGCAGCCTGGTCATATCCCCGCAGTGGGGTCCGGGCTTGCTTTACCCGCAGGCATACGTGGTCACTCTGTCGGGCAATGCCCAGTTGCCCTATCTCCCCGCCAGCGTCTGGTGGCCCGAAAATGAGGCGGTTCCCGCTTCTGGCAGAGTTGACCCCTGTAAGACAGGGGCCTGGGACTGACAAGGGATGAAATCCGGGGGGCGTGCAAGCGCCCCCCGGGAAACAACTTTTATAGTCCATGCACCCATCGCGGGTGTTTTTTAATGCCAGCCCAACGATTTATTTTTTGGCGTTATGGAATTTTTCGTGCACGGCTTTTAGGTGCGGATCTGTTACGTGCGTGTAAATCTGAGTGGTGGCGATATTGGAATGGCCCAACATGGCCTGCACCGAGCGCAAATCGGCGCCGTTCATTAGTAAATCGGTGGCAAAACTATGGCGCAGGGTGTGTGGCGAGACGTGTTTGGTAATGCCAGCCAAGCGGGCATAGCGGGCGACCATACGCTGCACAGAACGGGCTGTCAGGCGGGTAAAATTGCCCGATAAATCAACTTTTTTGCTGCCGCTGTATCTGATAAATAGCGGCTTGGTGTTGTCTTGGCGTTTGTCCAAATATTGCTTAATCCAGCCGGCGGCCTCCGGGCTGATAAAAATCGGCCGGTCCTTTTGGCCTTTGCCGCGCACCATGAATTCGCGCCGGCCTAAATTGATGTGGTCACGGTCCAAGCCTACCAGCTCGGATACGCGCAGGCCGCTGCTGAATAGCAGTTCAATAATGGCCCGGTCGCGCAGCCCGTTTTGGCTGTCTAGTTTGGGCTGGCTGCCCAGGCGCTCTACTTCTTCCGGCGTCAAAAAGGTAACTTGCGGGCGGCGTGTCCGCGCCAACTCGATTTTGTCGGCGCTCATGGCATCGTAACCGCGCTTGGCACAATATTTTAGAAAGCTGCGCAGGGCAATGAGGTGGTAGTTCTGCGTAGCTTTGCCTAGTTCATCAGAGGTGTTAGTGCCCAAGCGGTTAAGCCACAGCCGCCATTTGCGGATCAAGTCGTCGTCAATATCGGCCACTTTAATCTCGCCGGCAAAATCGGACAGGCGGGTCAGGTAATGATGGTAGTTCTGAATGGTTTTGGCCGAACGGTTTTGCTCCAGCTCCAGGTATTCCAAAAACTGCTCAACAGCGGTTTCATAGCTCATATGCTTATTTTAGCAGGTTTATTGTGCGACATAGGCTTTTGCCAAGTGAACATAATTAATATTCAACTTGAACCTCACACTCAATCTGTTACAATAGTATCAAATATGGAAAAAACACTCGTTCTACTTAAACCTGACGCCGTCGCCCGCGGCATCGTCGGCGAAATAATCACACGCTTTGAGAAATCCGGGCTAAAACTCATCGCTACCAAAATGATAGAACCCAGCGAGGATCTGGCCAATCAACATTACCCCGCAGGCCGCCGTGAATTTATCGAAGGCATGGGGCACAAAACCCTTGGCAGCTACAAAGAGCAGGGGCTGGATCCGCATAAGGTATTTGGCACCGATGAGCCGCATGCCATCGGCTTACAAGTGCAGCACTGGCTGGTAGATTCGCTAACCGCCGGCCCGGTCATTGCGTTAGTTCTAGAAGGTCCGCACGCCGTAGAGCTTGTGCGCAAAATCGCCGGTAACACCTTGCCCATCAAAGCCGAACCCGGTACCATCAGGGGCGATTACTCCTTTGATTCACCGGCACTTGCCAACAGCGAAAAACGCGCCATCCGCAACCTGGTGCACGCTTCCGGTGATAAAAAAGAGGCCGATTTTGAGGTCAACCTCTGGTTTACCGACGAAGAGCTGCATAGTTACGACGCTGCCCACCAAAACCACATGACAGCCTAGGCAGGATTATTTTTTTGGCCGGATTTTAACCGCGGTGCCGTAGGCCGCAACTTCGTTCATGATGCCGCCAATATCACTGGAGTCAAAGCGCATGGCTATGACGGCGTTGCCGCCTTTGGCCGCGGCCTCGTCGCGCAGCCGCTGTATGGCTTGTTCGCGGGTATCAGATAAAAGTTTGGTGTAGCCACCGACTTCGCCGCCAAAAATCGTGCGAAGAGTCGCGCCAAAGTTACTAAACAAGTTGCGGCTGCGCACAATCAGCCCAAAAACCTCGCCGTAAACTTCAACCACTTCGTACCCGGGGATATCGTTGGTGGTCGTCGTAACAATTAATATCTCTTGGCTCATAAAAACCTCCTTATTCATCAGTAATCGTATCTTAAGCTGATAGCTTTATCAATAAAGCCAGCTTTTAGGTTAAAATTAGGTACGCGCCCCTGTAGTGCAATGGATAGAATACCTCCTTCCTAAGGAGTTGATAGAGGTTCGAATCCTCTCGGGGGCACCACGTCGCAACTAACTCCAACCCCGCCTTAAATTTGCGCGATTAAATAGTGCAAATTTGGCGGGGTCTAGCGTTGTTGCTCCTTTCAATTCGACAAAATTCAGGATTTCGCCGAATTGGATAGCTGCAAAAAAATTGCGCAGGCGCAGAATAACTCGAATCCTCTCGGCAGGCCGCAAAATGGGTTTAGCTGCAAAGAGGAGTGAAACCAACTATAATATAAGGATGAGCGACAAACCGGAAGAATCTAAAGAGCAGGACACCGAAGACCTGGAAGACATCGCCGAAGAAAAACCCCGGCATTTTAAAGAGCAGTTTGAAGACGAGCAAACCCTGCTGGTCTTCCGTAAACACCCCATAGTCATGCGCAAGGGCCTGGTTTATTCCATGTTGGCCCTACTGCTGGGCACCGTACCATCACTTATCAAGCCCACTTACGGTTACTTTTTTGGCGGCCTGGCCGCCGGCCTTGGCCTGGGCATAATTGTCATTTTTCCGTCTTGGGTGCGTTGGTATTTTAGCGTTTACATCATGACCGACAAGCGCTTTATCCAACAAACGCGCTCGTTGTTGCAAGTCAACGTCGTGGATATAGGCCTGGAACAGATACAAATGATCAATTATCAAATCGCCGGCCTGCAGGAAACACTGCTTAACTTTGGTACAATAGTTGTGCAAACTTACGTGGGGGACTTAGTAATTCGCGACGTGCACCGCCCGGCCAACATCCAGAAAAAGATGGTTCACGAACTGAGAGAGTTGGGCATCCACCCCACCCAGCGGCCGTTTAAGGATGACGACAACCAACATAGAACAATTGAATAATGATTAAAAAACTTCGCAAAATCCGTAAAAAAGCCAACCGCCACGTCCAGATGGTCAGGGAAATGGTGCCAAGTAGCGTGGTAGAGAAGGCCAACAGCCTCAACCCGCTGACGCCGGATCCCGAGCCCACGGTCGCGGGCCCGGTGCCGCAAATAACTACCGAAACCATCGCCCACCACCGTGAGCAGGTGCTGTCCGGCGCCCGTAAATATATTTATCCGCTGCAACATTCCAAGCACAAAATTATCGTTATCACCGGCAGCATCGTGGCCGCGGCCATCGCCGGTTTGGTAATCTACTGCTCCATCGGCCTCTATCGCCTATACCAGTACAACACCTTCATTTACCGAGCCACGCAGGTAGCGCCGTTTCCGATTGCCAAAGTGGGCGGCACCTTTGTAGATTACGAAAACTACCTCTTCGAACTGCGGCACTACGTACACTATTACCAGTCGCAATTGCAGCGTGATTTTTCTGGCGAAGACAAGCAGCAGCTGGTAAATTTCCGCAAACAAGCCCTGCAAGACAGCATCAACAACGCCTACATTAAAATTTTAGCCGGCAAAAACCACGTTGGCGTATCCGGCAAGGAAGTCAACGAACGTATTACCGAAGTCCGCGACCAAAATCGACTGGGTGACAATAACAAAGTCTTTACCGACGTGCTCCACGATTACTGGGGTTGGTCTATCAACGACTTCAAGCGCAGCCTAAAAGCCCAGATTTTATCGGAAAAGGTGGTCGCCAAACTGGATACCGCCGATACCGCCCGCGCCAACGCCGCGCTAACGCAGCTAAAAGCCGGCACGGACTTCCAAAC
>Ga0265331_10002570_pt1 | contig 12205 bp, 14 predicted proteins | sample 41923metaG_FD_202088 | JGI IMG/M metagenome (GOLD analysis project Ga0265331, IMG submission 202088) | Rhizosphere microbial communities from Carex aquatilis grown in University of Washington, Seatle, WA, United States - 4-19-23 metaG | ecosystem: Host-associated > Plants > Roots > Rhizosphere...
AAAGCGAAAAGTTAACGAGCTTCGCGCTGGCAGTCGCTCCCGCGGGGAGCGGGGGCTCGAATCTGTCCATAATCAATAGAACCTGAATAGAAAATTGGACGTTTTGGGTGGGTCGTTCCGGAAGGCCCGCGCTGCCGCTGCGCGTCGCGCGAACCCGCGCCGGCATCCCTTGGTGGGAGCCAAAAAGAATTTGATTGATAGGAAAGATGGATTATAACTCGGCCACCACCTTTGAAAAAACGCGAGGCCCTGTTCGTGTCTAATCGCCGACTTCCGAATTCCGCGGGCCAGATCGACGTCGAGCGCGTGATCGCCGAAGTCCGGGCAGGCCGTCCCGCGGTGCTGCGCTCTGGCGCCGAACGGCTCGTCGTCGCGGCGGCCGAGGCTGTCGACGAGGCGCTTGCGGCAGACCTGGAATATGCGGCGCCAGGCTCGGCTCGTCTCGTGCTTGCAGGGTCGCGGCTGAGACGGTTGGGCCTCAACCGAGCGGATGGCGGTTTCATCGCGCTTCCTCAGATAGAGCTGACGCGTGTCCACGCGCTCGCCTTTGGCGTCGATGCGCGCATCGACGCGCCGGTCGCGCCGCTCACGCCCCTGTACGAAGGCGGCTTGGAGCTGATGCGTCTTGCGCAATTGCTGCCCGCGGCGATCGTCCTCGCGGCGTCCGGTGCGGAAGCGCTCTTGCCGAGCCTTCTGTCCGTGTCGCTCGACAATCTTCTCAAATATCGCGGCGCGCGCCGCGCCGCGCTGCGGCCGGTGAGCCGCGCCAGCGTTCCGCTCGAAGGCGCTTCCGCCTGCGAGTTCGTCGTGTTTCGCGGCGGGGAAGGGCTGCGCGACCAGATTGCGATCGTGATCGGCAAGCCTGACTTCTCGCATCCCGTGACGGTGCGGCTACATTCGGCCTGCCTTACGGGCGATCTTTTCGGCAGCCTCAAATGCGATTGCGGCGACCAGTTGCGCCATACCGTGCGCGACATGGCGCAGGAAGGCGGCGGGGTGCTGCTTTATCTCGATCAGGAAGGGCGCGGCAACGGGCTCTCGACGAAGATCCGCGCCTATGATCTGCAAGCGCAGGGCTTCGACACTTTCGACGCCGACGAGGCGCTCGGCTATGGACACGATCAGCGCGACTTCGCTTTCGCCGCCGACATGCTGATCCAGCTTGGCGTCACGCGCGTGCGCCTGATGACCAACAATCCCGTCAAGATCGCCGCCCTGCGAGACGCCGGTCTCGAGGTCGTGTCCGAGCATCGCGTCATCGGACGGCGCAATGCTCACAATCTCCGCTATCTGGCCGCCAAGCGCGACCGCGCGGGCCATCTGCTCGAGTTGGACAATTAGATCACGCAACCTTTGAGCGGGTCGCTCGAAGCTCGATCACGGGATCTATTCGCGCCGCACGAGGGCGATCTCTTTCCGCCCGTCGGATCATCCAAAATCCTCGCTTCTAGGAGACGCCGTTCATGACGAAGCTGACGCCTCGCCTGATTCCCTCGACCCTTCTTGTCCTTTGCAGCCTGACCACGGGCGCCGGCGCCGCGGGTTCGGTCGAAATCGACGCGGACGACATCGGCGGCGTGGTGCAAAGCCGAGTCGGACCGGAGGCGGGAGTCTGGGTTATCGCCGAGACGAGCGAGCTTGGAACGCGCTACGCGAAGATCGTCGTGACCGACGAGCAGGGCCGCTATGTGATCCCCGATTTGCCGAAGGCCAAATATCGGCTTTGGGTGCGCGGCTATGGGCTCGTCGACTCGCCCAAGATCGACGCAAAGCCGGGCGAGACGCATGATCTGACCGCCGTCGTCGCCCCCGGCCTCGCCGCCGCCGCGCAATATTATCCGCCGATCTATTGGCTGTCGCTGCTCAAGGTTCCCGGGCGGGAGAAATTCCCCGGCACGGGTGACGCGGGTAACGGAGTGCCCGAGAGCTTCAAGTCGCAAGAGCAGTGGCTTGATATCGTCAAGACCAATGGCTGCGGCCCCTGCCATCAGCTCGGCAATCTCGCGACGCGCGTCGTGCCGCCGTCGCTCGGCCATTTCGCCTCTTCGGTCGACGCCTGGCGCCGGCGCCTGCAGTCGGGCCAGGGCGGCACAGCGATGATCAACACGATCTCGCGACTCGACTCCGCCGACGGCGGACAGCTCGCGCTCTTCGCCGATTGGACCGATCGCATCGCCGCCGGCGCCTTACCAAACGAAACGCCGCCGCGCCCCTCTGGCGTCGAGCGCAATCTCGTCGTGACGGTGCGCGATTTCGCTGATCCGAAGCATTATCTGCACGATCCCGCGCTGACCGACAAACGCCAGCCGACGGTCAACCCGTATGGCCTGATCTACGGCGCGACCGAGCTCGGCAGCGACGATGTTCCGGTGCTCGATCCGGTGCGAAACATCAAGAGTTATCTGCCCGCGCAGGTACGCGACGCCGATGCGCCGAGCGCGCTGCTCGCCAATCCGGTCATCGAGCCCTCGCCATACTTCGGCAAGGAGGCGCTGTGGAACAGCCGATTCAACGCGCACACGCCGACGATGGACGCGGAAGGGCGCATCTATTTCGCCGCGCAGACTCGCTCTCCCAAGAGCGTGCCGGAGTATTGCGGGAAAAATTCGCCGCTCCGCTCCGCGCAGCTCTATCCGCTCGACGCCAAGCCGGACGGCTTGGCCGGCAATGCGCGGCAGGTCTCGGTCTACGACCCCAAGGCGAAGAAATGGTCGTTCATCGACACCTGTTTCGGCTCGCATCATCTCAACTTCGCGGCCGACGCGAATGACCGGCTCTTCCTGAACATCCCGACGACGGGGGAGCAGGCCGTGCTGGGTTGGGTCGACACGAAGACCTTTTGGGCGACGGGCGACTCCGCCAAATCGCAGGGGTGGACGGCGCTCGTCGTCGACACTAATGGCGACGGGAAGCGCGGCGCGGAATACAACGAGCCCGGCAAACCCGTCGATCCCACCAAGGACACGCGCGTTCCTTTCGGTCTCTACAGCGTGTCGTGGAGTCCGACAGACGGCTCCGTCTGGGGCTCGCACTTGACCTTCCCAGGCTATGCGGTGCGCGTCGCGCTCGGTTCCAATCCGCCGGAGACGGCGCTGACCGAGGTCTACAAGGTGCCGCCGCCGGGATACGGTATTCGCGGCGCCGACGTCGACGGAGACGGGGTGTTCTGGGCGGCGCTCGGGAGCGGGCATCTCGCGAGCTTCGATCGCCGCAAATGCAAGGGGCCCCTGAACGGACCCGGCGCCGAGAAGGGCGAGAAATGCCCGGAAGGCTGGAGCTTCTATCCGCTGCCGGGGCCGGGTTTCGCCGGCGCGCCGGGGTCGGCGGAGACGCCCTATTACGCCTGGGTCGATCGCTTCAACATTCTGGGGCTCGGCGCCAACACGCCTTTCGCGACCGGCAACCAGTCCGACTCCCTCCACGCGCTCGTCGGCGGCCACATCGTTCAATTGCGCGTGCCCTACCCGCTGGGCTTCTACGCCAAGGGGATCGACGGGCGTATCGACGACGCAGCAGCGGGATGGAAGGGACGCGGACTTTGGGCCGTGTCGGGCAATCGCACGCCCTTCCACATTGAAGCCGTCGACGCGCCGGCGCCGGGAGCGCCCGGCGCCTCGCCGCAGACCTATTCGAGCCCGCTCGTCGTGAACTTCCAGTTGCGGCCCGACCCCTTGGGGCATTGAGGCGCCACACGCCGGAGCGCCCCGAGAGCGCTGGATCGGAAATTTACGCCAAGCCGCGCGGATCTCAGGGCGAAGGCCTCACCTCAGCCCGCGGACCTCGCGGTTGCCGCGGCCGCGCAGCGAGGCGATGCTGGTGCGATCGAGGATCAGCGCGATCGCCTCGCGCACGTCCAGCATGACGTCGTGAATCGCGCAGGCGTCCTCGTCCGGACAATCGGCGCAGCGCTGATAGGCCGTCTTGCTTGCGCAGGGAATGGGCGCCAGCGGACCGTCGAGGATGCGGATGATCTGCCCGACGGTGATGTTTTCCGGCGGCCGGGCCAGGCGGTGGCCGCCGCCCTTGCCCTTGCGGCTGTTCACGATGCCGGCGTTGCGCAGCTCCACCATGATGGCGTCGAGAAACTTGCGCGGGATGTTGTTGTCTTTGGCGATGTCGCTCGCGAGGCACTGGTCTTCGACGCCAGCGAGATGGATCAGCGCCTTGAGTCCGTATTTCGCCTTGTTGGACAGCATCGAAGGGAAGGCTCCCCGTCGGCGCCGGCCGCGTCGAATCGCGGGGGGTCGCCTTGGCGACGGGACCATAAAGGGTGTTTGGGCCATTTCCTATCGGAAAAAGAAGCCTCCCCGCCCGCCGGGTCGGCGGAACGGGGAGGATAGGGGGGGCTAGACCACGACTGCGGCGCGAGCCGGGGAGGTCATGACGCACCGCGTCTCGTCTCTGCCCCTCAGCGACCCGGCGCCGACCCGCCGCCTTTTAATTCCGAGACGAGCGCGACCTTGGCGTAGCCCGCCGCGTTGATCGCCCCCATCGCCTCCGCGACCCTGCCGTAGGACACGGACTTGTCCGCCCGGACGTGCACCCTCCGGTCGCGGTCGTTCTCGCTTCGCTCCTGCAGTGCTGTGAGCAGACCTTGAACGTCGTCCGCCCCGGCCTTGTCGACGAAGAAGCCGCCGCCCGCGTCCACGCTCACGACGATCGGCGGTTGCTGATCGTTGAGCTGCTTGGCCGCGGTCTTCGGCAGATCGACCGGAATGCCCGCGGTCATCAGAGGCGCGGCGACCATGAAAACGATCAGCAGCACCAGCATCACGTCGACGAGCGGGGTCACATTGATGTCGGCGATGGGCGCCGAGTCGAATTCGGAGTCGTGTTTACGCAGCGCGAAGGCCATTGCGGTCTCCTTTCTTGGAAAGTTGGCGGGAAAGCTCCACCTCGAACACGCCGATGAAGGACGTGAGCCGTCTGCCGTAGGCGGCGATGTCGCCGCTGATGCGGTTATAGAAAATCACGGCGGGGATGGCGGCGACGAGACCGAGCGCCGTGGCGAACAAAGCCTCGGCGATGCCCGGCGCGACGACGGCGAGGCTCGTATTGTTGGATGCGGCGATGCCCTGGAAGGAGTTCATGATGCCCCAAACCGTGCCGAACAGGCCGACGAAGGGCGCGACGGCGCCGATCGTCGCGAGGCTCGGCAAACGGTCCTGAAGGTGATGCAGAGACGCCGAGCTCGCGAGCTGCGCCACGCGATGCACGCGCTCCTGCAGGCTGTCACGCTGGCCTTCGGTGTACGCCAGCTCATGCGAGCGCTGATACTCATCGACCATGGCGTAGTAGATCTGCACGAGCGGATCGTCCTTCGGTTCGGACTCGAAGCCTTGGGCGATGTTGGCGACAGGCAATCCATTCCGGATGCTCTCGAAAAGACGGTCGGCCCGGCGCCGCAGAATGGTGAGGCGGACCAGCTTCTCCGCCGTCACGCCCAGGCCCCAGGCCGCCGCGAGGATCAGAATGACCACGACCGATTTCACGATCGTATCGGCCTGCAGGAAGAGCTCGACCGGAGTTAAGGTATGCGCCAGGGCGGCGGATGCGGTGGCGGTTGCGTCAGTCATGCGAATGCCTTTCGTCTCTTGTTGTAAGGATCATGGACCGCTGAAGGAGATCGCGCCCGAGAGCGACTTGGGCGCGCCAGGCGCCGGCACGGAGGTGCAACGCGCCGCGATGCGGCTGGCGAGGCCGTCGAGGACGGCGCTTCCGGAAGACGATACCGAGACGCTGACCGAACCCGACGCGCTGATCGACGCGTGATAGGACACTCGTCCGGAGCGCGGGGCGTCGACGCTCGCAGCTGCGCGTTGCAAACAAGCGTGCAAGGCGTTGGCGATCAGCGACGCGGTTGCGTTCGGTTTCGCTTCTGAGGTCGCGCGAGGCCCCACTGCGCTGGGGTTGTGCTCGGCGCGGTTGGATCTCTCGGCGGCGGGACGCGCCTCATGAGCCGGCTTATGCTCGACTTTCTTCTGCGGCTTCGGTTTCTCGATGGGCTTTTGTTCGACCGGAGCGATCGGCTGCAAGGCCGGCGGCGGCGGCGGAAGCTCATCAAGCTGCATCGTCTCGGGAATCTCCTCCGGAGGCGCTTCCTCATCGGCGGGCGGCGGCGCCATCTCGACAACCTGAAGCTCCTCGACAGGCGTATCATTGGCGTGAAAGCCGATGGTCAGCATGCCGGCGATGAGCGCCAGATAAACGACGACGGCGCCGATGCGCGCGCTGTGGTGAGGAGGCGGAGCCGGGAGATGCAGCAGCGAGTGAGCGCCGTCCTCCGACACCAGTTCTGCCGGGAGGGTTTCTTCAAGGGGCGCATCGAATCTCGGCGCGGCGGCTAGCGTCATCTCGGCGTCTCTCTCAGAAGGGGGTGCGTCGGAGAAGTAAACACCATAAATCCGATAGACACAATAGCAAAATAGCCGGGAGATGCGATTCCGCCCGCTGCGCGCCCGCAGGCTGCCGAGAGCGGAATTTTTAGGCGCTCGCGCCGTCAGTCGACGAGCTGATCGATCTTGTCGAGGTTGAAGACTTTCAGCGCGCCGCCGCATTTAATGCGGTGGTTCACGCCGAAGCGCACGATGCTGCCGTCGGAGCGCGCATTGGAATGCGCCGTCATCACGGCGGGGACGCCTGCGGACTTGTAATTGAACGGAACGCCCGGGGTCATCGAGCCGAGATTGAAAGATAGGTATTCGGCCTTGACGCTCCATTTCGGCAGGAACTGCAACTCGGCGCCCCCACCGATGGAAAAGCCGTGAGCGTCGTCTGGCGGCCACTGAGCTGCACCCTGACGATCCGCCTCTTTCCGCCGACGAACGCTAACCGACAAGGAGCGTCCTACGCCTTCTCCTCGCGTTTCGCCCCGTGACCTTCGCCTTCTCGACAGTAGTGGTCGCTGGACCGCTCGACCCCCGCTAGCCGGCGCGGGATTTTGTCCGGGAGCGACGGCCCGCGGCGCGCCAGTTCGCAGGAAGGAAACGCCTCCAATCAACAACGGTGAGGGCGGTGTCGAGTTCCTCACAGACGCGAACGAAGCCATGGCGCGCAACGGCGCATTTCAAGCCCCTCGCGGTCCCCCGCCGATGCTTCGGATTGCCGGCCTGTGTCGAGGGCGAAAAGTTAATTTCAATGCTACCAACTAGGTTTGTAAATTACACCCATTCGACCCGACAGGCCCTCTCGCTCGGTGTAAACAGCGGGATTTCACAACCAGAGCCCGCCGGGGAAAGAAAAGGCGCGGGTCGTGACACGCGCAGGCGCACTCATAGACAAGCCGCAGCAAGCTGCCTTTCAGCAGCCTTCGCTAATGAAATGGGTGAGGAGCGTCTTTCGCGCGGGCTTTAAAGTCCGGCCGAGTCGAACTCGGTCGGCGGTGCGAAATGCAGCAGCAGCGCGAAGCCCAGGCCGATCACGAGAAGCAGCGCGATCGCGCGAAATCCGCGGGAGGATCTGATCTCTTCGTGTCTCTCGACGAGATGAGCCGACTTTTTGCCAGTGACCATCGCGGCGATGAGATTCTCGCCTTTCACGCGCCAGTGCCAGAGAACCGCGCCGATATGCACCGCCGCCGCGCCGGCGATCACGTAAAACAGTTTGCGGTGAAGCGAGGTCAGACCGAGGCTGGCGCTCTTTGAAACGATGCCGGCAAAAGGTCCCGCCTCGAAAATTTCATCATTGGCGAAGAGGCCGAAACAGGCTTGAGCCGCGAGCAAGCCGAGAAGCAGCAGCACCATGAGGGCGCCGAGAGGATTATGGCCCGCGTGCCGAGTCGTCCACCCGCGTCCACTCGCGTGGAGATATCGCAGCACGGCCTTGGGCCCTTTGACAAAGCCTGCGAAGCGCGCGTGCCGCGGCCCGACGAAGCCCCAGAAGACACGAAACACGACGAGCACGATCACCGCATATCCGAAGGCTGCGTGATAGGCGAAATAGCTGACCCCCAGCCGATTGGTGATGAAAGCGCCGAGTATCGAGACGACCAAGCCCCAATGGAAGACGCGGACAGGCCAATCCCATACAAGCCGGCCCTTCGGCGCGCCTTGAGTTTCCGGAGAGGCGGCGCGGTCGCGTTCGATGACGGTCATGGCGAAACCCTGGGATCACGACAAAGATTCATGCGGGACGCCCCGTCTCACGCCAGAGGAGAGAAGGCGCAGACGGGACGCCCCGCCACGCGTCGGAAGACGCGCGATTATTTGACCTTGTATTGGTCGTGGCAGCCTTTGCAGTCCTGCGCGAGCGAGGCGATGGCGGCCTTCAAAGCGTCGGTCGCGCCCTTCTCCTTGGCGTTGACTTCGGCGAGATTGGCGGCGTGCGCTTCAAAGTCCTTCAGCTTCTTGTCGAAGTCCGCTCTCGAGCTCCAAATGTCCGCCTTTGCCTTGCTGTCGGGCTCGCCGAGGTTCGAACCTTCCGGGAAGTTCTCCCCAGGGATCGTGGCGAGCAGCGCGATCCTCGCGGCCCGCTTCGAGGCCTCGGCTTCGTCGTAGGGAGTCGTTCCCTTGGCGACCGCGCCGAAATAACGGAATGAGCTGCCGATGAGCTGATAGGCGGCGCGCCGGTTCTCAACCGCCACTCGAGCGGGAGAAGGCCCCGCCGCCGGAGCCGGCGCGCTCTGAGTCCAGGCGCTTGCGAGCGGCAGCAGGCTGAAGAACGCGACCGCGCTCGCCTGCCGGAGGCGACGTTGAATAGGGGAATTACGCTTCATTTCTCTGTGGCTCCATTCGGGGATTTCGTGGCGCGGCGCGCCAGATTTGTCGAAACTCAATGCGAGTGCTCGCTCTTCCAATGGCGGACGAATTCGAGCGCGCTTTGAACATGGTTGACGGGGTTGGTGTCGACGAGCGCGAAGACGATCTTGCCGTCGGCGATGACATAGGAGATGCGGTCGGCGACCTCCGCCCCGCTCGCGATTGGCTTGTCGCGGCGGGCGTCATAGGCCTTGATCGTCGAGAGCGACGGATCGGCGCCGACGGGGAATTTGTCGCGGCATTCCTTCGACGAAAACTCCTTCTGAACGTCGATGGGATCGCTCGAAACGCCCAGAACCGAAGCGCCCGCGGCTGCAAAATCATCCTGATGGTCGGCGAATTCATGCGCCTCGATCGTGCAGCCGCGCGTGAAGGATTTGGGATAGAAGTAAAGGACGACGGGTCCTTTCTCGAGCGCGCGCGTTAGAGAAAAATCGAATTCCTTTCCACCGAGCGCGGCCGGCAGGGAAAAATTGGGTGCGGCGTCGCCGACCTTCAGCGTCGCCTGCGCAGCATTCGTCGACAGGCAGAGCATCGCGACGAGGGCCGCCCAGCTCCATTTCATTTTGCGCATGGCGTGCGCTCCTCAATTTAGGGGGAAAGAGATCAGGGTTTGGCCGGGGAAGCTGCAGGCGCCGCAGCTTGGGCGGGCTGTGCGCCCTCCGCATTCGCTGCGACCTTCGGCGGAGGCGGCTGCAGTTTGGTGAGGACGCCGCCTTCGTCCTGATAATCGAGAACGCCGATCGCGCCGACGACGTGGAAGCCAAGGCCGGCGAGAATGTCGCCGACCGCTCCTGCGCGATGCGCGCGATTAGAGACGAGCACGATGAGCCGGTCACTCGGAATAAGCGACAGGCTTCGCTGGACGTCGGAAGGTTGCAAGCTGAAATAGACGGGGAACCCGCCGTTCTTCGTCAGCTCGTCGGGACGACGCAGATCGATGACGAGAAGCTGCTCCGGCCGGGCGTTCAGCGCGTCGAAGGCCGCGCGATTGAGCCGAAGCGTTTTGTATGTGTATGCCGGATCGTTGGCGGGCGTGACGACGGCCGCCGGCGCGGCGCCGGCCGTCGGCGGGCTCGCTTGCTGGGCCAACGTCGTCGACGCCGATACGGCGAGCGCTGTGGCGAGAAGGATCGAAGCGGTTCTCATGAGATTGAACTCCGGTGGGGCTCTTGTCGGGCGCAGTCAGCCGCGCAGATGCTTGTTGAAGAAGTCGATCGTGCGGCCCCAGGCGAGCTTTGCCGCGGCTTCGTCGTAGCGAGGCGTTGTGTCATTGTTGAAGCCGTGCTGCACGCCAGGATAGACGAAGGCCTCGTAGTCGCTCTTGTTCGCTTTGAGCGCCGCTTCATAAGCGGGCCAGCCGGCGTTGATGCGTTCGTCGGCGCCCGCAAACTGCAAGAGCAGCGGCGCCTTGATGTTGGCGACGTCTTCCACTGGCGGCGCCGCGCCATAGAAGGGCACGCCCGCGGCGAGATCCGGGCGCTTCGTCGCCAGAAAGTTCACAATGCCGCCGCCGTAGCAGAAGCCCACGGCCCCGACCTTGCCATTGCCGATGGGGCACGTCTTCAACACATTGACGGCGGTGAGAAAATCGTTGCGGGTTTTCGGCTGATCGAGCTTGGTGAACAGATCGCGCGCCTTGTCCTCGTCGCCGGGATAGCCGCCGAGCGGAGCGAGAGCGTCTGGCGCGAAAACGACGAAGTTGTCGAGCGCGAGACGCCGCGCAATGTCCTCGATGTGCGGGTTGAGCCCGCGATTCTCGTGAATGACGAGAATGGTCGGGAGCTTGCCGGAGACGTTCGCGGGCTGGACGAAATAGCCTTTGACCGTCCCGTAGCCCTCTGGCGAGGGGGCCTCGAGCGTCTTGCCCTTGATGCGAGGATCATCGGGCTTGACTTGCTGAGCTTCGGCGAAGCGGGGTGAGAGCGCCTCCAGAAAAGCCGCGCCGCCCGACGCGCCGGCGGCGAATTTTTTCGCGCCATCGAGGAAGCCGCGGCGATCGATGAAACCGTGGACGAAAAGATCGAAAAGCTTCAGCACCTGGGGCGGGAAGTCGGCGGCAGTCTTGCGCGTCATTCTTCATTCTCCTTTAGCGATAAGGGTAGCGGCTCAACGCGCGAGGCGGGGCTTGTAGAGCTCGTGGCAGGACTTGCAGACATTGGTCGCCTCACGCGCGGCAGCAGCCGCGGCGTCGAAATCGGCCTTGCCGATCGAGTCGCGCGCCTCGGCGATGAGCTTGCCGCCCTTGCGTGAGATTTCGACCGCATCGTCGGCGCCGGGTTTCTTGCGGAAATAGTCTTCCGTGTAGCGGAATCCGCCAGCCAGAACCTCAGCGTCCTCCAGCGCCGCATCGGCGTTCTGCGCCGTGATGTCGGGCTCGAAATATTTCACCGTGCGGTCGAGATCGCGCATCAGCTCGTCGTCGTAGTCACGATAGTCCGGAAGCGGCGTGGCGGCGGCCGCGCCGGCAAAGAGTCCCAACCCCAAAGCCCATCCCATCTTGCGCCTCTGCATTCTCACAACTCGTCCTATATTCTTTTCGTGGCCGTCGGCTCATGGCGTCACGACGATCGTAGCGCTCATCGACCCATGCAGGCCGCAACGAATGACGATCTCACCCGGTCGATCCATGACGACAGAGTAGGCCTCGTCCTGATCCATCTGCTCATTCGAGCGGAAGATTTCAGTCTCTCCCCGCAAACCCACGACCGAATGCGGGAGCTCATCGTGGTTGATGAAGCTCACTCGTTCCCCGACGGAAACTGTGAGCGTCGGCGGGTCGAAGGCGAATTTTTCGATCGCCATCGACTTTGCTTGGTCCGCGCCAGCGCGCTGCGGAAGTGCGACGATCGCCAGCGCGATCGTCGCGGCGCAGACACGCAAAGCGCTGAACATCCCCGCTTGCGAGCTTAAGCCAGTATGTCCTTGACCACCTTGCCGTAGACAACGGTCGGGCGTTCTGAACGGCCCGCACGAAGGTAAATCGTCTTGAGGTGATCGAGGCCGAGGAGCTGCAGAACGGTGGCGTGAACGTCATAGGTGTCCACGGGATTTTCCGCCGTCTTCAGCCCGATCTCGTCGGTCGAGCCATAGGTCAAGCCGTGCTTGAGGCCGCCGCCCGCGAGCCATTGCGTATAGCCCCAGGGATTGTGATCGCGCCCGTCGCCGCTCTGACCGTAGGGCGTGCGTCCGAATTCCGAGGTCCACACGACCAGCGTCTGGTCGAGGAGGCCACGCTGCGCGAGATCGGCGAGCAGGCCCGCGACGGGCTTGTCGATCGCCCTGGAGTGCGCCTCGTGATTCTTCTCAAGCGCGCGATGCGCGTCCCAACTCGCATCGTCGCCGGCGCCGAGAATATTGATCGGACCGGTGACGACATGGACGAAGCGCACATTGCGCTCGACGAGACGGCGCGCGCGGAGCAGCACCGTTCCCATGTCCTTGGAACC
>Ga0265331_10002572_pt1 | contig 12204 bp, 5 predicted proteins | sample 41923metaG_FD_202088 | JGI IMG/M metagenome (GOLD analysis project Ga0265331, IMG submission 202088) | Rhizosphere microbial communities from Carex aquatilis grown in University of Washington, Seatle, WA, United States - 4-19-23 metaG | ecosystem: Host-associated > Plants > Roots > Rhizosphere >...
AGCCCAGTCCACCATCCAGCGTTCTGTACTGTTACCACAGATTGGAGGCCAGGCCAACCTTCTGAATGGCGGTTGTCGTGGCCAGAGTTGCTCGACTTTCACCAACAGCGCGAATAGAGGAGTGAGCTTCAATGCCAGCTATGAGCTTGATTTGTGGGGCTTGGCACACAGCAACCTGCGCGCCGCAAACGAGCAGGTGAAATCAGCTCGATTTGCAAAAGAGGCCGTCGCATTGTCCGTCACCGCGAACGTTGCCACTCAGTATCTGACCGTGCTTGCGATCCGAGGCCGAATAGTCATCGCCAATGAGAATATCGACGCAATAAACAGCATCACGGACGTCATCAAGCTGCGAGTGAAGGCGGGCACAACCTCTCACCTCGACCTGGCGCGCGAACAGGCGCAGGTCGAAGACGGGGAAGCAATGCTCCTGGCTCTCCAGACGTTGGAGAAACAGACACTCTTCTCGCTCGCAGTGTTGCTCGGGGAGCCGCCGGAGGGCTTCGATGTCAACGCTCACAATCTCGACGGCATCCTCGCCCCGGAAGTTGGTGCCGGCCTGCCGTCCGAGCTGCTGATACGGCGGCCCGATATCGCGCAAGCTGAAGCCGATCTCGCTAGCGCACATGCGAATGTCGACGCTGCACGTGCCCGATTCTTCCCCCAGATCTCCTTGACCGGGCAAGGGGGATTTGTCAATAGGGCTATCAGCGGGCTTTTACAAGCATCCAACTTCGGCTACAGCTACGGGGCAACCCTGTTGCAGACTATATTCGACGGGGGAAATCTGATCGGCCAAAAGCGGCTTGCGGAGGCCAGGCAACAGCAGCTCGTCGCCAGTTATCAAAACACCATCCTCAACGCCTACGCAGACGTGGAGAGTGCGCTCGTCGAAGTCGCCAATACTGCGGCGGCTGAAGAGCATTTGCGGCGCGAAGTCGAAGCCGCTCGCGAGGCGTTTCAGATTTCACAGTTGCAATATCGCCAAGGAACGGCCGATCTTCTAACTGTACTTCAAGCCCAGCAAACTCTATTCTCCGCGCGAGATCAGCTGGCTCAGGCGACGTTCGCCAGCCGACAGGCCGCCGTGCATCTCTATGAATCGCTTGGCGGGGGATGGTTGGAAAGTCGGGTGGATCGAACGCAATTTACCCGGTAGGTCGAGATCTCCCTGCATTGCATGACAGAGCGATCTCCGCGGTGGAGGTCGAACCCGAAGTTTTGAGGATTTCAATCGGGACGTCAGATAACAGGAGATCCGAATGCCAAGTCTTTCCGAGCGACGGCACCATCTGCTCGAGCAGGTCCCGCAGTGGAGGGAAACGCAGGAAACATCCGCCAACAACTCTGCTCGCAGATCTGCTGAGGGGGGCAGATTTGCTGCCTCGTTCGCGCAGGAGAGGCTATGGTTTCTCCACAGACTAGTTCTGACGGGTTCCGCCTATAACATCACAATGAGTCTACGCGTTACGGGCGCGCTGGATATCGGTGCGCTCGAAAAGGCGTTCGCCGAGCTGATCCGCAGACACGAGAGTCTCCGCACTCATTTCGAAGAAAATGAGGACGGAGTGACACAAGTAATCAATGCCCGACAGAACTTTCGGGTCGTGAACATTGATTTCTCCTCGCTTGAGGTATCGACTCGAGACGCCGAAGTCGCGAAAGCGCTGGAGCAACACGCGCACCGGCCGTTCGCGCTGCCCAGAGGGCCACTGATCCGGGTGACGTTGTTCAAATCCTCAGCGCAAGACCACGTCCTGCTCATAGCCTTGCATCACATCGTGTCGGACACATGGTCGATGGGCGTGCTGGCTCGTGAAATCAATGCGTTGTATACGGCATTCACTCGCGGCGAGGAACCGACGCTCCCTGAGCTGACGATTCAGTACGCCGACTATTCAGTCTGGCAACGGCATTGGCTACAGGGGGAAGTCTTAGAACGCCAGCTGAATTACTGGCGTACGCAACTGGCCAATGCCCCTCGAGCTTTGGAGTTGCCGACGGACAGGCCACGTCCGGCGGTGGAGAATTTTTCAGGCGCAACAGTGCCGGTCACTCTATCCGCGGGACTTTCCGCTGAATTAGTGACACTTAGCAATCAGGAGCAGGCGACCCTCTACATGCTTCTCATGGCCTCATTCCAGATTCTCCTGGGCCGTTGGAGTGGGCAGAGGGATTTGGTGGTCGGCTCGCCGCTCGCAGGCCGCGCGCTACGCGAGACCGAAGATCTGATCGGGCTCTTCGTCAACACGCTACCCATTCGCTCAAAGATCCTAGACCAGCTGAGCTTTAGAGATTTCCTCAAACAAGTGCGCAAGGCATGCTCGGATGCCGATTCTTTCCAGGACGTTCCTTTTGAAAAGCTGGTAGAGGAGTTGCAGCCTGAACGTGATCTGTCGCGTCACTCGATCTTTCAGGTAATTTTTTCCATGCAGAACCAACCGCGGGAACCTCTGCGGCTCGCGGACCTGAACATCGACGCCATTTCCGGCCAGGGGGTGTCGGCCAAATACGACCTGTCGTTGTACTTGGAAGAGAAGCCCGATGGGATCCAAGGCTATTTCGAATACGCTACAGCTCTGTTCGACCGGAGCACAATCGAGCGACTCTCGGATCACTTTGCGGTGCTTCTGGAAGCCATAGCGAAGAACCCTGACAGGGCGCTATGGCAGTTCCCATTGATCGGGACGGAGGAGCGCGAGCGGCTGTTGGTGCAGTGGAACCGCACGCAGCTTGAATACGCTCAGGAGCTATGTGTCCATGAGTTGTTCTCCGAACAGGTCATGCGCACGCCAGACGCGGTGGCAGTGGTGTATGAGGATCAGTCCCTGACCTACGCCGAGCTCAACAGGAAGTCCAATCAGCTGGCGTGGTATTTGAGAGAAAGAGGAGTCGCCCCGGATCAACTGGTGGGAATCTGTGTGGAGCGCAGTTTCGAGATGATGGTCGGTCTGCTGGGGATCCTGAAGGCCGGCGGTGCATACGTACCGTTGGACCCGAGTTATCCGCCAGAGCGGCTGCAATATATGCTCGGTGATGCGGGCCCACGGATGCTGCTGACGCAAGAGCGACTTGCGTCGGAGCTAGCGTTTACTGGTCCAAATATAGTCTTGCTGGACCGGGACTGGGAACGGATCGCCGAGCATGACGGTAACGATCCGAACCCACGACCTCTTGGCCTCACATCGCGAAATCTGGCGTATGTGATCTATACGTCAGGATCCACTGGTGTGCCCAAAGGGGTGGCGGCTGAACACCGTGGGATCGTCAACCGCATCGCCGCGCAAGCAGTCATCGACGAGTTTTCCGCGAATGATATCTGCTGTCAGAAAACATCCCTTTGCTTTGGGGACTCTGTATTCGAAGTCTTCGGTCCCTTGTCAAATGGACTGCCGCTCATCCTGGCCCCGAACGTGACTGCAAGCCATGTGGTAGACCTCTGTCTTCTGATTGAAAAGGAACGAGTCAGCAGACTCGTGACCGTACCCTCTCTGGCGCGCGCCATGGTCGAGAGTGTCGAAGTTGAAAGGCGGTTGGCCACATTGCATAGTTGGACACTGAGCGGAGAAGAGTTGCGCGAGGATTTGCTGAAAACGCTTCAGCAGCGGCTCCCCCACTGTCGTTTTCTGAACCTGTACGGATCCTCGGAAGTCGCCGCAGATGCCACGTTTTTCGTGGCCAGGAGCGGGAATGAGAGCCGTGTGCCCATCGGTCGGCCGATCGCGAACACGCGGAGTTACATTCTGGATGAGCACTGTGAGCCTGTCGCAGTTGGAATGACAGGAGAAATCTACGTCGGCGGGGTGGGAGTGGCGCGGGGGTATCTGAACCGTGCGGAGCTGACGGCGGAGCGATTTATCCCCGACCCGTTCAGTAGCGACTCCCCCGCTGGGGATTCCCTCGCTGGCCGCTCGGTCACGCAGGGGAGAATGTACAAGACAGGAGACCTGGGGAGGTGGCGTTCGGATGGAGTGATCGAGTACCTGGGGCGCAACGATCATCAGGTGAAGATCCGTGGCTTGCGGATCGAGTTGGGCGAGGTCGAGGCGCAACTGGTGCGCCATGAACAGATCAAGGAAGCGGTGGTGATTGCCCGCGACGACGCTCGGGGCGAGAAGCAACTTGTGGCGTATGTGGTGGCGCGAGAGGGTGCGACGTATACGTCGCACGGCGAAGGCCGTGAGGCCGAAGCCTGGGCAGACGGTGAGCGCGCAATGCGCGCGCAGCCGGATGAAGCGAGCGAGGCGCCATTGAGCGCTGAGGCGCTGCACGCCTATTTGACGATAAAGTTGCCTGCGTACATGGTTCCGGGCGTCTTTGTAGAGCTAGCGGCATTGCCACTCTCCCCTAACGGAAAGGTTGATCAAAATGCACTTCCTTCGCCAGAAGGTCACTCGGGGGACGCATACGTTGCACCACGCACTCCCACCGAGGAGTTTCTGGCTGAGATCTGGGCAGAGGTGCTCGAGCTTGATCGAGTGGGGGTTCACGATAACTTCTTTGAACTCGGCGGGCACTCGATGCTGACTATGAAGATCGTCGCGAAAATATTTGAGCGCACGCAAATCAATCTGAGCCTGTGGACAGTCTTTCAGTCGCCCACGGTTGCTTCCATGGCAACATACCTGGCGGGAGTGGGCACTGGCAGCGACGGCGAGGTGCCAGCGCAATTCGAAAGCTTGGCGGCAGAATTCCTGGAAGGCAACATCTTCTAATACTATAGATGGCTTACCGGACGCGCGATTAACGCAAGTCCGGGATCTCCCGGGTGCCGCAGGAGTTCGAAAGCGCGGGCGTGGAGGCCGTTATCTGGTAATGGTGGCGGATTATTCCGTACGCAGTGCCTGCATGGGATCTATTGAAGCCGCACGCCGAGCAGGGAAATAGCACGCGGCCAGCGCAACCAGAAAAAGCGCAGCTGCAGCTGATGCGAAAGTGCCCAAATCGATGACCACCACCCCGAACCACGTGCCGCGCAGAAAACGCATGAAAGCGAAAGAGACAGCCAGCCCCACGCCGAGACCCAATAGTGCAAGCCACGCGCCCTGGCTCAGAACGGATCGAAACACATCTGCCTGTCCGGCTCCAAGAGCCATGCGGATTCCTATTTCGTGAGTACGCTGGCGGGTGGTGTACGCCACCACTCCGTAGATTCCAACTGCCGCCAGAACCAGCGCCACAACGCCGAAGGAACCGGCAAGGGCCGCGGCAATGCGCTCGAAGACACTACCCATCTGAATGTTGTCTTTGAGAGTGGCCTGGTTGTAAAGAGGCAGGTCTGCGTTGAGTCCGTGAATGGTTTTCGCAACCGCGGACCTCAATGATCGTGGATCGCCATTGACACGCACATGCAGGACGACCTGACTCGTGTAACGTTGCGCCAAAGGCACCAGCACGAGCGGCGCGGCGGCGTAGGTTATACGCCGATATTTCCCGTTGGCAGCTACCCCAACCACGGTGAGCCATCTCCCGGAAATCTGAATGCGTTTTCCGAGCGCGTTTTGGCCGGGCCAATAACGATCGACCAGGGCCTGGTTCACGACTACCACGGGCATGGTAGCAGCAGTGTCCTGCGAAGTAATATCGTGGCCGGCGATCAGAGGGGTGCGCAACGTGGCAAGATAATCGGGTCCGACGATCCCGCGATCCACTTCCATTGATTCATGCGGTTGGGGGATGTAGCCCTCGGGCTGGACGAAATCGGAGTGAATCGTGAAGTTAAGCGGCGAGAAATCGGCGATGGTTGCGGACTGGACACCGGCCAAGGATTTCACGCGTATCAGCAACTGGCGGTCGAACTCGATACCCGGCGTTGCTTTGTATCCCACTGGATCGAGATCGTAGGTGGTCAGAAGAACATGATTGGGATCGAAGCCAACATCGGAGCTCTGCGCATTGCGCAGGCTGCGAACGAACACTCCGGCACAAGCGAGCAGCAACAGTGAGAGCGCAATTTGTGCGATGACCAGGCTGCTGGTGAGACGGGATTTGGCGGGCCCGCCGGAGGTGCCGAGTCCGTTTTCTTTGAGTACGGCTATCGGCGAAAGGTTTGAAGCACGCCACGCGGGCACGATACCTGCAACCACAGCAGTGAAACCAGATACCAACAAAGTGGCAACAAAAACGGTGGCGTCGACATGGCCGTTGACTGTGAGAGGCAACGTAGTTGGAGGCAGAAACGCCGCAAGGGTGGAAGCGGTCCAGAAGGTGAGCGTGAGTGCGACCGAACCACCAGCCAGGGCGATGAGGAGATTTTCGATGAAGACCTGGCGCACGATGCGCCACCGGCTGGCGCCCATCGACACACGAATTGCCATTTCGCGGCGGAGCCCGACGGAGCGGACCAAAAGAAAATTCGCCACGTTGGCGCAGGCAAGTAACAGGAGAGCACCGGCAAGAGCGAGCAGCATGGGCAGCGTGCTATAGAGGTAGGTATTGGCGCCGAAGGGAGAACGCCAAAGAGGGTCGCTGGAAATCGTGTTGGGGCCTTGATGCTCGTTTTGAAAGCGCGCTACGAGGCGTTGCATCAGGACATTGAGCTCTGCCTCGGCCTGGCCGTGATCGACGCCCGGAGCGAGCTTGCCAAGTACGTTGAGCCAGAAGGTACCGCGCACGTCCATGCGAATGTCTCCCCATACCTGCTTGTCCATTCCCAAGGGAATCCAAATATCGGAACGCAGGCCGGTCTTGCATCCTCGAAAGCCTTTCGGGGCTACGCCAACAACGGTCAAAGGATGTAGGTTGATTTGAATTGTCTTGCCGACGATTGCAGGATCGCCGCCATAGCGATTTTGCCACAGGTCGTAGCCGAGTACGGCTTCCGCCGCTCCGACACGCTCCGCGGACAATGTCGAGAGCAGCGACCTACCCATGATGGGTCGAACACCGAGAACCTCAAAATAGTTAGCAGAGACCAGGTTTCCATAGACACGCTCCGGCCGGCCTGAACCGGTGATGGCCATGTAGTCGTCGTGATAGGCGAGCAAGCCGGAGAATGAGTGACTATTCTCGCGCAGGTCGACATAGTCTAAGTAAGAAAACGGAGGCGTGGGGTGCTCGCTTCGCTCTCCGCGCATGAGAGTGATCATGTTGCTGGTGTGCGCGACTCCCGGAATCGGATTGAGGAGGGTCGAGTTGATCCAGCTGAAGATAGTCATGTTTGCAGCAATACCCAGGGCCAGCGTTCCAACAGCGAGCGCGGTGAATCCGGGATTCTTGCGCAATTGGCGCAGCGCATGGCGCAGTTCAATTAGCAGCATCTGCCATCCCCTCTTACTAAAGACCCTCTGAAGCATGTGGCATGCCAGGGAACTCGCAAGTCACGCGTGCGGCACCGGGTATTTCGAGAGTGGCGACAGCGCCAGATGCGCCATCGCGATTTTCCAGTCTGAGCGTCCCCCCGTGCGCCTCCGCGATCTGACGCGACAGCACGAGCCCCACACCGCTGCCCTCCGGCTTGGTGGTAAAGAAAGGCACGAAGAGATTCTCGGGATTCGCGATGCCACACCCCTCGTCGATCACCTCGATCACGAGGTCGCCATGACGATTTCTCGTCACAATCGAGACCCGCCCCCCGGGAGTCAGCAACGCTTCGATCGCGTTCCGTGACAAGTTGATGAGGGCATGCTCGAGCTGATCCTCATCAACATAGACCTCCAGATGAGGAGGAGCGTCAGCTTCAATCGCGTGTAATGTCTCGAGCGCCGTCACCCTGGCCACGAGCGGGGCAACGTGCAACCAACGGCGCCGTGGAGCGGGTAAGCGCGCAAGTCGCATATATTGGGAAAGGAAGCGCCCCAGGCTGCGAGTACGCTCGCCAATCACTCTCAACCCATCGAGGGTTTCCTCCCGCCGCGGCCCTTCGGGTAGCGAAATCGTAAGCAACTCTTCCAAAGTCTCGGCCAGAGATTTGATGGGGGCCAGGGAGTTGTTGACCTCATGCCCCATGACTCGGATCAGGCGCTGCCAAGCCAGGCGCTCTTCCTCGCGCAGTGCCTGCTGCACGTCGGAAATCAGCAGCAGATGTTGCACCAGGCCGCTCTCGCGGAAGGTGCCATGTGTGATCTGCCAGCGACCGTTGCGCCCTGCCACCTGGGTGACGATCCGGGTGTGTATCTCTTCGTCCAGAAAACCCTGCACGCCCAGGTCGGTCGCCGTCAGACCATACCCACCCTCGGCGTCCAGTCGCAGCAGATGCGCCGCCGCCGGATTGCGGACTCTGAGCTTCCGTTCTGTATCGAAGGCCAACACCGCGACACTGATGGCGCCGATCAATTTCTCGAGCAGCGCAGTGGCTTCCATCGCTTGCAGGCGCTGCTGATGTAAGGTTATTCCCAGACTGTTGATCTCGTGGACCAGGTCCCCGAGCGCATCACCGGGCACTTCACGGCTGCTGCGGATGGTGTAATCACCTTTTCGATACGCTTCGACCACGTTGGTCAAGCCACGCAACGGCCGAACCAAGGCTTTGTGTACTGAAGCCGCCACAGCGGCTGAAAAAAACAACAGCACGGCCAGCCCCGCAACCCTTAGGATCCAACCCGGGTGTGACAACTCGAGCACCCAGATCCCCAGCGCGATTGCAACCGCCTCCAAGGCGATCAAACGCACCATGACGCGCCGTTCGAACCCACTACGTCGCCGCTCCAGCTCAGACATCGGGGCTGATTCCCAACTTCTCCATTCGTCGATACATCGCGCTGCGCGAGAGTCCCAGGGCAGCCGCCGCATCCAGGACATTGCCCAAATGGCGTTTCAAGGCTGCACGAATCAGCGCCCGCTCGGCATCCTCCAGATTCATGTCCTCCAGAGTCGGAGGTGGCGCATTGGCCGACGTGAGCCGCAGATCCGCTACACCAACGACTTCGGAACGCGCCAGGAGAACGGCTCGCTCGACCACATTGCGTAACTCGCGCACATTACCTGGCCACGAATAGCTCTCGAGGGCGTGTACCGCGTCGGAATCAAACTCCCTCAGATCCTTACGGTAGCGCTGGGCCGCCGACGATAACGCGGCCAATGCCAACGGCATGATATCCGCCCTGCGCTCCCGCAGCGGCGGAATGCGGATCTCGATCATGTTGATCCTGAACAGCAGGTCCTGGCGGAACCGGCCTTCGACCACCATTGCCCGGAGATCGGCGTTGGTTGCCGCAATCAGCCTGATATGCGCTTTGCGGGTTCGTGAGGAGCCCACCGGCTCGAACTCGCCGGTCTCCAGGACCCGCAGCAGCTTGGGCTGTTGGCTCATGGGCAGGTTACCGATCTCATCGAGGAACAGACTACCTCCACCGGCCAGCTCGACCCGCCCTACCCGCTCTTCTCGCGCATCGGTGAACGCGCCACGCACGTGGCCAAACATCTCGCTTTCGAAAACGCCATCATGCAGCGCGCCGATGTTGACCTCGATCAGTGAATGGCCGCGCCCTGACCATTCGTGAATCAGACGCGCCAGCAGGCTCTTTCCCGTACCGTTCTCTCCTGTGATCAATATCGGCGCCTCTGCCGGCGCGACTTGTTGGGCCATGCGCAATACATCTTGCATTGCAAGGGACTCACCAACGATCTGCGAGCTTTCGGCTCCGCGCAGCAGAGCGTTCTCCGCCTGCAGGCGCCGGGTGGCCCGCAAAGTCCGACCGAGCGCGAGTTGATTGCGGACCACAGTGACCAGTCGCGCGTTATCCCACGGTTTCTCGATGAAGTCCCGCGCTCCCGTGCGTATGGCTTGCACCGCAAGCTCCACGCTCGCCCAGGCGGTCATGACGATAACGGGCAGATCGGAGTCGCTTTGCCGCAGGCGGCCCAACAGGTCGATTCCCTCGCCACCCGAAGTGGTGTCCCGCTCGTAATTCAGATCGATCAGCGCCGCATCGAACTGTTCCGCCGCGACCATGGCGAGGGCTCCCGCCGGAGAGCTGGCGGTGATGACATCGATCCCTTCCTTCGTCAAAGCAAGACGAAGGGCGGTCAGGACATCTCGTTGGTCATCGACGATGAGCAGGCGCGGCTGCATGCTGGCGATTTTAGCCTCCTCGTGAGGCGGCCGCATCGCCCGCTGGCAAGGTGCTTTTCGTTGCCTGGGTTTGTCCGAGGTAGTAGTTCATGAGAGCGCTCTGCAAGGCCAGATTATTGCGCGCGGCCACCAATGCCGCTTCCGCCTGCACGTAAAGGCTTCGTGCCTGAGAGACTTCCACGAGAATCGCCACGCCCGCCTTGAAGCGCTCCTGTGCCGAATCCACGGCAAGCTTTGCCGCCTGTTGCTGGCCCTCGGCGGCAGTGAGCTGGTCACGGGCGGCGTGGTAATCGAGATACACCCTTTTGACTTGCAGCTCTACGTCGTGCCGCACGCCGTCGAGCACGATACGCTCGTTTTGCGCCTGTAGGCGGGCGCGGCGTACGGCGTTATGAGTGACTTCGCGATCGAACAGAGGTACAGTTACATTGAGCACGAGAGACCCATTGCGATACGCGTTGAGCTGAGCGTCGAAACTCTGTGGGATGAGATTGTCATAGTTGCTGCCGTATCCCGCCTGCAGAGAAAGAGTCGGCCAGTAGCTCGAGCTCGCCACGTGGATGCCCTGTTCGAAAGCGTCCAGCCGGGCCTGTTCTGCTTGCAAATCGGAGCGCTGAGCAAGTGCCCGAGCAACCAGATCCCGGAGGTCGGCGTTCTCGGAGCCGTACAGGCTCTCGAGCCGCGGCGCCACGAACTCGTAACTCTCGACCGGGTCTAGTTGCAAAGTGCCCATCAGGTCCACTTTACTGAGCTCTGCGGCATTCTCCGCTTGTACGACGCTCAATTTCGCGCTCGCAACGATGGCCTGCTGCTCGTATAGATCGGCACTTGCACGTGACCCCGATTTCACGTACTCACGGATTTTGTCTTCCAGGGCTGCCTCGGCGGCGAGTTCCTCGCGCGCCACTCGCAATTGATCCTGCTGCAGGATCAACGCCAGAAAATTCGAGATCACAGTATAGACTGTGGTCTGCTCGGCTCTTCCCAGCTCGAGCCGGCCGGCCCGATCGTTGAATCTGGCCTCGCGCAGCGCCGCCACGTCACGCAGACCCGCAAACAATGTGACTCCGGAGCTCGCCCCGACGACCAGTGATTGCGACGTCTGGTCCACATAGTTGCCTATGACCGAGTTGAAATACCGGCCATAATTCTTGCCCCCTGATGCATTCATAGTCAGGTCTGGCAGGAATTTCATGTGTGCCTCGCTCACCGCGACATCATTCAATCTCGCCGTCACGCGCACCTCGTTCAGCGTGACGTTACGCTCCAACGCGATACCGATCGCATCGTCGACCGTGATGATGCGGGCGGCATCCGCAATGTTTGGTGGCGCAGCCCCCAACATCATGACTAACATTTCCGCTAGCACCCATACCGAGCCCGCGGCTTCCGGCGTCGATCGCGTCATTAACCTCATATCAATCCCGATCCTTCAATCCGCGCGCAGCGCCACCAGCGGATCGACACGCATCGCCCGTCGCGCCGGCAGATTCAGCTTCCGTTGCAAACATCCGCCGGCTAGCACGTTCACGTTGGGTCCGTCTCGACTTTCTCGTCCACCACTCGGCCGTCGTACAGGCGTATGGTACGATCGGCATTACGAGCGAACCGCTTATCGTGCGTCACCATAACGATGGTCGACCCGGTGGCGTGTAGCTCGGCTAGCAGTTTCATCACTACCTCGCCGTTACGCGAATCGAGATTGCCCGTCGGCTCGTCAGCCAGTAGCACCGCAGGGCTGCCGCTCAATGCGCGCGCCACGGCTACACGCTGCTGCTGGCCGCCGGAGAGTTGCGAGGGGAGATGTTTGGCGCGATGGCTCATGCCCACTCTCTCGAGCGCCTGATTCGCGCGACTGCGCCGCTCGGCGGCCGGCATACCTCGATAGGTCAACGGCAGCTCCACGTTCTCGAACACAGTCAGATCGCCGATGAGATTGAATGACTGGAAGATGAAGCCGATCTCGCGATTGCGCACGCGAGCTCTTTCCGACAGGGTCAGCCCCTGGGCCGGCCTGCCGTTGAGGATGTAGGTGCCGTCGCTAGGCGTATCGAGAAGACCCAGGATCGACAGCAGGGTCGATTTACCGCAGCCGGAAGGGCCCGCGATAGACACGTATTCACCTTTCTTGATCTCCAGATAAATACTAGAGAGTGCGTGCGTCTCGATCTCATCCGTGAGGAACACCTTTT
>Ga0265331_10002574_pt1 | contig 12198 bp, 13 predicted proteins | sample 41923metaG_FD_202088 | JGI IMG/M metagenome (GOLD analysis project Ga0265331, IMG submission 202088) | Rhizosphere microbial communities from Carex aquatilis grown in University of Washington, Seatle, WA, United States - 4-19-23 metaG | ecosystem: Host-associated > Plants > Roots > Rhizosphere...
CTATTCGTCTGCCTCCTTCTCTCCGCCTGCGCTGCCGCCTCGCGCCCGGTCGACACCGTGGTGGTGGCTCCCGGCGTGGTGCTTGCCTTGCCGGCACCGGCGGAGCTGTTGCGAACGGTCGACGTCATCCAGCTGGTTACCGCCCGGCATGGCGACGACGTGTTCGTGTTCGAAGGACGGCTGTCGGTGGGGCCGGGCGGTCTGCGCCTGGTCGGCACCGACGCCATGGGCCGGCGGGCCATGGACATCGCCTGGAACGGCGGCTGCCTCACCGTCGAGCGGGCCTCCTGGCTGCCCGAGCGGGTGCGCCCCGAGAACGTGCTGGCCGACATCGTGCTGATCTATTGGCCGGAGGCGGCGGTGCGGCGGGGATTGCGCGGCGCCACCCTGGAAACCGGACCGGGCGCCCGAACCATCATCGCCGACGGCCGCGCGGTGATCGCCATCCGCACCCAGGGTGATCCCTGGCTGGGGGCCGCCCAACTGAGCAACACCGCCTGGGCCTACGACATCGAAGTGCGCTCGGCCGGGGTCGGCCCATGAGCGAGCGCGTTTTTCTGCCCGCCATGTCGGTTGCCACCTGCCTCGGCCTCGGCAAGGCGGCCAATGCCGAGGGGCTGTTCGCCGGCCGCCGCGACGGCCTGGTGGCGCAGGCGGGATTCACGGTTCCGGTCGGTGCGATCGCCACCGCCCTGCCGGCCCTGCCCGCCGGGTTGGCCGGCTGGGACTGCCGCAACAACCGCCTGCTGTCGGCGCTGGCGGGGGAAATCGGCGGCGACATCGCCGATGCCGTCGCCCGCTACGGCCGCGACCGCGTCGCCGTGGTGATCGGTACCAGCACCTCGGGCATCGCCGAGGGCGAGGCCGCCGCCACCCACTTCCTCGGCCAAGGCACCTGGCCCGCCGGTTACCACTATCGGCAGCAGGAAACCGGTTCCGGCGCGGCGTTCCTGGCCCGCCTGCTGGGGGTGACGGGGCCGGCCTACGTGATCGCCACCGCCTGCTCATCCAGCGCCAAGGCGTTCGCCGCAGCCCGCCGGCTGATCCGCTGCGGGCTGGCCGACGCCGCCGTGGTCGGCGGCGCCGACACCCTGTGCCGGCTGACGGTGGCCGGATTCTCTGCGCTGGAAGCGGTGTCGCCGCGGCACTGCAACCCGTTCAGCGCCAACCGCGACGGCATCACCATCGGCGAAGGTGGCGCCCTGTTCGTGATGACGAGAGAACCGGCCGAGATCGCCCTGCTGGGAGTGGGCGAAAGCTCCGACGCCCACCACGTCAGCGCCCCCGACCCGGACGGCGCCGGCGCTCTCGCGGCCATGGGCCTGGCGGTGGCCGATGCCGGCCTGAAGCCGGCCGACATCGCCTATGTCAACCTGCACGGCACTGCCACCCGGCTGAACGACGCCATGGAAAGCAAGGCGGTGCATAACCTGGTGGGCGGCGGGGTTCCTTGCAGTTCCACCAAGGCGATGACCGGCCACACGCTGGGCGCGGCCGGCGCGGTCGAGGCAGCCTTCCTGTGGCTGACCCTGTCGGGGCGCTGGAACCCGGACGGGCGGGTGCCGCCGCAGGTGTGGGACGGTATCCGCGACCCCGACCTGGCGCCGCTGGCGCTGGCCGATGGCAACACCCGCCTGCCGGCGGGAGAACGTGTCGCGGCGCTCAGCAATTCGTTCGCCTTCGGCGGCAGCAATTGCGGCCTGGTGTTCGGCCGGGGTTGGCGGTGACGGCGCTCGCCCCCTGCCCGTGGCCGATCGGCCGCCTGCTGCCGCACGCGCCGCCGATGCTGCTGCTGGACGCGGCGCTGGGCTATGACGACGACGCGGCGTCGGCGTCGGCGACCATCCGTGACGGCGATCCCTTCGTGACGGCGCGCGGCATGCCCGCCCATGTCGGCATCGAACTGATGGCCCAGACCTGCGGCGTCTTTGTCGGCGCCCATGCCCTCGCGCGGGGGGAGACCCCCCGGCTCGGGTTCCTGCTGGGCACCCGCGGCTACCGCGCCACGGTGGACTGGTTTGCCGTGGGCGCATCTCTCCAGGTATGGGCCGCGGTGGTCTATCGCGACGGCGAGATCGGGGTGTTCGATTGCCGCATCGAACGCGACGGCACGGTGCTGGCGCAGGCGCAACTCAGCCTGGTCCAGCCCGATGACGTCGACACCGTATTGAAGGGGGGAACATGACGAGGGCGATCCTGGTCACCGGTGCCAGCAAGGGCATCGGCCGTGCCATCGCGTTGAAACTGGCCGCCGACGGTTTCGACATCGTTGCGCACTACCGCGGCGACGAGGCCGGCGGGCGGGAAACCCTGGCCGGGTGCGGCAATGGTGCCCGCCTGATCGGCTTCGACATCGCCGACCGCGCCGCCTGCCGCGCCGCGCTGGAGGCCGACATCGCCGCCCACGGCCCCTATTGGGGGGTGGTGCTCAACGCCGGTATCGCCCGCGACAACGCCTTCCCGGCCATGTCGGACGACGACTGGGACGCCGTGCTGGGCACCAACCTGGACGGCTTCTACAACGTCCTGCGGCCGGTGGTGATGCCGATGGTGTCGGCGCGCCGGGGCGGGCGGATCGTCACCCTGTCGTCGGTCTCGGGCCTGGCCGGCAATCGCGGCCAGGTCAACTACTCCGCCGCCAAGGCGGGGATCATCGGCGCCACCAAGGCGTTGGCGGTGGAACTGGCCAAGCGCGCCATCACCGTCAACTGCGTGGCGCCGGGGGTGGTCGACACCCAGATGCTCGACGGCCTGCCGCTGGACGAGGTGACCAGGCTGGTGCCCATGCGGCGCCTGGGGCGGCCCGAGGAAGTGGCGGCGGTGGTGGCCTTCCTGTGTTCGGACGGCGCGTCCTATGTGACCCGCCAGGTCATCTCGGTCAACGGGGGAATGATGTGATGCGCCGCGTGGTGGTCACCGGAATCGGCGCCGTGACGGCGCTGGGCAACGACTGGCCCACCATCCGCGGGCGGCTGGAGCGGGGCGAAACCGCGATCCGCACGATGGCCGAGTGGGATCGCTTCGACGGCGTCAACACGCGCCTCGCCGCCCCCGTGGCCGGCTTCTCGGTCGAGGACCGCTGGCCCCGCAAGAAGACGCGGACCATGGGGCCGGTGGCCAAGATGGCGGTGTACGCCACCGAAGCCGCCTTGGCCGATGCCGGACTGGCGGACGATCCGGTGGTGGCCTCGGGGCGCACCGGCATCGCCTACGGCTCGTCCTTCGGCAGTCCGGGGCCGGTCGGCGGGTTCGTCGAATTGCGGACGGAAGGGCGGTCGAAATCGCTCAACGCCACCAGCTACATCCAGATGATGAGCCATACCGCCGCGGTCAATATCGGCCTGTTCTTCGGCATCAAGGGCCGGATCATTCCCACCTCCAGCGCCTGCACCTCGGGGTCGCAGGCCATCGGCTACGCCGCCGAGGCCATCCGCTGGGGCAAGGCCGACGTCATGGTCGCCGGCGGCGCCGAGGAACTGGACATCACCATGTCGGCGGTGTTCGACACCCTGTATGCCACCTCGACCAGGAACGACGCGCCGCACCTGACGCCACGGCCCTACGACAAGGACCGCGACGGCCTGGTGATCGGCGAGGGGGCCGCCACCATGGTGCTGGAAGACTACGGGCGGGCGAAGGCCCGCGGCGCCCGCATCCTTGCCGAACTGGTCGGCTTCGGCACCAATTCCGACGGCAATCACGTCACCCAGCCGCAGGCCGGCACCATGGCCGCCGCCCTGCGTCTGGCGTTGGAGGATGCCGGTTTGCCGCCTGAGGCCATCGGGTTCGTCAACGGCCACGGCACCGCCACCGAATGGGGCGACATCGCCGAGACCCAGGCAACGGCCGATGTCTTCGGCCCCCGCATGCCGATCCACTCGCTGAAGGGCCATTACGGCCACACGCTGGGGGCATGCGGCACGATCGAGGCCTGGCTGGCCATCGAGATGATGAACGAAGGATGGTTCTGCCCCACTGCCAACCTGGCTTGTGTCGATGAGCGCTGCGCCGAACTCGATTACGTCGCCGGCACCGGCCGGCGGCTGCGGGTGGACCACGTGATGTCGAACAATTTCGCCTTCGGCGGCATCAATACGTCACTTGTCTTCAGGGCTCCGTGAGCATCCGGCGTCGCTGGTGCCCTTGAGGTCTTCGTAGGCTGTCGGCGCCGTCGTCAGATCGAGACTGAAGACATTTCCATGGGGCTTGCCCTTGTTTTTTTCCGCCTCGACGAACGAGTTGACCCAGCCGTAGACCGGAATGAACCCCCTGACCAGCCGGCCGCCATTGGCCGCGATCCTGACGAACACTGTCTGGCCTTGGGCGGCGTCGAATTTCAGCACGGACAGACCGGGGGACAGCGAGTCCGCGGTCAGCGTGTGCTTGCCGGCATCCAATTGACGGGCGAAGGCCGAACCGCTGGCGACGACGCAGGCCGCCTTGCCGTCAACGGTGACATCGACGTCGCCGACGCCGACCGGGGTGCGATAGACCACCAGCAATGCCTTGCCCGCCGCAACAGGAGGATCGGGCGGCAGGAACGGTTTGTCGCCGCCGGCACAGCCGGCAAGGGCGGCCGCGCACAGTGCGAAACACAGCGAACGCATGGGCTGCATGGCCGGCTCCTCAATCGGTTACCCCTACCCGCGCCGACGGCGACGGCGTTGTCGAGGGAAACAACCATCGGGTGGACTCCCTAGGCTCTTTCGGTCCCTTGCGCGACCGTACTTCCCCGAGTCATGGTCGCATGCATGCGGCAGCAATGTCGGGCGGGAGTAGGGCGATGTCTATCGTTGAATGGAGTGATGAACTCAGCGTCGGAGTCGACGCTCTCGACCACGACCATCGGCGCCTGATCGCCTTCCTCCACGAGATGGACAACGCGCTGGCCGCCGGCCGCGCGGACGACGTGCTGGAGGACATTATTCACGGCCTTCTGGATTACACCCACGTGCATTTTGTTCACGAGGAGGCCCTGATGGCCGAGGCCGGCTACACCGGTCTCGACGCGCACAAGGAACAGCACCGGAAGCTGGCCGCCGAGGTCCATTCCTTCGCCAAGGAGTTCAGGATCGATCCCCGCCCGTTCATCGCCGGTGAGCTGATTGCATTTCTCAACGACTGGCTCGTCCTACATATCGCCGAGGAGGATCAGCAGTACCGTCCGGCGCTCGCGACTCTGCGGCATGCCGGCAATGCCTCGACCCGTTGGAGTCCGCTGGTCATCCCCGAATTCTGTTGAACGACCGAAACGGAAGCCCTTGCTTTGTCCGCCGGCATCAATCGGGGCCGGGCGCGGTCGATTGCCGCAGCGCCGTTTCGGCGGTGTCGATGACGATGTCGACCAGTTCGGGCTCGGCGCCCAGGCCGCCGACCAGATGGACGCGGCGGCCGGCGATCGCCGCCGGCCCGCATTGGCCGGGCGTCAGGCCGAACAGCGGCGGGATGTCCTGGGAGGCGTGCAGGCCTTGGGCCACCAGCAGGGGCAAAGCGAGGATGGTGCCGCGCCGCACCAGGGAAGGCCACGCGGCGGCGCGAGGCTCCTGTTCGAGGAAGCCGAGCGCCACCTCGGCGAAGCGGCGTTCGGCATCGATGGCGGCGGCGATGGCCTTCGGAATGGCTCCGCCGCCCGGGCGCGACGAACCGTGGGCGATCAGCAGCAGGCTGGCGGCCGCCGGATTGAGGCCGGCACGGACGGCGAAAGCGGCGGCGCGTCCCGCCAGTACCGCGGGCAGGCGCGCATGGCCGCCGACCGGCGCGGTGTAGACGATGACGCGGCCGGCCCGCCGGGTGAGCGGCCCAGCCAGCTCCAGCGCCTTGGGGATCAGGGTGCCGGTGTAATAACCCTGGCCGGCGAACACTGGCACCACCACCACCCACGGGGCCGTCACCAATCCCAGCGCCTGCTCGGGACCGGGCGAGGCCTTGAGGAAAAAGGCGGCGACCTCGGCGAAGCGGCCCCGCGCCCGCACCGCCAGCGCCAGGTCGAAAATCGGGCGGACGGCTTCGGGATGGCGCGCCGAACCGTGGCCGACCAGCAGCAAAGCGACGTCGTGCGATGGGATCACGGTAACCGCCTCGGTGGCTTGTTCCACACGGGTGGTGTGGCCGGCCGCCGGCCGCAAGGGCCTGCGGCAGTTAGGCGACGCAAAATATGTGCGTCGCCTTGTTTGTTCTGCTGGGTTTCCGCGTCCGCGGAAACCCAGGCTCAGACGATGGTGAAGGTCCGGCGGGCGTCGGTGAGTTCCAACAGCCGCAGGACGTTCCCTTGCGGCGATGCCAGGCACAGGCGCAGGCCGAGCCCTTCGAGGTCTTCCTTGGCAATGTAAAGAAGGCCGAGGCCCACTGAATCGATATGGGTCAGGCCGGACAAGTCAAAGTAAACCTCGTTGCCGCCGATCTTGCCGATCTGGTCCAGCGTCGCACGGAAATCCTCGTTGGATGTGAAGTTGAGGTTGCCCTCGAACTTCACCGTTATCTTTTCACCTTGCTTCGATACATTGTACGACATCGAACCCCCCGATTTGCGGATTGCTATTGGACCCTGGCGTCGGCAAACAACCGGCCGAACAGGTCGGTCGTCATGGTTGCTTCCGATCTTGACCGCAGGCTTTTCACTCAATTCTCGCACACGAGCGGCGCGTGCAGAAAGCGGAAAGTTCGAATGGCAATTAAACTTCCGATATATATCCTTATCCGGGGATGTCCGGCGGATCGTCACATCGGCGGGCGTGGGTCCCTGAAACGGACGGCAATCAGTTCTTCGCCGCCCTGAGCGCCGATTCCAGCGCCGCCCTGTCGATTGCGCAGGCCAGCCGGGCCAGGCCGAAGGTCAGCACCAGGGTGGCGGTGCCGGGGGTGTCTCCCGGTTCGACGGCGACGCCGTCGACGGAGACCGGGGTGGGATCGACCATGTGCGCCGGCAGCTGCTTGGCCAGCGCATCTTCACGGCATTGCTGCGCCAGGCGCAGCAACAGGCCGGCGATGTTGCCGCCCTGGTTGGCGGGATAGGCGACCGCCACCTCCGTCGAGTCCAATAACGTGAATTGCAGGGCGACGTGGCCGCCGTCGTCGGTGATGGCTGCGTTCAAACCGGAGAACGGTTGCACGCTGGTCATGAATAGTCGCTCCCAATCGGGTTCGGTGGCTGGGACCATAGAGAACTTCGTGGCGGTGCGCAAACGTCGCGGCCTCAGGACTTGGGCTGGAGCGGCAGGGTGAAGCGGAAGGTGCTGCCGGACTCGGGCTCGGATTCGACCCAGATGCGGCCACCGTGGTGCTCGACCACCTTGCGGCAGATGGCCAGGCCGATGCCGGTGCCGTCATAGGCGTCGCGGCTGTGCAGCCGCTGGAAGATGCTGAAGATGCGGTTGAAATATTCGGGGGCGATGCCGATTCCATTGTCCGCCACCCACACGCTCCATTCGTGGCCGTCGCAACCGGCGCCGACGCTGATTTCCGGGGGGCGCCCGGGATGGCGGTACTTGACCGCGTTGCCGATCAGGTTCTGGAACAGGCGCACCAATTCGCGGCGCTTGCCCATCACCGTGGGCAGGTCGTCGGCGACGACGACGCGGGCCCCGGCATCCTCGACGACCAGCGAGAGGTTGTCGATCGCCTCGCCTGCCGCCTCGGCGAGGGGGACCGGCGCCGACGGCTCGTCCTGGCGGCCGACGCGCGAGAATTCGAGCAGGTCGAGGACCATCCGGTCCATCCGGACCGCGCCTTCGCGGGCGAAGCCGAGGAACTCGCGGGCGTCGTCGTCGAAGCGGTCGCCGTAGCGTCGTTCCAACAGGGTGATGTAGGTGCCGATCATGCGCAGCGGTTCACGCAGGTCGTGCGAGGCGACGTAGGCGAACTGCTCCAGTTCCCGGTTGGAGGCATCGAGGTCGCTCACCAGCGTCTTCAGGCGCTCGCGGTATTCCACCCATTCGGTGATGTCGCGGCCGACCGCCTGGACCTCGACGATGGTGCCGTTGAAGTCGCGGATGCCGCCGCCTTCCCACGCCACCCAGCGCGAGCCGCCCGGCATCACCATCCGGGTCTCGACGGTGGCGCGGTAGGCCGGCGGCCGGCACGCCTCGGCCAGGGCGTGGGCGGTGGCGGCGATGTCGTCCTCGTGCACGAAGGATTGCCAGATGTCGCAGATGACATCCTCGGGCTGGCGCCCGAAGGCGCGGGCGAAGGCGTCGTTGGCAAAGGCGAAGCGCCCGCCCAGGTCGATGCGGACGATGTAGTCGCTCTGGGATTCGATCAGCCCGCGGTAGCGTTCCTCGCTGGCGCGGAGCGCCTGTTCGGCCTGCTTCTGCCCGGTGATCTCCTCCGCCACCCAGGCGACGCCGAGCGCCGGGTCGCCGACGTCGACCAGGCGGCCGAGCAGCCGGCACCAGAACTCGCCGCCGTCGTGGCGGCGCACCTGCAACTCGTGGCGAAACGTACCGCCCGCCAGGATGCGGCGATAGGCGCGGCGGCCCAGGTCGTCGAACTGCTCGGGCGAGCCGAACAGCACCCTCGTCGATTGCCCGATCAGCGCCGCGGCATCGACGGCGAACATCTCCGCCACCGCGGCATTGGCGCTTTGGATGATGCGGTCGGTGGAGATCACCGCCAAGCCGATCGGCGTGTTGCGCTGGAATGCCTCCAGCTTGGCATTGGCGACTTCGGCGTCCACCAGCGACGCCTCGGTCTTGCGCCAGGACCGATGGATCATGCGGAACAGCAGCAGGCTGGTGGCCGAGAACAGCACCGCCAGCCCCAGCCAGCGGACGACCTCGACCCGCCAGCCGGCCAGGTAGTCGTCAACCGCCAGGCCGGCGAAGACGGTCAGCGGCGTATTGCGGATCTTGCGGTAGGAGATGGTGCGCGCGACCTTGTCCGATCCGGCCCGGCCGGTGAAGGTCCCGGCATTGGGGGCGGTGAGGAGCAGGGGGGCGAACTCCGTCGCCAGCACCGACCGGCCGACCGCGGCGTCGGGGTCGGGGCTTTCGGGATAGCGGGTGACGATGCCGTAATCGCCGTCGCGCAGGGTGGCGACCCCGTTCGGACCCAGGTCGAGGTCCGCGAACATCCGCGCGAATTGCTCGGTGGTGATGACGGCGAAGACGATGCCGGCGAATGAACCGTCGGCGCGGTCGAGGCGGCGCGCGAACACCACCTGCAGACGGCCGCTGACACGACCCGCCACCGGCTTGGAAATCGCCAGGCCAACCCCCGGGGTGTCGCGCAGGGTGCGGAAATAGTCCCGGTCTGCGATGCTGATGCCATTCTCCGGCAGCGGCTTGGTCAAGTAGGTCAGCCTGCCCTCGGGATCGGTGGTCGCCATGGCGTCGGTGTCGGTCAGGCGTTTGAACACCCGGGACACCACCGCCGGATCCGAGGCCCCGTCGTGCACGAATTCGTCGGCAACCTGATTGAGCGCGAGGTCGATGCGGTCGATGGTGGAGGCGATGCTGCGGTCGAGGCCCTCGGCGATGTTGCGCGAGGCGACGACCGCGTGGTCCCGGCGCTGTTCGTAGCTTTGCCGCAGCGACAGCACGGTCAGCACCAGGACGAACAGGTTGATCAGGGCGATGCCGGCCACCAGGCGCCGGGTGAAGGTGGAAGCCGTCGACGCCCGCGTCACCAGACATTCTCCCTGCCGATTGCCATAATATGATACCGGAAAATCTACCGCAGCGCACGCGGCACGCCATGTTGCGTTGCAGCATAGGGCGCACGCCTGCCGGCTTGGCGATAAACAATATGTATATCAGTGCGTTATGTTCGTGCTGGCGATCGCGCCGACGTCGTCCGCAGGGCGGCGGAACGGGAAAATGCTGCAGTGCAGCAAAAATTCCTTGCCTTCTTTCGCGCGCTGCGTATGCTGTCCTCATGTTGCAGCGCACGACGCCCAAGGCGCAGTGCACGCGGATCAGACAGAAGGATTTAGACCATGACCATCCAAGGCATCGACCAGCTCGTCACCATGGGCAAGGATAACGCCGAAGCATTCGTCACCAGCGGCACCGCCGCCATCAAGGGGCTCGAGGAAATCGCCAAGGCCAGCCAGGTCCTGGCCCAGACCTCGGCCGAGAAGGTGGACGCCGCGATGAAGGCGCTGATGGCGTGCAAGACCCCGGCCGAAATCGCCGAAGTGCAGTCCAAGCTGGCGCGCGAGTCGACCGAGAACGCGATCGCCGAAATCCGCAAGTTCGCCGACCTGGCCAAGGCCACCTACACCGCGGCGCTGGCTCCGTTGAACGACCGGGTGGCGGCGTTCCAGAAGCTGGCCAAGATCTAGCACCGGCTTTATCCCGGCACATCCTCCCGCCGGGCCGCGAAAGGAGCTTCGGGACTTCCTCCCCCCGCAGCTCCTTTCCCTTGTTTGCAGCAACCCCGCCGGGATCGCTTCCGGCGGGGTTGTTGTTTGCGGCCGGAAGGCAACGCTTGATGTCCCCGTCGGCATGATTGAAGCTGGACCGGAACGCCGGAGGAGGACGGTCGATGGCTTTGATGGCGGTGATCCGCGCGGCAGAGGTGGCGCCCGGCACGCTGGCGCTGTGGTTTCTCGGCCAGAACGGCTGGGTGGTGAAATCCGCCGCCGGGATTGTGGTCGTGGTCGACCCCTATCTATCCGATTGTTGCAACCCGTCGCGCCGGGGCCTCGACCTGCGCCGCCGGGTGCCGGTGCCCCTCGCGCCGGAGGAAATAGAGGCGGACCTTGTCGTCTGCACCCACGGCCACCGCGACCATGCCGACCCGGTCACCCTGGCGGCACTGGCGCGCTCCGGCAAGGTGGCGCGCTTTCTCGGCCCGGCCGAGACCCAGGGCGTGTTCGCCGCCGCCGGCATCGATCCCGGCCGGCGCGTTCCGTTCTGGCCCAACGCGGTGGAACGGCTGGGCGACCTCGTTCTCACCGGCACCTTTGCCCTGCCCACCGACACCAGCGACCTCACCCATTGCGGCCTTGTGGTCGCGGCAACGGGCGGAGCGAAGATCTGGATCACCGGGGACACCGCCTGGTGCGACCTTCTGGCCGAGGACGGCGCCCGCCACAAACCGGACGTGATCTGCGTCCCCATCAATGGCGGCTACGCCAATCTATCCCATTGGCAGGCGGCGGAATTGGTGGTCCGGGTGGCTCCGCGTCTGGCCATCCCTTGCCACTGGGACATGTTCGCCGACAATTCCTGCGAGCCGCGAATGTTCCGCTCATCGCTGGTGGTTAAGGGTGCGGGCGAACGTTACCATCTGCTCGGTCACGGCGAGAATCTGGTGGTAGATCGAATCGGAACAGGAGGATCGCCATGTCGATGAAGTGGACCGGTGCCGTTGCCGGCTTGATCTTCGCCTTCGCGGCGACGGCGCAGGCCCATGCCGAGGATGTCGTGGTGTTTGCCGCCGCCTCGCTGACCAACGCCTTGAACGAGATCGGCGACCAGTTCGCCGCCAAGACCGGCAACGGGATGGTGGCGTCCTATGCGGCCTCGTCGGCGCTGGCCAGGCAGATCGAGCAGGGGGCGCCGGCCCAGGTGTTCGCCTCCGCCGATCTGAAATGGATGGATTATCTGGCCGACAAGAGGCAGATCAACCCCGACACCCGCTTCAACCTGCTGGGCAATACCCTGGTTCTGGTGGCGCCCTTGGAGTCCAAGGTGGACAAGGTCGAGATCGGCCCCAGCACCGACTTCGCCGCCCTGGCCGGCGATGGGCGCATCGCCACCGGCGATCCCGACGGCGTCCCGGTCGGGCTGTATTTCCGCCAAGCGATGGAGCGCGCCGGCCAGTGGAGCGCGGTCGAGCCCAGGCTGGCCCGCACCGATTCGGTGCGCGCGGCGCTCGCCCTGGTGGAGCGCGGCGAGGTTCCCTTCGGCGTGGTCTACGCCACCGACGCAGCCATCTCGAAGAAGGTGAAGGTGGTGGGGGTGTTTCCGGACTCCATGCACGACCCCATCGTCTATCCCTTCGCCCTGGTCTCCGGCCGGGAGACCCCGGTGGCCAGGACTTTCCTCGACTACCTGCGCCGACCGGACGCCAAGGCGGTCTTCGCCAAGTACGGCTTCACGCTGAACTGATGTTCACGCCGACTTCTTAGTGTCCGTCCGGGGACTTCATGAGTCATTTGAATCGGTTGCCGCCGGGGAAAATGGCCCTTGAACCCTCGGAATCTCTCATGATTCTATGCACGGCGCCAACTCATGAGGTGCCGGCATGTGGACA
>Ga0265331_10002576_pt1 | contig 12193 bp, 26 predicted proteins | sample 41923metaG_FD_202088 | JGI IMG/M metagenome (GOLD analysis project Ga0265331, IMG submission 202088) | Rhizosphere microbial communities from Carex aquatilis grown in University of Washington, Seatle, WA, United States - 4-19-23 metaG | ecosystem: Host-associated > Plants > Roots > Rhizosphere...
TAGGGCGCATTGGTCCTGTACATGGCGAGATATTCAACTATGACATATCGTCTGCATATCCCTTTCAACTAACATTCCTTCCTTGTCTTATTCATGGCAAATGGGAACACACTACTGACCGTAAAGCAATTGAAGGTTGTAGAACCGCTATTGTTCATTACACACTTAGTGAACCTACCATCAAGCGACCGTGGGCACCGTTTCCGTTTCGTCTCAAGAATGGTAGTATTGCCTTTCCAGAGACCAGTGGAGGCGGATGGGTGTGGCGAGAAGAATATCTAGCTGGTGAAAAACTGTTTGAGAACGTTGGTTTTCAAGAAGCTTGGCTCTATCATTGTGACTGTGATTGCCAACCATTCAAAGATATTCCTAAGTATTATTCATATCGCATCTTCATTGGTAAAGAAGGTCCTGGCATCGTAGTAAAATTAGGAGTCAATTCAAACTATGGCAAAACAGCTCAAACAATTGGAGGTGAGCCAGGTACTTTTCATTCTTGGATGTGGGCTGGTCTTATTACTAGTGGATGCCGTGCACAGGTCTTGGAATCCATGGCACTTCATAGGAACCTTGATAATCTTCTCATGGTTGCTACAGATGGCATTGCGAGCCTTGAACAATTGAAATTACCTAAACCACGTGATACTGGTACAGATTGGTTACCTTGCCCTGACCCAGACCCTAAAGATGTTGCAGAAGCTCCTGAACTATTCAGAAAAGAAGGTTCACAATGGTTAGTCAATAAGCCGCTAGGTGGTTGGGAAGAAAAAATAATACGTAATGGAATGTTTCTAGCCAGGCCTGGTATATATTTTCCTCTCAACCCGACTAAAGCGGACATAAAACGCATTAGAGCACGTGGGTTAGGTCGTGCTGCAGTGTGGAATAACTGGGAGAAGATAGTCGAGGCCTTTAACGATAAACAGCCGGGCATACGTATACAGAACCTTAGTCTATTCCACGGAATAAAAACCAGCATAACCCGTAGCGGCAAACCAGGTGAATATAAGTATAATAGGTCTGATGAGTATGGCCGTTGGTCAAGCAGACCCATTGATATGACGTTTAGTCCAATGCCCAAACGTGAACCAAAGATATTAGAAGGCGGACGGCTAACACTGAGAAAATTAGACGGACTAGAAAGCGCACCCTACGAAAAGGGGATACTATCGCCAGAAGCTATCTTACTACTACAGCAAGCGCTAGAAGAAAGCGAACAGCCGGATGGTGGAGATCTATCCGACTGTGACGCCTGGGATGAGTAAAGGACCTACATATCATGACTACAACTACATGTCTAAACTGTCGAGGGGCCGGCCGGATATCGGCCAAGGGATACAACTGCAAAACCGTCTGCCCAGCCTGTATGGGTGTAGGCAAGATAAAACTGACTAGCCAACCTGACTGTTCGGATACCCGGTCAGTCCTTGCAAAACTGAGAGGCGAGCCGGCTGAACATATACTTGATGTACCAAACCGACAACATCCTACATAAACTTACCTTTACCTACATCTCCCTACCAGTATACCTACACATACCTACATGTAGGCTATAGGTAACCCTACATAAACCTACACCTACCTACATGTTACATAACCGTTACGTAACCCCTGTTACGCACCAGCCCAGCGACCAAACCCTAGTAGTTTCGCACACTTAGCTCTAGCCGCGTAGCATCTTACGCGGCTAGGTGCGTAAAGTGCTTCCGATATTCCACGGTATAACACGTGGTTTCGAGCACTTACAGACTGGCATGGGAGTTGCAACTAGTCCTAGTGTACCGCGAAAGGAACTAGGTTCCTTGCCCGGTAAGGTCTTTGACATAACCGTTTGGTTTTGAGGGTGGCTGAGCTTTTATCAGCCATCTAACTAAACCCAAACCAAAACAGAAAGATTCCACCATGGACAAAAAGATTACAGCCGTAAGAGAATACATAGAAAACAGATGTGACGGCCCTCTAACACCGTTCGTGCTGATATCACGTAGTATGCAAACCCACCTACAGTGTAAATATGATGCTAGTACACTAGCTAACGCTCTATATGAGTCGTTACGCGAATTTGGGTGGATAGTAGCAGACGAGGATAATCTAGTTGAAACTGGCTCATAATATTCTATAGAATAGTTTGATACTTTGAGGGCCGCTAAGCTGATTAGCCGCCCGAATAAGATTCAAACACTAGGAGATACTATGTCACACAGTGCTATTATGTATGATTCCGATATAGAAGACCAAACCGAACGAACAGTCTGCTCAACAGTGTGTGTGGAATGCGGAACTAAAGTTGACTGGCCGAATGCACACCTAGCCTACCCATTATGCCCAGACTGTGACTGTGTGGATGAATTGCCACCAGTGTCAATTCTACCGCCCAGCACACCAGAACCGATTCAACCAATCAGAACTATTACACTGGTTCCTAGGTCAAACTAGAAAGGATACTACAATGTACGCATTAGTCAACACTATGTCAGCAACCGACAATATTATTGGACGAATATTGAGTATTCATCGGTCAGCAAATGCAGCTGAAATAGAATGCTCAAAAGTTCAGCGTCAATGTAAAGTGTTTCCAGGTGATACTAGTTACATTCCAACTAGAATAGTCAAACTCACCGAAAGACTGTCAAAACTAGCTCTAATCGGTAAACATCAAATTGATGAATCATACGACCGATACGGTAATGCTGACTGGTAAGTTTGATACTTTGAGGTCGGTCTATAACCAAACGACCGCCCGAATAAGATTCAAACTATAGTCCTACTAGAAAGGATACTACAATGTACGCAAAGGTTACAGATCTAACCCCCTCAATACAGTCAGCCTTGAATACCCTAGGGTATCACAAGGACGACATACAAGTTGAAGGTAAGGAAACCGTTGACATTAGCGGCTGTGCAAACGACGGTATGCGATGCTACTACGCTCTAGTAGCCCTCGACGGTTCAGTTGACACTACAATCAGTTACGGCTCGTGGGGCGGACAGAACATGTTTGAGGTCAAGCGACCAGACGTTGACCAAAGTCAGCACACTATGCTACCTGGCGTGGCAGTCATAGTCGGAACGTCAGGTGGCCGTGGTAACTTCGCACACATAGTGCTGCACCCGTCCAATATTGCAGCACTACTGCCAGCCCTAGCTGAAATTACACCTGAGCAGAAAAGCGTACTAGAAAGCTATGCGACACTAAAACCAGCTTATCGACCTAGATACGCGCCGTCAGTCATTCAGGAGCTAGTGAGCTTAGGTCTGCTCAAACAGAACAAGGCGGGTGCAACTCAAATAACAACGGCCGGGAAGAATGCATATAAAGGCTAATTCCACGGAATAATTTCGACACTTCAAACGTATAGATAACGACAGTTGAAAGGGATACAATCATGGCAAAGCAATCATTACAAGACATGTTCGCACTGTACACGGTAGAAAATGATAAAGTTATCGCGGCTAGGAAAGCCTTACAAGACTCTATGCTCGACCGCGGTAAGACCGTCGAAGCCATCAAAAACGAATACGGCGCCGGCCCGTTCGACTTAGACGGAGACGTGCTCTCAATTCGCAAGCGAGGCATCAAGAATGAAGACGATGTAGTTATTGGTTCTACATTCTTCATGGTCAAGGCCGGCGGCAAGTTACAGAAGGTTTGACACTTTGAGGGCTACTAAGCCTATTAGTAGCCCGATTAAGACTCAAACCAGAAAGGATAGGATAGCTATATGAATGAAGCTACGTCTAACTACCTACATGCCGCTGAACTAGCAAAAACCGACTCGCTACTAATGAGCCATGCAATCGGGCTGTTTAACGGATTGACAGCCGATGAAAAGGAACAAGTCAGGCTAGTACAATTGCGCCATAAAACATGGCGCTGGGCTATCCGTATCCTTGAAGCAGCCAAGAATGATTCTAGCAATACGGTCAAAAACTCAACTGATTGGCAAGTCAGAAGTGCATTAGAAGACATACAACTGCATGTTGGCTATGCTGAACCTGGTTACAGCGACCCTGAATGCGGGATAGTAGCAACTGGCAACTGGAATAAAATTACTAAGTGGGATGGTAACGAACGCCATATCATTAGTGACGTTCCAGCTAGAATTGCCCGGCTATTCGAAAAACTGGGTATTGAAACTGAATGGTCGGACGAATGGTGCGAGTGTTCGCACTGTGGTAAGATAATCCGCACTGAACCAGATTCGTACAGCTGGAAACCATCGTATACGGTAGGTGACGGCGAACTATGGTGTCATGAATGCGAAGAGCCTAAAGAGGAAACTAAAACGGACGATTGACCCGTTATTCCACAGAATACTCATACGAGGATACAACAATGACCAATTTGCCACCCGATACCGCTAGTGATAACCTGATAAAGCTAAAGGTCAGCCTGACTGAAGTCACCAGATCACTCAAGGAGCGTAATGACTCACTCGAGTCACACCTGAAACAATCCGGCTGGACTATCCGTCAAATGACACCTGAGAACCATGTCAACAGTCGGCCTAAGAGCCGATAAACATCACACTCTCAATTCTGTGGAATAACCCGACTTTGATACGCATCTAACCCTTGACTCATTCACAATCCCGTGGAATACTATATTCCTCGGGGTAAGATAAAGGATACCCCATGGCAACCAACGCAATAAAAGGTAAAGTTACAACTATGGCAACACCCAATACAGCAACCAATGCAGCACTAACCCATACTGCTCAACCAGTCGAGATTAAGAGCATACACGCAGATTACGGCTGGAATTCTCGAGCCGAAAAGAACGTGCAAGATATGGCCGACACCGAATCGGCCGGCTTTGATGGTTTCGAAAGAAACATCCGAACATCCGGTCAGATTACCGCAATTATTCTACGGAATACCAATGGTAAGACATTGTCCGGAGCTAAGACCGACAAGTCCTACGAAGTTGTGTGCGGCTTTCGACGGTTCCGAGCAATATCAGACCTGAACAGCAAGAAAGCTGACAAGCCTTGTGTTCCTAATCTGCCTGACGGTTTTATCCTCGCCGAGGTTCGCGACGTCAAGACTGAAACTGAAGCACGTATCTTGAACGGTCAGGAAAACACGGCCCGCAAGAACCTAAAAGCTCCTGACATGGTATTCTTGGCTGGTGGACTCGCTAAGGCAGGTTTGAACCAGACTGAAATTGCAGGCGCCCTCGGCATTACACAAGGGTGGGTTTCCAAGCTACTCAAGGTCGCTTCTCTACCCCCGGCAGTTCTGGCTAATTGGAGGGACAGCAAGCCTATCCCGCCAGTTCAGACCAAGGACGGCGTGTTTGAGCTTCCTGCCAATGGTCCAGACGGTAAAACTGTTGTACCAGAGAAGACTGAGCCAGAAATGCGTGCTCTAGCTGAGCTAAAGGGCACTCCGGAGGAGATTACAGCACGTTACATCCGATTGGTCAAGCCAGCGCCGTCAGCACCCGATAGTGACACTGGTCCAAGTGAAAAAGACAAAGTGCTCGAGAACGTTCAGGAAGTTGCAGCCCTCATGGGTTGTATGGTCCGAGCCGGCGTACTCAATAACGGTTCACTCGACTGGACCCGAGTTATTGGCCCGAAAAAGAAGGGCTACCCCATCGACAGTGGTAAGGACGACTCTCAAGAGCGCATGATTGAACTAGGTGACGCGGCAGAAGACGCTTTTGAGAGAGAAGTCACCAAAGGCGCCAAAGGGGCAGAACCGAAGCTTGCGAGCTAATCGTTCCGTCAGATTGTACGGTCCGCTAGCTCCTTTACACAAGGATTAGCGGACCGCGCCGTTTGATAACACTTTACATTCACTTACAACACAGGATAAACCCTATGTCAGATCTAGAAAAATCCCTAAAAAGGATGAAAATCACACTCAAAACAGTAGAACAACTTACCACACCAGGGCGTGGATTCACACCTATCACACGTAGCTGGCGAGTCATACTAAGCAAAGATGTGGGAGAAGAAAAGGCACTCAAACTTGCATTCACAATGCTCTCAGCAACAGAACCAAACGTAGGTAATGTTCTCACATGTCTAGCACAAGACATTGAAGACGGCGAGATGACCTTGTGGGAGTTTGCACAAGCCTACAATAGAGGTAAGACTGATGAGGGAACTGAACGTATGCACAAATCGTGTAAACGAACAGCCCCTCGAGTCAACAGGTTCTTTGGTAACTCTTGGAATCTATTGAGTAATAAAGCTCAGCTAGAAGCGGCTTGATAGTTGTTAGGGTACCTTATTCTGTAGTATTCTATAGAATAAGATGCCCACTAGAACCGTCAAACCATAATACCAGATACACATAAGGATACTAGATACCATGTCAAATACACTAAGACCTCCGTCATTTCGAGCATCTAACGAAAACAAGTTGCAAAACATTCAAGTAGACTACAGTGTATCTCAAGTCATCATTGACGATGGGGAACTGTGTGGAATCTATATGAAGAAATTCAAGGATGAAATAGTGCGTGGAGTACTTTTCGCTGCTGCATTATCAGCATGTTCAGTGCATACTGTAGCCAAAATTGGCAATGAAGTTATAGCAGAAACTGTTGAAACCGACCTGCAAGCGGCACTAACCAACGTGGTACAACCCCTTCAAGGAGCTGCAGCCATTGAATCTAAGGTAGAATTCGTACCATCTTACTGGTACAACGAAGACGCGGCTATTGTGTGTCAAGTAGGGGAATACTGTATCAAAATAGCCGTCAAAAACTGACACTAAAAGGTAAACCAATGTCAGACAACATGATTGAGTACGGAGCAACCCGTCCCACATGGGCAGACGACCAATTCGCCAAATGGCTTATTGAACACTGTTCACTAGAGAATGCTGCTCCTGTACTCATGCCAAAACAGCTTTGCATCAATGGTGCAGTGTGGATACGCGAACAATTCAGAAACCAATGTATGATAGAGCCTGACGAAGAAACAGCACGAGGAATGTTCGCTGCCATTATAGCCATTCACTTCACCGATGGTATTGACCAACGAGATATCTTTCAACAGATATTTGAAGCATACCTACGCACGATACCAGCGAAAGCTTGATTATTCTGACGCCTAGGAATGTGACCCTTGGAAATCCCTGAAGAGGGAGTCGAAGGACCATACAGAATAAAAAACACAATCAAGGATACCAAATACCATGTTACCAAATAAGATACATGCGTTACTTGTTGACGAAGAGATGGCACGGTTAGAACTGTCAAAAGACATTGACAATTTACTCATAGTAATCAACTCTGGCAAAAGCTATGAAGGTGAAGAGGAACAATTACTTCTTGCCATCAAAGAATACATGGCTGGCGTAAAGGAACTTACAGATCTATTGAAGGAACCTAGGGTGACAGCTATGGACACTGAGCCTCAACGGATGAGCTTCGACTGTGAAAAAGCAGCACCTACACAGCGCTGTATAGCTCCAGAAGAAGAAAAGTGACGTATCATGCACTTTCCATTCCATCTACGTAAACACCCTGGAAATATTCCACGGAATGTGCTATGAAACCGAAAAACTTTTCAGGGCGTAAAAACCTCAGGCGATTCGGAAAGAAAAGTATGTTCAACGTACCATACATTACTGATATCAGATTCCGAATCGGACGTAAGAACCGAAGTTCAACAGGATTATCAAAAGGATACCAAGGATACCACAATGAAACATGAATCATTCTCAGTTAAAGGTTTTGAATTCATGGACGAACCTGCAACCGATGAACAGAAGAAAATGATTCTTGACATCTGTGCAGAACGTCAGATACCTGTTGACCCTAACGGACCATGGCCTAACCCGTTCACTAAATGGGATGCTGGACAGATGATTGAAAGTCTAAGAGGGACTAATCATGAACCTCCAAAAACTGCTGCCTAAAAGACTTTTGACACGACTAGCGAACTATATAGTCCAACCTGCACCACCCGACATTTCAGAATGTATTGATTGTCGAGAATGTAATTGTACTGTTGAAGCTAGACGCAATTGCAAGCGGCGCATTGCTGAACAAGAAGCAATTGAAAAACTGTCTAACTATTCTACGGAATAACCCATGTCAACCAAGACTAAACAAGAGCTTGAAGAACTATTCGCTACATCAGCCGAAATAGGAGAATTACTACAACAAAACATTGAAAGTCCAACTGACGGTTGTATAGTGTTACTCATTACACTAGGCAGATTACTAGCTCGCGAAGGCTGGTCGGACATTACAGCTGAACAAGCATGGGAATATATAACAAGCGAAAAATCTAAAGCCTTCTTTGACTGGGGGCATCAAGAAGAAAGAGACCTCGGACATAACGGACCTTCTCGGGTGAACTAAGGGCTACTCATCTATCATCATGCAACACAGTGCGGCACTAAGATACATAACGATACACCAGAAGAAATAATCATGATTGAAACAACACTTTCATGTGACAATTGTGGGGTAATAGAAGACTCTGACCTGCAATATTGTGGATACTGCAACACCAAACTATACGTCGAAAAAGCTATACTACTAGCTGAGCATCTTGCAAAACAAGAAAGGATGAAAGTCGGAATAGACCAGATAATCGCAGAACGTGAACGTTTATTCCACGTCATATATCAAGTCGCACAAGGATTCTTTGAAGTTGAAAGTGAAAACGAACTTATAAAGAATCTAGGAAAAAGACTTTTCGACGCAGTAGATAAAATCTGTGGAGAACCTAAAAGTCAAGGTTACGTTACCAAAAAAGTAGCTAAAGAAGTTGACACATTCTATAAAGAAAACCTAAACTTAGTATAAACACGGTGCGGCACTAAGATACATAACGATACATGGGGAGGATACAATGACAACCATACCACCAGAAGAACAATCACACATTCAAACCATACCATGCCCTGCTTGTGACCCTAAACATCCTACAATACCCTGTCCGGGCATAAACATATTGCGACGCAACAAGACAATACTGGCTGATGAAGTTATGAGACTTGAACAAGAATATGCAAGAGCACTCAGGCAACAAGACCCATTATCTAAACGTATAGAGCTGTGGGCGGACATAGTGATAGCCAAATCACTGTTGTATGGGTTGAAAATGTATTCTGACGGCTAATAAAGGAATGATACTATTATGGATAATAAATCAATACGAGGGGCAATAATTCGTGGAGCTATGACCATGCAAACTCCACTCATAATAGTATTCTTCAAAGAATGCTGTTCCGATGACCTCAACGCAAATTGGAATGACTTGACTCCAGCCGTACAAGAATTCTGGATACAACTTGCTGAGCAACTTGAGTCAGTTATGAGAACTGAGACATGGGGGAGTACGATTGAAGTAAGTGAACTAAAAGTCAAATCAACTCCTAAATGTCTCTGTATCACCCACAATAACGAACGGTACTTCCACCCACAATGTACAACATTCCACAATACCAAAGCTGTAGGATATGTGGGAAGGATACCATATAAAACTCAATTGTTTCAAGGTACTTGGCCACATGGAACACTTGTAGAAACATACGACGACCGCTGCCCACAATGAAAAGAGTTTGACAACGATGGCTGTCCTAGTTGTGGACCTAACACAATTAAAAAAGTGTTTGACCCAGCAGAAGACACAAGGGAATGTCCATACGAAGATAAACTGTGTCCACAGTGCAAACAAGAACTAAACCCATGTCCTAGTGGATGGGTGTGTGTCAACGGGCATGGATACTAACAAGTATTCTACGGAATAACCAATGACAGACATTAAATACGGCATTAGAAGGCTTTCAACAGAATGGTGTTGTCAGGGAGGTAAAAACTATACGGGTAACAAAGAAGACCTAACTAAACTAGTCAACTCTTGGAAAAAAGAAGGTATACCTTCAAACGTGCGATATACAGTTATCCCTTACAACGGTGAAAACGGCACTCCGCCAGCATTCCCTGCTCAAACAGAAAACCCACGCAACTCGAGAATGAAACGATAACAACATGAATTACATACACCTTTTTAACACATGTGTAGCAACATTCATTATAGGTTGGTTATTAGTAAGTCAAATTGGTCAAAATAAAACACTTGAACAACTAAACAACCGAATAACTGAACTTGAAAAGAAACAATAAAAACCTATGGAACCTCAAAAACCAAATCCTATTCTAATCTTTCGTAAATGGAGAGTCTTCTCAGACCTTTCTGTCTATCACGATGGAAATGAAATTCTCACACATGAAGGAGGTGTAACTCGACAAATCGACGGACCAATAGTACTAAAAGCAGCTAAAATTCGAGGTGTATGCATCGAATTATGTTGTATCACTGGTAGAAATCCAGAACAGATAATAACTCATGATTAGCAAAATCATCGTTATGCATATGGCAATGGCAATAGCTCCTGGTGCTGAACACACACAAGACGCTCACGTTATCATTCAAACCATCGCAAACATGTCTCAATCAAAACATGAGGCTGCAATACTTCTCATTCAAGCATGGCGTGAGAGTCGATTCAACAAAAATGCTATTGGTGATAAAGGTAAAGCACTTGGACCATGGCAACTGCATAGGGTACCTAATGAAGTACTAACAAACCTACCGCTAGCAACACGCATTACTATCGCAAGACTACGTGAGAGTGATACACTATGTCCAGCACACCCGCTAGCTGTATATGCCAAAGGTAATTGTAGGAATAAAGAGGGGATTGCAATTAGTGACTCACGGATGATAGAGGTAGAAAAGATTGAACATTCTGTGGAATAACCATCCAACAGATTAAGATTGGAAACATGAACCAACTGATATATCCAGTATACGAACAGCAACTAACAGCACCTGACACACTTGAAGTTGTTGAAAAATGGTATAAAAATGATATACTACCTAGAATGCTTCGTGAAAACCATACATACCATCTAGACTTCATAGTGGCAGACCGTGAACATCCAATGACAATAAAATTTGAAGGTAGCTTTGATGTAATGGCGCTGTACGGGGCAGAATTACATGAGAACCCGCAAACCTTATGAAGTAACCGTCAACTTGGAATATCCAACCACTGAACGATTGGATATACCTAAAGAATGGGTAAAAAACAAGTGTACCAAATGTGGAGTTCCAATACTAATTGATAAGAAAAATAAAGTAATCCACCATAAAGAACCGTTCTGCAACTGGTATCATAAAGCGTGGCTTACTCCAATACTAATGACTCAAGCGATAGAAAGCTACGAGTTTGATAATAAAAACACGGGGGAACTGAAAAGGCTTTTGAATAATGGCTGACTGGGATAGAAAAGAAACTATAGAAGAATTTCTTGCACTTCGTGGCGGAAGAAATTTCAATAAAAATCAAACTGAAATTTGTAAAGATTGTTTATTTTATTATCCAAAAGCTCAATTTGGAGAATCTAAATCAACATGCGAACTTGAAGCTAAACCGCTAAACAATAATTGCACACGTAAAATAATACCTCCCGGTTAGCCAAAATGAAGATACACATTCCAAAATACGACTCAACAAATGAATTTGAACGTCGAATTACTAACCCACATCAGTGGAAAATTGTTGAAGACGGCGGACCTGAACAATGTATCGTATGTGGATGTTGGGATCCAACACCCGTTGGAATGCCCGCCTACTCAATGGCTCCAGTAACATGTGAGCCTAATGAATTCGACACTAGAGAACCTGACGAAATTATGACTCTTGATGAGGAAATAGAGCACTTGTTCTCGGATAAAAAGGAAAATAACAATGAAAACAGATAATCCGTTCGATAAAAAGATTGAACTATATAAAACATTAGTTCTCAATAAACCTGAAAGACTCATTGATTCAGCTATATTCGTCACTGACACACTAGAGCTCTGTCTTGCATCAGCTCAAGCGGTCTTTGAAGAAGAAGCTACTCCAAAACTAGCATTAGAAATATATGACCGCGTGGTCGAACGAATGATTGAACTGGAACATGAGATAAATATACCAACACCATCGGCAGAAGTAATATGTCGTATATGTGGGCATTCAAAAAATGAACATAAATACATATATGGAAAACTAAACCCTTGTTCTATGACACTATGTCATTGTTCAAACTTTATACCTAAATATTCTGTGGAATAAAGCATGCCTATCCGGTTCCCTCCCAATGACTGATTACCTAGCCACATTTGCCGCTGGAATTTTCCTCGAGGGCACAGCCGTATTTTGGACG
>Ga0265331_10002578_pt1 | contig 12185 bp, 12 predicted proteins | sample 41923metaG_FD_202088 | JGI IMG/M metagenome (GOLD analysis project Ga0265331, IMG submission 202088) | Rhizosphere microbial communities from Carex aquatilis grown in University of Washington, Seatle, WA, United States - 4-19-23 metaG | ecosystem: Host-associated > Plants > Roots > Rhizosphere...
GGAGGGAGTTGCCTTCGCGTAGCGTGGACTTCGCGGCAAGTGTCGGAGAAGGTGAGCGCCCAGGGTCGCGGCGGATACGCCGGCCCGTGCGACGGCGCGCTTGACGATGCAGGAAACGCAAGAGCTATCCGCTTCGGCCGTGCTGTTCGGGGTTGAATTTCCCATGCCCTAAGAAGTCAACTGAGGCCGCACTTTCCAACTGGCTCGGGTCCTTGACGACGAGCTGGACATGGTACGTCCCGGACGTTTTTGGCCGTGAACGAGCAAATGTCCGGCGTTTGCGGCGAAGGGCAGGCGGAAAGGCTGGTCGTGCCGGGCTGGGTGACCGTCCACTTGAAAGTCAGGCTTTTCGCATTGTCGCCGGGGTCCGAGGACCCAGCCGCGGAGAAGGTTAGGTTGCTCAACACGGGCAGAGGGCCGGCTATTGTGCAGGGCTGATGACGGCAGTGGGTGGCTGGTCCTGCACGGTGAAGAGGCGCTTAGCCGTTGTTCTGGCGCCAGAGCGATCCGTCACCTGCACGATCACGCAGAGCGGGCCAGGAACCGTTGGCGTGTAGGAACACAGGTCATTGCGGTGGCTATAGCAGTTCTGTGACGCGGTGGTCGCTGCCGTGTTGCAGTTCTCGTTCGCATCCATGTACCAGGCGACATTGAGCGAGTCGTTGCTCTGGTCGGAGTCGTTGAGCGTAGCTGTAAAGATCACTTCGTCGCCGCGATACAGCGACTGGCCAAGCTTGTCGATTCGCACGGTCGGCGGCATGTTGATGGGACCGGTGTCGTCGATTCGCTTGGTCGGCGGGATGTTGATGGGACCGGCGTCAATGAGGCAGGTTGTCGAGCCGCCTGCCAGGATGGTCACCAAGAGGAGGCTGGTCCTGAGCGTAGGCACGATATGACGCTAGCACAGTCCGGGTCTCCGCAAGGACCAGGCCAACGTCCGTGCTGTCCGGAAACTCATCGCTGAAATGTCCAAACGTCGGAATGTCCCGTCGTCAGCGCACGCAACGAACATTGAAAGAAAGGGGCATGTCGTAGGTGGACGCGGTGCCGCCGGCGAAGCTGACGCCCCAGGCGCTGGAGGCATTTGAGGCATCTACCGTCGCGGACCAAAAGTAATTTGCGGGCGTATACGGGAAATAGGTCGCGTCGGTTGACGGGCCGGGAGTTGCGACCGAATCGTCGACCAACGTTTCAAGTTCCTTGATCGCGGGGAGGCGCCAGCCGCTGCCGGGTAGGGCTTCGACGTTGCCAGAGCAATGGAGCAGGGCGCTCGCATAGGGGTACAGTGCCGTCGGAACGACCTGCTGCCAGTTCAGACCTGTCTTGCTATCGTGCACGACGCCGCTCGTGGCGGTGAACCGCCCCGCTGGCGCGCTGGCGCGCGCGGGCGCGGCCACCAGCATCGTCATCAAGGCGACGGCGCCTGCGAAACGTGAGACTGGCGGGCTCATTCAGGCTCCTTGGTTTGCGGTTCAACCGGCAAAGGAGGTTCGAAGGAAGCGCTGGGCTGACCGCGTCCACGCGCACCGCGACCCCCACCCGCGGCGCGGACGATTGGTGGTCCCTCGTAACAGGAAGGAATAGCAAATGGGCAGTGGCAACATGTACAAATCATCAAGACGTCAATAATCGAGATGTTCCTCACCGCACGCAACGAACATTGTTCGCAAGGGCCAACTTGTAGGTGTACGTGGCGCCGTCGGTGAAGTAGACGTTCCAGGCAAAGTACAGCTCGTTCCCAGCCTGGAGCGTCGAGGACCAGTAGAAGCTTGAAGCCGTGCTCGTGAACACCGGGTTTATGCTGGGAAACGACCGTCCATAGTCAACGATGGAGAGCAACTCGCTTTTCGTGGGCAGGCGCCAGTCGTGGTGTCCGCCGGTCGTCAGCATCGTCGCGCAGTAGGTGACCGCGGCGGGCTGGGTCATGGTCGTGGCCGCGGACGGCGACTGCCACATCAGGCCCGTGACGTTGTCGGTGACCGTGCCGTCTCCGTTGTCGGTGTAGGCGCTGGGGGACGTCGACGGGGGGACCGGCCATTCGGCCCAGTTGGGGTCGGCGCAGCTCGCCGGCGCGAGGCGCTCGCAGACGGTGCCATCGCCGCAGGCCGACGGGGACCCGGCCGCCTGGTATAAACAGTTTCCTTCCGCGGCGCATGTCGACAGCGTCGTGGAGGTCGCGCAGGAGGTGCCGGCGGTCTTGCACATGGGATCTGCGACACACGCGCCCGTTCCGCCGGTCCCTGCTTGACCTCCGGAGCCCACGACACCACCGGTTCCGACTTGGCCTCCAGAGCTCACGACACCACCGGTTGCCGCGGCACCGCCCGATCCGAGCGCCCCGCCGGAAGCGAATCCGCCCCCGGTGCCGCTCGCGCCGCCAAGAGATTCAGTCCCTGCGTTCCCACCTTTGCCGCCGGAACCGCCCACGTCGCTACCCGCGCCCAACCCACCAGGTCCTCCGGTCCCTCCGGGGGCGTTACTGCCCACGCGGAATGCCCACATGTTGCAACCGGGATCCAGCATTCTCGACTGCGACGCCGGCGGCGCCAGTGGGGAAGGGCCGTTCATCGGGGTCACCGTCAATGTCAGGCTGGTCCCCGGCATGTAACTAGTAAACGTCAGCAGGGCGGAGCCCGTGGTAGAGCCGGGTATGTGAGGAACCGTGCCTTCCTTGCACCCGCTCGGAACGGCATCGCCGTCAATGCACGTCGTCAGTGCCAGCGTGTCCGCGTTGGCGGCTGCGCCAGAAAAGCTCAGCGACACCAACACCGAGTTTGGGGCACACCCCTTGGTTTGCCTGCAGCCTAGACTCGTCAACAGGAGGACGCCAAACGGGGCCAAAATCGTGCAGGCGGTCGACGGGCGCATGTCAGTTGACCTTCAGAGTGCCGATCGCTGTAGGATAACTCGCGGAAGATCTGGTCAACAAGAACAAACCGGCCCCCACCGCGATCGCAGCGCCGCGGCTCGTCACGGGGAGCGTGGCTGGCGTCACCCACCGAGCCGTTGGAGTGCTCGCTCGCCAGCTGCCAGGCCTCGGCCACGAGGGGATACGACATTCGACCGATGCCCAGCTCGCCGCCCTGTTCTCACTGTCCATGCGAACGACGCGACTCGCTCTGGACCGATCTTAGGTCCCATGCGCGGCGCTTTGCGGTTGCGAGCTGATTGGACGCAGCCTCCTCGGTCCCTTCCTCGTCGACCGCCATCGCGGCCCGGTGAAGGACGTGCGACACGCATGAGAGGTACCCGGGAAGCCGTGCGATTCGAACATGGCGGCCCGTTCTCGCGGGAAGTAGACGGCTTTGGTGAGCACCAGCCGCGTGCTTCAGTCGATCGATCCCGGGGGCAGGAGCATGGGATTTTGTGTCCACCGAGGTCAGAGCGCGCCGCCCGATGGGCGGCCTACCAAGCCATCGAGACGGGTCTGCCCTCGGCGTCGAAGCTCAATATGGCCGGCATCCCGAGCAAGCCGACGCTCATGACGACGTCGTACTTCGCGGCGGCCGCGAATGGTGTCGTCGACGACGAGCTCGTGTGATGGAGGACCACGCCGGATAGCGCTCGGGGTGGGCCGCGTACGCGTTGAGGAGCGCCAGCTGACGGCGGCGCCACTTCTCCTGGGCCAGGCCGTGGTGCATGTCGTGCGGGGTCATCAGCCCGAGGCTGACGTGATGGTGCTCGCCGTTGTACCAGTTGAAAAAGTCGCGGCTGCGGCGCTCGCCGTGCTCCAAGGGGTCGAAGCGTGCTGGGAAGTCTAGCCGGTACTTGAGCGTTTTGAACTGGGCCTCGGAGATGGGGTTGTCGTCGGAGACGTGCGGGCGGGAATGGCTCTTGGTGACCCCCAGCGTGCCCAGCGTTTGCGCCAGGGTCTTCGAGGTCATCGCCGATCCACGGTCGCTGTGGATGATGAGCGCGCCAGGCTCGATGCTCTGGCGCGCGCAACTCTCGGCGATCAGCTGCTTGGCCAGCGCTCCCGACTCCCGCTCGGCGATCAGCCAGCCGACGACGTACCGGCTGAAAGTGTCGAGCAGGACGTAGAGGTAGTAGTACGTCCACTTGGTGGGACCGAGCAGCTTGGTGATGTCCCACGACCAGACCTGGTTCGGCTCGGTCGCGAGCAACTCCGGCTTGGCGTACGGCGGATGCAACCGCTGGCGTCGACGATTCCGGACCTCGGCCTTCTCGACGAGGATCCTGTACATCGTACGGATGGAGCACAGATGCCGTCCCTCATCGAGCAGCTGCGCGTAGATCTCGGCGGGGGCGAGGCGACGAATCGCTCCTCGTGCAGGACGCCCAGTACCGCCTGCCGCTCGTCGGACGACAGCGTCTGCGCGGGTTTGGTGCGAGGTGGGTGGGGCGGACCTGGGGGAGACGCGCGCCGGTAGAACGTGGCCCGCGGTAGTCCCAGCGCCATGCACGTCGGGCCCTACCCGAGCTTCGGTCCCATCTCCTTGACGGCCGCAATCATCGCTTCTCGCTCTCCAGCGGCCGGTCCAGGAGAGCAGCGACCCTTTTCTGCAGTGCCACCAGCGCTTCGGCATGCTCCGCCCGCGCCGTTGCCCGGGCGAGTTGGCGTTCCAGGTCCGCGATCCGCTTCGCCCCTGGCTCCTCGGGCGTGGCGCGCCGCCCGCGCTTGGGTGGCTTAAGCAACTCGCCGCGCTCGCGCGAACGCCTCCATTCCGCCAGGTGGGACGAGTAAAGTCCCTCCCGGTGCAGCAGCGCACCAAGCTCACCCGGCTTGGTGCAGCCATCCGCCTCGCGGACGATCTTCAACTTGTATTCAGCCGTGAACCGGCGGCGATGCGACTTCGCGGGCACCTGCACATCCTGCAGCACCGAGTTCTTGCTGGGAACCGATTCCATGGGTCATCCTGGTCTCGCCCTCTTCAGTAATTTCAAGGGTGGAGACTGTCTCAGCTAACCTGGCACAGAGGGGACCGCGGGAGAGAGATCGTTCGCCCCCCCGTGCCGTCGAACTCCTGAGCGTTCGCAGTCTGGCAGGAGGTGATGCCGAACGACGCGAAGTACGCGCTGACGTGCGCTTCGAGCGCCGCGAGGTCGCTGCTCCAACCTGGAAGGCTCGCCTCGGGCGTGCCGCCGTTCAAGCTGCCGATCTCGCCGCCGCTCACCTCGATGGCGACCACGCCGTGATCGCCTACCCTGCGCATGGAGCCGTTCGCGTCGTCGCGAACGGGCGGGGAGCCGAACGCGAAGCGGGACTTCGTCAGATCGTACGCGGCGCCGGTGAGAGGGGCGCCGACCTCGCATCCAGTCACGGCATCCGTAGTGGGGACGGCGCCGGGCGCCAGAGAGCTGCCGCCGCACCGAAAGGACGCCATCCACGCGACCGCCAGCCATGCGCGCCGCATGCAGCAAGAGTCCCCACATCGCTCGCGCGCCGGCAATACGGTCCTGTGCGTGCCGCCGAGCGTCGCGTGGTGCCGACCCCAGCTCACCCCCGAGCGATTAGCGCGCTTCGGAGTGCCAGAACGCGGTCTGCTTCTCGGAGGCGGACTATCCGGCCCTCAAACGGGACGGCTGAGCATAGGCAATTCAACCTGGCTCTTCCGCTCTCGGGCCTCCCATCGATCGGCCGAAGTCGGCCGTTTGAAATCGCCCAGATAGGAAGCTGCACAGCCGCGCTTGCCACTGGCGACTTACCGCGGAAGTTCGCCGCCTCCAAGGTGACAGGTTCCGCTGTGCGGCGTTCAGTGCGGGGTCGTATTTCTCGCACGATCTCCTTCAGAACCCGAACCTCTTCCTGCACATAGTCCTGCTTTTGCTGCATCCGCTCGTTGATCGCGGAAGCGATCATCGCGAAGATGAACTGAAACGTCGACGGCATTGGTCGTCAGACTGCCCGTTTGCGCCGGATGTTTCGAGGTGCTCAACCGCGTGCTTTTGTGCGAGAATTTCGGCAATGAGTTTCCGGACGGCACGGGTTGACGTGCGCCGTTGGAAGGGGTCAAATCGGTCCGCGGCGTCGGCCAGGAACGCATAGAATTTCTTATGTAAAGAAATAGTTAGGCTAGATCGGACTGAGGGCCTGTTGTGCGCCTGCCCCTTGCTGCCGGTGAACCTCCTTGCCACAGGCCTTGAAAGGAATAGGGCGAACATGACTGATTCAAACGTCAGCAGTGTCTGGAAAACTCAAACCACCGATACTTCGACCCCGGCAGGATGCTTCCCAGTTTTTGGCTCACCTGGTTTGTTCAATTGTCCTGCCGACGTGCTGCCGGAGAGCAGCGCGCTTCTGAGCGGTTCGAAAATTCCCGCCGGGGCTGCGTCCCAGATCAGCAACTATCGTGTTTCCCAGTACGACGCGGTCGCCGCATCGTATGTGCTGGGCGGGGTCAACTACTGGTGGAGGGAGGAGTATGTCCAGTTCAAGAACCTGACCGCTGAGAATCTTGCCGCCTTCCGGCAAAACTATATTTCCGACGATAGCGACAGTCTCGATTGGCCTGCTCTGGATGACCTGATCGCCCACTCCCACACAAAGATTAGAAGCGGCAGCAATGCCGAAGACGCATCTGCCACAGAACTGCAGGAGCGCTTTGCCCGCCTCGACACGCGCATCGAGCTTCCTCCCTGCGCCGTGGACATCATCAAGGTGATCATCGATGTCGTCACCTTGTTCTTCGGCGGCCGCGAATTGATTCGCCACCGCGCCATGGCGCAGTTGCAGGAGTTCTTCATCCACTCCAGGGTTCCTTTGCGAGACGCCTCGCGTTGCCTCAACGTACTTCATTTCGGAAACGAAGTGCCCTACTTCACCAAGGCTGCGGCCATCCTGCGCCTGCTCAAGTTCGTTTACGGCGGCGGCGTCTCCACCATCATCTATGGCGTCTGGAGCATCATCGTCAAAAACCTGAGCTGGAAAGACCTGGTCTTGTACGGGGTCGAGATTGGCTCGGAATGGGTCGCCTTTTTTGCCACTGACGGCGTCGCTGCCATCGCCATGATCGTGCAGGCTCTTGGCCGTGGAACATGGCTGGCGCTCGACCTGACCAGCATGGCCCAGTGCCTCGCCGGCCTTTCCTCTTCAACCCCCAACGGAATCAGAACAAATGACTACTTCGGACTCTGCGTCATGGCCATCGATTTTCCCAAGCCGTGGCCCGGCGGCGGATACCTGCAAAAATCCGATCCATCCCACCCCGACTACTTTACGTACTGCAACACGCTGCTCATCATCACCGACGACCCAACCGGCACGCGTTTTCTCGCAGTCGCTGGCGGCGGCTACATCATGATTGGCTCCAACGTGCTCACGTTCGCCTTCCAGCCAACCGGCAGCAGTTCCGGCTCTGGCGTCATCGACGGCGCAGAAGTGCTCATGTATGGCAGATATCAGGCCCACGACCCCGTCGGTGCGCTTACCCGCAAGGTCATTCAGAACCAGGGTTCTGCCGTTCCTCAGAGATTTGAGCAAATCGACCCAGGCAATCGGGACGTGTATCACTTCAAGATCATCAAGGTAAACCGCGCTGCCACGAGCAATGACCAGGTCAACGACCAGGATCAAATCCTTCTTCTGTCCATCGCGGAGTCCGCCAACGGCATCAATATGTATCTCGGCATTGCTTACAACGCGGCCTACCCCAACCGCTATTACGTCGCGCCAACCACCAATCCGCAGGTGTGGACGGTCTTCAAGACTCCCTTCAACCCGTAGCCACTCTCGTTACATCGTACTGCTGCGGCGTCGAACCTCTTGGAGCCGAAGCGATGCAGTTGCGTCTTCCGCCATTTTCTTGGCGAATCCGGCATACGCTTTATACGGCTGCGTCTTCGCTCGGCGGTGGCAAACTCTGCGGGCACGCGGCGCAAGCCACTTGACGGTTGCGCGCCAGGCTGCTGGCGCGCCTCGCGTCGCCGCAGGGCGAGGCCGTCGGGCCGGGGGCAGACTGCAGGATTCGTGTTCAGCTGGGAACCCCAGCGGACAGTCAGGGCTTCTCGACGGCAGCGCGTGCCCCTCCCCGCCTCCCTGTCCGCTCGACCATCCGACCCCCTCCCCGTGATCGACAACGGACCGGCCCACGGATATCTTCCGCGCGGCCAGTCGCCCGCCGTGTCGGAGGTCAGCGCTTGGCGTGCCGCTGGAAGAACGCCCAGGCCTCGTCGGCGAAGTCGAGGTCCTGGTTCGTCTTCCCGAACCGCGCCCAGAGGCCGGGCCAGGTCTGGGTCGGGTTGGGCCAGGTGTGGCCCATACCCGTCGCCTTGTAGTACCAGAGCTCGCGGCCGTCGGCGTCGGGCCGGTAGCGCTGGCGCTCGATGGTGCTGGTGGTGAGGCCCGTGTCGGGTTGGTACGAATCGCCGTGGACGACGTCCGGGAAGGCGTCGATCTCCGGCGGTCCCGTCAGGCCCAGTGCGGCGACCCAGGCGTCGCGCGCGCTCTCCATGCCGGGGTAGCGCGCCTCCGGGTACTCGCGGGAGCTGCCGCGCGTGTAGGATATGAACGCGTCGTTGGTGGCGGCCACCATGGCGATCGAGATGCGGTCGTAGCCGGGCCGCGCGTGACAGTGGAGTAGCCAGCCGCCGCTGGGCTGGTAGGGCAGAGGCACCACCGGCGCGATGGCGGCGACCAGGTCCGAGGCCTCGATGGCGAGCTGGAAGGCCATGCCGCCGCCGGCGGAGATGCCGGTCGCGTAGATGCGCGCGCGGTCGACGGGAATCTCCGCGGCCAGCCGGTCGAGGAGCTGGCGGACGTAGGCGACGTCGACCCCCTCGCTGGTGTGCGGCGCCATGCACCCGGACAGGAAGCCGCCTCGCGGGACCGAGGCGTGCTCGCGGGGCGTGGGCGGGTTGGGGAGCCCGTTGCCGTAGACGACCACGAAGCCGTCGCGGTCGGCGAGCGCCTCGAACCGGGTGTGCGTGTTGTAGAAGGCGATCGCCTCGGCGCTGGCGGAGTAGCCGGGGAATACCAGCACCACCGGCACGGAGTGCGGCGGCAGGCGGGCCGGGGCGTAGATGAGCGCGCGGCGCTGCACGTCGGTCGCGCCGAGCGCCTGGATGGTGGCGGGGTCGGAGAGATGCTGGAGGAAGGTCGTCACGCAGCCGCGCGACTGCTGAGCACCCGGCGGCCCCTGGAGGTGGACCGGTGGCTCTGTGCAGAGGCGCAGGCGAAACGCCGCCGGAGCCGCGGCGGGCGCGGGTGGGGCAGGGGTGGCGGCGGTGGTGCTGGCGGTGACCGTCGCTGGGAGCGGCGCCGCCGCGCGGCTCTGTACGCAGGAGGCGACCAACAAGACCAACGCCGGGCGACGCATCATCAGGCGCAGAGATAACCGGGCGGCCGCCCGCGCCGCAAGAGCAATCGCGAACGCACCGGGACCGAAGGCGCCTGATCACTCCGGGGTCGACTCTCTCGACTCGCGCCGTCTTCGGGCGTCGTCAACGGCCTTGGGGTTTGCCGCAGCAAACGCGCTGAGTCCCAGGCTCGTCGAGCCGGCCGAATGCCGCATCGGAGACGCGACCGGACCATCCCATTCCCTCCACGGTGCTTCTCGCGGCTTCTTGGGCAAGGTCGGATAAGAAAATCAGAGAGCGAGCGACGTAGGCCGGCCGATCGTTTGGGTCCACCATCCGCAGAACGAGGCCTGAACGTGAACGGTCCAGCAGACAAACCGGTATCTCGTTGCGTACCACTCCTCGAAACCAAAGCGCTGCTGAAGTTTGTCGCCGGCTCGAGCATCCTGCTCGAGCGTGTGGCCGCGGCCCGTCCAACGGTCGGGGTGCTTGTCCCGGCCCCACGATTTCCACTTTGCCTTGATTTCTTTCTCCATTCGCGCCCTGACCGCCCAACCGTGATTGGGGTCCACATGGCGTCCTCTTCGAGCGAAGTAGTCCACGACCAACTTGGCTGCTTTCAGTTTGGCGGACTCCTCCCAGTCGACCATCCGTTGGCCGGCGGTGGGGTCCGACACCAGCAGGACGATGTCCAGAGCTGCCTCGAAAAGCCCGCGCTCACCGCACAGGACGGCTTGATAGTCTGCGGGTTCATTGAGCTTGGCGAGACTGCCGAGTCATTCTTGAAATCGGATCACCTGTCCCCGGATGGCATGGCTGCGGGCGGTGATCGGGGTTCCGACGAACATGTTCTGGATCATCTGGAGGAACTTGGCAACGTGCCCCAAGGCGTCCCGGAACCCGGCCGCCATCGCGAGGTTCCTCTGCAGATCGGCGGGCGGTTCGGTGGCGTCCATGAAACCGCTTACGACGCCAGGCCGCGAATCCACCTGCACCCAAGCCGCACCCAAAGTGTACCGCCATTCGACTCCCGACGGAATCCCGGTGCCCGGTCGGCGACGACCATCATATTCACGAATGTCTGACTGCACCTATCCCCGTGAAGCCGCGAGACCGGCCCCGTCGATTTGTCCTCGTCATCTAATACCGCCTCGACGAGCTGGCCGACATTCTTCGGCGACGTCTCGATGGCTACCGGCAAATCCACGCTCTGTCCTCGTCCGAGCAGCCGGTCCTGCGCGACCTCATGTCGTCGCCGGACCGCCGCGCTCGGCGGGCATATGGATACCTCACCCGCCTAGGTGATGTCCGGTCGGTGCCGGCATCGACGTGAGGCGGGTCCAGGTGGCCTGGTCCACCACTCGCTGGCGGAACGTCTCGTGACAGGCGGTGCAGGCTTGAAGGGTCGTTCCGAGGGCTGCCATCACCGCGGGGCGATCATGCTCCCGAGCCGCGACGGCGATCGAGTCGGCCGTGTGGTGGAAGGCCAGTGCTTGCTCGGTGAAGCCCTTGGCGCCCGCGCCCATGTGGGTGCACATCTGGCCCATTTCAGCCGAGTAGCCGATTCGAGTAGCGGCTCGCTCGACGTCGGCGAAGTCGTTCCGCCCGGACGCCAGGATGATCTCTTGAACGGCCAGAAGATGGTCTCGCATGTTCTGCTTCTGCTGATTCGCCATCATCGGGAGCAGCGGTACCGCGACTCGCGTGTCCATCTCGTCGAGCGACGCGTGCGCTTCGCAGATCGGCGACGCGGAGCTGACCTCGGCGACCGGGCCGACTGGCTCCTCGTGCGGCGCCGGTATCTGGCAGGAGACAAAACCGAGCACTCCGAGTGCCAGCGCGCGCTTGCTGTGGATCATCGAGATTCCTCCATCGTTCGTGTCGCCGAAATCGCCTCGTTCAGCAGGTCAAGGGATCGAATGACAGCAACCCTCGCTGTGTCAGACGGCAGCGCCGCCAGGACGTGGTCAAACCGCAAGCGGCTGGCGTCTTCAACCCGCTCCGCGAGCCGCCGGCCCCTCGGTGTCAAGGACAGGCGCCACGTCCGGCCGTCCTCCAGCGATTCCGCTTGGAGCAGGTGACCCGCTTCGACCATCTTGGCGCACAGGCGCGTCACGTTGCTCTTGTCGATGCCCAACACCCTAACGAGGTCTTGCTGCGCCGACGCGATGTCACGACTCTCACGATCGAAAAGCGCCATGAGCGCATGTGCATGGGTCGGGGCGAGCGGGACGCCACATGGCGTCTGATCGCCATCGAGAAGTCCGAAGGTGCGGACAAATCGCTGAATCGATGTTCGCAGGAGATCTCCGGGGTGCTCCACATCGAGCTCCCTCGACGCTGGTCCCTCGCGTCTCGGGGCGGCTTTCCTGGATGGCGACATGGGGAAGAAGCGTAGGCGACGATAGTTGCGTACGCAACTATACTTGGCGGAGTTGCGCGGGGCAGTAAGGCGGAGCCGAAGCGGTCACACCATGGGATGGAGGCCGGCCCCCTAAAGCTCCATCGACATTCCGGCTCAGCGCGGGAGCAGCAGGACCACGGCCAGCGCGATGGCGGACCAGGAGGAACCAAAGCCCCCTGGTGAACATCCGCTTCCGCCGCACCTGCTCAAGCCATTCCGCGCCTGTCGGTCGGCGTCGTCGCCCCTTGCTTCCCCTCGCCTTCGTCATCCGTCGGTCGAGGACTCGTGGGCACGTCAGAGACTCGTCGAGCAGCGGTTCCAGTTTGTCAGGCCAACCGTGGGAACCTGCCCCGAGCGAGCCGGAAGTAGGTCCGGGTGAGGCGGCTCAGCCGACCGAGCCAGGGGCGGAGCAGACATGCGGGTGCAACGTGTGGCGACGATCGCACCAACGGTTCCGTGAGTCGATAGGGTCTTGCGCCTATGTTCGTGGTTCGCGGCTGCGTCGTTCTCACGCTCGCGGGTGTCG
>Ga0265331_10002579_pt1 | contig 12181 bp, 9 predicted proteins | sample 41923metaG_FD_202088 | JGI IMG/M metagenome (GOLD analysis project Ga0265331, IMG submission 202088) | Rhizosphere microbial communities from Carex aquatilis grown in University of Washington, Seatle, WA, United States - 4-19-23 metaG | ecosystem: Host-associated > Plants > Roots > Rhizosphere >...
CGCGCCATCGCCCGACGTCGTATTCGATGCGGCGATGAAGCGTGCGGGCACCGTGCGCGTGGCGACGTACGCGCAGCTGTTCGCCGCTGCGCGCATCCTGTCGACCGGCCGCATTCCGCGCGGCGACCATCTCGCGATCGTCACCAACGGACACGGACCGGGGACGCTCGCCGCGGATTGCGCGTTCGACCGCGGCGTCGCGCTCGCGCGCTTTTCGCGCAAGACCGAGGAAGCGCTCGTCGCCATCCTGCCGGAGCACATCCCGCTCGCGAACCCGGTCAACGTGCGGGGCGACGCGCCGGCCGAACGGCTCGCGTCCGCAGTGGGCGTCGTGCTGAACGACCCGGCGGTCGATGCCGTGCTCGCGATCCACGTGCAGCGCCCGCTCGTCGGCGCGACCGACTCGGCGCGCGCGGTCGCCGCGGTCGCGCGGACGTCGGGCAAGCCGGTGCTGGGCGCGTGGCTCGGTACGCTCGACAACCGCGACGTGCGGAGCGCGCTCGAGGCCGGTGGCGTGCCGAACCTGATCACGCCCGAGATGGCCGTCGAAGCGTTCTCGTTTCTCGCCGCCTACCGCCGCAATCAGGAGTGGCTGCTCGAAGTGGCGCCGCCGCAGCCCGAGCCGCAGCAGCTCAACGTGCGCCTGATGAACGAGATTCGCGATCGTGCCGTCGCCGCGGGCCGCGCGGTGCTCGACGAGATCGAAACGCAGCAGCTGCTGTCTGCATTCGGATTGCCGGTTGCGCCTGCCGCCATCGCGACGACGCTCGCCGAAGCACAGGCCGACGCGCGCCGCATGGGCTATCCGGTCTCGATCAAGCTCGACACGCCCGCGATCTTTCCGCATGCGCCGCCCGCGGTGAGCACGCAGTTGCGCGATGGTCGGATGCTCGCCAAGGCGTGGTCCAACCTGGAGAAGATCGTGCGCCCGCAGCGCCGCCCCGGTGCGATCCTGCCGGTCCTCGTGCGCAAGGAGCAGAAGGCGGCCGAGATCGCTGCGAGCCGCGACATCGCGATCGGCGTTCATACCGATGCCGTGTTCGGACCGGTGATCACGTTCGGCAACGGGGGCAGTGCGGCGCTGGTCGACCGCGACCGCTCGGTGCTGCTGCCGCCGCTCAACCGCCGCCTCGCGCTCGACGTCATCGAGCGCACGCGCATCGCGGCTGCGCTCCGCGCGGGCCAGGCGGTGACGCCGTCGCTGGAAGCGCTTGCGCACGTGCTGCTGCAGGTGTCGAGCCTCGTCTGCGCGCTGCCGTGGATCCGCTCGCTGCGGCTCGACCCGGTCCGCGTCGGCGAGCGCGGCGCCATGATCGGCGGCGCGCACGTCGTCATCGATCCGAAGCGCGAGGTGCGCGTGCAGGCCTATCGCCACATGGCGATCCATCCGTATCCGATCGAGTGGGTCGAGGACGTGAGCCTCGCCGACGGCACGCCGATGCACGTGCGGCCGATCCGGCCGGAGGACGCGGCACTCGAACGGCAGTTCGTCGAAGGGCTTTCGGAGCAGACGCGCTATTTCCGCTTCTTCTACCGGCTGCAGGAGCTGACGCCCGCGATGCTCGCGCGCTTCACGCAGGTCGACTACGACCGCGAGCTCGCACTGATCGCGCTGATCGACACCGACACCGCCCCGGCGATCGTCGGCGTCGCGCGCTACATCGAGAATCCCGACGGCGAAAGCGCCGAATTCGCCGTGGTCGTCGGCGACGCGTGGCAGGCGCGGGGCGTCGGGCGCGTGCTGATGCGGCGGCTGATCGCCGCGGCGAAGCGGCGCGGCCTCGCACGCCTCGAAGGCGCGGTGCTGCGCAGCAATCCGAAGATGATCCGCTTCACCGAAGGACTCGGGTTCGTCACGCACGACGATCCGCACGAACCCGAGCAGGTCAGCATGGTGCTGGAACTCGGCTGACCGTCGTGGCATGACCGTGCCGGTGGCGCACCTGTCCGGCTACTGCAATAATCGCGCGCGGCACTTGTTGGCCGGCGCGCGGCCGCATGCTGCGACGCTGCGTCAGGTTGGCCGCACAACGCAAGCCCGTCGCCGAAGCGCCTCAACGCAAGAAGGAGATCCCATGAAGCACAGCGCATTCTCGGCACTGTTGATCATCGCGACATCGTCGTGCTTCGTTTGCGGGGTGGCCGGTGCCGCAACGACGCTCAAGGGCGCGGCAATCCTGGACAACCCCTGCGGCAAGGTGGCCGTCAAGCAGATGGGCCTCCTGCACGGCGGCAAATTCGACGAAGCCAACAAGCTGTCGACGAAGGAGATGCAGGCGCAATGGGCCGCCATGCCCGCAAAGGATCGCGCCATGATGTCGGCCATGTCGAAGGAAATGTCACAGACCGAGGCGGAATACGCCGCCGAGATCAAGGCCAACGGAACGCTTGTCATCGATGGCACGTCGGCGAAATTGACCGTGCAGAAAACCATCAAGGACGCGAATGGAACCAGCACGTCCACGACGACGCAGGCGTTCCAGCTCAACGGGAGCGAATGCCTGGTCAGCCGGTAGACGAAAGCGTTCCCGGGTCGCCCGGCCTCGTGCCGAGTGACGCGCGCATCGCTGCGTTGCCTCGTTGCGCGAAGTACGGTCTGATTGTGCGGCCGGACCGCAGAAGCAAAACGCCCCGGGGTTGCCGGGGCGTTTGCATTTGGCGAGACGATTTGCGCGGCGTCGCTACGAACGGGTGCCGCGGCGCCGGAGCAGGAATGCGCCGCTGGCCACCAACAGCAACAGCGAGAGGGCCAGCGTCGTGCCATCCAGCGTCGGGACGGGGGTGGCGGCGAGCGGGCCTGCGGCGCTGATCTGCAGCGTGATGTTGGTCATCGCGGTGAAGGTCAGGTTGCCCTGCGACGTCGGAATGGCGTTGAACTGGCTGATGATGGTGTCGGTGGGGATCGTCGACGGTCCGAACGGGGTGCCGGAGTTGATCGAATAGGCGCCGGCAGGCCAGTAACCAATCAGGTCGAGCCCGGAGCCACCCCTGCTGAGGCCCATCACGGCGTTCTGGAAAATCCAGACGCCCGGGCTGCTGAAGGTCGCCGCGGGCTGACCGGTGATGTTGATCGGGGCCAGGTTGGCGGCGGTCAGCACGGTCCCGGAGCCCGTGTTGAGGCTGGTGTCCGTGGTCCAGCCCGTGGTGAATGTGGCGTTGGTGAAGGCTTGCGCGCCCAGCGTGCCGGTTCCCGTGCCGGTTCCCGTGCCGGAAATGCTGATGGTGATCGGCACCGCGCCGCACAATCCCGAGAGCGCCAGAAGGAAGGCGCCCAGCAGCAGTCGCTTCATCTCGATGTCTCCCCAAGGCAAAGCGCCGGGCGGATTGCGCCGCGGCGCGGCCGATTGCCAATGTGTCTTCCGCAATGCGGAAAAACTCCCCTGAAATCGAGCAAACATCGCCGCGAAGCCGATGTCGATGCATCCAAACGCCGTCCCCCGGAGCGCGAAGTCGCCCGGTGTTGCGGTTCCGCAGTCGGCGCCCGCGCGGTGCGGCCAAGGTGGGGACCGCCGACCGCTTTGGACGCCGAGGGCGAAGGCCTGAACCGGTCGAGTGATTTCGCCGGAAATGAAAACGCCCCGGGGATTGCCGAGGCGTTTGCGTGTTCGATCGCAGTTGATCTATTCGCCTTCGAGGAAGCTCCGCAGCTTTTCCGACCGCGACGGATGGCGCAGCTTGCGCAGCGCCTTCGCCTCGATCTGGCGGATGCGCTCACGCGTGACGTCGAACTGCTTGCCGACCTCCTCCAGCGTGTGGTCGGTGTTCATCTCGATGCCGAAGCGCATCCGCAGCACCTTCGCCTCGCGCGGGGTCAGCGTGTCGAGGATGTCCTTGCAGACGTCGCGCAGGCTCGCGTTGACGGCGGCGTCCGATGGTGACACGGTCGAGAGATCCTCGATGAAGTCGCCGAGATGCGAGTCGTCGTCGTCGCCGATCGGCGTCTCCATCGAGATCGGCTCCTTGCTGATCTTGAGGATCTTGCGGATCTTCTCTTCCGGCATCTCCATCTTCTCGGCGAGCAGCGCCGGATCGGGCTCCTGCCCGGTCTCCTGCAGGATCTGCCGCGAGATGCGGTTCATCTTGTTGATCGTCTCGATCATGTGCACCGGGATGCGGATCGTGCGCGCCTGGTCGGCGATCGAGCGCGTGATCGCCTGCCGGATCCACCACGTCGCGTACGTCGAGAACTTGTAGCCGCGCCGGTATTCGAACTTGTCCACGGCCTTCATGAGGCCGATGTTGCCTTCCTGGATCAGGTCGAGGAACTGCAGGCCGCGGTTGGTGTACTTCTTCGCGATCGAGATCACGAGGCGAAGGTTCGCCTCGGTCATCTCGCGCTTGGCCTTGCGCGCGCGCGCCTCGCCGGTGGACATCTGCTTGTTGATCTCCTTCAGGTCCTTCAGGGGGATCATCACGCGGCCCTGCAGGTTGAGCAGCTTCTGCTGCTGCTCGACGATCGCCTGGCGGTACTTGGCGAGCTGCTCGCTGAAGTTGTGGTGCGCGGCGACCTCGCGGTCGATCCAGCGCAGGCTCGTCTCGTGCTCCGGGAATTTCCGGATGAAGTCCGGGCGCGGCATGCCGCCCTTGTTGACGACGAGGTCCTGGATCTTGCGCTCGATCTGGCGGATGTTGTCGACCTCGTGGCGCACGGAGTCGCACAGCTTCTCGACCTGGCGCGCCGAGAAGCGGATCTGCATCAGCTCGGCCTGCATCTTCTTCTGCAGCTCGAGGTACTTCGGCGACTTGTGGCCTTCCTTCTGCAGCACGGCGAGCATCCGCGTGAAGTGGCGGCGGATGATCGCGAAACGCGCCATCGCCGCGACCTTGAGGCGCTCGAGGTTCTCCGCCGCGATCGCGCCCGCGTCGCCCTCGTCCTCTTCCTCCTCGACCTCGTCGGCGCTGTCCTCGAGCGTTGCCAACTGCTCGTTGAAGTCCATCAGGCCGTCGACGAGATCGTCGATCTTGAGCTCGTCCTTCTCGATCTTGCCGGCGAACTCGAGGATCTGCGCGACCGTCATCGGGCACGCCGAGATCGCCATGATCATGTGCTTCAGGCCTTCCTCGATGCGCTTCGCGATCTCGATCTCGCCTTCGCGCGTGAGGAGCTCGACCGAGCCCATTTCGCGCATGTACATGCGGACGGGATCGGTCGTGCGGCCGAACTCGGAGTCGAGCGTCGAGACGGCCGCTTCGGCAGCTTCCTCGACGTCCTCCGACGGTGCGGTCGGCGCCGCATCGGACAGGAGCAGCGTTTCGGCGTCGGGGGCCTCGTCGTAGACCTGGATCCCCATGTCGCCAATCATGCTGATGACGGCCTCGATCTGTTCCGCGTCGAGGACGTCGTCCGGCAGATGGTCGTTGATCTCGGCGAACGTGAGAAAGCCGCGCTCCTTGCCGAGCACGATCAGGTTCTTCAGCCGACGCTTGCGCGCCTCGACGTCGGCTGGCGTGAGGACGCGCGGCGCGATCTCGGCGTGCTTGCCGTTGCGGCCTTTCTTGTTGGCGGCGTCTTCGGCCCGCTTGCCGGCGATCCGCGCGGCGATTTCACTCGGCGTCGGCTTGTTGCCGGGGGCCGGCGCCGCTACAGCTTTCGCGCCCTTGGCGGCGACTCCGGCCGGAACGCCCTTGGCGCCCTTCGGCGGAACGACCGGCGGCACGCCGGCCTTGCCGACGACTTTGCCGACGGCCTTCGCGACGACGACGCCCTTGGCGGCGACGACGGTCTTGCCGGCGACTTTGGGCAGCGCCTTGGCGATGACCTTGGCGGCCGGCCTCGCAGCGACCTTGGCGTGCGGCTTCGCTTTCGCGACGGGCTTCGTGACCCTGGCCTTGGCGACCGGCTTCCTTGCCGCGACCTTTTTCTTCGCCGCCGGCCGCGCCGAAGCGGGCCTCTTCGCCTTCGACTTGGCGGCAGGGCGCGCCGCCTTCTTCTTCGCGGGTCCCTTCGGACGGGCGCGCGACGCAGTCTTCTTCGCGGCGGGTTTCCGGGCTTTGGCGACGGACTTGCGGGCGGGCTTCTTGGCCATGGTCATCGTGGGAGTCCAAGGTGCGGTCGCATCCAATATGGGTGCGATCGGGAAAACCTCAAATCATAACATGCGGATAGGCACTTTTGTGCGGTTGCACCCCATCCACTCGGTGCGCGCGCGGCGACGCCGCCCGACAGCGGCTTCCGGTGCGTCACGACCGGCTCCGATCCGGCGCCGGATGCGAGGCGGGGACCGACGCCCGGCGCACGATTTCGAGCTGGCGCAGGCGTTCGGCGTCCTCGGGCTTGGCACCCTCGGCCGCGGCGTCCGCCGCCACGGGTCGCCCGGCCAGCTGCGCCTGCGACCAATACCGGGCAACGCCGGCGACCAGATGCTGTGCCGCCTGCTCGGCGGTGATGCCGTGATCTTCGGCGGTTGCCAAAGCCTTCGACAGCACGCGCTCGTGCTGCGTGCCCACGAAATGCTGAAATACGCCGGGCGTTGTGAGTGAGTGCTCACAATCGGTGCAGAAATCGACCAGCGCCGCCAACGCCGCGCCATCGGGCGTGCCGTCGACCGGCCGCGGCACCACGACGGTATGCGCGAGATCGGGCTGCAGCAGCAGCGCCTGGATCAGCTCGCGGACGAGGGAGGGCGCGCCGCGCTGGCCGGAGCGGACGGATCCCGAACGCTCGCGCGGGCGCCCTTCGGATGTCGGGCCTTCCCTGACGGGTTGGCGCTCGTGGCCTTGCAGGCGCAGCAGTTCTCGCAGCTCGGCTTCGGGCAATCCCGTGAGATCGGCGAGGCGACGGCGCAGGAGCGCGGCCATCACCGGCGCCGCGATCTGGCCGAGCAGCGGCCGGGCGGCGGTGACCAGTGCGGCGCGACCCTCGGCGTTCACCGGAGGATGCCGGGCGGAAAGCTCGGCGAGCAGGTATTCCGACAGCGGGGTGGCGCGCTCGATCAGCGCCTCGAAGGCCGCCTTGCCGCGGGCGCGGACGTAATCGTCCGGGTCCTCGCCGTCCGGCAGGAATAGGAATCCGGCGTTCTTGCCGTCGACCAGCGCCGGCAGCGCGTTCTCGAGCGCCCGCCACGCGGCCTTGCGTCCCGCCGTGTCGCCGTCGAAGCAGAAGATCACCCGGTCGGACTGTCGCAGCAGCTTCTGCACATGGATCGGCGTGGTCGCGGTGCCGAGCGTCGCCACCGCGTAGTCGACGCCGTGCTGCGCCAGTGCGACGACGTCCATGTAGCCTTCGACCACGATCACCTTGCCGGCATCGCGAATCGCGTTGCGTGCAAGATAGAGGCCGTAGAGCTCACGTCCCTTGGAGAAGAGGGGTGTTTCCGGGGAGTTGAGGTATTTCGGCTCGCCGTCGCCCAGCACCCGGCCGCCGAAACCGATCACCTGGCCACGGCTGTCGTGGATCGGAAACATGATCCGGTCGCGGAAGCGGTCGTAGCGCTTGCCGGCCTCACCCGCGAGGACGAGTCCGGCTGTTTCGAGCTCCGGATCGTCGTAACGCTCGAAGGCTGCAGACAGCGGCTGCCAGCCTTCGGGGGCGTAGCCGATGCCGAAATGCGCGGCGATCGCGCCGGTCAGCCCGCGGCCCTTGAGGTAGTCGATGGCGCGCGGCGCGTCCTTCAGCGCTGCCCGGTAGAACTTGGCCGCGGTAAGCAGCAGCCCGGCAAGGTCCTGTGCCTGCTCGCGGCGCTCGACTTCGCCCGGGCGCGCCTCGACGCGCGGCACCGCGACGCCGGCGTCCCGCGCGAGCTCCTCGACGGCCTCGGGAAACGTCTTGCCGCTGAACTCCATCAGGAAGCCGATGGCAGTGCCGTGGGCGCCGCATCCGAAGCAGTGATAGAACTGCTTCGGCTGACTGACGGTGAACGAGGGCGATTTCTCGCTGTGGAACGGGCAGCAGGCGACGTAGTTGGCGCCGGCCTTCTTGAGGGGAACGAGCCGGTCGACGACGTCGACAATGTCGACGCGGGACAGCAGCGTTTGTATGAAATCGTTTGGAATCATCGACTTGACGCTGCAAGCACCGCGGCGTGCTGCCGGAGCGCGGCATCGCGGGCGACCCCTCCACGGGGCCGCCCGGATGCTTCACACGGCAGGGAATGCAAGGATTATAGGCAACCTGCGCCGCTCGGAAAGGAGGCAAATCCCGGGCCAGCGCGAGGGCGGTCGACGCCGATGCGCCGGCCTCCGAACGCTCAGCCGGCGAGCTTTGCCTTCACCCTTGCCGAGACGGCCGCCATGTCGGCGCGGCCGGCGAGCTTCGGCTTCAGTATCGCCATGACCTTGCCCATCGCCGCCATGCCGCCCGTTCCGGCGGCGGCGAGCGCAGAGGCGATCTCGGCGTCGATCTCCGCGTCCGACAGCGCCGCCGGCATGTAACCCGACAGCACCGCCGTCTCGGCGCGCTCGATGTCGGCGAGGTCCATCCGGTGCCCGGCCTCGAACTGCGCGATCGAGTCCTTGCGTTGCTTGATCATCTTCTCGATGACCGCGACAACGTCGGCGTCGGTCAGCTCGATCCGCTCGTCGACCTCGCGCTGCTTCACCGCCGCGAGCAGCAGGCGGATCGTCGCGAGGCGCGGCGTATCGTGCGCCCGCATCGCGGTCTTCATGTCCTCGGTGACCTTTGCCTTCAGCGTCATGCCGGATCCTTTCGCAGAAGAAAACAAAAAGGGGCGAATCGCTTCGCCCCTTCGCCTGCCTGCAATGCGGGCCGCGCGCTAGTAGAGCTTCGGCGGCAGCTGCTGGCTGCGCAGGCGCTTGTAGTGGCGCTTCACCGCGGCCGCGAGCTTGCGCTTGCGCTCGGACGTGGGCTTTTCGTAGAACTCGCGCGCACGAAGCTCGGTCAGGAGACCGGTCTTCTCGATGGTGCGCTTGAAGCGGCGCAACGCCACTTCAAAAGGCTCATTCTCACGAACTCGAACGCTGGGCATGTAAACGTATCCTTTGGCGGTGCCAAACTTTTCGACAGCCTTGAATTTTAACAGGGTCCGCTGCCTGCCGCAACCACGACCCGCGGGTGACGGCCCGGCAGGCGCAGCGCCGCGCTTTGCCTCCACGGCGGCGCCGGGCCGATCCTGTATCGTAGCGGCCCGGGATTTCCCTCGAGGCGGCCGCGATCGGCGTGGCCGCGCCGGGACCTTCACATTCCCCAATGCGCGTTCTCGGCATCGAAACCTCCTGCGACGAGACCGGCCTCGCGGTCTACGACACCGAGCGCGGGCTTCTCGCCGATGCGCTGCACTCGCAGGTCGCGATGCACGAGGCCTACGGCGGCGTCGTCCCCGAGCTCGCGTCGCGCGACCATGTCCGGCGCGTCGTTCCCCTCGCGCAGCGCGTGCTGCGCGACGCCGGGATGCGGCCCGACCAGCTCGACGGCATCGCCTACACGCAGGGACCGGGACTCGCGGGCGCCCTGCTGGTCGGCGCAAGCGTGGCAAGCGCGCTGGGCTACGCGCTCGGATGCCCGGTCATCGGCGTCCATCACATGGAGGGCCACCTGCTCTCGCCGCTGCTGTCGGATCCGAAGCCCGAATTTCCGTTCGTCGCGCTACTGGTGTCCGGCGGCCACACGCAGCTGATTGAAGTCGCCGGCGTCGGGCGTTATCGCCTGCTCGGTGACACGCTGGATGATGCGGCAGGCGAGGCCTTCGACAAGACGGCGCAGCTGCTGGGACTCCCTTATCCGGGCGGGCCGGCGATCGCCCGTCTCGCGCAGCAAGGTCGCGACGGTGCCGTGACGCTCCCGCGGCCGATGCAGGACAGCGGCGATCTCGCGATGAGCTTCAGCGGCCTGAAGACGGCGGTGCTCACTCGAGTGCGGCGTGCCGAGGCCGCGGGATTGCTCGACGCCGGACTGAAAGCCGACATCGCCCGCGAATTCCAGCACGCGGTCGTCGACGTCCTCGTTCTGAAGGCGCTGGCGGCTCTGGACGCCACGGGGCACGAACGGCTGGTGGTGGCAGGTGGCGTGGGCGCGAACGCCGAGCTCCGCGCCTGCCTGTCCGCCGGTGCGGCGCGCCGTGGCGCCCGGCTGTTCTTCCCGGACCTCGCGTTCTGCACCGACAACGGCGCGATGATCGCGCTGGTCGGGGCCCTGCGCCTTGGCGAGGCCGATCGCGGGGCGATCGAATTCTCGGTCCGGCCGCGATGGGAGCTGGCTTCGCTCGCGGCGCCCGGTGACGCCGCCTCCCCGGCGGCCGCGCACCGCTAGCCGACGGGCCGGGCGTCCCCGCCTGACCATTTGTCCCCCAAGTCGGGGCGCCTTGATCCAACCGAGTGACATCCCACCACAAAGGGGTTAGGATGCTGCAGTGCAGCATTCGGCCAGGAGTGGACATGGAAATCACCGGTAAGGTCGCAGTCGTCACGGGCGCCGCCAGCGGCATCGGACGTGCAGTTGCCGCGGAGCTCGCGCGCCGCAATGTGCGCGCGCTTGCGCTCGTCGACATGGGCGACAACATCGAAAGCGTTGCCGCCGAAGTGAATGCGGACGCCGGACGAAAGGTCGCCTTCCCGTTTCGTGGCGACACGACCGATGCGGCATTTCGCGCATCGGTCTTCGATTCGATCAGCAGCGAGTTCGACACCGTCACGATGTGCGTGCCGGCCGCCGGCATCACGCGCGACGATCTCGCGGTCCGCATCGACAAGGAAACCGGCAAGGCGCGCATCTATCCGGTCGACCGCTTCCGCCAGGTGATCGACGTGAATCTCGTCGCGCCGGTGTACTGGGCGCTCGAGATGATCGGGCGCATCGCCGAGAATCGCGCGGCACGCGGCCTGAAGCGCTGGCACCCGTCGGAAGGGATGCAGGGCGCGATCGTGTTCATCGGCTCCGTGTCGTCGCAGGGCAACCGCGGCCAGATCTCCTACGCGAGCACCAAGGCGGGGCTCGAGGGCGCGGCCGCGACGATCATGAAGGAAGCGATCTTCTATGGCGTGCGCTGCGGCCTCATCCATCCGGGCTTCACCGACACGCCGATGGTGCGCGCGATGGGCGACGACTACATCAGCAAGCACATCCTGCCGTTCACGCAGCTCTCCCGCCTCATCCGCCCGGAGGAGATCGCCGACGCGATCTGCTTCATGCTCGTCAATTCGGCGGTGAGCGGCGAACTGTGGGCCGACGCCGGCTGGCACGCGCCCGCGTAGCGTTTCCGGGTCCAAACACGTCGCGTGACTCGAGGTGATGGGTCGCGCGAGCGATGCACTGTCCGATGGGCATCCGCGCCGATATTGCCGCCGCGCTTGCTGCAATGCCCGACGACGATCTCGAGTCGCTGCGCCTGGCAATCGAAGACGAATCGGTCTTCGTCCCGCGGCTGCGCCACTGGCTCGCGAACGCAGTCGACGCGGAATCGGGCCGCCGAAGCGGATCCGTTCGCGAATTGCCCGATCCGCGCGCCGTGATCGGCACCGAGGACGCCGAGCGAAGCCTGGTCGCACTCGCCATCCTGCATTCGACGCTGCGGCCGTTCGCGCACATCGCGCACTTCCTCGACGTCACGGCGGATGCGCTCTGCGTCCGCGCCGGCAGGCCGGCCTGCGGCGACGAGTAGCCGCGGCGCACCTTCCAGCGCGTCGCGTGGCGCGCGGTCGCGCGCGTCAGCGGCCGATTTTCGACTCGCCGCCGGCCAGAAGCTTCGCGATGTTCGCCCTGTGCCGCCAGAAGAGCAGCGCGGCGATTCCGAGCCAGATCCACGCGCTCGGCGCATTGCCAAACACGTAGAAGGCGCCGACCGGTGCGAGGGCCGCCGCCGTCAACGCGGCGAGCGAGCTGATCCTGAATCCGAACGCCATCACCGCCCAGATCGCCGCCATCGCGAGCGCCAGCGGCCACGACAGCGCGAGCATGATGCCGAATGCGGTGGCCACACCCTTGCCGCCGGCGAAGCCGTGAAACACGGGAAAGAGATGGCCGAGGAATGCCGCGAGCGCCACGGCCGGCACCGTCCATTCGGCGACGTCGAAGGCGGGACCGAACTGCTGCGCGAGAAACACGGCGAGCCATCCTTTGGCACCGTCGCCGACGAGCGTCAGCGCCGCCGCGAGCTTGTTCCCCGTGCGCAGCACGTTGGTGGCGCCCGGATTGCCGGACCCGTAGCTGTGCGGATCCGGCAGCCCGAGAAGCCTGCTCGAGACGACCGCGAACGACACCGATCCGATCAGATAGGCGGCGCCGACGAAG